>SMEO01000051.1_pt1 | contig 27743 bp, 36 predicted proteins | sample 2456251 | NCBI WGS metagenome assembly SMEO01 (sample SAMN10132594, study PRJNA489261) | soil metagenome | isolation source: day1 control-silt loam soil ammended | place: USA | reverse complement strand
AAAGGGAGGTTAATCCATTTACTATTGAAGATCGGTTACCTAGAGTATGATCGAAATAAACAGATTGCTCCATCACACAACGAATCAACGAAGTTTGGTAGACACCACATTTTCAAAAAGGGGTAGAATTATCATGGCAATTGAGTATCAACGAATTTTAAAAGGGTATGATTTCAAACAACCTGCTGATAGCGAGTGGAACATCAATCACATTCAACGATGGAGTGAGTACGCTGGGTTATGTATTGAAATCCAACAAGAATTTGATGACTTGTTTATGATTGTTTGGGATGTTGATTCTAACCAACCAAAACGAATCAAATATGGTTGTACTCGATTGCCCAGCAATACTGCTGTTGATGCACCCAATACTTTGAAAGAGCAGTACACTATTTGGAAGTGTGAAGAAGAACTACGTAAATTCAAAGATGATAAGAATGCTGTTAATAAAATCATTCGCGATCTTGAGATGAAGGCGATGAGTAAGTTTAACATGACATACAAGTCTCTATCAGATCTTCGTGATCGTACGGGAGATACACGCTATATTCTTTGTTTGAAATTAATCGTGGTAAACTTCCGATCACTAGCATATACTACACTTCAACAGCGAATTGTCCGTTATATCACAGAAGATAAAACAGCTTTAAATCCATTCACAGTATTTGAGTGGAATATCATTAAGAAACGATTAGGTACAGTATAAAATGAATTCTAAAGAAATGATGAACTTCTTAGCACATAAGATTACTAACGAACATTTACACAACATTATGGTTGGTATTATTGAAAGCACATTCAAACCAACTAATATGTCTGATGTTGCTATTACAATTAATGAGAATGGTGATGATATTGAAATCAATGTATCATACAATAGCGTGAACTTTGGTAACTTTGTTAGCCAATCTGGATTCAAAATTAACAAAGATAACGTTGCTAACTTATATCATAAACGTGGATTGTACAATGAGGTTGTTACATCATCTATTAATGCATCCATCCAAACAATTGATGAACAGTTATCTAATATTTCATATATTTTGAAGGTGCAAACAGTTCAAACTATTATTAAAAATATTGAGTCATTAAAGCCTCTTATTCAATACTTTGATTTGGTTGATGAAGAATCACAATCAGTATTATCGTTTGTTCACTACATTACAAAGTTGATGGAATATGAACGAGTTGCTATTGATTTGTATGAAAATCCAAGTAACTACGATTTCATTAGTATTAGTCCTAAAATGGGTTGTGATATCTTGGGTGTACAGAAAGGCAATGGTTTGTTTAGTCTGTGCCCAATCACAACCGAAATTAAGTTCAAAAACATTAATCGTAAATTGTTGAGTCAGCTACTATGTAATACAATACGAAGCATTGATCAAAGCAAAAATACTTTTGGTCGACATGCGATGATTTGCACATCAGCTTTTTTACACAAGGTATCTAAATGAAACGTAATGAATACCCACAATGTATTTCACCAATGTATAAAGCATTGCATTATTGGAATGTGGAAACAACAATTGAGAAGTTTGTTGAAGATAATATCCGTATCTTTGGTAAGCAAGAACGTTCAGACGTCGAAAAAGCATTCCCATACCCTTCGTTACACCGTGTAAGTAAGCCTTCAATCCCATTTGAAATTGAAGTTGATGATGATACACATGAATTGACGTATCGCGGTTATACATTCGTTTACCCTGAGGGAACAACGCATTTTAAACTCGATTTGTTTGGGTATGGAAATGATCACGATGAGCTGACAAACGTTCGCAATAACCTGCCAACTCCATTAAAGATTGAAGGGGATGTGAATAGTCCTGGAAGTCAATGGTGTGTTTATAAAGAAGAACGTGACTATGGATCATCACTTGGTTGTTTCTGGGTGCTACTCGAAAAAGGATCGCGATGTACCGATGATGTATGTTCTATTGAGTATCTACAACAGTTTAATAAAATGACACATGAACCGCCATTGCGTACTGTAATGTCTTTATTAATAGAGTACTTCGACGATACATTAATTGGTGCTTTACTACAAGATAATATGGAACTTGAATCACTATTCGAGATGAAACACCCAATTCAAAAGCTGATTCAATACTTCGATCTTAATCGTGTATATCGTATATATCGTGAAGAAGATATCGGATATGAGTACGAAATTCAAAACAAACATAAGTTACTTAGCTATGTTGTTGGTGATTCCGAGTTCAAAGATGCTTATCGCATGTTTACGAAAGAAGGTGCATTAACGAAATTCAACAACCTAGTTGATATGTTTAAGGCGTCTAAGTATGGCGAATTTGTGAAGGTAGAACAAACGGAAATATATGATTGTTGTAGTATCCATACAGACAATCTAGTTGTTAGTTTTTGTTCACCACATGATGAAGATTCACGATACTCTAGCCACGTCAGCTTAAATGGTCGAATTTGTTTTGATAACTTATCTGAGTTTAGTACTTGGGGTAAGAATATTAATAACCCATTATACTTCCCAACAAATGAAGATGACTTTAACATAATCATTAAACATTTAGAATTCATCGAATCTGATGAATATGTAACTCAACTGAATTGTGAAATATCTGATACTGAGTTTGAATCTTGGTGGGAATCTAAACATATAGATATTCAACACTTAATGGACTTTTCACAATGAGTAACTCAACGGTAACTATCGATCTAAAAGAGTACACTCTATTGGATCACATGTCGATGTATAATCGTAACTATTATCAATGTAAACAAAGTGATCGTATAATCTTTATTGAATCGGATGATGATAATTGGAATGATTTTTATATTGTTCCAAACATTGCAAAACCACAAGAACGTATATTCTTATTCGGTTGCTGCACAACAGATATTCACGATGATGTGGCTACAGGTTACTTATTCATGGAGTACTTTTAATGAAGTGTGTATTTAACGCGTTTGCTGATCCACGCGATCCGCAATATGATGATTACTTATTCATGTTCGCTGATGTTGTTAGAGCGATTGCTCACGGTACAGATTTTAAAACAAACATAATGGCTGAGATGTCTAGTGCATGGGATCATACAAGAGAAATTTATGTTGTTGATGAGTTTGGGCAAGAGCATCGTATTGATACACTAACCGTGAAAGACCTACGACCAGCTCACAATGTATATAAGATGTGGCGTGCTGGATCTTTCTGTAATATTGGTAAATCAATGAGGTTCAAATCAACATGTATTCTGAATTAGACTTATCCCCAAAGCTATGCTATAAGTGTTTGTATTATGGTGTTCCAAAGGTTAAACGAGGCAAAGAGCAGTGGAAGGGCCATTACTTTATTCAGTGTGCTAAGTGCCCATCCAAGGTATTTTATTCTAAATCGTGAGGAGATTTCTTGACAAACTGTAAATTAACAATGATTCCACATGAGCACATTTACTTCCAAAGTGAGTGTGTTGATGCTTACGATACCGATGAAGTTAATGGTTACATGTCGGATACACATTTAAATCAATTCTTACAAAATATTCCAATGCGATTTGAGTATAACACTGAGTTATTGTTTGGATGCTCTGAGAGCACAATACCATCGGTTGGTTGTTTGATTAGAATTGAAACATCTAATCTTGCTGTACTGATTCAACAGATTAAAAATAATATGGACTCACAACTAAATAGAAATAAAATCGTTGATGATCTATACAATTCAATTATTGCGTGGTATGACTAATGAATGATTTATTTATCATAACAGTATTCACTTTCCATTACACTCGAATGTTTAATCCACACAGCAAAATTGATGAAAGTGATATTACATGTGTTTTTAATGGGTTTAATGAATGGTGTGTTAAGAACCCAAGTCGATCTTGCATGACATTTACCGAATTGAATGAAAGTGTTGTAGAGGAAGTGAACAAGTGGTTGATGTAGCTAAAGTATTAGTGTTTTTGGATGATGAGCGTAATTTTGAAGATGTTACATGGATTCAATATCCGGTACAATATGGTGAAGTTAAAGTGTTTAGAACGTTCAATCAGTTCATGAACTTTTGTAAGAACACCAATTTGGTTAACGTCGATTTTTCTTTTGATCATGATATCCAAGACTTTGTTGATGGTGTGGAGAAGACTGGCTATGATTGTGTGAAGTGTCTATTTGATTTAGCTTTTGATGGGTTGATTGCAATTGATTTAAAAAAGTCAAATATTGTAGTTCATAGTCAAAATCCCGTTGGAAGACAAAATATTATATCGTATACTAACAATGCGATCAAATATTTAGAGTGATAAAATGAAACAAGCTACAGATTTTAAGTTTGCAAAAGGTCAAACACTTTTCCTACAATCAAGTGGGTTCTACCTGGAAGTTCAACGTATCCATATTGTAGATATCGTATATGATTGGTATGAGCTATATAACCCAGCACAAGAACGTTGGGTTGGTGAAAATGGTATTATATTGATTTGTGATCTTGGTGATGATAATATCCAGGAGTTACCAATCAAATTAATTGGAACGGAGTATAATGCCGTATTCACCAGCTCACGTAAATTACACCAATGGCTCAAGAAGCGATACAATATCACAAATTTTAAATTACGTGAGTCAGGCTTCTTCAACACTTTATATGGAAGTTTATAATATGTTTTTCTCAAATCAAATCGCGAGCATCTCAACAGATGCTCAAGCAAATAAAATTGTAATCAATGATGTTGATGTTGATACATCACGTGTTAAGTTAATTAGTAACTGGTCTAATCCAAAATTAATTAATAAAATCATCAGCCACAATGTATATAATGCTGAGTGTGATAATGTAAGCATCAAAATTGATGGTGTGACTATTAAACTACCAATCAAAGAATCAATCGTATTGAGAACCAATGAAGGCAATCTCCAATCAATTAGTGTGTATCGTGAGGACGTATAAAATGAAAAATGTTGCTATTAACTCTTTAGCTTCCCGTCTATTCCTAGACCAATTCCCAATGCACTTCATTGAAAAAGTTGATGTTGAATGCATGGGCTCCGTTGGATCGTTAATGCAATTTGATGTTGTTATTTCTGGGACCACATCAGAAGGAATCCCATTCAATACCATTTATGAAATTAACGTTGATAATAGTGGAACATCAAACAACCCACTACAATCCCGTGTTGGTGTTCAATATACTTTGAATACCTTGCGTGTACAATATGATAGTCAACAAAATGTGAATGTGTTCATTGTCACAGGTGGTGAAGGCTTTGTTCGATATGGTGTTGTTGATAAGACAACCAATGAGATGGAGCAAATGGATATTGATATCACATATCAGATTCGAAGCAACGAGTATTATATCGATTTTAAAGCGGAGCCGAATACCAATCAATATAAAGGTTGGGATATCTCAGATGGTGTTAATGGTATTAAGGTTTATAAGAAATCGCAATTCAAAATCACTAAGCAATTAGATACAGTATACGTATTTGATTTCGATAAAAAGATTAACAAGCCATTTTACGACTTAGATCAAGCAATGTATTGGTGTGAGGCTCGTTTGATTCATGGATGATGTAAATGGCATTAAACATATCATTTCCGATCTCGAGTTAATAATGATTCGAGATCAGGAGATCCCATACGATAAAATCAAGAAGTTAATTTTACACATTGATAGCTTGGAAATTGATAGAATTGAGTCTGATCGTGATTTAATCGATGAGTATAAGCAAGATCATTATAGTATAAATGATGATAGTGGGTTTATTGCAGAGGCTATTGTAGATATTGAACGTATGGTCGAATCAGCGTACAATGAACGAAATATTTTAACTGGGTTGCTTGCGTTAAACGCAATAACCAAAGAAGAAGTCGATTCTATCAAAACATGCTGGAAATCAATTAAGCATAACAATGACGACATATTCACCAAATCTGAACCATAATAAGGAAGACTAATGACACAACAAAACATTCTACAATCATCTTTTGATTTTCAACACCAAGTATCTATGATGCATTTAATTCTCGATATTGCAAATAAATCGAGTTTGAAGCCAAAACATGTACTACAAACAGATGGTCAATACCTCGATGCTATTGGTGAACTGGAGACTTTGTTCACTCAACATTACGACTTAACACAAGCTAAAAAATACGATAAAGCTAAAAAGATTGATCGCAAGATTATCAAATTGTGTGTTGAGATTGTTGATTACGAAAAATTCTTCGCTAAAGTGTAATTATAATAAATGGCTATTTATACATATACACTAATCGATTTAGATAATAACCAAGATTCATTATCATTCTCAAATGAAGTTAATGCAGTCATGTATTCTAAATCGCAACCAAATGTCAAATGGAAGATTTATAAAACTAAACATGTGGGTATTGTTTCTGCATCAAACCAAATTGATTGGAGAGATATTCCCAAACATTTAAACTTTGTCTATCGTGATAGTAAAGGTGTTTGGGCTTGTCAGTACCGTCCAAAGAGTAAATGGTTTGGTGAGTATAATGATACGTTTAGAATGTATGGCGGCGAACGCATTAAACTTGAATATCGATATTATCATGAGTTATTACATGTTGGTGATATTTTTGAGTGTGAGCGCAACACATTCCATTTTATTGATTGGTTCAAGTATAAAAATGTAATGGCGATTAAATTTGTAGATGATGAATCTCAAATGCTTGAAATTTTTGATACTGATGGGAAGGTTGCTATTGCTGGTAGTAATAATGAATTGAAAGTTATACACACAGATAGAACGTTAATGTTTAATGGATTCTTTGGTGATGTGTTTACTTTCATTAGAGATGATTTAAAAACGTAACGCATTAAAAAAGGCACCCCTAGGGGTGCCTTTTATTTTAACTACCGTATTATAAAGATGATCTAATATAAGCAACAGCAACTTGCTGAATAATAGAATCAGGGTTACGAGTGAATATCGATCCTGTGAGACCTTCTCTACCAGATGCACCATTACTAGGAGCTTGTTGAGTTGGGGTACTTGTTGGAGCTGGAATACTCAATTGAATCTTCTGTCTCTCATGCTCGATAGCATCTCGTTGCATCTTAGCTTGCTCAAAGTCGTTATCATCAATTCGATTAAGTGTATCATCATATCTTACTTGGCTTTGATTGAAACCACCATATCCACCAAACCCATTACTGAATATACCATTCAGATCAACGCCAGGTACAGATAAAGGTGAATTTTCCGATCCTAAACCAATTTTATTCAAACCATAATCTAAACCAGCATTTACAGCTCCATTTAAATTAAGATTAGGTATTAAACCTCCTAATCCAGGTTGATTCAAAGCACTACCAAATCCACCATTAAACACACCCATCGAATCAAGACCTGATAAAGGCGAACCTTCCCCTCCTAACAGGATACTAAGCATTTGATCTAAGAAACTACCTCCTTTACCTTTACCTTGACGTGCTCCTGATTTATTTACAGTCCAAGCCTTTTTGACAGCATCATATTTTGCTTGATCTCTTTCTTGACGTTGTAACTCTCCTGCACCAAGTTGTTGATCCAAATTATCCCAGAATACACCATTACCATTATCCTTAGGATCTGCAACATCAATGTTTGGCGTTGATGTGAACTCGCCCACAGCTTTTGAGTTAACACCTCCTCTATCAGATGGAGCATCAACTTTACCACCTTGAATGAAGTCTCTGATTGATCCCATAGTATCGCTACTTAGAATCGCTCCCAAACCTTCCGCAACCAATGTCTTAGCTGCTTCTGCTGCTGCACCAGCATTCTCAAAACTTGGAGCTGATGCTAGATCACCAACAGCACCTGCTGCTGCACCTGCTGCTGCGCCAACGCTACCAGATCCGTATTCGATGTGCCATGGCTCGTTTGATAGTGGTTTGGTGAAATTATATTTCTTTAACAAACCAGTTGAGATTAATAGTGATACTGTCTCACCTTGCTTATAGTCTACATCCAATGCCGTCCCTTTCTCATGTTTTGAGTTACCTGGCTTAGCAACCCATCTACGAGCTTCTTGTTCAGATCCATACTTCTTCAAAGCCTCAGCATATAATACCTTTTGCTTCTCATGTGATCGGAACGCACTTGTTACTCGAGGTTGCTTCTTAGGTTTCTTGGTTGCAAACAATTCACCAATCATTGTATAGAATGCTTCTCTACAAGCAGGGATCAACCCTTTCATATCAGCACCTGAAATAATAGTATTCTTAACACCCAGATTGTAGTATTCTTGATTGCTAATATTACCACCACTTCCCGTAGCTCCTTCATCAGCAGTTTGTTTGGTTCCGCCTTTAGATGTCGATATCTTAGCTGAATCCAGAACTGGAGCTGATCCAATTGCCGTGGTTCCACTTAAAATACCCTTTTGAACTTTTGCTAACTCAGCTTTACGTGATTTCTCTCGTGTTTCCCACGCTTTATGAATTTCGGGACTAGCCATCATTGCTGGGCGAGCTTCTGCCTTGCTTAGTTTATCAAATTCCTTTTTAGAAATATACTTCTTGTTAGATAAAGCTTTTTCTGCTGATGCTCTGTTGATATCAGCATAATAGTTATCACGTCTTTTATGACCATTTGCATACTTGGGATCATCGTAACGCCATTTAATATACTCCTTACCTAAAACCTTTGATCCTTCTTGATATGATATATCCTTTTTATCTAAGAACTTGCGACCAACACCCGCATGTTCGCCAGATCTCATTTCAGACACGGCGAATCGTGCTTGAGCATCCAACGCTTCTTTTGTACGTTTGATTGTACCATCAGCGTTTAAATGACCTTCCTTTTTCATTTGAGCCATTAGCTTGGCTGCACGATCCTTTTGCCAACTCATCATACCAACGTTGCTGTGACCATTCTTGTGATCTGTGTGACTTCCCCACAAATCATTACCAAAATCGTTTTCACGTCCAATCTCAGCAGTCATAATTTTAGCTTGATTGTCATTCATTCCAGCTTTTTTAAATGCTTCATACACAGCAACCATATTATTTTTACGAGAGCTGTGTAAGTTGTTGGTGCCACTCGCTTTTGAGTTTGCTGTAGGAGCTCCACCCGAAAAAGCATTCTTAGCTGCATCAATTAGACCACCACCCGCCTGAGCGATTAATCCAATTCCTGAGAATTTAGCAATCATGCCAAGTAATGTACCTGATGCGTTTGTTAAAGTTGTTGAAAGATTTGTTCCAACTTTATCCAAACTTGTTCCAACACCTGATAATGTTGCTGCGGAATTAGCCACACTATCAGTCGCTGTTTTATTATTATCTAATATTCCTTTGTTTGTTTGCTCGGATTGCTTTATTAATGATTTTGAAACATCTTCATTTGTTTTAGATAAATCATCAATGGTATCTTCATTTGTGGCTTTGATTACATCTCGTGTTGCGCTGATCCCTTGAAGACCAATCGCTACCGCAGTACCAATGCCTGGAATTAAAGATGCAACGCCACTAGCACCTTCAATTGCAGCACCAACGTAATCACCCTCACCAATTTTAGTTGCTGCTCCATAAGCACCTAAAGCTAACCCGATACCTGGTAGTAATTTGCCACCCATTTTTAATGCGGAAGTGCCTGCCGTCTTAGCCGCCGCACCAGCTTTCGAACCTGCTGCAACAAGTGGAGCTTTAACTCCACCAACAACTTTTGGACCTATACTTGTTATTGCTGGAGTTGCTAGTTTAGCGATGCCAGCACCTCTACCCATCAATAATGCACCTGCACCTAAAGCTAAAGCTCCAGCACCCATACCCATAGCGCTCGTTGATGGTGATCCTCCACCTTTACCATCTCTAATCTCTTCTAATATTTGATTTGTTTTATCAGTATTTGTGATTAATGGGTCAACTGATCCACCTTCTTCAGTTGGTGATAATTCATCTTTACCATCTTTTGATTTAATGTAGTCTCGACCAAGCAAACCAACATCAATACCAGCACCAGCAAGTGATGCTAACTTACCATATTTGGTTTTAGATAGTAATAATGGCAATGCTGTTGAAATACCTTGGAGTGTAGCTCCAACTGTATCACCTTCCATTGCTCGTCCAATAGTAGCGCCAACTCCAAGACCAGCTCCAATCTTACCCAACGTTCCAATCTTTTGTGGTCCTTTGGTTGATGCTAAAGCTGCAGCAGCTCTTGCTCCACTAGCTGCGGTAACACCTGCTTTAATTGCCGTTCCTGCTGTACCTGCAGCTTTAACTAAACCCAACCCCGCCTTGATTCCATTTCCTGTTTCAGGTGACGCTGCTGCTAATGCTGCTGCAACCGCAGGACCAACCAACCCTGCCAATACACCCGCAATACCAGCTCCTGAAAGTTTAGCTGAATGATCTTCCTTAGTCGCTTGACCCTTCATAAGTTTTAATAATTCAGACGTATTCTTTTCAACCGCTTTTAAAATAGGAATACTAGGATCGGATGAAGGACCTAAAATTAAGTCCTCATGCTTTGATTTATTATCTGATGTAGATGGTGTTGAATTACCATTTGTTTGTTTGGTGGTGATGATTGCTGGTTGCTGTCTTCTAATATCAAACGTCTTCTCCATTAACTTGAATAGAGCTTTCATATTTGATGTATTTTCACGCAGTAACTCTAAACTCTCATCTTGAGTCTTTACACTTTGCTTTTGTTGATTTGTTGTAAACTTCCCAAAGTTAGTTAACATATTTTGGGTTTCTGTGATTGGAGTATAAAGTTTACCCAACCCTTTAACTATTTCTTTTTGAGTTTTGAATTCGGAATCTTGCAATATTGATTCAGCTTCTCCATCACGTTTTTCCATCAACTTGTACAATGCTTTCGTATTTGATGCTGTATCATTGAGCAATTTAATAGTCTCGCTATGTGATCTATCGGTTTGTTTTTGTTGAGTTGATAGTAGCTTACCGAAATTGAGTAGTAGGTTTTGGGTCTCTGTTATTGGGGTGTATAGTTTACCCAACCCTTTAACAATATCCTTTTGGGCTTTAGCATCAACATCTCGCGACTTTGCTTCGATCTCACCATCACGTTTTTGTTTATCAATCTGATTAAACAGAAAGGCCTCAAGAATGTTATCATCTTGAGGCCCACGGTTGTTATTATTCATTTGTAGACACCCCTTTTTTTAAATGTGTGTTTTGTATATACACTTATTTAATGAAGAGGTGGATGTTGTTTATTCAATAAACATTGCTGTGTACATTGTTATTAAACCTGGGGAGCATAACATTTCTTCATAATGATCTAACGCAGATTTATAATCATTTCCAAAATCAACTTCCAAGTCAATACTATCCAAAGTTATATAAAAGCTACCATCGATAGATGAACACAAATGAACGTAATGTGCTTTACATACATCATCATACGCATATGCTTGCTTTAACACCTTGGCCATATTGTTATCCTTTAATCCAATTCAATACGCTATCAACCTCAACACTAGAGTTAACAATAATGTTATAATGTTGAATAGCCGATGAGTAAGATACAGATGGGAATGACCAATCCAATTTAATACCATTTATGGTGAAATAATACCCACCATACATCGTACACATATTGAATACGTGATCATTTCCTTGCGAATCTTTTACTATATTTGAAAATATTGTTTGTAGACCTGTAACCATTTTATTTTACTACTATGTGTTTAGATACAGATCATTATACTATATACGTATACAGAAAAAAACCCATAACTTAAAATAAATTATGGGTTTTTAAATTTAACCACCTCTATTCTGGGCGGCTTTATTCTGTTTATCGATATAATGTCTTCTATAGATTCTAAACTCAAATGGAGGCATATTCATGATAGCTTCAATGTCGAAGTTATTATAGTTCACCATATCATCAACTTCTTTAATCATTTGAGTATAAGCTGATCCACTCAGCATAAGTCCAAAAAACTTTTAGCTCCCGTTAAAGCGACTTCAGTCTTATGTTGACACTCTGGACGTAAACATCTCATTTCCGTTTTGAGATAAATGGTTGGAAGCTCTGAGAAGAATTCTGTAAGTTTTTCCGCTACATGTTTTGGAGCATTGTCAATCCATGTCTCTAAGCTATCTCTAGTGAAGTCATCAATTGTGTAAATCCTTTCTTCTTCACCAACCACTTCAACAATCTTTTCAATTGATTCATAAACCAGATTAGAGTAAGCATCTTCACGTTCAGCTTCCGAAAATAATGGTTCATTTGTTTCTTCGTTGATTTCCGTCATCTTATATACATTACGAATACTACTAGACTTAGGAGCATTCACATACAGTTTGATATTATCACTAACTGTAATCACAGTATTTTCCGCAAATGAATCAGGATACAGTAGCTCAATTTTACTCAGTGGTAAGAAGTTAGTTGAGTCGTATCCACACTCTTGCTCAGATACTTTCTCTTCTTCATACTCTTCACCTGTATCAGGATCAGTCATTTTAATAAAGTCGTATTTCTTGTAGATAGCTCTACAATGATAATTTACACTTAAAACGTTTGTGTTTGATCGCATGAACATTTGCATGAATAGATAATCAACAATATGCGCTGGTAAACTTTCAACATCAATTGGTTTGTTTGAGATTAAACATGCTTGTACAACTTGTTCAATTGTTTGACGAACTTCAATATCTGTACCAATAGCTTTAGCCATTTGAATAGCTCGTTCTTCTTTCATCATAAATGGTCTGAAATGAAATGTCTTATTAATCTCTTTAATTGTTGTTGAGAACTTAGGTAAACTAATCTGTGGTAACATTTATATTATTGCTCCTCTTCTTTCTTTTTATTATCTCTACGCATTGTACCCAATCCCGTTGGAGTCGTATCAACTCCAGCAACGCCATTCGGATTCGTATCACCAGATGATCCTTCACCACCAGCAGGTGCGGCTCCACCATCTTCTTCTTTCAACCCTTCTAGGAATTCAGCTAATGGAATGAGTTGATCATCAGTCATATAATTCAATACACTCATGCTGTTAGCGCTTTCATTGATATCATGATACAACACGTACGGCTTATTGCTAACGAATTCAAATAATTCATCAAATGTTAAATTAACACGCTTTACAGGTTGTAAACGACCTAATCTCTCATTACACTTCCAACGATGGTGTCCATCTAAAATATAATGATCATTGGTTACAATGATTGCATGGGTATTGTATTCATCCTTAGCAATCATCGATTCAACCTTTTCCATATTGAATTCAGTTTGTGTTGGCTCTAACATACTAGCTGGTACAGAATCTTCAAATACCGCAATATCATTATCATCCAAATCTTTGATAAAATCATCATGTTGTTTGATTTGTGGCATTTCTTTACGAGCACGCTTTTCAACATCTTCTGTTATAAAGTCTACAAAACTTTTCATTTATTATCCTTATTGGTTTTTGTTATTGTTTATATTTACTTGTTATTTTAAACGAGTTGATTGAATGAGCTTAGTGCAAGCCCATCCAATCTTTATTTGCTATTGGTTATTTAAATGATCTAAAGCTGATTTTTGACCCAATTCAGTTAACTTAACGTTGTTTCCGCGAACCTCAACCAACTGCTTCTTAACCAAAGATTCTAAAACCTTTCTGGTTGCCGCTGTTGTTGCGTGATTTGATATATTAACATACTCTGGTCTGCGTTCAAGTAACTTTATCATTGAATCGCCGACATAAGCATGTCCAAAAGCTATTGATTTAATCATACCGAATTGGTTAGCTGTAAGTTTCATATTTTTACTTCTCTAGGTTGATGTAATCATTATAACACAACATATAAAAAATGGGAACCCTTTTGTAAAGAATTCCCACACTTCTCAATGTTATTTATTCAGTTGCTTAAACAACTCAAACCCTTCTTCAGTTAGCGCAACTAGGTTATCACTTGGGTTAGAATCTAAAAATGTTTCAACCAATCCTTTATTTTGTAGACTTGTTAGAACACCTTTTTGCTCAGGAGTCTCAACAATCATATTCAACCATGTTCTTGTATCAGTATGATCAGATAGTGAATCGACATTACCATCAACACCATTGAATTCGCTTGTTGCAATTGCTTTCATCATTTTCATTTGAAGTTCAGTAACTGTTTTCATGATCGTTTCCTTAGAGCTTTAAGCGTTATTGCTTGTCTATGTGGGTATAATAACGTTTATTACAATCTTGGTCAACAAGATAAAGCAAAATATCATTATTTTCTTTTTGTACGCATTTTACCACGAGTTTGCTCGGTAATTCCCAAGGTAGTTTATGCTTATCGTCGCTATCAATATGCCTAACATAGAATTTATCTGAAAAATATGGATTATAGCTGATGATGTAGTTGGTTAATTCAAATTCATTATCGGGAATGAACACTCTACCTTTTAACACAGCATGAACATTCTTTTGTTTTGTTTGAATAACTCTTTGCCTACCTGATTCTGATACTTTGCATTGATCAATCATCATGTAGAAGTCATTAGAATGGCCTATAACAATATTATTTTGTTTTATACTGTATTTGTTATTATGTAGGTTCTTGTATACATCAACCAATGAATCAAGTTCAAACTTTCTGCCTTTATATGGCGTTAATTTCACGTATTTCACCTCCTAGATGAGCGTATGGTATATATTCTTTATTATCTGTATTCTAAAGAATTGATACGTAATTACCTGCATCAAAAATACGATAGAATCTATTAACAGTCATGTTTTCTACCTCTGTTAATGTTGGATCAAACTTATCACCCAACACTTTGTGTGGTTTGTGTAAATCGATTTATGATCCACTGGATTTTCTCCTCAAAATTGATTCACCAATAACAACACTCGTCAATTAGTGAATCAATTACAATCTTTAAATAATCGCTGATTTCTTCTTGGGTCTATCAGAGAATTCAAACTCAGGTTTTGGATCTTTGAAATCAAATCCTTTAGGTTCTTGGAAGTTGTTATCACGTGATGCAATATCATCTGGGTGTGACGATTGCTGAATCTCAAAGATTCGTTGACATCCAATATTAACACCAACATTCCATCGTTGATATCGATCTTTATGGAAACGCGTCTTCATTTGTTTAAAAGATAGTTGACCTAGATTATCAAGTTGCTCTGAGCGGATAGCCGCCCACACTAAATCTGCTACCTTAGCAAGGCCCAAACTAGATCCGATGTCTGTTAGCTCTGGATCCATTGACCCAACACCTTCTTTTGTAAACTGTACTGCAGTCCACATTACGATATCTTCTTCCATCGATAGCGCACGAAGCTCCTCAGCCACCTTCTCGAAATACACCCCAGTATTTGTGCCAGCACCCATACCAACACCATCAGCTCTATTAATTGTAATATAGTCATTGATTACGATATCAGGTTTGAATTTCTGCTTTAATTCCAACTCACGTAATACATTTCGAATACCATTAGCACTACATGTACCTGTTGGGAATTCTTTAATGAATAAACGACCTTGTTGTGTTTCGCGTAAATCTTTAAACTTGGTAACGTATTTCTCTTTACCCAGGGCGAGTAACATATCCGATTCAATATTCAATGTTGTGGCATCAATACGTTGTGCTAATTCCATTTCATTAATTTCGTTTGTTACATAGAGTACATTGTATCCAAGTCGTTTGTACATCCCAGCTAGATAAACAAGTAACATTGTCTTACCAACGTTTACACCTGCAGCAATCATATTCAATGTTTTACGAGCAACACCACCATTGGTAATCTTATTCATAAATTCTTGTTCGAATGGGATCTTATTTTCTGGTTTAGTGTAGTACTCCCAACGAGCTTCTTCATCATTATTATAATCATGACCAACACTAACATCGAATGATACTGCTAATGCTTCTTTCATTAGATCAGGAATTGATCCAATCTTTTCATCTTTTTCTTTTGATTCGTAAATTGTAATTGCGTTCATGATAGCATTTTGAACAGCGCGTTCTTTACAGAACTTTTCGCACTCATCAATCATATACTTTGTTGTTTTTGGGAGTTCCATAACATCAATATGATCAATTGTTTTCAATACTTCATTAACGAAATTAGCATCTCTGTTTTTTAACCCTTCATTAACAAACTTTTGTAAAACTGTTTTATTTGGTTTCTCTTTATATTTGTCGATATACTTGCTGATTACTTTATATAGAATTTTATTGCTTTCGTCTGTAAAGTAATCAGGTTTGATGAATGGGGACACAACACGGAAATACTCATCATCACGAATTAATCCAGATAGGATCATGGTTTCGTTGTTAACTAACATTTCCTGTTTTACTCCTCCGTTGTACGCGATTCAGATTTTTTGATTTTTTGCATCATCTGTTCTTCTTCTGTGTACTCGTGAATCTCATAACGCTCTTTCATGTAATTAAGTAAGAATTCGCGTGATAAGTAGTCTTGAAAATGAGTATTAACTTTTAAATCTTCAAACCCACGTTCAACTTCATACCCAGTGTAATCATAACCAAGTGTTAGAAATAATTGCTTCTTGAATGGGCAATGATAATCACGAATTCTAATATCAGCCGAGAAAATGTGACCGGGATAATATAGGTTTGTAAAGTATACAGTCTTCTCGATCAACTCGGGGTGATCTTTAGGTTTGATGTAATCCTCTTGGGTATAAAACATTTGTATATATTTTCCTTTTTATTATATTATGGTAGGTTTTGTACAATCGCGACGATATTATCTAATCTATTATATAATGATTGTTTATCTTTATTGTTTTGGATCACATAGTGATAAATTAATGTTTTATTTCTAGTATCGTTATTATAATTACATTCAGGTTTTTGTAATTGAATTATTGCGTATCGTTCTGTTCGTAAGCGGTAGTGTACGATTATTTCTTCTTCTGGTAATCCCAGATCGCTTACAACGTAGTTATTATACGGATCGTTTTTAATAATGTCAATTACTTTATTTGCGAGAACATCTTTACCGTGTTTTGGTTTGTACACTTCTTCAACCACATATTGCATTGCCTTTCTTGGTGACTTACCATCAAGCAATTCGCTTGGTACCTCTTTGGTATCTCTATTATTATACAATTTGAGATATTCTTCCATTGATGTGTTATAGTACGCACACACAAGATCAAATGCAGCCTCTTTGAATGTAGTGTGTTTATAACCATATTTATTAACCAAATGATTTGCGCTTTCATCCTTACCAGACCCAGGTGGGCCATTCATAAATATAATATTCCGTTTCATTATATACAATTCTCCCCATTTTTGAAGTATAAAAAAAGCACCTCGTTGTGAGATGCTTTTCTTTTATATAGATACTTAGTCTAGTAGAGACATGATATCATCATCTAAATCTGCATCTTGTGTTTCAGCTTTTGGAGTAGTTGCTTTTGGTGTAGCAGGTTCTTCCTTAGCAGGTTCACGATAATCAGGATTTGGTTGTGTTTGCTCACGTGCAGCACGTGCAGCTTTTGTGTCGCCTTCAACAATGAGGAAACGTTCTTTCAACTCAGCATAAGATTTGAACTTGCTTGGTGCAATTTCAGCTTGAAGTGAATAAAGGTTGTTGTAAACTTCTTTCTCAATTCGTGCATCATCACCACCGAAAATAGCTGATGGAGATTCAAACATACAGTCATCATATGTTGGGAATTTGTTACCTTGTTGACGAGAAATACGTACTTTGAAGTTCGCACCATCCCACATATTGAATGGGTTAACAGGTTTTTCATCAGCGTACTCAGGTTTAATCGCAGCTTTAATCTTTTTCATAACAGCCTTACCATATTTGTAAAGGAATACTTTACCTTCATTTTCAGGATGTTCTGGGTCTTTAATAACCAATACGTTAGAAATGTAATTGGTTTTTTGTGGACGCTTACGTACAAGGTTCTGATTTTCTTCTAAACCAGTATTCCAAAGTTCTGAGTTTGCTTGAGCAACAGGATCGTCTTCCCCGAGTGTACGACGTGAATTCTCAATGTAGTACTGTTTTGTATCTTCGTTTTGGAAAGCGTAGCTTAACATGGTTACAAAATGTTGCTCTTCATCACCACCAGCAGGTAAGAAACGAATAACACAATTGGCGCTACCTGTAGTCTTATCAATTGTTGGTTTCCAGTAACGTTCATCAGAAAACGATTTCTGTTCAAAAGATGAAGCTAATTTCTCAGTTGATTCAGCAGATTTCATTTTGTTTTTAAAGTCAGCAAAGCCCATAATAGTACTCCTATTTATTTATTTTTAGTTTGTTGTCAAAAATGCCGATGAGAACAAATGTCAGAATGACGTTCTCTGTATATGGCTTGATATAAATGACTAATTGAAAAGATGATCTAGCGTATTTTCTTCAATCTCTTGTTCGCTAGTAACAATGAGATTTGATTCCAAATGGTTCTTGATATCACCAAGACCCCTACTCGTAATAGGTAAGAAATGCATGTATCGTCTGCAGGAGAATAAGGTATTACTCCATAATGGATTCATGGTATTATCTTCAAATTTGAATAAAAAGTCAAGAATTGAAATCATTTCACTTGTTATATTTAGGTCTTTATAAACTATCGGTCTATCATTATTAATAGCAAGAATTTGTTTTAAACTCTTATTATCTTTGTACTTATCAATGATTGAGTTTACATCAGATTTGATGTAGTAGTCAAATGAATTGATAATCTTCATGCGGTCATTGTGTATCTTATACGCAGTATTGCAGAAGAAATCACCAATCCAAGCATTTTGATCATGTTTGAATTGGGATAGTAAAAAATCAAAACGCTCTTGTGGTTTGTTTCGATATATGTTAGCTAGCTCTACGAACCATCTATGATCAGACCGATTTAGTAATTGATCAACCTTTAAACGAGTTAATTGGTTTGGATCTTTATAATTAAACTTCGTACCATTGAAGTGAAGTTTGAGACCTACATATTCTCGATACGTTTCAATAATGTATCGATCGGATGCTGTAGTAATCATATATTCTCCGTGAGTTTTAAAACAAAATCAACTAAATAGTGACTCAATGTCGTATTTTAGTTGGGATCCCGTATTCAATACTTTTCGTTCTTTGACACAGTGTTGTTTTAATTCACATAATATGTTGACGTCTAACGACTTGACAATATCTTCAACATCAAGGTTTTGTTCTTCAGCTACTTCTAAAAGAGCATCGAATACATTAATGTTGTTATACCGTGCGTAATCTAGGATGGTATTAATGATTTTTTCATCTACCATTAATTAACTCCTTAGTTTGTTATTTGATAGGGAGTATTATATACCATTTAATGTATAAGTCAACTCCCATTATCAAATTATTTTTTACCTTTGTTTGGGACCTCCAATACTTCGATTTTCACATTGGTTAATCCACTGTCCGTAAATCCCAATGCTTTAGATGCTCCATATGAAACATCCAATACACGATTTCCACTGAATGGGCCTCGATCATTCACGCGTAAAACAACGCTTTTACCGTTTGTTTTATTTGTCACGCGAATAACACAATTTAAAGGAAGTGTTCGATGAGCAGCAGTCATTTCATGCATGTTAAATCGTTCTCCATTAGCAGTCAATCTGCCATGAAACTGTCTACCATACCATGACGCCAGTCCACTTTGTTTAAATTGTTTTACACTTGCTACTGCGCTACTTGTCGCTGTTACAGTTGTTATTGATAGCGTTATACTCAACAATGCGGTTATAAGCTTCTTTAACATAATCTTTAGTCCTCTCTTTTACAATCTGAGGAGATGCAGAATCCCTAATCCCCATAAGCAGAACAATCTGCTTTACTTCTATATTCAACAACACTTTTAGTATAATACAATACATAGTACATTGCAATAGATAGTTATGGTAATGAGCAGGTTTCTTTATATAACGACTATTTTTAAAATCAATGAGAGAAAGCTCACCATTGTAATAGCCTAAACAATCGAGGTATCCCATAATTTTATACTTTTCACTCCAAATCTTCAACTGCAGAGCAATGGGTTTGATTCTGCGTAAAGATAAGGAAAGTTGTTTGAACAAGTAGAAACCTTGTTCGTGGCGATATAAGTCCTCATCAAAACCTTCCTTGAAAGATTCTAAGATGAGTTGATCAAGACTATTGCCGATGTCTTGACTCTCTTTAACAATTCTGTCAGCTTCTTCTTCGCCAACACGCTTGCGCCATTCTTCCAAAAACGTTTTATCGCTCGTTTTATCAAGAACTTTAGTAACACCTGCGTAAATACCTTTTTCGATGTCAATTCCGCTGTTCACGAAATCGATCACTGCTTTTGATACATCATCTTGCGTATCAAAAACAACTGCGCGATTGTTCATGTCATCTCTTCTCGATCTTTGAAGTTAATTTACTTCGGTTAGTGAAATGCAAAGATGATTTAATCAGGGAAATAAGCGCTAACGTATGTTAGAATCTTATCTTGATCCAATTCAGTAATACAGGTGTTAATATCAAAAATATTATTTTTTATAATATATCCAATAGAAGCAATTGTAGTGTAAACACTTTCTAATTTCTTATCTTGTAATCTAAACATTTCATTGACTTCGTTGACAGATAAAATAAACACGGTGTCTAAATCATCAGTTCTACTATTCGATTTAATAAGTGTGTCGTTGATACCATCGATTGTATTGTGAATCAAGCACGTGTAAAACAAGCGATTTGATTCATAATCAATAATAGAAGCGATTTTCTTACAAGTATCTGAGAACTCCATTTATATACTTTTTCCTCACCTTTGCTTGAAGACGCTACTATATATATGAAATATAGTAACGTCAACTTTTATTTAGTCATTATGGTAGATCATCAATATCGGTGTACTCATAAGCTAGATATGGTCCCAATGCCCTTGGTCGCACACCTGGATTTTTCAAATCGAAGAACATGACATCTATATAGTTTTGCGACCATACATCAAGTTGATACCATCCAGTATTTGGATCTGCTGTACCCTCCGTAATAAATTTGCCTGATGTTCTCTCAAAACATCTAATTGTTGCTGGGTGTGGAATTCCTTTTAACGTAACATAACCCTCAACAACAGTTCGCGTGAAGAAATAGCTCCGTGATTTGATGTTGGGTGGACTTAAAGCCATTTGAAAAAATGCTAGCTGACACATGGATCCTGTAACTGATAAGTTATCAGGCATTGTACCCATCAAATAAACCTGACCGAAGTTTACGTTTATATCACCCGTGTTACCTTGTTTGCTCTCTTGTAATACACCATCAACCCACATTTCCAATCTGGAATTCCGTCTAACAACGCAAATATGATGGAATTGACCGTCATTATATCTAACCCTATTTCCAAATGCATCTAATATATTAGTTGATACATGTAATCCATCTTCTAGTGATACTTGAATCGATCCATCTTGAACACGGTCGTTTCCGACATTAGCTTCAATTAAAATCCCTTTGAATGGCCAAACATCAGATAATGCTGAGAATATAACACCTCGCGTTGATGATACGAAAGAAACAAAGAAATCTAATGTCCAATCAGATGTTGTTGATAAAACGGGACTACTGTAATTGGTTGTTAATTTAGCCATACCATTTGCTTGGAATTTGATTGCTTTATTGTAAATTAATCGTTCTGGACCTATAACACCCAACTGAACTTGACTTCTATTACCAATGTACGTCAGTGTTGCATTTCGCTTATTAACATCAATATATCCAGTATGACTTACTATATTGGGATCCGTAAACGAGTTTATATTAGAGTCTGCCATTTGAACATATAATTGAGGATCCCAACGTTTTGTGTACGTATCGTAATCGTATACTTTCTTATATAGCCAAGATACTTCTTCTTCCGTTAAACACTTATTACTAAACACTGCAAAATTATCAACCATTAATGGAGTTGTTTGTCTATCATTCAGACTATTATATTCAAATGCTTGTTGGTTACCTCCAATAAAAATACTGGATGTGTTTAATGCGGTATACGGTTCTGATGTTGGTGTGCCAACTCTTTTATAATAAAGGATACCATCGATATATACACTATCTGTTGTTTGGAATAATGCTGTACCAATCTTTTCTTTTCTACGCGTCATTACAATGTGAATTTGGCGGTCTGTGTAATTACTTGTTGTTATGATATTTTTACCACCACCATTCTGTAGATCAAATCGATATGTATAATCGCCTGATGTGACAGGACCTGGGAATTTGAAATCGAAATAATCATAACTAGCCCATGATCCTTCTCGTCGCCAACGCATCCAAATATCATCCCCTTTTTGAAAAATGGTTCTAGATAATGCATTGTATGTATTACTTGTTGTTACATACTTATTTGTAACCGCATTGTAACGAGCTCCTGATATAAACGAGTCGCGATCCGTTTTCTGAAATAAGAAACTAACTGTAAACTCATCTTCACATCGTAATGTATCTGAATGGAAAATTTCTAGCTTTGAGCTTGGATATGGAAAGGTATCAACACGCGCACCCAAATATCCCTGAGTTGCAAACGTCATACTGAATTGATCCATACCATCTTCTCTAGGTACCAACGATCTCGTCCCCATTGCATACGATTTAATTGGCTCGGGTACAGCATGAATAAACGCGTGATTGTTTTGTCCTGATGTATCAGGGATGTTTGGATGAGCTAGGTATCCGTTTGCATCAAATACAGTATCCCCATCAAACGTGATTAAGCAGTCAGGTTTTAACCTAAGTAATGAATTTTTATATCCTGCCATTTGGTCATATTCTCCAATTTGTGTTATATGAATATTTACATTAAAAAAAGCTCGTCATATAAAATGACGAGCTTTTGAATTATTAGAAGTTTATTACCTTTAATATAAAATTTTTAATTCCACATTGAGTCATTCCAAACTTACTATAAGAGTAACCAAACTCCAATTGACCCAATTGACCAAATTTTATATTATTATAGTAACCCGATGAACCAGATTCGCGTCCATTAACGGCTAAATACAAATGATTTTCTCTCATTCGATATACTCGTATTGTGTTCCAACCAACGTTTAATGTTCCATTTGTTGGTGAGGTCACACTAAATCTACCACCAAAACTCGCGTGTACTCTAGGTGTTGATCCTGTACCATCTGTACGTATGGCAAACATATCAGTAGTCCATGTTGTATCACTGATAGTATTCTTGGATGATACAATACTAACATTTTTATTATCCGTTCTAACACCACTCCAATAGAAATCAAATGTCATATCAAACCCAGCAAATAATTTAAACCGTTCATCTGAGAATGTTACGTAATCTAGTGGATTGTTGAATATCCATGCTAACGACCCACCTATTTCTCCATATGTAACATTTGATATTCCATCAATTTGTATCGTTGAATCTATCGTTTTGATATCAATATCATCCGGGCTATATTCAATTTTAGAATTATACTCAACTGCGCCGACATATGAAACCGTATCAGATATAATATTAGCATCTGTTGTATAATCATATAGATGATCGCCAATGTATCTAACACCCTCCACAATTTTAATGTTGTGTATTATATAAGGAGTTAAAAGCGTTGTATCTTTCCCATCATATCCGAAGTTTATACGATTACCGTATAGTTGAGCGCTATTTTTAGGGACGATTGATGTTATAATGAATCCATCATTATATAATATCAAATTAACACCATCATATATAATATCAAAATTAGTTTTCGATCCTATTGATGTAAGCGTTCTACTAATTTCCAATGTATCATTAACATATATATTGACTAAATCATCCTTGGTCGTTATTCGCAAACACCCAATCTGAAACATAACAATCTCATTAATATTACTTACCGATGTTACATCAAAAGAAATAGTATATGTATTCAACGCATTGTCGGGTAGTATATTAACATTTTCATACACGCCATTATCCGTGAACTTTATACCATAAGGGTTAATAAAGTAATCGATTTTTGTAGGATTGCTATTATGTATCGAGTACATTTTTATTGGTTGGGTATCAAATGAGAAAATATAATACCTATAATATTTCATGAATGTAATTTGATTTTTATTGGATTTGAAATCAATTATATTCATAATATCACTATAATCTGCAATATAATTATACTCATGAATAATTATATTTGAGCTATAATTACCCCAACCACCATCACCGAACATCACAGTACGATCCAACGATCCGAAAGCTGTATTGACGTTCCAGAAACCTGATCTTGATCCATTAACGTAGACTGATGTCGTACTATTATGTCTCACAATTTTAACATTATATGTTCTATTCTCTTGTATTGTTGTCGTTGTTTGCAATTCACTACCACTACCGAAGTATATAGATAGTTTAGGAGATGTATATGTATTGTTTTGGGATGATGTTCCAATCCAAAACCTATTATTTGAGTTCGTTGTCGTATCACCAACAAATAAGTTATTTTTAGTCACAGGGTTATCTAGAGATAATACCGTAAAAGAAAACATCATTGTAAAGTTTGATGTTTTCTGTGTAATATTAGCATTGTTCAACATTTTAATTGTTTTATTTTTTCCATTAACGTTGATACCAGACATACCATTATAACTTATTAACTCCACAGGCCCAACATAAGTGTAATTTTGATTATCCAACGTATTAAACAAATTAAAAGAGCATTTTGTTTCAAAATCGTACGTTTTTGAAATTGTATCAGTCAGAACATTATTTTGTCTATAATCTAATAGATTGTATTCGATTGTTAATGTTTTGTATGATCCCAATTCAGAATCAAATTCATATAATTCAGGTGGAGGATTGCCTCTAGCTATATACGTCTCATTATCAATCTTAACCAGATTTAACCAACTAGGTCTATTACTAATATTCAACGTTGCTGATTCACCTCCCAAACAGTTTACTAATGTTATAGTTTGTTCGAATAATCTAGTTAACCCATTATAGTATGTTGATGAGCTGGTACCTAATATAATCTTCGGTTTTATTAAATCTGTGTTTATCTGATCTTCAGTTACTTCAATGTCGATAATCTTACCATTATATTTTCTAGTTGGATCGGTTACAGTTATTGTATACTTATTTGGATTAATACCAACAATATCAAACTTACCATCGATTACATCACGTTCTCCATAACTAAATTTAGATCCAGCATCAAACAACTCGTACTTTAAAACAGGAGCATATATATTTTGATTGGTTTTCTCAAAAATCGAACCATGTAACTCAGCAAACCCATTCAAAGGTTTAGTACATATCGGCTCGGCTGAATTTAGTTGAGCTACATCGTTACGCATCACAACAAAATTGTTTTCGTATCCTAGAACATCTCCATCAATATAAAACAACTGTTCCGATAATTCAGCATGTGATTGCGCACCAAATGTGATATCACCTTCTGAAATCGATCCTGTTGTAGATAAAGAGTAATTGTGATAAACCGCTGCAACGGCATTGTTTGTAAATGTTGGGGTATAATCAAACTTAATCATACCCCCAATTCCATTTTTTATCATAAAAAAACCCCTACATTAATCAACTCTGATTAAATGCCCATAAGATGATGACCACACATAAACATTGTTAGAGCTTGGTGATACAGTAATATATGTTCCAACTTCAGTTTCGGATAATCTAACATTTGTCAATACTCCTGATATTGGAATATCAGCATTGAGGTAGCTCAACATATTACTATTGGGTGTGATTTGATTTGTTCTTGGATGTACACTCAATGTTCTAAATAAATTTGTTCGGCTAGACGTTCTAACCGATAATCCATCCATTGGAATATACGATCCTGCAAAGCTGTTATATGATAACGTTTCTTTAGTTCTGAAATACGTATTATTTCTCCGTTCGATTGTACCGCTATCCCAATAACCACGCTGGTAGTCCTGGAACATTATGTATTCCGCCGTTGGGTTGTTATTGTAATCTGTGGACCGCTCAATGTAAAAATTAATCATTGGTTGTTTACGGTGTTCTGATGATGTTGATCTAATCATATTTGGACATATACACACATATAATCTACCACCAGTATTATCATAAAATCCATATGAGTCTGTAACATTATCTTCAAAAAAATCACTACTATTTGATGAACTTCCGAATCCAGGAAATTGATCAGAAGAGAAATTCATAAATCCTGTAACAGGTTGTCCTTGACCATCTGATGCTGACATTACTGTGAGTCTAACACCCATATAAGGTCTTGATCTATAAGATGTTGTACCAGTATATGATGTATCAGTGACTCTAAAATCTAATTTTAATATAATTGGGAATTCTGATTGCAGTACATCAGTAAACTCATACATCTTATATCCATAAGACCATGATGTCCATCTAGCTGTTGTGCTCTTATCGTAAATGCTCTTAATATCAAGATCAGGAATATTATCTAAATCTAATTGACCAGCATCAACCGAGCGTTTTAATTTAAGGTCGTTTACAAAAAATGAGTCAATATCATTGATAGTATCTTTTATCGATTGTTCTGATGTATACCCATAAATTCCATATGCCTCTCTCTCGTTAGGATATCTTATCAATTTTCGTTTTAATTCAGCCATTTATTATTCATCTCCTATTAGAAACTTGTGTTGATTGATTGTGCATACTCGATGGTGTGACTATATTCTCGATTATAGTCTGTGATTGTTGTTGAGGTAGTATTTGCGTTTGGAGTCATACTATTAGTTTCTTGTATATAAACAATACGCTTGGTTAGCACTCCTCGATAAAAACAGTAAAACACTTGATCTCCATCTTTACCACTTCTCATATGTGAATAAATGTTATCATTCACACAAGCGTCGTTTTGATCATTCATTGTATATGTATTTAGTCCCTGGAGTTGTCCATTAACATCAACGCTAAGATCATTAAATGGAAATGATGTTAGTGGCGATCTCGTGTAATAAGTTGTAAATCCAGATGTTTTATACACAACCATATTATAGCTACACTTATATGCTCCTGAGAGTGTACCATCACGATTTGTTGATCCTGTATCGTAAACGGGTGGATGATAAACGGTTACAGATTGATCATCATTTACGGTAATACTGAATTGACATACATTTCTAGGTGATCCAAATGTATTGATCCTTCCTGTCGAATTCTCATACATTCCATGTAAAATGGTTAAACCTTCTCGAGTTAATGTTATTACACTGTCCTGTATAACTCTAATAGTACCGTTGATTCCAGTGCTACTACCCCACGTGCTATAATACGACTTTGTTCCACGGAAATTGGGATTTCCCGCACTCGACTGAAAGTCCAAATTTCGAGATATATCTATATTGGTACACAATACCATTCCACGATTATTTGTATTTGGTGTACTATACACTGATCTCGAATAACCCCATTCAACCCTAATATATAGATTGGTTGTTAGATTTGGTGAGTAACTGACTATTTCAACAGCACCGTGTGTATCAGGTTCGCTAAAATTAACTTCTCCTGTGCCTTTAGGCATTTGATATACGAAAGAACATATTGGTATAAACTCATTATAATTATTACTTTTTGATTGTATTGTTGGTTGAATTAATTTTGTCCAGTCTACTACGTCGGTTTCTTGAATTATATGTTTTAACCCAACTTCTTTCATTTTTGTGTGGAATTGTTCAATGTGAGCTTTGATTGAATTGAAATCATCCATCTGCCATGGAATTGGTGTATACTTAACTACTGCCATTTTATCTTACTACCTCTTTTAATGATATTTGATATTTATCATATTCTAACATACCTGTTATT
>SMEO01000149.1_pt1 | contig 28097 bp, 27 predicted proteins | sample 2456251 | NCBI WGS metagenome assembly SMEO01 (sample SAMN10132594, study PRJNA489261) | soil metagenome | isolation source: day1 control-silt loam soil ammended | place: USA | reverse complement strand
TTTTTTTAGTACCTAATATCATTCCAAACAGGCATTACAAATCCATTTTAATGGCTAAACGGGCCATATTAAATGGTCACAGGTAAGGGAGTATGATGTTAAGTCTAATTGCTTGATTCGCTTATTTCTGAGACATTTACATTGGTCAATGACCCCTCCTTACTTCGTTGAGGAAGAGGACTTCTGTCGGAATACGTTAAATTCAAAAATAGAAAAGCAACCAATTAAGGCTGCTTTTCTATTTTACTTATTTAGTGCCTGTAGAGATGGCTCCTGATAAGTCTTTATCATTCACTTTAACATCAGCATCTTTTACTAATGTATCTATCTTTGTTTGAACCTTTGCAGGGTCAATTTTAGACACTTTTACATTATACTCTAGCTTGTCTTTCATTTTTTCATATGATTCTTTTTCTTTTTTATCTAATAATTGAATGATGTGGTATCCATACTGAGATTTAATTGGCGCACTGATTTCATTTTTCTTTAACTTGTAAGCTGCAGTTTCAAATTCAGGCAACATTTTTCCTGCTCCAAACCAGCCAAGGTCGCCACCTTTTTGGGCAGATCCTGTATCTGTTGAATATTGTTTAGCTAATTTAGCAAAATCCTCACCTTTATCAAGCTTTGCCTTCACTTCTTTTGCTGTCTTTTCGTCTGCAACAAGAATATGTCTTGCTTTAATTTCTGGTTTTGCCTTGTTATATGCATCTTTTAATTCTTTGTCTGTTACTTTAATATCTGCAATTGCTGCTTTTTCTTGAAGTAAATTTAATTTTAAAGCACGCTTGAAATCATCTTCTGTTTTGTAGCCAGAAGATTGTAAAGCCATTTGGAAATTATCACCCATTTGAGTTTTGATTTCGTCAAGTTTTGCATTGATTTCTTTATCGGTGACTTTATAATCTTGAGATAGGACTTTTTCGTATACCATTTCTTGAATAACAGCTTTACCATAGCGATCTTTCATCGCAGAGTAAAATTCATCTTTTGTAATGTCTCCTGCTTTTGTTTCAACGATCTTTTCTGAATTTCCATTGCTACACGCTGTTAGTCCGATTAATCCAGCTGTCATAGCAACTGCTAAGGCCCACTTCTTCATAAATACACTCCTAATTCATAAATTCTATAGTTTGTATTAATAAAACTTCATAAAACTAACTATAGCATATATGGGATAATTTCAAAAAAATTTGTACAAAAAATAGGAAGAAAATTAAATAAATTAGGTTATGACCTAACCCATTTGGGGTCAGCAACATATTATAGAACGAAAGACAATAAAGGGGGTATGAAGAATGGGTCACGTACATGGTGGCGGTTTCGCTTTGATAGTAGTTCTATTCATTTTACTAATAATTGTTGGTGCAGCATTTTTCTGCTAACTCAGAACTTACAAAAAGTGCCCAATCCTATTCAATGATAAGTGAATAGGATGAGGTAGCCGCTCAGGTAAAGAATGGTTTATGTAAATGAAATCGTTGATTAACCAATTATTATGACTATACGAGTGTGCGTATGCATGATTTACTTTCGCTTGGAAGGAGGGGATATTCATGTCTGGTGGTTTCCATGGTGGCGGTTTTGCTTTAATTGTCGTGCTATTCATTTTGTTAATCATTATTGGAGCATCTTGGCTATAAGAAAGCAAAAGGGGAAGCGCGAAGCTTTACCCTTTTTTTAACTTTAAGCGGAAAGTTTAACTTCTTTAAAGAATTGAAGTATAAGATAAGGGGGCCTTTAGGTCATGCCATAGGCGCATCGACTTTCTCCGTTAGGGAGATAAGTCATGTTTTTTTAAGCGCAATAAAACATGGAGGGTAATATTAAGGGAGGAGTCAAGAATGAGTGAATAAAGACTAAGAAAGCGCCACATCCTGATGTATTCATCTGTGTGCCACATCAAAGGGGAACTCAGACCATACGTCGCTGAACGGGCGCCTTTTTCTTATGTATATAAAATTTCAACATAAGAGGATAATAGCATGATTGTTACTAAAATATTTATGATTCTGAATACCTGCGGTTGACGGTCTTCAGGAATCTCTTTTTGTATACATAAAGAGTCTGTCATTTTGTTAATATTGTATAAAATGATTAAAGAAAAAGCGATAAAAACGAATGAGACCATAACCTGAATCCCTCCTTGCAAAACATTCATGTATCCCTACGATATCAAAAAATCATGAAAAAAGATACTCAAAAATTTGGGGTATACCAATTCACATTCATGTTAACCTAAATGGAAATGTAAATGGTACAATGATAATACATAATTGAAAAGTTGGCTATACATATGATTAATTGAAAGGTCATAATGTAATGTAAAGTGAGATGTCCATGGACGTAGAAGAATGAACCTGAATTAGTTGAAACAAGATTATTAGAGAAGTAACAAGACTGACGGGAGATTTTTTTAGTATGAGTAATCTAGAAAAGGAAATTGAAACATTACGTTATCATCAGCAATTATTAATACATATTATTCAAAACTCAAAAGCGCAGTTCGATTTGCTGATTGTAGAAAAAAATATGACTAAAGAAGAAGTTAAGGTAATATTTGACTTATGTGAATTATTGAGCAAAAGATTGACAATGGAAAAAGCGGAGGGCTATATGAACTTTCAACCGCTTTTTAGCCAATTGGAGATAAACTTAACGCCCAAACTTTCTGTAAAGGAATTGGTGGCTTCCTGTCTATCTCAAGGCCTATATGAGAATTTGATGCAAGAAATGAAAAAGTTCATTACTGAATAGGATTAGATTCTTGCTCAGTCTCTTTTTTTACAATTTTACCATCGACGTCTTGATATTCCTGTTCAATGTTTTTGAAGGAACGTTCGAAAATTTGCATAAAATCATCTCCGTAAATATTACGTATGACTGCCATCATTTCAATTAATTCAGGAAATTTTCCATAAAGATTACGAAGTGGAAGTGCACCTGTATAAGCTGAATTCTTTGATGGATCAAACGACTCTATTATGGAAAGGATGATTTTTTCCCCTTGTGGAGTAATTTCAATATACGTATTCCGCTTATCATTATCTTTTTTGGAAAACTTCAAAAGACCGCGTTCCTCTAATTTTTTAGAAAAGTTAAATGCTGTGGAAACGTGCATGACACCAAATTTTGCAACATCGGAAATGGAAGAGCCATTCAGGTGATAGGCAATCCAGAGAATATGATGTTCATTAATGTTCAAATCATATGGTTTAATCCATTGTTGCCAGTCCTTTTCAACTGCTTTCCATAATGCCTTGCTTAGCTGGGCAATTCTTTGACTAAAAATCATTGCCTCTTTCATAGAATAATTTTTCTCTTGCATAATGTGGATTCACCTACTTATCAGATTCTGTATATTTATTATGACAATAAAATAAAAATTAATAAAGTATAAATTTACGAAATTTTTAGAAACTTTAAAAAGAGACTACTATAAATGGTAAAATCTTGAGAAGTCAGTATATTAGGACCTAGTATCAGAGCTAGGAATAATCTCTTCTAATTCTCTCAGTGAAGCTTCAATTTCTTTAATATTTTTCATTAATTCTGTTTTGCTAGGCTCCATTTCTCTTTTCCAATCATCAACTAGAAATTGAACATCAGAAATGAACGATTTCAATGATTCTTTACTTAACTGTGCAGCTTCTAATGCTTCATTTTTGATGTCATAAATTTTCCTTAATAATTCTTCTGCAGTAGCCAATAAATCATCTTTGCTGTTTTGTATCCGTAATCGCAATTCTCTACCAGAACTTGGGGCAGAGAGAAATGTTGTGGCACCAGCTACAATGGCACCGGTTACAAAACCAATCAATAAAGACTTAATCTTCATCATTATCACCTCACATTATATTTATTTCGCCTTGACTATGCTAAAACCCTTCATAAATCATAAAGTAAAATTGGAAAAAGTACTGAGTAGTATAGAAAGATATTGATTAAAAAATATCATAAATTTCTTTAAAGTGAAAGATAATTTACTCTTTTATTCTTATATTAAAAAAATAATTTGAAAAAGCCATATTTTGTGAATATGATATTTAAAAATAACATGAGGATTGTACATATATTTTTTTGATGAAACATATAGATGTATTAAAATAAGCTGTGCAGTTAATGACAGCAATGTGGATGGTTAATTAGCATGAAAATATTATTCATAATATGGTTAGGGTGTTTGATTATGACCGCTTATCATCTGGTTATTTTAAGAAATTCAGGGATTTATCCATCAAAAAAAATGATACGTGCAAGGGCCATGAAATGGGGTATAGCATTTGTGTTATTTTTTCTCATTTGGATCATTATGCTTTTAGTTCGTTAAAGAATACTCTCCGATCGACGAGTTAGGGGCGTAGTTTCACTTTATTAAACTTAAAAACGCCACATTATGTGGGTATCGTCGCTATCCTTCATGCGATTATTTGCGTATCTAAAGTGAAACTTCCATCAGTGGGGGGGTTCTTCATCCCCACTAATGGTTAGTTGAACCAATCGGACCTTTACGGGCAGTTGATCCCCCACCTATCTTCTTTGGATACTCAGAATCTTGAGGTGGGGGTCTTACTGCTCGTTAAGGCGGGATAAATTCTGATAGTATAAAAAAGCACCGGGATCTCCGGTGCTTTTTACATGTTAGACTTCTGGTGAAAGAGAAGTCCGTTTTAAAATTTTGGTTACGATTGGGTAGATAATCGCCATGACCACACCATTCAGTAACAAGGTAGGCAAAACAACTGCAATAACTAGCCCTAAAAATGTTGCGTTTCCTGGTAAGCTAAAGAATAGATTAGCTGAACCTAGGAATATAATTCCAGATATTAGCGTGCCAATGACTGTAAATACAGTAACACCAACAACTGTTGTCGAAAATTTCCTAAAAGCGACGATCAAGAAATAAAATATAGTTGCTGTGACAAGTTTATCAATAATATTAGGTATTTGTCCTAAAGGAAATGTTGTTGTTAATGCTGAAAGTAGTCCACAAGCTAAAGCCACAACCAATACATTTTTCTTTTCTGGAAATAACACAATCGCTAAAAACATCATTAAAAGCATCATATCAGGTTTCATTCCAAGGAAAAATCCAGGAATGATAAAATGTAATGCTGTCCCAATTCCTAGTAGTAACGCTAGAGATACCAATGTTTTTACGTTCATATTGTAACACTCCTCTTCTCATCTCAACTAAAGTTTAACTTTTCCAACAGTGCCCTTTTTGCCTGTTGCGAAAAGTTTAGGTAAGTATATCATGTACTTTGTTTTTTTTGAAGTAGTTTTTTAGAAAAGCGGTGGAGCTAATGCTCACACCGCTTTTCTAAAACTTATTTTTGGTTTGCTTCTTGGAATTTTTTCATGAAATCAGCAAGTTCTTGGCAATGCTCAGTTGGTACCGCATTATAGATTGATGCACGGCATCCTCCAATTGAACGGTGACCGTTAAGGCCAACAAAGCCAGCAGCTTTTGCTTCTGCTAAGAATTGTTTTTCTAATTCTTCAGTTTGAAGGTTAAATGTTACGTTCATATGTGAACGGCTGTCTTGACGTGCGTGTCCTTTGTAGAAGCCGTTACTTTCATCAATAGTATCATAAATAATTTTTGATTTTTGATGATTGACTTCAGCGATTTTTTCAATACCACCTTGTTCTTTAGCCCAGTCTAATACTAAAGATAATAAGTAAATCGCAAGTGTTGGTGGTGTGTTATATAAAGAATTTGCTTTTGCATGAGTTGCATAATTTAGCATAGTTGGCAGGTTTTCATTATCTTCGATTAAATCTTTGCGGATAATGACAACTGTGATACCAGATGGTCCAAGATTTTTTTGCGCTCCAGCATAAATAATACCAAATTTACTTACATCTACTTTTTCACTTAAGATATCACTAGACATATCCGCAACTAATGGAACATTTCCTGTTTCAGGGAACTTTTTCCACTGTGTTCCGTAAATGGTATTGTTGCTTGTAATATGAAGATAAGCTGCATCATCATTCACTTTAATATCTTCAAGATTTGGAATGAAAGTATATTTTTCTTCTTTAGAAGAAGCGACAACACCTGTTTGTCCAATTTTCTTAGCTTCTTTTAAAGCTTTATCTGACCAAGATCCAGTTAGGACATAATCTGCGCGTTTTCCTTCTTTTAACAGATTCATTGGCACCATTGAAAATTGTAGGCTAGCGCCACCTTGTAAAAGTAGGACTTCATAATTTTCAGGAATGGCCAATAATTCTTTAAGTGTGGCGATTGCATGTTCATGAATTTTGTCGTATTGAGCGCTTCTATGGCTAAGTTCCATAACGGACATGCCTGAATCCTCAATATTTAACCATTCGTTTTGAGCTCTTAATAATACTTCTTCTGGAAGGGCAGCTGGCCCTGCATTAAAATTCCGTGCACGTTTCAATTTTCTTCCTCCTAAAATGCAATGTTGTTGTTTATGCCCTATATTATATCCTAAGAGTTAATTTAATAGGAAGAAAATTTAGAATTTTATTTAAAACTTTGACAAAAAAGTTCTCCACTATAGTGGAGAATTGGATAAATTATTTAATATGTTGTGCAATCGAATCAGCAATATTTTTCAAATCTTCCTGGGTGTATTCGCTTGTATGCGTTTTCCAAACGGCTCCAAACCCGTCTCCTTCACCATAACGAGGGATTAAATGCATATGATAATGGAAAACAGACTGTCCAGCAGCTTCCCCATTATTATTTAAACTGTTTAAACCAATTGGATTAAATTCTTGTTTAATAGCTCGGGCAATTTCTGGGACAACAGAAAATAATTCTTTTGCAATTTCTGGTGTTAATTCATAAAGATTTTCTTTATGTACTTTCGGAATGACTAATGTGTGGCCTTTCGTTACTTGGCTAATATCAAGGAATGCTAATACGTGGTCATTTTCAAATACCTTAGTACTAGGAATTTCCCCTTTAATAATTTTACAAAAAATACAATCACTCATAGTAACCTTCCTTTCAAATAATGTGAATTATTGTTAATCGTACCACAGCTTGTTTACTATAGAAAAGGAAAAGCCGGGTTTAAAATGCAATTTTTCAATAATCATTCCAAATGACTATACGATCATACGAAAATTAACTAAAACTTACTTGGATATGGGTATTTCCTTATTATTTCATGAGAAAATAAGAAACAGGATGCAACGTAAAGTTGCACCCTGTCGTTTGAAAAAGGGGTTTGCTTTTTCTTGGCGTATTAATGAGAATTTCCTTTGATCAACACCTCATTTACTGATGAGTAAATTAATGGTTTTGTGATAAAGATTGTGCATTCAATGCAACCATCTCCTATATCTTTAAAGTTTTTTCAACTAATAAAGCATATTTGATAACTGTTGAATGTTATTCTCTTCTACGTGCAAGCGAACCATCTCCTTGCTGAAATGATTACGTAAGCAAGTTTTTTCTTGGGTCATTCAGTTAGTAGTCTTCAACTGACACCTCATTTACAAAATGATATGATTCATTTGTAAGGAAGCTTTTCTTATGGGTAAGCAATTAGTAGCCTGCGACAAACACCTCATTTTACAATATGATGTGAATCATTTGTAAAAGCTTTTTTGGGGAAAAGCAGTTAGTAGTCTGCGACGGACACCTCATTTAACAATATGATTAAACATTTGTTGATGAAGCTTACATTTAGAAAATAGTTAGAGTTTCTTTAACTGACACCTCATTTTACAATATGATGTGAATCAACTTGTAATGAAGAACCCCTTCTTCCTTAATTATCATGCACACATATTGTAAAAAATATAATTGTTTTTTTATGGAAATTTTAAAAAAGTTAAGAATTTGTTAAACTGTAAGTAATCATACATAGAAAGGATCGTTATGAATTATGCCCTTATTAGAAATCAAGGACCTTATTGGAGGCTATACAAAAACGCCTGTGTTAAAAGGGATTAGCTTTGATATACAGCCTAATGAATTAGTTGGTTTGATTGGGTTAAATGGAGCGGGAAAAAGTACAACGATTAAACATATTATTGGGTTAATGGAGCCTAAATCTGGTCGGATTGAGATTAGTGGAAAAACCATTTCAGAGGATCGAGACGGTTATCGTAAGAAATTTACCTATATCCCTGAAACACCGATATTATATGACGAACTGACGCTTGAAGAGCATTTGCGTTTAACGGCAATGGCCTATGGGATTGCCGAGAAGGCTTATAAGGAACGTGTTGATGGTCTGTTAAAAGAATTTCGAATGGAAAAAAGATTAAAGTGGTTTCCAGCTCATTTTTCAAAGGGAATGAAACAAAAGGTAATGATTATGTGTGCTTTTTTAGTTCGGCCTTCACTTTATATTGTTGATGAACCATTTATGGGGCTTGATCCATTAGGAATTCAATCCATGCTTGATTTAATGACAAAAGTAAAGGAAAGTGGTGCAGGTATTTTAATGTCCACTCATATTTTGGCAACAGCTGAGCGTTATTGTGACTCATTCATTATTTTGCACAATGGAGAAATTAGAGCGAAGGGGACGTTAAAACAACTGCGTGAGCAATTTTCGCTTCCTGGAGCAACGCTTGATGATATTTATATCCAGTTAACGAAGGAAGAAAAAAGTCATGAATAGTCAACTTTTTTGGAAGCAACGTTTTGTAGAGTACATGAAGGAAATGCAAAAATATTTGCGCTATATATTCAATGGCCATTTAGTGTTTGTGATGATATTGGCACTTGGGGGTGGCGCCTATTATTATAGTAACTGGGTTAAAACGCTTCAAAGTGACTTTCCAGTGGCACTAATTATGGCCGTCATTTTAGCTATTCTAGTGACAAGGAGTCCTATACATACTTTTTTAAAAGAAGCGGATATTGTCTTTATTTTGCCTCTGGAAACACAGTTGAAAAGCTATTTCAATCGTTCTATATTACTAAGTTGGGGGTTGCAGGGTTATGTATTATTACTGGTCCTGGCTGCTTTAATGCCCATGTATGCAAAAGTAACAGGAGCGAACTTGAATGATTTTGTTGGTGTATTTGTTTTATTAGTCATAATGAAGCTTTTTAACCTGTACATTTCTTGGTATATTTTGAAATATCAAGAAGTATCTACTAGCAAGGTAGATTTGTTTATTAGATTTATTATAAATGGAGTCTTTTTGTATTTAGTAATTGATCAAGCGATGATTTTGTTACCAACATTGACGTTACTATTATTAATTGGTTTGTTTTTCTATTATCGTGTGGCAACTCGTGGGAAAATATTGAAGTGGGATCGGTTAATTGCTCTTGAAAGAAAGCGACTCATATCATTTTACCGAATTGCTAATTTGTTTACTGATGTACCAAGCTTAAGTAGTAAGGTAGTAAGAAGAAAATGGTTAGATGGGTTCCTGACGTTTATACCTTTTAAGCAACAATCTACATACAATTACTTATATGCCCGTACCTTTTTAAGGGCAAATGATTATGTCGGTTTGCTGATTCGATTAACGATCATCGGTTCCATAATAATTGGTGTGCTATCAAATATTTGGGCCTATTTATTTGTAACGTTATTATTTTTATTCATGACGGCACTACAGCTGTTACCATCATGGAAAGTACATGAATGGAAAATTTGGGTTTCCCTTTATCCACTTCCAGATCGCATGCGTGAAACCGCAGTTATTGGGTGGATCAGCTATTTTTTACTGGTAGAAGATATTGTATTCATGATTGTATTGTTATGTAAGGGAGAGTGGATGTCTGCTCTTATGGCAATTGTAGTTGGCTTCGTCTTCATTTTCGGTTTTAGAGGCTATGCTCGGAAAAAATTGAAAACATTTTAGGCCATATTTCCGTGGAAATAATGTAGATAATTGTTGATAGACATTTATTCTTGTCGAAATGAAAGAAAACTCATCCTGAATTTTTGGGATGAGTTTTCTTTTTAATTTATTTTTTTTCTTCGGATATAAGAGTGTATTTTGTAACATAGGAGGCACCCGAAAAAATATTGGTACTTGAAGAAGGTGTTTCCTGTTTTTTTTGGTGAGCCTGATGAAAGGATTTTGAATTAGTCCATCTTAGAAAATCAGATTCTTTTTCCCATACGGTTAAAATGACGTATGTGTCAGATCGAATAGGTCGTAGAACACGAATGGCGATAAATCCTTGTTCACTTTCGATTAGGCCTGTTCGGTTTTTAAAACGATATTCTAAGATGGGGCGTCCTTCTTCAGTAACGGGAATGTTATTCATAACGACAAATCCTTTTTCTTGAAGCAATCCTTTTCCATCGACTACTTCATAACGGCGAGGAGAGTAGAATACTGTTTTCTCTGAAGTTTCATGTAAAAGAAGTGCAGTTTCTCCATTTTGCATCAAAAGCATGGTTTCATTTGGATTCTTGTCTTTTATTGTTTTTAAAAAGTCATATGTTCCAGTCGTGATATATACATTCATAAAATCACCTCAGTTTTATTTTATCAATTAATTCCAGATTTGAAAAATTTGAAGGGTAAAAGTAGTCAATTTTCTGACACTTTGTTATATATTCTATTTATAATTCAGAGAAAAAGATATATTTAGTGTGAATACATTTGAAAATCGGCTTCCTTCTGATATTCTATGGAGGTGAATAATTTTAAATATAGGATCAAAGGTAGATGTTGACTTTACAACTTTGTTGATTGGAGCGGAAATCAACAGCCAGGTTTAACAGAGCCTAAATATAAAAGAAACCTGAAAATTATTGATACGTTTTGGTGTCTAGTGTTAGTTAAAAAATCACTACTTAGACATCCATGAAAGGTGGATATGAATGTCTATAAAAATAACGAATGATACATTTTTAAAAGCAGCAAGAGGTGAAAAAACAGATCATGTACCGGTTTGGTATATGCGTCAAGCCGGTCGCTCACAACCTGAATATCGAAAAATAAAAGAAAAGTACTCCTTATTTGAAATTACACATCAGCCAGAGTTAGCTGCATATGTTACTCGATTGCCCGTTGAAAGCTATGGGGTAGATGCTGCCATTCTTTACAAAGATATAATGACTCCACTTCCAGGTATTGGTGTAGACGTTGATATTAAATCCGGTATTGGTCCTGTCATTCAAAATCCGATTCGTTCATTGCAGGATGTGGAAAACTTAGGTGAACTGCAGCCTGAACAGGATATTCCATACATATTGGATACGATTAAGTTGCTTACAACAGAACAATTAACTGTGCCTTTAATTGGTTTTTCAGGTGCTCCTTTTACAATCGCTTCCTATATGATTGAAGGTGGTCCGTCGAAAAACTATAATAAAACAAAAGCTTTCATGTATTCAGAACCGAAAGCTTGGTTTGCACTTATGGATAAATTAGCTGACACCATTATCGTGTATGTTAAAGCCCAAATTCAGGCCGGGGTGAAAGCGGTTCAAATTTTTGACTCGTGGGTGGGCGCATTAAATGTGGCTGATTATCGCGTATTTATTAAGCCTATCATGGAGCGCATTTTCACTGCGTTGGGTGAGGAAAATGTACCGTTAATCATGTTTGGGGTGGGGGCAAGTCATTTGGCCCTTGAATGGAACGACCTACCTCTTGATGTTGTTGGACTAGATTGGCGTTTACCGATTGCTGAAGCAAGAAGCAAGGGAGTAGATAAGACGCTACAAGGGAATTTAGATCCAGCTGTGCTCTTAGCACCTTGGAATGTAATTGAACAACGTGCGAAGGAAATAATCAATCAAGGAATGGAAGAGGACGGATTTATTTTTAACCTAGGGCACGGAGTATTCCCATCTGTTGATCCAGCTGTATTAAAGAGATTAACAGATTTCATCCATGAATACTCAGCAAGTAAAAAATAACCGAGGTGTGATTTCGTGACTAGAAAAAAAATGGGCCTTTTAGTTCTGGCCTATGGTACTCCATACAGAGAAGAAGATATTGAAAGATATTATACACATATTAGACATGGTAGAAGACCTAGTGATGAGTTAATCGAGAATTTAAAAGCTAGATATAAAGCGATTGGTGGCTTATCACCACTTGCGGGAATCACTAAAGCACAAGCTGATGCACTTGAAAAACAATTGAATGAAATCCAAGATGAAATAGAGTTCAAAGCTTATCTAGGGTTGAAGCATATTGAGCCATTCGTTGAAGATGCTGTAAAACAGATGTATGAAGATGGGTATCAAGATGCTGTTAGTCTTGTATTAGCACCTCATTTCTCTACATTTAGTGTGAAGTCGTATAATGGACGTGCCCAAGAGGAAGCTGCTAAATATGGTTTGAATATCGTATCTGTTGAGAGCTGGTATGACGAACCCAAATTTATTCAGTTTTGGGTTGATCAATTGAAAGAGGTTATAGACAGCATGACAGAAGAAGAACGGAATCACTTTGCTTTAATTGTTTCCGCGCATAGCTTACCAGAAAAGATATTACAACTGGGAGATCCATATCCTAATCAATTAACAGAAACAGCTAAGCTTATTGCAGAAGGAGCTGGCGTTTCTGAGTATGCTGTAGGCTGGCAGAGTGCTGGACAAACTCCAGAACCTTGGCTGGGACCCGATGTCCAGGATTTAACAAAAGAATTGTATAATAAAAAAGAATATAAGGCTTTTATTTACATTCCGGTAGGCTTTGTTTCCACTCATTTAGAAGTTCTTTATGACAATGATTATGAATGTAAAGTCGTAGCGGATAAAATAGGTGCTAGCTATTATCGACCACCCATGCCAGATGTGAATCCAGCTTTTATTGATGCGTTAGCTACGGTTGTGTTAAAGAAACTACATCATGAATAGCTTGTTGCAAAAGATTGATCGTTATTAGACGGTCAATCTTTTTTAATGAATGGCTATGTTAAACATTAGTGTTGATTTTTTAACGGAAATGGAAGGAGGAAAGCCTGTAGACTCCTTCGGGATAGCGAGAAAGCCAAGACCCCAAGGAACGAAGTGAAGAGGAGGCTTGGCACTCGCCCGCGGAAAGCAAAGAGCTTAGAGCCATTTTCTCAAAATATCAACACTAGCGTTTAACATAGCCCAATGAATAGAAGCCATCAGCTTTTCTTATGGAAAAAACTTATTAGGCGTCCTTCCTTGAAATAGATTAAGAATTTTGTTACCATCAATTTGAAATCTAATGACCATTTTGTTCAAATGGTCAGTTTGAGGTGAGCTATGTCTATTGATCGAAAAAAACTTATTTTAGAAGCAACTACTAAGTGTTTGGGGATAGGACTAAAGAGAGTAAGTCCTTATTTATATGGAAGCATCCGTTTTTGGGGAAAGCGGATGGTGGTACAGTGATTTTACTTCTCAGAAAGGCAATGATCGCATATATTTCCGTAGCATTCATGTTGCTCTTCAAATTTTTCTCCACATTTAGCACAATGTTTGTCTGGTAAATTTCTAAAGAATTCTACGATACTTTTAATCATGATTTCATCCTCCTGAATGGTTATTAATTAGCTATGAGTTTATTGTATTATAACAGTTTTGAAATGTCAATACATGTTTTATAACATGGCAAAAAGATGCAAATTGAAAATAAATAGTATATATTGGTGTTGGTAAGTTGAGTAGATACGGAGGGGGAAGCGAGCATGAAGATAACTGTAATAGGTTTCTGGGGTGGATATCCGGCTAAAAATGAAGCAAGTTCAGGTTACTTACTTGAATATGGCGATTATCGGGTATTGCTTGATTGTGGTAGCGGTGTATTATCTGAATTACAAAATCATTTGCAACCAGAAGAACTAGATGCGGTGGTGTTGAGTCATTATCACCCTGATCATGTGGCGGATGTTGGAGTATTACAGCATGCTCTTTTAATCCAACAATTACTGAGTGGCAAGAAAAAAACTGTACCAATTTATGGACATACACTAGATGAGTTAGAGTTTAAAAAACTTACATACAAAGAAATAACGAAGGGAATCGCTTATTCCCCAGAGCAACCCATAAAAGTAGGTCCATTTACATTCCGCTTTATGCAAACGAAGCATCCTGTTCCATGTTTTGCTATGAGAATAGAAGTGGCTGGGCATATCCTCGTATATACCGGAGATAGTGCATATATGGAGGAATTCGTTGGTTTTGCAAAGAATGCCAATATTCTATTATGTGAAAGCAATTTTTATAGCGATATGAATGGGGCAGATGCAGGACATATGACAGCACGTGAGGCTGGAGTCATTGCCAAAAAGGCAAATGTACAGCTTTTGATATTAACGCATTTACCGCATTATGGAGATCATCAACAGCTCAAAAAGGAAGCGGGTGAGGCTTTCCACCGCGAAATTTCACTTGCTAAAAATCGTTTGGAATTTCAACTTTAACCGTGTAAAACACAACTAAGGAGGTATCAGCATGCTTTTTATTGATAACAAAGGAATTACGGATCCAAGAATTAACTTGGCCATTGAAGAATATGCCCTTAAAAACTTAGATATAAATGAGTCTTACTTGCTATTTTATATAAATAAACCGTCTATTATTATTGGTAAAAATCAAAATACGATTGAAGAAGTAAATCAAGACTATATTGAAAAAAATGATATTACCGTTGTCAGACGACTTTCAGGTGGTGGAGCGGTGTATCATGATTTAGGGAATTTAAACTTTAGCTTTATCACAAAGGATGATGGTGATAGCTTTCATAATTTCAAAAAGTTCACTGAACCTGTTGTAAAGGCATTAGGTAAACTAGGTATTCACGCAGAATTAAGTGGTCGAAACGACATAATGGCAGAAGGTAAAAAAATTTCCGGGAATGCAATGTTTGCAACAAGAGGTCGGATGTTCAGTCATGGTACACTGTTGTTTAATTCTGAGATGGACCATATCGTTTCAGCTTTAAAGGTGAAAAAAGAGAAAATCGAGTCAAAAGGGATTAAGTCTATAAGGAGCCGTGTTGGGAATATTGCTGATTTTTTAAAAGAGCCAATGACGATTGAAGAATTTCGTAGCTTCATTTTAACAAATATTTTTGAAGGGAGTTCCGAAATCCCTGAGTATGTGTTAACGGATGAAGATTGGGAGAAAATCCATAAAATATCAGAAGAAAGATATCAACAGTGGGATTGGAATTATGGAAAGTCACCGAAGTTTAATGTACAAGCCTCTAAACGCTTTCCGGTAGGTTCAATCGATTTACGACTTGAAGTGAATAAAGGAAAGATTGAAAACTGTAAAATTTATGGAGACTTTTTTGGTGTTGGCGATGTAGCTGAATTGGAACAAAAGCTGATTGGCGTTCGCTATGAAAAAGAGGCGGTTGCTGACGTGTTTGAAGAGGTGGACGTCCAGCATTATTTTGGTAATGTGACTAAAGATGACGTTTTACAATTAGTATTTTAAGCCATTTAAAGGGATTATCGCGATGTAGTGGTAATCTCTTTTCTTTTACAATCATTTCGTTCTTTCACAGCATAAAATAGTAGAACATATCTTACTTGCATTCTTATTTTAAAAGCAGTATTATAATCTTTAAAAATTTGAAATGGTTAGGAGGGACTATTTATGCGAGACGTTACATTATTGAATATTTTTGAACATCCTATTACTCAAAAATATTTAAATCGGTCTGGGATGGCACATGCGATTGCAGTTGCTTACCATGCATTCCACTTGGCGCGTGAGCATAATGTGGATCCTGACATTGCGGCAAAAGCTGGTTTTTTGCATGATATGGGTCACTTTACTTGGTATCGCAGTGATGGGAATTGGGATTATGAGCTTTATCGTCAAAATGATATCCATTCCATTAAAGGTGCAGAAAGAGCGCATAAGTTATTAATTCGCTTAGGCGAAAATCCAGTTAAAGCTAAAGAAATATCCCTCGCTGTTTTGTTCCACACCGATTCATTTTTACCCTCTAATGATATTATTCGTACTCCGCTTCAGCAGGTTGTTAAATGGGCTGATGAGAAAGATGAAGAAGTAGGAGGCAAGCATCATTACCGCCAAATTGATCCACACCGTGCAAAAGAAAGTATTATCCGCCTAGATCAACTGATTGATGAAGAAGAAAATAAATAGGTATTAGGAAGGTAACAAATCTTTAATAACATGACAGTTTTTCGCCATTTTAAATGCCACCCTTTCTAATAATTGTTAAAGGATTTAATTTTCCCTTATAGAAAGTTACTCTCGCTTAATTTTCACCTTTGGAAAAAACTTCTTCAATTTCTTTAAAACTGAGTTCGCTATAACATCGAAGAATAATAACTTGTTTGTATGGCTCTTTTAATTGTTGGAGTGATCTGTGAAATAACTCTCTGTCCTCTTTTTCCTCTAACACTACTATAAGAAAGGGTAAAAATAGAACAAAACAATGAATTTTGTATGAATAATTATTAACCAATTCCATCTAATATTCACGTTCTAACCTGTCCAACTTTGCTTATACTATATGTAGATGTGTCATATGAAAGGAGGAAGAGAATTTGACTAGAAAATGGGCAGGATATGCAATCATCATTTATTTACTCTACATTGCTAGTATGTACGGCTATCTATTTTTCTGGGCTGATACGTCTATACCAGTTGCCTTAAAAGGGACGGCTGCTGATCCACAAACTTTTCTAAATACAAGAGAATTTGTTTTAGGTGAAGAGTATTCTACCATTCGTAATTTTATTTTTTTCATTAATACACCACTTGAGTGGCTTATTTATTTTTTTATTTTACTATTTGGTATTTCGAGAGGCCTTGAAAAATGGTCCTTATCCATATCTAGATGGAAGTTTGTCCAAACAGGGATTTATTTGTGCTGTCTGTCACTCCTTACATATGTGGCGTTATTTCCTATTCAATATGTTAGCTACAGGCTTAGTCGATCCTACAATATTAACACGCAAACTTTTAGTGCGTGGATGAAGGATGAAGTGATTTCATTTTGGGTGAATTTCGGCTTAATGTTTTTGATTGTTATTGTATTATATGCGCTAATGAAAAAAAGTACGAAAAAATGGTGGCTGTATGCATGGCTTCTATCTGTTCCATTTTCATTATTGCTCATGTTTGTACAACCCGTTCTCATCGATCCGCTCTATAATGAATTTTATCCATTGAAAAACAAACAATTAGAATCCCAAATTTTAGAGCTTGCAGATGAAGCAGATATACCAGCAGAGCATGTGTATGAAGTCAATAAGTCCGAAGAAACCAATTCCTTAAATGCCTATGTAACAGGAATTGGCTCGAATTCACGTATTGTACTTTGGGATACGACGTTGAATAGACTTGAAGATGATGAAATTTTATTCATAATGGCTCATGAAATGGATCATTATGTGGAGAAACATATTTATATTGGAATTGCAGGTTATTTAGTTTTAACCTTTGTAGGATTATGGTTGATTTATCGTTTAATGACCTGGATCGTAAGGAAATGGGGCTCTGTCTTGAAGATTTCCTCTGTCGACAACATTAGTTCGTTGCCATTATTCTTGCTACTGACCGCTGTCTTACTATTTGCTTCAAGCCCACTTTCTAACTATATTTCACGGTATCAGGAAACAAGAGCTGATCGTTATGCAATTGAAATGACAGATAATAAAGAGGCAGCCATTAGTGCCTTCCAAGAGTTAACGCGAGCTGGGCTTAGTCAAGTAAATCCACCTTTGCTTGTAAAATGGCTCCGCTATTCGCATCCTTCTATGTTGGAAAGAATCTCCACTATTGAACAATATGAAAATGATAAATGAAATGTAAATAAAGGAAAAGTTCCCTGAATGGTATGATGAAATGGAAGCTAGCACATATTCTGCTGGCTTTTTTTTTGTTCGAGAAAAGAAATGAAAATATTGAGAAAAAACTTTTATTTTCATTAGCCACATATTTATTACTATAATGAAGATAACTTTTAAATTGTACAAGGAGAACGAGCATGCGCAATGTAGTTTCCATTATTCTAGGTTCAGTGATTGTAGCAGTCGCGTTTAATTTATTTTTTATTCCTCATAACATTTTGAGTGGTGGATTAAGTGGGATTGCCATGTTATTAGGAATTATTACGCCTATTAATACTGGAATCTTGAATTTAGTATTAAATTTGCCGTTATTAATCATTGGGGTATTAAAGCTGGGAAAGCGTTTTATTGGTTATACCATTTTATCGGTAATTGTGATATCAGGAAGTTTGTATGTAGTGCCTGTTCATGAAATTTCAACAGATCCGATTTTATCTTGTTTATTTGGTGGAGTACTCTCTGGTTTGGGAGCGGGTGTTATTTTCAGGGCGTCTGGTTCTTCTGGCGGTTTTGATATTCTTGCGATGCTTCTTGCCAAAAAACGAGATTTCCCACTTGGTACATTACTAACCGCTATGAACGCTGTTGTTGTCGCTATTTCTGGCTTTATTTTTGGCTGGAATGAGGCATTGCTTACATTAGTAGGGATTTATGCTGGAGGTAAGGTCGTTGATACGATTCATACGAATCATGTAAAATTAACAGTAATGATTGTGACGAAAAAAAGTGATGAATTGAAGGAAAAGCTCTTGTCTAATCTTTATCGAGGCATTACGGTAATGGATGGAGAAGGGGCCTATTCAGGGGCTAAGCAAAAAATATTAATGACCGTTATTACTCGATATCAATTAACAGATGTAAAGACTATTATTAATGAAGTGGATCCAAATGCTTTTGTTAACATTACTCAAACAACTGAAGTAATCGGACTCTTTCATAAAGGATAAAGTGAAACTTCTATCAGTGGGGTATTCTAACTGTTAAGATTGGATAAAGAAAATTGGGCTACATGAAACGATGAAAGAAAGTAATCTTTCTTTCCTGACTCATGTAGCCCAAGCTATTTTTCAGCTGAAGTAAGAATATGTTCTCAGAGACAAAAAATCAACAGCGTCATATAACAATTTTAAAGTCAAAGGATTTAAAACATTCGAAGGCTTTCCACATTTTTTACGATCCAAATCGTTTTAACAGTTGATTCATTTCAGTACTTAATTGTAAAAAGAGCGGTTTGTTTTTCGTATCAAGGGCATCATCGATTTGTTTCTCAAGATTTCTGCGCTGGCATAGTAGGATGGACTCGTTAATAATCATATCAATTAGTATGTCTTGCATGGTTGCGGCTGTTTTTCCTTTTTTAATCGAATGTGCTTTTACTAATTCTGAATATGATTTTTCGTTATTCACTTAAAATCACTCCTGACCCCTTTTTATTAATATATGTGTGCCTAGTTGCTAAAATAAATGAAAAACTTACATTAATAAAATATATTTTTGACATACACCATACGAAATGTGTCAATTTATAGAGAGCTTTCTAATTAAGTGGCTATGAATATAATATTCTTGTTAAATCGTTTCATATCGTCAGAGCGGGAATGAGCCAAAAATCAATTTGGTTATGTAACATAGCCATTAAAAATTTGTTTTGAATATTCTGTGAATTATTGCTACTGTATGGTAATGTATGCTATTATTGGTGTGGATTTGCTACTAATGAACTAGGGAGAGGTGGGCATACATAATGAGATTTACCCATGAAAGTTTAATTGAGGAATATGAAATCACTCCTTATACTCTTGCCATTTTACCTGTAAACTATGGGAGTAAAGTATATTCTCGAATTATTGAATTAGAAGCTGAATTTATTTCTCCATTCAAGCCGATTGAAATTATTAACAAAAGTTGTGAGTATTTTGGAGCTAGTTATGAAGGACGTAAACACGGAACCAAACAATTAATTGGTATTACTCATAAAGCTCCTATTGCGATTGCCCCATCTAGTTCAATTTTCTTCTTTCCGACTACATCTCCGCTGCGTCCCCAATGTATCTGGGTGTCTCATGATCATGTTGTATCATTCTCCCGATTAGATCAACAGCATACAACGATCGTTTTTCGTAATAAACAAATTTTAACAATTCATATGTCAAGCGGCTCATTTGAAAATCAGCTTCATCGAACGGCATTTTTGAAGACTAAGCTTGTTCAGAGAATGGAAGAAACAAAAAGGAAATCCAGGTATTTATTTGATCAAACGATTAGATCACAAGCTTCTGAAATAGCATCTGATTATGGAACATTGTGATGAAGCTAGGATTGAATACGAAGTACAAAAATCGAGGTTGCCATTTAATTTTTTTATATGAATTATTCTTCATTGTTTGTTTATTCAATTCACTGAATTAAATAGTACTCTAACAGTTCTTCTGTTTTATTCCGCAAGCGTGGATTAAAATAATTATGATGTTCTTCATACCCTTTGTACATAAAGCAATACATGGTAAATGTTTCATCTCTTTTTAGTTCGCTTACTTTAATTTTTTCAATTCTTAAATATTTACGGACCTCTGCTAAATCCTTCTGTACCCTTATTAAGGCTTTCTCTACAAGCTGTTGATAGGGTTTTTTTAATTTAAATCCACCCGTTTCAATTATTTTTAAATCCCGATTAAAAACAGTAATGACCATAGGTAAATAAATGGCCTTTTCAATCATATCGCGATCATGCTCTGGGATTCGGGTCATTTTTATGTCTCCTTTCTATAGCTGCAAAGTTTTTTAAAAAGCTCCTTCCACTTTTTTAGACAGGAACATTTGTTCCTATTTTACGCGAAATACTTCCTTTGTGCAAGGTCTCTTGTGGATGGTTCATATGTTGATTATGGTATCTAGAAAACATGAATGATATGATAAAGAGACTATTAAAATTTTTGCATTTTATGAAGAACGTGATATAAGTAAAATAAGAGGATGTTTTAATTTTGAGATTTTTATGGACTATTTAACTTAGACGAGGGAGAACATTATGGATTGGGAAGTCATACGAGCATGGTTTACACTTGAGAACATATCGGAACTCACACAACAGTATCGAGCACTTGGTCCGATTCCAGGAATTGTACTGCCAATGCTAGAAGCGTTTCTGCCATTTTTACCGCTGTTTGTTTTTGTTACAGCAAATGCCACAGCTTTTGGACTTTGGTGGGGCTTCTTCTTTTCTTGGATTGGTGCTGTTACGGGGTCCTATCTTGTTTTTTCCATTGTTCGAAAATATGGACAAGGAAGGCTTTTCCGATTCATACAAAAGCATAAGCAAGTTCAAAAGCTTATGAAATGGGTGGATAATCATGGGTTTAGCCCATTATTCTTACTGCTGTGCTTTCCATTTACACCATCAGCCATTGTGAATATTGTGGCAGGATTATCTACAGTAAGCTTCTGGAAATATGGACTGGCAGTTATTGGTGGTAAAATGGTGATGATTTTTACCATCAGTTTTATAGGGTACGATATTCCGGCGCTCATTCACCAACCAATCCGAACGGTTATTGTCTTTATTATCATTTTTATTCTTTGGTATGTTGGAAAAAGAATTGAGCGTAATTTAGATCAAAAGTTGAATAAAAAAGAAAGACAGCATTGAAGATATAATTAGAGAATAAGGTCATTCGATAGGGGCAGGAAAATCGAATGACCATTTTTTACTAAAAATATACGAACGTATGATTGGTTTTTCCTCGGACTTGCGCTATACTAAAGATAATTAGTAACTGGAAATAGAAACTATAATATAAGATGTAGTTTTTTTGATAGGATAGATAGTAATGTAGAAGTTATCGAAGAAGAGGTGGGAATTATGTCAATCCGCTTTTTATTGGGGAAATCAGGTACTGGGAAGACATCCTTTATTTTGGATGAAATACGGGAGAAACTATCCGGAAATCCAGAGGGAAACCCAATTATATATCTTGTTCCTGATCAGATGACGTTTTTGTCTGAATATAAATTAATAAAAACGCCAGGCCTTGCAGGGATGATTCGGGCGCAAGTATTCAGTTTTAGCCGACTAGCTTGGCGTGTACTTCAAGAAACAGGTGGAATGAGTCGAATTCATTTAGATAGTGTTGGCGTTAGTATGCTCATTCGTAAAATTATTGTCGAAAAGAAAGAAGAACTGAAAGTATTTAGACGCTCAGCTGATAAACCAGGCTTTGTATCTCAAATAGAAGAAATTATAACAGAATTTAAGCGTTATTGTATTCAACCAGATGCACTTCAAGCAGATTTGGGAGAGACGTCGGTAAAAAGAAGTGCCATCCAAGATAAATTACATGATCTTGAATTGATTTATCACTCTTTTGAGGATGAAATGATTGGCAAATATCTTCACTCAGAGGATTATTTTAACTTGCTTATTGAACAAATGTCAGCTTCAGATTATATGAGGAATACAGAAATATATATAGATGGCTTTTACAGTCTAACCCCACAAGAGCTATTAATTATTGAAGAAATGATGAAGTGTGGTTGTAAAATGACGGTGGCTTTAACGTTGAATCAGCCCTATAAACAATCGCCGCCAGATAACTTAGAACTGTTTAGACAGACGGGTACTACGTATTATCAAATCTTTTCAATAGCACTTCGACATGGTATTACAGTTGAAAAGGATATTTTATTAAGGGAAGCGTGCCGATTTAATGAAAGTTCTGGATTAATGCATTTAGAACAAAATTTTGCTGTTCGACCTGTACAAGCTTATGAACAGCAAGCTAATATTACAATTTCACAAGCTGTAAATCGACGAGCTGAAGTTGAAGGTGTGGCCCGGACAATTTTAAAGCTAGTTCGTGATGATGGATATCGCTTTCGAGACATCGCTATTTTGGTTCGAAATAATGAGGCCTATCGAGATATTTTACAAACAGTGTTTCGAGATTATCAAATTCCACACTTTATTGATGCGAAGCAGACTATGCTACATCATCCATTAATTGAACTCATTCGTTCTACTCTAGAAATTCTCACAACAAACTGGCGCTATGAAGCAGTGTTCCGAGCTATTAAAACGGAACTGCTTTTTCCACCTGAGAGTAATCATGATCTTATGCGTGAAAAGGTAGACCGACTAGAGAATTATGTGTTATCCCGTGGAATTAAAGGAACTTTGTGGACGTCAAAGGAACGATGGACCTATCGTCGTTTTCGTGGTCTCGAGCTTAATGAACGCTCACAGACGGATCAAGAAAAAAAGATAGAAAATGAGCTGAATGAACTTAAACAGCTGTTCACAGAGCCAATTATAAAATTGTCGCGTCGAATTAAGCGAGCTGAAACAGCCAAGGAATTAGCAGAAGCTCTTTATTTATTTTTAGAAGAGATACATGTGCCTGAACAATTGGACAAATTAAGGATAACAGCTGAAAAAAATGGTGATTTAATTTTAGCACGAAAACATGAACAATCCTGGAATGCGGTTGTGGATTTGCTTGATCAATTTGTTGAATTGTTAAGCGAAGAAAGAGTACCGTTAAAATCATTTATGACCATTATTGAGTCTGGTTTGGAATCGTTACACTTTTCATTAGTTCCACAGGCAATGGACCAAGTAATCGTAGCGAACCTGGATTTATCCCGTTTGGATGATGTAAAGGTAGCATTTGTCATTGGTTTAAACGATGGGGTGTTACCGGGAAAAACTGTGGATGAAGGGATTATTTCCGATCAAGATCGTGAAGCATTACTTGCAAGTGGACTTGAAGTAGCTCCAAGCTCGAAGATTCGTTTATTAGATGAAGAGTTTACAGCTTATAAAGCGTTTAGTACGGCATCCCATGCTCTTTATTTATCCTATCCACTAGCTGATGAAGAAGGGAAGTCTTTATTGCCATCCCCTTATTTAAAGCGAGTCCGTGATGTTACTCCAAAAGTTCATGAAAATCTATATACGAACGACCCATCTGATGTACCTCCAAAAGATCAAGTGGAGTTTGTGGTGAATGTTGACGTTGCCCTTTCATATTTAACAGCACAATTACAGCTTAAAAAGAGAAATTATCCAATCCATGATTTGTGGTGGGATGTCTATAATACGCTAATGAACGATGAACTTGCTAAGTATGAAACAACACGCATTTTATCTAGTCTCTTTTATGAAAATAAAGCGAAGAAGCTATCAACCGAAACAACGAAACAATTATATGGGGAAGATATTTTGGCGAGTGTTTCACGAATGGAGATGTTTAACGGCTGTCCGTTCTCTCATTTTGCAGCACATGGTTTAAAATTGCGGGAGCGACAAATCTTTAGATTAGATGCACCTGATATTGGAGAAATGTTTCATGGTGCATTAAAAATGATATCGGAATATTTAAATGAAAATCAAATTTCTTGGAAGTCATTAACGAAGCAGCAATGTTTGTTCCTTGCAAAAAAAGCAGTTGAGATGCTAGCACCGAAATTACAAAATCAAATTTTACTCAGTTCCAACCGCCATCATTATTTAAAGAGAAAGCTAGAAAATGTTATAAGCAGAGCCACAGCCGTATTAAGTGAGCAAGCAAAATGGAGTGGATTTGCGCCAATTGGGTTAGAGTTAGGTTTCGGTAAAAACGGAACACTGCCGCCTCTTTCATTTACGTTGCAAAACGGAGCAAAAATGGAGTTAATGGGTCGAATCGATCGAGTCGATAAAGCGGAAGATGAAAATGAAATCTTTTTGAGAGTACTAGATTATAAATCAAGTGAAAAAGACTTGAATTTAACGGAAGTATACTACGGACTAGCCTTACAAATGTTAACCTATCTTGATATTGTAGTTACTCATTCTAAGGTTTTGGTGGGGACAGATGCAACGCCTGCAGGAGTACTTTATTTCCATGTTCATAATCCAGTCGTTAAGGCAAAGGGAATGTTAAGTATAGATCAAATAGAAGAAGAGATTTTCAAGGATTTTAAAATGAAGGGTCTTGTATTAGGTGACAACCAAGTTATTCAATTAATGGATCAGTCGCTAGAAATGGGTGTATCTAGCAAATCTAATATTATACCTGCTAGTTTCAAAAAAGATGGAACTTTAACAGCAACCTCTAAAATTGCAAGTCATGAAGAGTTTTCTTTGTTACAAAAGCATGTTCGACATATTTATGAAGATGCGGGAAATAAGATGGTTGAGGGTGATGTTGGTATAGCACCTTATAAGCTAAAGGATCGGACACCATGTACGTTTTGCTCATTCAAATCAGTTTGTCAGTTTGATCAATCATTAGAAGATAATCAGTATCGGAATTTAACAGATAAGAAACAGAAAGATGTCCTAGACCTATTGAGAGGGGAGGAGCAAGCATGAGTAAAACATTCATTCCAGAAATGCCAGCAGATGTCACCTGGACAAATGACCAGTGGAAAGCTATTTGGGCGAAAGATCAAGATATATTAGTTGCCGCAGCTGCAGGGTCTGGAAAAACAGCAGTATTAGTCAATCGAATGATTCAAAAGGTTCTTTCAGAGGAGGATCCAATTGATGTTGATGAATTACTAGTTGTGACATTTACCAATGCTTCGGCAGCAGAGATGCGTCATCGCATAAGTGAAGCTTTAGAAAAGGCGATTAGCCAAAATTCAAATTCACAGCATCTTCGTAAGCAATTAGGTTTAATGAATCGTGCTTCTATTTCAACACTTCACTCCTTTTGTCTTGATGTAATTCGTAAATATTATTATGTCACTGATATTGATCCAGGCTTTCGAATAGGAGATTCAACGGAGATTGAGTTGCTCCGAGATGAGGTCATGGAGGATTTATTTGAAGAACACTATGGACAGAGTGATAATGAAGCCTTTTTCCGATTAGTAGATGCATTCACGAATGATCGAAGTGATGATGATTTACAAAAAATGGTTCGCTCTTTGCATGATTTTTCACGTTCTCACCCGAATCCAAGTCAATGGTTGGATGAAACACTAGCAATGTATGACATACCTGAAGATTCGGTAATAGAAGATTTGCCGTTTGTTCAATCATTGCGTTTTGATATCGAGTTGCAGTTAGATGCAGCAAAGGATTTGCTTGAAAGTGCTTTGGAATTAACGAAGATTCCAGGTGGTCCAGCACCACGTGCCGAAAATTATGTAGCAGATCTAGAAATGGTCGCCAAATTATCTAAAGCGAATGCAGCATCTTGGAATACTTTATATGAAGAAATTCAAAACATTTCGTTTAAAACAGCAAAGCGCTGTTCAGGAGATGAATATAGTAAAGAACTTTTGGATGAAGCAACTAAAAATCGTGATCAGGCAAAAAAAATCATTAATACTTTGAAGGACGAGCTGTTCTCTAGAAAACCAGAAAGCTATCTTCGTGAGATAGGAGAGCTAAAAGAATATGTTGAGACGCTAGTGCTGCTAGTAAAACAATTTGATGAACGCTTTTTTACGGTAAAATCTGAGAAAAATCTTGTTGATTTCTCAGATTTAGAGCATTATTGTTTAGCTATTCTTACAGACGAAATCATAGATGGTGAACGAAAGCCTTCCGAAGCAGCACTTGAATATCGAAACCAATTTAAAGAGGTTCTTGTCGATGAATATCAAGATATTAACCTTGTACAAGAGTCCATTTTAAAATTAGTAACAGCTGATGGGGAGTATACTGGAAACTTATTCATGGTGGGTGACGTCAAACAGTCCATCTATCGCTTTCGCTTAGCAGAACCGAATCTGTTTCTTGGAAAATATACACGTTTTACTCATGATGGTCAGGAGTCTGGATTAAGAATCGATTTGAATCAAAACTTCCGAAGTCGGAGGGAAGTATTAGATGGTACGAACTTTTTATTTCAGCAGTTGATGGGAACCACAGTTGGTGAGATTGACTATGATGAAGATGCCCAATTGAAAAAAGGTGCACCGTACCCAGAGGACCAAGCCTTTCCTATTGAACTACATCTAATAAATAATGCAGCTGTTGAGAAAGCAGTCGTTTCAGAATCATCTGATCTAGAAGCAGGGTTCGAGGAAGAAGAGCTAGAGAAGGCGCAATTAGAGGCGCGTATGATGGCTAAGCTTATTAAAAAGGCGATTGATGAGAAACAGCAAATTTATGATACGAAAACAAAGCAATACCGCTCTGTTCAATATCGTGATATCGTCATTTTGCTTCGATCTATGCCATGGGCACCACAAATTCTTGAGGAATGTAAAAAACAGGGGGTTCCAGTCTATGCTAACCTGTCTACAGGTTATTTTGAGGCAACAGAGGTAGCAATCATGCTCTCTTTATTAAAGGTGATTGATAATCCTCAACAGGATATTCCGCTTGCTTCTGTATTGCGTTCGCCGATTGTAGGACTGGATGAAGAACAGCTAGCTAAGATCCGTACTTTTCATTCAGGTAGCTATTACGAGGCCATGATTCAGTTTTATCGTCGTAGTGATAGAGATGAATTTCCTGACATGTATGAAAAGGTCACATCTTTTTATAAAAAACTCGTAAATTGGAGAAAGCTTGCCACACAAGAGGCTTTATCAGATTTAATTTGGCTACTTTACCGTGAAACAAGATTTTATGATTTTGTTGGCGGCATGCCAGGAGGAAAACAACGCCAGGCGAACTTAAGAGCTCTGTATGATCGATCAAGACAATACGAATCGAGTTCATTCCGAGGCTTATTCCGCTTTCTGAGATTTATAGAAAGAATGCAGGATCGTGGGGATGATTTAGGGGCTGCAAGGGCGCTTAGTGAACAAGAGGATGTTGTTCGACTTATGACGATACATTCGTCAAAGGGTCTGGAGTTTCCAATTGTTTTTATCGCGGGATTATCAAAACCATTTAATCTAATGGATTTACGAAAATCTTATTTGTTAGATAAGGAGTATGGTTTTGCGACGAAATATGTGAATCCTGACTTACGAATTACCTACCCTTCGTTGCCGCAGCTTGCATTTAAAAAGAAAAAACAATTAGAGATGATTGCAGAAGAAATGCGCGTCCTTTATGTGGCGTTAACAAGAGCAAAAGAAAAGCTATATTTAATTGCTACGGTGAATGATGCGGAAAAGAGTATGAAAAGTTGGGCAAGCAAGGCCACTCATTCCGAATGGCTGTTAAAGGATTATGTCCGAGCTGGGGCAAAATGCTATCTAGATTGGATTGGTCCGTCAATCATCCGTCATCAGGATTGCCAAGAATGTATCATGGAAGGAAATGCTATAGGAAGTTTGAATAAAGACATCACTTCACATCCATCTCATTGGAGGATCTCCATCGTTCAAAGTGATGAGCTTTCTTCCATAGAAGAACAAGTGATAGCTGAAGAAAATCTGTTGGAACAAGTAAAAAAATCAGAAA
>SMEO01000049.1_pt1 | contig 28117 bp, 27 predicted proteins | sample 2456251 | NCBI WGS metagenome assembly SMEO01 (sample SAMN10132594, study PRJNA489261) | soil metagenome | isolation source: day1 control-silt loam soil ammended | place: USA | reverse complement strand
TGTAAACGGGGAAAAAGTCATTTTACTTAAACCGTTAACATATATGAATCTATCAGGAGAGTCTATTGCTGAAGTCATGAATTTTTTTAAAATAGAAGTGGACGATTTTATAGTCATGTATGATGATTTAGACTTACCACCAGGGAAAATTCGTCTTCGTCAAAAAGGGAGTGCTGGTGGGCATAATGGAATAAAATCAACAATTGCTCATCTGGGCACACAAAATTTTAATCGAATTCGTATTGGCATTGGTCGACCTTCTGTACCAATGGCGATATCAGATTATGTCCTTAGCCGGTTTACTGCTGAGGAATGGCCAGATATAAAAAATGCCATTGAAAAGAGTGCAAATGCATGTGATTCTTGGTTATCGACTTCATTTTTACAAGTAATGAATGAATATAATCAATAATTTATGAGTATGTATAAAAATATCTTTCCTGTTTATTGAATAAAAATCCTCTAGTTTTGTTCATACTAATTGTATTACAATCTAGGGGGTAACTTATATGGCTCTCCATTATTATTGCCGCCATTGTGGAATGAAGCTGGGTACAATTGAGCAGAAGACACTACAAGCGGATCAATTAGGTTTTAATCAACTTAATGATGAAGAAAGACAAGAAATGATCGTGTATGACTCTGCAGGGGACATTCAAGTGAAGGCAATTTGTGAAGATTGTTATGAATCACTTCAACAAAATCCAGAGTTATATGAAAGCGATTATATTATTCATTAAGCGGGAGGAGCTTTGGACAGAATCCAAAGCACTTTTCCGTTTGTTTATGTTTAAATTATTTACTAGAGAAAAAAATAAATGAATTTTATATAATATAACTTTACTTTTAAATATAAGAAAAACAATCATTTTCGTCAGTAAGGCGAAAAGTCTATTTTTTTAATAGAGAGGGGGGACTGACAGTGAATGGATTACAAAGCTTGTTTTCCAAACACGATGATGTCCATTCGTTAATTGCGGGCATTGATGAAGGATTAAAGGAACAATTGGTTTCAGGTTTAACTGGTTCTTCTCGGTCAATGATGTTGGCCTCTATTTATGACCAAACGAATAAATCTATTTTGTTAGTCACTCATAATCTTTTGCAGGCTCAAAAGTTTCAAGAGGATTTATCTAATTTTATTCCAGAAGAAGAGCTTTATATCTTTCCTGTAAATGAACTTATTGCAGCTGATTTAAGTGTTGCTAGCCCTGAGTTAAGAGCCCAGCGGGTAGAAGCATTAAATTTTTGGTCACAAGGGAAGAAAGGAATTGTTATTGTTCCGATTTCGGGGATTCGGAAATTTCTCCCGCCGAAAGAGGTTTGGGGGAACTACCAGATTTCATTCAATTTAGGAGAAGACCTAGATCTAGATACCATATTACATAGATTCATTGCTATGGGGTATAGTAGGGTGGATATGGTTTCATCACCAGGGGAATTTAGTATACGTGGGGGAATCATTGATTTATATCCTATTACGGTAACAGATCCGATTCGAATTGAATTGTTTGATACAGAAATTACGTCGATTCGAACTTTTTCTTCAGATGATCAGCGTTCTATAGATAAGCTAGAGCAAGTCACTGTTGGCCCTGTAAGTGAAGCTGTGCTTGAGGCTGAACATATTAGCCGTATTATTTCAGCGCTTGAAAGCGGTTTAAGTAAAAGTTTAAAGAAAATTAAAGATGATAATGTGAAAGAGCAGTTAGTTGAGACAGTTAGCTATGAACTTGAGCAATTAAAGCAGGGTCATATACCAGATCAAATCTTTAAATATTTAAGTTTAGCTTACGAGAATTCAACTAGTTTAATAGACTATCTTCCTGATAATGGAATTGTTGTGTTGGATGAAATTAGTCGTATTCAAGAATTAAACGATTCTTTAGAAAAAGAAGAGGCCGAATGGTATACCGACTTGCTTAGCCAAGGGCGGATTATTCAAGATGTAAAGCTTGCACATAATCTACCAGATTTGATTGCTCATTCTATACGTCCATTTATTTACTTATCACTATTTTTACGTCATGTGCCACATACCAACCCACAAAATATTTTAAATATGGCCTGTAAGCAGATGCAAAATTTCCATGGACAAATGAATGTGTTTAAGGCAGAGATCGAACGATGGAAAAAGGGCAAATATACGGTTGTTATTCTTGGTCAAAATGATGAACGAGTAAAAAAAGTGCAAGCTGTGCTAGCAGATTATGAGATTGAAGCCATAGAGATAAAGAATGCAAGTAATCTTATACAAGGTGCGGTCCAAATCCTTCAAGGTAGTTTAAATAGCGGATTTGAAATGACGATGCAGAAGTTTGCGATTATTACCGAAACAGAATTATTTAATAAAAAAGTCAAAAAATCAATTCGTAGACAAAAGTTGTCCAATGCTGAACGAATTAAGAGTTATTCAGAATTAAAAGTAGGAGATTATGTCGTTCATGTTAATCACGGTATTGGGAAATATTTAGGGATTGAGACGTTAACGATTAACGGAGTTCATAAGGACTATCTTCATATTCGTTATCAAGGTGATGATAAGCTATATGTGCCTGTTGACCAGATTGATCTTGTACAGAAATATGTCGCTTCAGAAGGAAAAGAGCCGAAGCTGTACAAACTTGGAGGTACTGAGTGGAAGCGAGTGAAGGGAAAAGTCCACTCCTCTGTGCAATATATTGCAGATGATTTGATTAAGTTATATGCAGAGCGAGAAGCTGCAAAAGGGTATGCCTTTTCTCCAGACGGAGATATGCAAAGGGAATTTGAGTCCTCCTTTCTATATAACGAAACAGAAGATCAGTTGCGATCTATTGTGGAAATCAAAAAGGATATGGAAAGAGAAAGACCAATGGACCGTTTGCTTTGTGGTGATGTAGGCTATGGAAAGACAGAAGTAGCCATTCGTGCGGCTTTTAAGGCTATAGTAGATGGGAAACAGGTTGCTTTCTTGGTACCAACCACTATTTTAGCTCAACAGCATTATGAGACATTGCGTGAACGTTTCCAGGATTATCCGATTTCCATTGGCTTAATGAGCCGTTTTCGCACGAAAAAGCAACAAACCGAAACAATTAAAGGTTTAAAAGCAGGTACGATTGATATTGTAGTTGGTACCCATCGTATTTTATCCAAGGATATTCAATATCGTGATTTAGGCCTATTGATTATCGATGAGGAACAACGATTTGGTGTTACCCATAAGGAGAAAATTAAGAGATTAAAGACAAACGTCGATGTTTTAACCTTAACAGCCACACCGATTCCACGAACACTTCATATGTCAATGCTTGGTGTAAGAGATTTGTCAGTCATTGAAACACCACCAGAAAATCGATTTCCTATTCAAACATATGTAATGGAATACAATGGTGTTTTAGTAAAAGAAGCAATTGAACGCGAGCTTGCGCGTGATGGTCAGGTCTATTTCCTTTATAATCGCGTGGAAGATATTACGCGTAAGGCGGAAGAAATCTCGATGCTCGTTCCCGATGCGCGTGTAACGGTTGCGCATGGACAAATGACTGAGCAGGAGTTAGAAGCAGTTATGTTTGGCTTCTTAGAGGGCGAGTATGATGTGTTAGTGAGTACAACGATTATTGAGACGGGAGTTGATATTCCGAATGTAAATACATTAATCGTATATGATGCGGATCGTATGGGTCTTTCTCAGTTGTATCAACTTCGTGGTCGAGTAGGGCGTTCAAACCGAATAGCCTATGCCTTTTTTACCTATCGAAAAGATAAAGTATTAACAGAAGTAGCTGAAAAGCGTCTGCAATCAATTAAAGAGTTCACGGAACTTGGTTCAGGCTTTAAAATTGCGATGCGAGATTTAACGATTCGAGGTGCTGGGAATTTATTAGGTGCGCAGCAGCACGGGTTTATAGATTCTGTTGGGTTTGATTTGTATTCACAAATGCTAAAGGAAGCAGTTGAAGCTAAACGTAATGATTTATCCGTAGAAGAGAAAAGATCGCTTGACTTGGATCTAGAAATAGATGCTTATATACCAGATGATTATATCGCGGATGGTCATCAAAAAATTGAAATGTATAAACGCTTTAGAGGAATCACTGCAATAGAGGAAGTAGATGAGTTACAGGAAGAAATGCTAGATCGATTTGGTGAATATCCAGAAGAAGTGAGCTATCTTTTCTTAGTTGCTGAAATGAAAGTGTATGCCATCACAGCAGGCATTGAAAGCATTAAACAATTAAAGCAGGAGATTACAATACTCCTTACTGAAACTGTGACAAAAAATGTAGCAGTAGAAAAAGTAAGTGAATTAATCGTAAAATACGGACGCATGATTGGTTTAGGAATGGAAGGAAGTAAATTGAAATTAGTTGTTCATACAAAAGGTATAGAACAAAAAAAATGGTTTAATGCATTGTTTGAGCTTGTCAAAGCCTTACAATACGCAAAAAAGGAAGTACAAACGGCAGAAAAATGATGAAGAAACATCCGACTCTATTCCGAATAAATAATTAGAATAATGTATAAATTCAAGAAAAATTTCATCAATATGTATAGAACTTACCATTAGCTTGAATACTAAGTCCAATAGCGCTACAGATTTTTAAGTTACTAAGATGATTCATTAAATCAACTAGATGAAAGTGAGGCAACTTAAGATGAAAGCAACTGGTATTGTTCGCCGAATTGATGATTTAGGAAGAGTCGTAATTCCAAAAGAAATCCGAAGGACTCTGAGAATTCGTGAAGGGGATCCTTTAGAAATCTTTGTAGATCGTGATGGAGAAGTCATTTTAAAAAAATACTCCCCAATAAGTGAATTGGGGGATTTTGCAAAAGAATATGCAGAAGCATTATATGATAGCCTTGGTAACCCGGTATTAATTTGCGATCGAGATACATATATCGCGGTAGCAGGCGGATCTAAGAAGGAATATTTGAACAAAAATGTTAGTGAGCTAATTGAAAAAATTATGGAAGACCGCCATTCTGTTATAGAATCGCCAAAAGGAAAACTTGCCTTTGTAGATTCTATGGAAGAAGAGATGCAATCTTATACGGCTGCCCCTATTATTGCGAACGGTGACCCAATTGGTGCTGTCGTAATTCTTGCAAAAGAATCAAATGTTGGCGACGTGGAGCAAAAGTCTGTAGAAACAGCAGCGAGCTTCCTTGCCCGCCAAATGGAACAGTAATGAAAATTAGACAAGCTATTTGAAGATCATCGAAGAAGGACAGCCCAATTGGCGCTGTCCTTTTCGTATTATATATGGATTTGGTATGCGGCTTCGTTGATTTTCACAAGGTCTTATGGATAAGAGAAATATCGTCTTCGAAATCCATACTCGTTTTGAATAAATTAAGCATGTTATAATAACACCCATATTGGTGTGTAAATAACGATTATTAAATTAAAGCCCTCAACAAAGTATTTCAAAGTCAAACTTATGATTAAGAAAGATAAAGATGAAAAACAAAAGTGGCGTGAGCGAAGCCTGCGGGAATGAAGCTCAAAGATAAATGGAATCCAATTTAACTCTTAGCTTACAAAAAAGCATAAGCGAGTTCCGCCCCTTGTCCGCTGAAGTGAGGTATAAAAATGGCTGATAGGCCGTATAAAACATCAAGGGATTTATTAAAAGGAGCATTTATTTTAAGTGTAGCTGCGCTTATTGTAAAAGTATTAAGTGCCGCCTACAGAATTCCCTATCAAAATATGGTGGGGGATATTGGTTTTTACATTTACCAACAAGTTTATCCGTTCTATGGTATTGTTCTGACACTTGCTACACTAGGTTTTCCTATTATTATTTCAAAGCTAATAGCGGAACAGGAATTTTCCAAAAAGGATATTTTGGCCGCATCCTTTCTCGTATTGAGTGTTATTTCACTTGTACTGTTTTCGAGTTTGTTTTTAGGAGCTGAATGGGTTGCAGGAAAAATGGGTGACCCTGATTTAACAAGATTACTGAAGCTGGTTTCCTATTATTATTTGCTTATGCCTTTTATTGCTATTTTTCGCGGATACTTTCAAGGTATAAATCATATGGTTCCTACAGCTGTTTCACAAGTTACAGAGCAATTTGTCCGAGTAACGACAATATTAGTGCTGACCCCATTCTTGATTTATCAGGGGTGTTCCTTGTATGATGCAGGAGAAGGAGCAGTATTTGGTTCTGTTACAGGAGGAATATCCGGGCTGATTTTACTGCTTGTGTTTTTTATTTTACGTAAAGAAAGTCGTGCTATTCGACAAGAAAAAATACATAGTGAAATGTTTCCAAGCATTATCAAAATCCTTTTGTTTCAAGGTTTTGCTTTTTGCATTTCTAGTTTAATACTTGTGCTATTTCAGCTTGTTGATTCACTACATTTGTATTCGTTATTAAGAAATTCGGGGCTTAATGAAGTAGCAGCGAAAGAATGGAAAGGGGTTTATGACCGTGGTCAGCCTTTGCTTCAATTAGGAACCGTTGTTGCCAATTCTCTTTCACTATCAATTGTTCCGCTCGTTTCTAGTTATGTGAAGAAAAATCTAAAATCTGAGCTCATTTCAAAAATTAAATTAACCTTACGTGTAAGTGTCACGATTGGAGTAGCAGCTACTGTCGGGCTTATCTGTATCATTAATCCTGTTAATCAGATGCTATTTACCGATGTAAAAGGATCATTGACGCTTGCTATTTTTTCAATATCTATTTTATTTTCATCGATTATTATGACTTTAACGGCAATTATCCAAAGTCTAGGTTTTAATAAAGTACCAGTCATGATCGTATTGGCAGGTATTGTATGCAAATGGCTTTTAGATTTATGGTTTGTTCCACGCTATCAAATTAGTGGTGCTGCCGTTGCTACTGTATTGGCCCTACTCGGAATAACTATTTCCTTAGCTATTATTTTAAAAGGGTATGTGAAGACGTCAGTATTTGTTAAGAAAGATGTATGGCTTATATTGCGTAGTGGCGTGTGTATGGTTGTTACGTTATTATTGTTTAATTGGATATTCGAATTGTTTTCACATCAGACAAGATGGGAGTCCGCACTTCAGGCATTGTTAGGAGTGATTTTGGGGGCCTTTGTATTTGTGATTACAGTTCTACGCTCTAATCTATTTAAACAAGAGGAGCTTGTTCTTTTACCATTTGGTTATAAATTAGTTCGTTTGAATAAATGGAATAGGAGGTACTAACTAATGAAAAATGCAATTACAATCATTGGTCTGGGTGCTGGAGATTTGAATCAGCTTTCGCTAGGTATTTATAAAAGGCTAAAACAGGTGAAGCAATGCTTTGTTCGAACAATCGAACATCCGGTTATTTCGGAATTACAAGCAGAGGGTATAGAACTTTTCAGCTTTGATGAGGTATATGAAAAGCATGATCAGTTTGATGCGGTCTATGAAGAGATTTCAGAAACACTTCTAAAGGAGGCTGCTTCTAAAAATGTATTATACGCTGTGCCAGGGCATCCGATGGTTGCAGAAAAGACAGTCCAACTATTATTAGAAAAAGGCCCAGGGCGTGATATAGAAATCATTTTGGAGGGTGGACAGAGCTTTCTAGACCCACTATTTCAAGCAGTTCAAATGGATCCAATTGAGGGTTTTCAGCTCCTTGACGCGACGGATCTTCATCGGGATGACCTACAAATAACTCAGCATATGATTATTGGTCAAGTGTATGATATGTTCACTGCTTCTGAAGTAAAGTTAACGCTCATGCAGAAGTTGCCTGATGACTATGAAGTCTATATTGTGACAGCTGCGGGAAGTTCACAGGAAAAAGTGACCAAGGTACCTCTATTTGAACTGGATCATGGAATGGAACTAAGCAATTTAACAAGTATTTATGTACCACCAGTTACAGAAGAACAGCTGAGATTTAGAGAGTTTTCGAAGCTTCGTCAAATTATTGCACAGCTTCGAGGACCAAATGGTTGCCCTTGGGATCAAAAACAAACGCATGAAAGCTTAAAGAGATATTTATTAGAAGAAGCCTATGAACTTATTGATACGATAGATGAGCAGGATGACGATGAGATGATTGGTGAATTAGGTGATGTTCTGTTGCAAGTGATGCTTCATGCTCAAATTGGAGAGGATGAAGGGATGTTTACCATTGATGATGTAGTGGAGAGTATTTCAGCAAAGATGGTTCGACGTCATCCACATGTATTTGGTGATGTTCAAGTACGTGACGCAGAAGAGGTAATGGTCAATTGGCAAAAAATTAAAGAAGAAGAGAAGGGCGAGAAGGTAGAAGAGGCCACTTCTTTATTAGCAGATGTAGAAAAATCATTGCCGAATTTAATGCGAGCGGAAGCCTATCAAAAGCGAGCAGCTAAAGTAGGCTTTGATTGGACTGAAGTTACAGACGCATGGGCAAAAGTCCGTGAAGAAGTTGATGAAGTAGAGGCTGAGATTAAGAACGCTACTCCGAATCTTGCTGGAATTAAAGATGAGTTGGGTGATGTCTTTTTTGCCCTAGTTAATGTAGCTCGTTTTTATAAAATCGAGCCAGAGGAAGCGGTTTATGGGGCAAACCAGAAATTCTACCGTCGCTTCTCCTATATTGAAGAGCGAGTAAGACAAAATGGAAAGAGATTTTCGGATTATTCATTAGCTGAGCTCGACCGCTTTTGGGACGAGGCAAAGGGAAAAGAACTATAAATGAAGGGTGAGAGGAAAAATGTCAATGCGATTAGATAAATTTTTAAAAGTATCCCGTTTAATTAAGCGTCGTACATTAGCCAAGGAAGTAGCTGACCAAGGTCGGATCTCCATTAATGGGGTACAAGCAAAGGCTAGCTCAAACGTGAAAGAGGGGGATGAACTGACCGTCCGCTTTGGACAAAAGCTTGTAACCGTTCGTATTGATAAAATTGTGGAGACAACGAAAAAAGAAGCGGCTGCAGAAATGTATACGATACTGAAAGAAGAACAGCTAGGCAGCGGGCAGTAAAAGGAGGCTTGTTCTATTTTATCTTCTCACTACATACATTTGTAAAAAACTAGTGTTAATGTGAGGGATGAAGATGAGCCAATATGTAGACCCGAACGCAAGCTTTTCAAAAGGTACTGTTCCGGAGCATGATGTTACAATGAAAGGCCGTCGACTATTAGATATAACTGGAGTAAAGCAAGTAGAAAGCTTTGATAACGAAGAATTTTTACTTGAAACATCCATGGGTTTTCTCTCGATCCGTGGCCAAAACTTGCAAATGAAGAACTTAGATGTCGATAAAGGCATTGTTTCTATTAAGGGAAAAATATTTGATCTTGTATATTTGGATGAGCATTCAGGGGAGAAAGCTAAAGGTTTCTTTGGCAAATTATTCAAATGACGCTGACAACGCAATTTTATACCTTATTGGCCATGATTGGTATGGGCAGTTTTTATGGAGCTGCCCTAGATACCTATAATCGATTTTTAAAACGCTCTGAACGTAAACGCTGGATTGTGTTCATTCACGATGTTCTATTTTGGGTGATCCAAGGGTTACTCATTTTTTATGTATTGTTTTTAGTGAATGAAGGGGAATTTCGCTTTTACTTATTTTTGGCCTTACTTTGTGGATTCGCTGCGTATCAATCATTATTTAAAAAGCTATATCAAAGTAGTTTAGAACTATTTATAAAAATTGTCATAAATATTTTTAAATTTTGTGTTAAATCATTTCAAATTTTGATTTTACTTCCGATAAATTGGGTATTACTGACTATTTTCAATTTGATTCTGTTGATTTTTAAAGTGCTATTTTACTTAATTAAATGGATAATTAAGTTGTTTTTAATGATTTTACGTGTCATTTTGATGCCTTTTCAGTGGATTTTTAAAGGAATATGGAATATCGTGCCAAGTGCGGTTACGAAAAAGGTCGAGAAGTTTTATAATAAAATGACAGGTATTTTTATAAAGTGCAAGAATGTTATAAAGACAATATTTAATAAGTGGAGAAAAGAAAAAGATTGAGGTGTGAATAGATGAATAGCCTCCGCAAAAAGAACGTAACTAAAATGGAAAATGCTTATGTTGTTCAGCAAGAAAAAAAAGCAGCAAAGGTTATGAAGAGGAAACGTGGGTTAAAACGCAGATTAACTTTATATGCAGTTTGTGCTGCCCTATTGACGGTGTTGGCTATATCCACACTACTATCTCAACATAGTTCATTACACGATAAGACTCTTCAAAAGGAAAAAGCAGAACAACAATTAGCAAGTCTAAAAACAGATGAAAAAGCATTGAAGGCTGAGGTTGCCAGGCTCAATGATGATGAGTATGTGGCTAAGTTAGTAAGAAGAGACTATTTCTTATCAGAAGAGGGAGAAATCATTTTTAATTTACCAAAAGATGAAGAAGACCGTGACTAATATTGACACTGTTTTTTCCCTTTCGTATTATAATAGATAGTGGAGTGATTTTTAACATTTCTAAGGAGGAACATTTTTTTTATGTCAATTGAAGTAGGCAGCAAGTTACAAGGTAAAGTAACAGGCATTACTAATTTTGGTGCGTTCGTGGAACTTCCTGAGGGTTCAACGGGTCTAGTCCATATCAGTGAAGTAGCTGATAACTATGTAAAAGATATTAATGACCATCTTAAAGTCGGTGATATAGTAGAAGTAAAGGTCATTAACGAAAAGGATGGAAAAATTGGCTTATCTATCAAAAAGGCCAAAGATCGCCCGGAAGGACAGCAATCAGGACAATCAACGCATTCACAACGTCCACCACGCCAAAATAGAGGAAATGACCGTTCTAAAGATTTTCGATCTAAGGACAGTTTCCGTCCAAAGGAAAACTTTGAGACAAAAATGGCAAAATTTTTAAAAGATAGTGAAGACCGCTTATCTTCCCTCAAACGCAATACCGAAACAAAACGGGGAGGTAGAGGGGGAAGACGCGGGTAAACTGCTGCTGAAAATACTAGTAAAGCAAATTATTCCTGTGAAACAATTTCATTTATTATATAAGAGCAAGCCACTAGTTGGCTTGCCTTTTTTGTGTAACCACAGCTCACCGCGAACTTAAATTACCGATTACTTGGTATCTATCAGGTTTCCCAATTCTCCATAAAATATGTAGTCATTGACTCTGTTCCGCTTATTGTTTTGTCGTTTTCTATTTGTATGGAAAATATTCCGGTTATATTTTGCGAAAAAAAGCTAAAAAAGGGGATATTTTTAATAAAAAACAAGGCTATATGTTCGTGAAAACAAAATACCTCTATAAAAATCTGTATACAAGTGGATGTTCTAGGAGAATCCCGTCGAACTCTTTTTTTTTGCACAATTAAAATTATGACAAAAAATTGAACAAGCACTTTATATAATGATACAAACGAATAGGAATGGAGTGTTTGATATGGAAAAAGTGAATCGGAGTTTCATTGAACCTCTAGGAGAAGCACAATTGAAGGAGGCGAAGGATGGGGCAATTAATTGGTACCATCAGGCACAAGTGAAGATGGAGGCAATATTCTTAAATAAAGGCATTCCAGTTGCTATTATTGGCTTTCTTTTAGGACGAGCTTTAATTCTATCGCAATTATCTCCATTCGCTTTACCATTCTTTGCAGCTGTTTTTTTAGTGAAAAGAGATCACGCTGTTCTTGCACTTCTTGGGTTACTGACAGGCGCTTTAACTATTCATTACTCCTATAGTATTGTTATCTTTTCCTCCGTTTTCTTATTCCTTATTCTTCATAAGATTAAGAAACCAGATATTGAGGGGCAATATAAGACCATTGCGATGTATGTATTTGTCTCACTGTTCTTGGTTAATCTAGCTGAGCAATACCTCATATTCCGATCGATTCAGCTGTATGACCTGATGATGTGTGGTGTTGAAGCAGGATTAGCGATGATTTTATCATTAATCTTTATTCAATCTATACCGCTTTTATCTATTAGAAAAAGGTCACAGGCATTAAAAACAGAAGAAATTGTGAGCATAATTATTTTACTGGCATCTGTGATGACAGGAACAATTGGCTGGGTGGTTTATGATTTATCGTTAGATCATATTTTTTCTCGTTATCTAGTCCTACTATTTGGACTCGCCGGTGGAGCGGCTATTGGTTCAACTGTAGGAGTCGTAACTGGTTTGATCTTTAGTTTGGCGAGTGTGGCAAGTCTCCAACAAATGAGTTTGCTCGCCTTTTCGGGCTTGCTTGGCGGGTTGTTAAAAGAAGGAAAAAAGGTCGGTGTTGCAATTGGTTTATTAATTGCAACTTTGTTAATAGGTTTATATGGTGAAGGAACCAATAATATTATGATTACTCTCTATGAATCACTGATTGCAGTCGTATTGTTTCTATTAACACCAACATCATTAATTCAAAAAATTGCTAAACATATCCCTGGAACGACAGAGCATGCGGATGAACAACAGCAGTACGCCCGTAAGATACGTGATGTCACTGCTCAGCGAGTGGAGCAATTCTCGCATGTATTTGAAGCACTGTCTAACAGTTTTTCACAAATAGATGAATATGCAAAAAAGGAGGAAGAAGAAAAAGAGTTAGATTATTTTTTAGGTAATGTTACAGAAAAAACTTGTCAAATGTGTTTTAAGAAGGAACAATGTTGGACAAAGAACTTCAATACAACATATGAAGGCATGCAGGAGATTATGTATCAAATGAGTGAAAATGATGGGCAACTGCCACAAAAAGCTGCTAATGAATGGGGGAAATACTGTAGGTCCGGACCAAAGGTAATCAATGCTATATCACAGGAGCTTATGTATTACGAGGCTAATCAAAGGTTAAAAAAACAAGTAAAGGAGAGTCGTAAACTAGTAGCCGACCAATTAAGAGGCGTTTCTGCGGTTATGGAGGATTTTGCAAAGGAAATCATGCGAGAGCGGAAAAGCCATCAACAGCATGAAGAATCTATTATGGAAGCAATTCAAGATTTTGGACTGCATATTGGAAATATAGAAATCTACAATTTGGACCAAGGAAATGTCGATATAGAAATGAGTATTCCATATTGTCATGGGAGAGGAGAGTGTGAAAAGTTAATTGCACCGATGCTATCAGATATATTAGGTGAAACCGTTATCGTACATTCAGAGAAATGTGCAGAGCATCCATCTGGCGAATGCGAAGTTACTTTTCGGTCCGCTAAAAAGTATACAGTTGAAACAGGAGTGGCACATGCCGCAAAAGGAGGAGGTCTTGTATCGGGGGATAGCTATACAACACTTGAAATTGGCAGCGGTAAATATGCAATAGCTATCAGTGATGGAATGGGAAATGGAGAAAGGGCTCATTTTGAAAGCATGGAAACCTTAAAGCTGTTACAGAAATTTCTACAAACGGGTATTGAAGAGAAAATTGCTATTAAATCAGTTAACTCCGTTTTATCTCTCCGTACGAATGATGAAATTTTTTCAACCTTAGATTTAGCGATGATTGATTTACAGGATGCAAAAGCTAAGTTTTTAAAAATTTGTTCGATTCCAAGCTTTATAAAAAGAGGGGATAAGATTATTAAAATTGAATCCAGTAATTTGCCAATGGGTATGTTTGAGGACTTTGATGTAGACGTTGTGTCGGAACAGCTAAAAGCTGGTGATGTGCTCATTATGATGAGTGATGGAGTCTTTGATGGGCCAGGACATGTAGAGAATATGGAATTTTGGATGAAACGAAAAATCAAAGAATTACAAACAGATGATCCACAAGCTATTTCAGATTTAATCCTAGAAGAGGTGATTAGGACAAAGGGAGTGATCGATGATGATATGACAATTGTTACTGCAAAAATTATGCACAATACACCGAAATGGGCGTCTATTCCTATCACTAGTAAGCGTAAAAAGGCCCAATAAGATGTGTATAAATTCTCCTTTTTTAGTCAATTATGTTAAAGGTGTAATTGAAGGGAGAATAGTAAATGAAATCAGGAACTTTACGTCAAATCTTACTTATAACAGATGGTTGTTCAAACCAAGGTGAAGATCCATCAGCCATGGCAGCTATGGCAAGTGAACAGGGCATTACAGTTAATGTCATTGGTGTTGTTGATAATGATGTGATTGATGAAAAAGGTTTAAAGGAAATTGAACATATTGCGAATTCTGGTGGTGGTGTTAGTCAAATTGTGTATGCAAAGCAACTATCACAAACCGTTCAAATGGTAACTCAAAAGGCAATGACTCAAACAATACAAGGAGTGATTAATCGGGAGCTACAACAAATCTTAGGAAATTCAACGAGTTTCGAAGATTTATCCCCTGATACACGAGGGGAAGTAATGGAGGTGGTTGACGAGCTTGGCGAAACAAGTAAGCTCGAAGTGTTAGTGCTTGTTGATACTAGTGCAAGTATGAAACATAAATTACCAACAGTGAAAGACTCTCTGCAGGATTTATCTCTTAGTATGAATGCAAGAATGGGTGAGAGTCGGTTTTCAGTTTTCGTATTTCCCGGGAAAAGAAAAGAAGTGGAAAGATTGCTAGAGTGGACACCTGATTTGAATTCTTTATCAAAAATTTTTCCGAAATTAACGACAGGTGGTATTACACCAACTGGTCCTGCTTTACGCGCGGCAATATCCTACTTTAATAAAAAGCGTTCATTAAGGAGCTTATTAACAAATGATGAACAATACTATGAGGACACAATGTAAATTGAAACAAGGAGACCGGATTGTTGGGAAATGGAACAAAAATGAGTACAAAATCATCAAAGAATTAGGATCTGGAGCGAATGGAGTGGTTTACCTAGTCCACAACAATAGTAAATCATTTGCTTTAAAACTAAGTGACAATGGAACATCGATTATTTCTGAGATGAATACTCTTAAATCCTTTTCTAAGGTCCAGGGGTCTGCCCTTGGACCTTCTTTTGTTGAAGCGGATGATTTTTTGAATTCCAGTAAGAATTCTCCATTTTATGTAATGGAATATATTGAAGGGCTAGGGCTGTTAGAGTTCATTCAAAAGAATGGGACACGATGGATTGGTGTGCTAATGCTTCAATTATTAACAAGCTTAGCTGACTTACATAAACATAACTGGGTGTTTGGTGATTTAAAACCAGAAAACTTAATTGTGACAACCACAACCTATAAAGTACGATGTATCGATGTTGGGGGTACTACAGTAGTAGGACGATCAATTAAAGAATTTACTGAGTTTTTCGATCGGGGATATTGGGGGCTAGGATCTCGAAGGGCGGATCCGCAATATGATTTATTTGCTGTAGCAATGATTATGTTAAATGCTGTTTATCCAACTCGCTTTTCGAAAAAGGGAGAAGGATATTTGCAATTAAAGGAGAAAATTATACAGAAGCAATCATTAAAACCATATAGTAAGATATTGGAAAAAGCGTTACTTGGAAAATATGCTACAGCGGAGGATATGCGCCAAGACTTAATAACAATCATAAGCAATCATAAGCATAGTAATCTTCCCAAAACACCTGCCACTAAACAATCTTCGTCAACAAGACAGACTAGCCGTGCACAACATAAAATGAGAGTAAAGCATAAAAAGAAGGGTCGCTTTGTTGAAACTTTTGTACTTGTCACTGTTATTTCGTTATTGTATGTTCTCTACATTTACGACCAATTGTTATAATGAGAAAAGCGGAACCAGCTTGGTCAGCCCCGACAAGCGCTGGAGGACCAGAAGATAAAGGCATTTTTACCTTTATCAGCTGGGCTGAAGCGACTCGAGGGGCTAATCGGTGTAGCTGGACAGAGAAAAGCGGATACAGTAAAAAAAATTTTGAAACTATTTGCTGGTTTATTCGTAAATGTAGAGAATACGAAAAGGGAAGAGCATAATGTTAAAGAATAAAGTACTAGACATTATTCATAAGTATAATCTAATACAAAAAAATTCAAAGTTACTAGTAGGTGTTTCTGGTGGACCAGACTCACTTGTATTGCTGCATTTTCTTAAGCGAATTCAAGCTATGTGGAACTTTGATTTAGTAGTCGCTCACGTAGACCATATGTTTCGCGGTGAGGAATCTTATGAAGATTACCTTTTTGTTGAACAAACATGTACGAAATGGGGTATTGTGTTTGAAGGTACACGAATAGATGTGCCGGCCTACATGAAAAAGACCGGGGAGAGTACAGAGCTTGCTGCCAGAAAATTACGTTATGATTTTTTCGGAGAGATCATGAAAAAATATGAGTGTACAATCTTAGTATTGGGACATCATGGCGATGATCAAGTGGAAACGATGCTTATGCGTTTGACAAGAGGAGCTAGTGGAAAGGCGAGAGCAGGGATTCCTATCAAAAGGGCTTTTGAAAATGGGTTTATTGTTAGGCCGTTTTTAGTTGTAACGAAAGATGAGATTAATCAATATGCAAAAAAACATCAGCTAGAGCCGAGATTAGATCCAAGTAATGAAGAAGATGATTACGTCAGAAATCGCTTTCGACATCATGTATTACCTTTTTTAAAGCAAGAAAATCCTCTTGTACATGAACAATTTCAACGCTTTAGTGAAGAGATTTATGAGGATGAGGATTATTTACAAGAACTCGTTGTACGTAGAATGAATGAAGTATGGCTGGAGAAAACGAAAGAGTACGCAATAATTAATACGGATTCGCTTCTAGTGATGCCTAAACCTTTACAAAGAAGAGCGATTCAACTAATATTAAATTATCTTTATTTGGAGAGACCTTCATCGCTTTCAGCTTTACATATTCATCAGCTTTTAACTTTATTTCTGAATCCTCAACCGAATGCTGAGTTACATCTCCCAGGTGGTTTAATTGCTAAGAAGTCGTATAGTACTTGTATCTTTCGATTTTCTAAATATGAAAATTTAGAGTATACTTTATTGTTACAGATTCCTGGTGATACTTTACTTCCGAATGGATATATAATTAAAGCAAAGTATATAGAGGAAGCTATTATTGGTGGAAATGATTCGTTTATTCTTCCAGTTTCAAGTGTTACTTTTCCTTTGATGGTTCGTACTAGAAAGGAAGGCGACCGAATGAGGGTAAAAGGCTTGAACGGGAGGAAAAAGCTGAAGGATATTTTTATTAATGAAAAGGTTCCAATGTATAAAAGAAATAATTGGCCAGTTGTTGTTGACCAAACAGGTCAAATCATTTGGCTTCCTGGTTTAAAGAAATCCTACATAGAATCAGAAACTTTGACAGATGAGTCATCTTTTATTTCTTTACAATTTAAAAAAGCTTAATTCTTCATAGGGGGCAATTTACTATAATGACCATGAAAAATGACATTGAAAAAGTGTTAATCACTGAGGAAGAACTTCAAAGTAAAATTAGGGAGCTAGGTGCTCAGATCGAAAGAGACTATCAGGATAAATTTCCATTAGCTGTTGGCGTTTTAAAAGGTGCTCTTCCATTTATGAGCGACTTATTAAAACGAATCGACACTCACTTAGAAATGGATTTTTTGGATGTTTCCAGCTATGGTAATTCAACAGTGTCCTCTGGTGAAGTGAAAATTATTAAAGATTTAAATACATCAGTAGAAGGTAGAGATGTGCTCATTATTGAGGATATCATTGATAGTGGTTTAACTCTAAGCTATTTAGCTGAACTTTTCCTTTACCGAAAAGCAAAATCTGTAAAAATTGTCACTTTACTAGACAAACCTACAGGACGTAAAGTGGATATTAAACCGGATTATACAGGTTTTACTGTACCTGATGCTTTTGTTGTTGGATTTGGATTAGACTATGCAGAAAGATACCGAAACTTACCTTATATTGGTGTGTTAAAGCCTGAAATATATAACAACAAATAAGGATGGCACCAAGAAAAAACAGCGGTGTTAAATTATTGTAAACGAATTATTTTCTAGTATACTATTTAGTATAGTTTTTACCCATGGGAGGAGGTAAGGTATGAATCGTATCTTCCGCAATACAATATTTTATTTACTAATCTTTTTGGTCATCATTGGGATCGTAAGTATCTTTAATAATAACAATGAGCCAACAGAAACAATTACCCAAGACCAATTTTATAAAAATTTGGAGGATGGGAATGTAAAATCTTTATCCATGCAGCCTGATAATGGAGTGTATGAAATTGTAGGGCAGCTCAAGGGTCAAGATGGCAAGCTTTTTGTAACATATATCCCGGTAAGCGAATATTACCAAGCTAAAATTGGTGACACTGTTGAAAAACAAGGTATAGACAAATTTGAAGTGAAACCTGCTGAGAAGGCAAGTGGCTGGGTGACATTTTTAACAAGTATTATTCCATTTGTGATTATTTTCATCTTGTTCTTCTTCTTACTAAACCAAGCCCAGGGTGGCGGCGGTGGCCGAGTTATGAATTTCGGCAAAAGCAAAGCGAAGTTGTATAACGATGAGAAGAAAAAGGTACGCTTTAATGATGTAGCAGGAGCAGATGAGGAGAAGCAAGAACTTGTTGAGGTTGTTGAATTTTTAAAAGACCCTCGCAAATATGCTCAATTAGGTGCTCGTATTCCAAAAGGGGTGCTATTAGTTGGACCTCCTGGTACAGGTAAAACATTGCTTGCTAAAGCAGTAGCTGGAGAAGCTGGTGTTCCTTTCTTCTCTATTAGTGGTTCTGATTTCGTTGAAATGTTTGTTGGTGTCGGTGCGTCCCGTGTACGTGATTTATTTGAAACCGCTAAGAAAAATGCCCCATGTATTATCTTTATTGATGAAATTGATGCTGTTGGACGTCAACGTGGTGCAGGTTTAGGCGGAGGACATGATGAACGTGAACAAACCTTGAACCAATTGCTTGTTGAAATGGACGGCTTTGGCGGTAATGAAGGAATCATTATGATTGCTGCAACAAACCGTGCTGATATTTTGGATCCAGCGTTATTACGTCCAGGACGTTTTGACCGTCAAATTACAGTTGGTCGTCCAGATGTAAAAGGCCGTGAAGCTGTATTAAAGGTACACGCTCGTAATAAGCCATTAGCAGATAGCGTAGATTTAAAAGCGATTGCACAACGCACACCAGGATTTTCCGGTGCAGACCTTGAAAACTTGTTGAATGAAGCGGCTCTTGTGGCAGCTCGTCAAAATAAAAAGGTTATTGATATGTCTGATTTGGATGAAGCATCAGACCGTGTTATTGCAGGACCTGCTAAGAAAACACGCGTTATTTCTAAGAAGGAACGTAACATTGTTGCGTGGCATGAGGCTGGACATACTGTTATTGGGTTAGTGTTAGACGATGCAGAAGTTGTTCATAAAGTAACTATTGTACCTCGTGGCCAAGCCGGTGGATATGCGGTCATGTTACCAAAAGAGGACCGTTTCTTCATGACAGAGCCGGAACTAAAGGATAAAATTGTTGGGCTATTAGGTGGTCGTGTAGCTGAAGAAGTTACTTTTGGTGAAGCGAGTACAGGTGCTCATAATGACTTCCAACGTGCTACAGGTATTGCTCGTAGCATGGTTATGGAATATGGTATGAGTAAATTAGGACCACTTCAATTTGGTAACACACAAGGTCAAGTTTTCCTTGGCCGTGACTTTAATAATGAACAAAACTTCTCTGATGCCATAGCGTATGAAATTGATTTAGAGGTTCAACGTATCATTAGAGAAGCATATGAAAGATGTACTCAAATTCTTAAGGAAAATCGTGAAAAGTTAGACTTAATAGCAAAAACTTTGCTTGAAGTAGAAACGCTTGATAGAGATCAAATAACAAGTCTTTATAATGAAGGTAAATTGCCAGAGCGTGACTACAAGACGTTAAATGGAAACCTTACAACAGATGAAGATGTAAAGGTAAACATTAACGCTAAAAAGGAAGACAATGAGGCAGTACTGCCTCCTCTTGATGAAAGAGGTTCAGAAAAAATGGAGACGACTGTAGAGGACGATATTAAAAATCCTCCTTTACAGGAAGGTAGCATACAAGATCAAGATAAGAATAATAATAAACTTTAAGGTTTCATAAGTGAAAGGTATTCCTAAGGGGGTACCTTTTTCTTATAGAGGTACTTACGCTTTTCATATAAAATGGCAGTGTGTTATGATGTGGGAGAATAATTTACCGGAGTGATGATAACAATGATTTTTGTAATAGATGTGGGGAATACCAATACGGTAATAGGTGTTTATGAAGATGATGTTTTAAAATATCATTGGCGAGTAGAAACAAATCGTAATAAAACTGATGATGAGTATGGAATGATTATCAAATCATTATTACAGCATGAGGGTTTATCATTTGATCAATTTGGCGGAATTATTATCTCTTCCGTTGTTCCTCCTATTATGTTTGCATTGGAAGGAATGTGTAAAAAATATTTCGGGGTTAAACCATTGGTTGTTGGACCAGGAATTAAAACAGGTTTAGATATTAAATATGAAAATCCACGTGAAGTGGGTGCAGACCGTATTGTAAATGCTGTTGCGGGGTTACATGAATATGGCAGTCCACTTATTATTGTTGATTTTGGAACTGCTACAACGTATTGCTATATTAACGAAGACAAACAATATATGGGTGGTGCTATTGCCCCAGGTATTAATATTTCAACAGAAGCACTATATACAAGAGCGTCGAAATTACCTAGAATTGAGATTACTCGACCCGACAGTATCATTGGAAAGAATACGGTAGCTGCCATGCAATCGGGAATTTTATATGGATACGTTGGTCAAGTTGAGGGTATTGTCTCTCGAATTAAGGCGCAAAGCAAAATAGAACCTATAGTTATTGCTACAGGGGGATTGGCTACATTAATTGCAAATGAATCAACAGCTATTGATGTTGTAGAGCCGTTCCTGACATTAAAAGGACTTCAATTAATATATAAACGTAATCGTGAGCAAGTGAAACATTAGAAAATTGAAAGCTAGGTAGCAAAATTTGAATTTTGAAAACGCATCTAAAAGGGGCGAAAGCAGTGAACGATTATTTAGTAAAAGCATTAGGATTTAATGGTCAGGTGCGTGCATATGCAGTTTCCACAACTAAAACAGTGGGTGAAGCACAGCGTCGTCATAATACTTGGCCTACGGCTTCGGCGGCATTAGGGCGTGCTATAACAGCAGGCGTCATGATGGGTTCCATGTTAAAGGGCGATGAAAAACTAACAATTAAGATTGAGGGTGGCGGTCCGATTGGAGCCATTCTTGTTGATAGTGATTCGAAAGGGAAAGTTCGTGGCTATGTGAATAACCCTCATGTTCATTTTGATTTAAATGAGCATGGAAAATTAGATGTAAAAAGAGCAGTTGGAACAGATGGTATGTTATCTGTAGTGAAAGATATTGGGTTACGTGATTATTTTACAGGACAGGTTCCAATTGTGTCAGGTGAATTAGGGGAAGACTTTACGTATTATTTTGCTATTTCTGAGCAAGTACCTTCTTCTGTAGGTGTGGGTGTTCTTGTCAATCCAGACAATACGATTCAATCAGCTGGTGGTTTTATTATTCAATTAATGCCAGGAGCAGAAGATAAAACAATTTCTGAAATTGAAAATCATCTACAAACGATTCCCCCTGTTTCAAGAATGATTCAAATGGGGTTAACGCCGGAAGAGATCCTAGCACAATTGTTAGGCGAGAATCATGTACAAATACTAGAGAAAATGCCTGTAGAATTTGAGTGTCAGTGTTCGAAGGAGAGAATTTCAAATGCACTAATTAGTCTTGGCAAAGCAGAAATTGAAGACATGATTGAAACGGATGGAAAAGCAGAGGCTCAATGTCACTTCTGCAATGAAAAATACCATTTTTCTAAAGGAGATTTGGAAGAATTACTGGAAGAGGCAAAATAAGTTTTACCATGAAAATGTAGTTGCTTTTGCTTTTATGATTGAATCAAAGGTATTAGGCTGTATGACACAAAGTGTTAATTTTAAAAATAGTTGAAATAAGTTGACAATAGGCCATAAGTTTTGATAATTTTATATTAATAAAACTAATAAAAATACTAGGTAATTAAATGAGGAGTGGAAAAAATGGCACGCATAGTTAATTCTGTACTTGATTTAGTAGGTCACACACCTATCGTAAAATTAAATAATCTTTCTGATGAAAATAGTGCTGATATCTATTTGAAATTAGAATATTTTAATCCAGGAAGCAGTGTAAAAGATCGTATTGCTTTAGCGATGGTTGAAGCAGCTGAAAAAAGCGGTCAATTAAAAGCTGGAGGTACTATTATTGAACCAACAAGTGGTAATACAGGAATTGGTTTAGCGCTTGTAGCAGCCGCAAAAGGATATAAAGCAATTCTTACTATGCCAGAAACAATGAGCGTGGAACGTCGTAGCTTACTTCGTGCGTATGGTGCAGAGTTAGTGCTTACACCTGGTCCAGATGGAATGAAAGGTGCAATTGCAAAAGCAGAAGAGTTAGCTAAAGAAAATGGTTACTTCTTACCCCAACAGTTTACAAATAAAGCAAACCCTGAGGTTCACCGCCAAACAACTGGTCCTGAAATTGTTGAAGCATTTGGGGATGATACACTAGATGCATTCGTTGCGGGTATTGGTACAGGTGGAACAATTACAGGTGCAGGTCAAGTACTTCGTGAAAAATATCCAGAAATCAAAATTTATGCTGTTGAACCAAAAGATTCTCCAGTATTATCTGGCGGTAAAACAGGCCCACATAAAATCCAAGGAATTGGCGCAGGATTCGTACCAGAAGTGTTAAATACAGAACTTTATAATGAGGTTATTCAAATCACTACAGAACAAGCATTTGAATATGCTCGTCGTGCTGGCAAAGAAGAAGGAATCCTTGGTGGAATTTCTTCAGGTGCTGCTATCGCTGCAGCGGTTCAAGTGGCTAAACAACTTGGAAAAGGTAAAAAAGTATTAGCGATTGTTCCGGATAACGGAGAACGTTATTTAAGTACAGCACTTTATCAATTTGATTAATTGTTGAATAGAATAATTACTATCAAAGGTTATATCATAAAGATGATAGTATAAAAAGGCATCGACTTTAGCTGTTAAGGTGATAAGTCATGCTTTTCAAAAAACGAAGTTCCTTTTAGGAGCTTTGTTTTTTTATATAGGTAGCATTTAATCTCGAGACTTGCGTTTTGAAGTATAAAGTGAGTACACTCTTTATATGGAATTTTTACTGGTAAAAGGAGATCGGCAGAATGTTATTAACAAGTAAACTACAAACAAAGTGTGGACCCTACACATTTGACTATCAAAAGAAAACCTATATTATGGGGATTTTAAACGTGACACCAGATTCTTTTTCAGATGGCGGTAAATTTAATCAATTGGATGTTGCTTTAGAGCGTGCAGAGCAAATGATTAACGATGGAGTGGATATTATTGATATTGGTGGGGAATCTACTCGTCCAGGTTATGTGCGAATTTCAGATGAAGAAGAAATAGAACGCGTTGTGCCCGTTATTGAGGCAATTTCGAAGAATCTTGATGTGCCCATGTCTATTGATACGTATAAATCTGCAGTGGCGCGAGAAGCCATTAAAGCTGGAGCACATATTATTAATGACATTTGGGGAGCAAAGGCAGATCCAGACATGGCAATTGTGGCTGCGGATTTACAGGTTCCAATTATCCTTATGCATAATCGTGAAGGAAATAAGTATGAGTCATTTATGCGTGATGCCCTAAATGATTTATATGAAAGTATAGCTATTGTAAAAAAAGCTGGTGTTAAAGATGAAAATATTATTCTTGACCCGGGTATCGGTTTTGGCAAAAGTGTTGCGAATAATTTAGAGATGATGCGAAATCTGGATACGCTCGTTTCATTAGGATATCCGGTACTACTTGCGACATCTCGTAAATCAACTATTGGACATGTGCTAGATTTACCAACTTCTGAACGGCTTGAAGGCACATTAGCAACGAATTGTTTTGGCATTCAGCAAGGTTGTCAATTGGTTCGTGTCCATGATGTGAAAGAAATGGCAAGAGCTGCGAAAATGATGGATGCTCTTATGCAGTTAGGTGAATATAGTGGATAAAATTTATGTGAATCAAATGGAGTTTTATGGATATCACGGCGTCTTTCCTGAAGAAACGAGGCTTGGACAACGATTTGTTGTAGATGTAATAGTAGAAACAGATTTATCAAAAGCGGGGCACAGTGACCATTTAGAAGATTCAATTAATTATGGAGAGATTTTTGAGGTAGTGAAAGGGATTGTAGAAGGAAAGCCATTCAAACTTTTAGAGGCAATCGCTGAGAGGATTACGGATGAATTATTAGCGCGCTTTTCTGCAATACAATCATGTACGGTGAAGGTGATCAAACCAAATCCGCCCATTCCGGGTAACTACAATTCGGTTGCTGTAGAGATTACAAGGGGTCGCTAATATGGAAAATATCGCATACTTATCTATAGGGTCCAATATCGGAAACAGATTAGAAACCTTTCAAAGGGCTCTCCAATTATTAGATAAAAACAATGAAATTAGATTAGAAGAATTGTCCTCTATTTATGAAACAGATCCTGTTGGTTACACGAATCAAGCTTGCTTTTTAAACGCTGTTATAAAAATTTCTACTTCTTTGAATCCAGAGGAACTGCTTCAGGTATGTCTTTTTATCGAAAGCCAATTAGGAAGAAAAAGGGAAATTCGTTGGGGACCCCGAACGTTAGACCTTGACATTTTGTTATATAATCAAGAAAATATTGAGACAGAGAGTCTTATTGTTCCACACCCTCGGATGCAGGAAAGAGCATTTGTGATAATTCCGCTTATGGAGTTAGACTCAGGCATCAAACTTCCGAACGTTAACGCAGCTTTAGACGATATTCTGAATCAGATACCGGATAAAGAAGGAGTACGATTATGGAAGCAGAAAAATGGGGACGACGTATTCGCGCCTTTCGAAAACTAAAAGGGTTTACGCAAGAAGAGTTTGCGAAGGAAATAGGTGTGTCTGTTACTTTTTTAGGTGAGGTTGAAAGAGGAAATAAGATGCCATCAGCATATTTTTTACAGGATGTGGCAAATATGCTCAGTGTATCGCTTGATGAGCTGCGGCCACTAGATGATAAATAATAGAATAATAAGGAGGTTTCAATGTGTTAAAGATTGGCAATGTTGAAATTAACAATCCAGTTGTGCTTGCACCGATGGCTGGTGTTTGTAATTCAGCATTTCGTTTAACTGTAAAAGAATTTGGCGCAGGTCTCGTATGTGCCGAAATGGTCAGTGATAAAGGCATCAATTTTAAAAACGCAAAAACGTTAGATATGCTTTATATAGATGAGAGAGAAAATCCGTTGAGTCTACAAATCTTTGGTGGTGAAAAAGAATCACTTGTACAAGCGGCAAAATTTGTGGATAAAAACACTAATGCGGATATTATCGATATCAATATGGGGTGCCCAGTTTCGAAAATCATTAAATGTGAAGCAGGTGCAAGATGGCTTCTTGACCCAAATAAAATTTATGATATGGTATCTGCAGTGGTGGATGCTGTTGATAAGCCTGTTACGGTTAAAATGCGCATTGGTTGGGATGATGATCATATTTTTGCGGTTAAAAATGCTCAAGCAGTAGAACGAGCTGGTGGTAGTGCGGTTGCTGTACATGGTCGAACTCGTGTTCAAATGTATGAAGGGAAAGCGAATTGGGATATCATTCGTGAGGTAAAACAAGCTGTAAATATTCCGGTTATCGGAAACGGTGATGTTTTAACACCGCAGGATGCAAAAAGAATGCTTACTGATCTTGGTGTTGATGGCGTCATGATTGGTCGTGCAGCACTAGGAAATCCGTGGATGATTTATCAAACAGTGAAGTATCTAGAAACAGGCATGTTAATGGACGAACCTTCAGTTCGTGAGAAAATGGATGTATGTGTTCTTCATATGGACCGCCTTATATCATTGAAAAGTGAACACCTTGCTATACTTGAAATGCGCAAACATGCTGCATGGTACTTAAAAGGCATAAGCGGTAATGCAAAAGCTCGTCGCGAGATTAATGAATGTAATACAAGAGAAGATATAGTAAAGGTGTTAAACGAACTTGTAGAAGAGATTGAAGCGAGGGAACAAAATATTCAAGTGGTATAACCGTTTGACATTACCTTCCTATTTATCTATAATACGCTTAACTTCAACTGCCAGATTTGCTGGCAGTTTTTATATGGCCTGAAATAATTCCGCTAAAAGGCTTGTTTGACTTCTTTGTTTTATGTAAGAATATATAAGGATATTGAAACTATATCGTGCATGACTATATAATGCTTGAAATATACAGACGGAGATGATATTTAATGAGTCATGAAGAATTAAATGACCAGTTGCAAGTAAGACGCGATAAAATGCAAGCGATGCAAGAGAGTGGAAGAGATCCATTCGGTAGTCGCTTCGAGCGCACTCATACTGCAGAACAAATTAAAGAACAGTTCAGTGATAATTCAAAGGAAGAATTAGAAGAGAAGGAAATTCAAGTAACGGTTGCAGGACGTGTCATGACAAAGCGTGGCAAAGGAAAAGCTGGTTTTGCACATATTCAGGATGTTACTGGGAAAATTCAAATCTACGTTAGAAAAGATGCGGTTGGCGATGAACAATACGAAGATTTTAAACATACAGATCTAGGAGATATTGTGGGAATTACAGGTCGTGTGTTTATAACAAACACAGGTGAACTTTCTATTAAAGTGAAAGATTATGTATTTTTAACAAAAGCGCTTCGCCCACTTCCTGATAAATTCCACGGTCTAAAAGATGTAGAGGAACGTTATCGTAAACGCTATGTGGATTTAATTACAAACGAAGAAAGTAAGAATACATTTATTCTACGCAGTAAAATGGTTCAAGAGATCCGCCGCTATTTAGATGGTCAAGGGTACTTAGAAGTGGAAACACCAATTCTGCATTCTGTTGCTGGAGGAGCAGCTGCTCGTCCTTTCAATACACATCATAATGCTTTAGATATGCCATTGCACTTACGAATTGCGATTGAGCTTCATTTGAAACGTTTAATCGTAGGCGGTCTAGAAAAAGTATATGAAATCGGACGTGTATTCCGTAATGAAGGTGTCTCTACAAGACATAATCCTGAATTTTCACTACTTGAGCTATATGCAGCATATGCTGACTTTAAAGACATTATGAGTTTAACAGAAAATATTTTTGCACATGTTGCCCAAGAAGTGCTTGGTACGACAACAATTCCTTATGGGGAATACGAAATTGATTTGAAACCAGAGTGGAAGAGACTTCATATGGTAGACGCTGTTAAAGAGTATACCGGCGTTGACTTCTGGAAACAAATGAGTAAAGAGGAAGCTCAAGCATTAGCTAAAGAACATAATGTTGCTGTTAGAGATACTATGGAAGTTGGACATATTATCAATGAGTTCTTTGAACAGTTTGTTGAAGAAAAGTTGATTCAACCTACATTCATTTATGGTCACCCAGTTGAAATTTCACCTTTGGCTAAGAAAAATGCAGAGGATCCACGCTTTACAGATCGTTTTGAATTGTTTATCGTGGGTCGTGAGCATGCGAATGCTTTTACAGAGTTGAATGATCCAATTGATCAACGTCAACGTTTTGAAGCACAAATAGTAGAACGTGAACAAGGTAATGATGAAGCACATGAAATGGATGAGGATTTCTTAGAAGCATTAGAATATGGTATGCCGCCTACAGGTGGTTTAGGTATTGGTGTAGACCGTATGATCATGTTATTAACGAATTCATCATCAATTCGCGATGTCTTATTATTCCCATTAATGCGTCACCGTTAATAGCTAGTATGTGAGATCGAGTAAGATTTGTCCTTAAACGTCGAAGGAATTCTACGAACATGGGACAAGCTTACTCGATTTTTTTATTATTATTTTAAAAAAGCATTGCTTTAGTTTTATAAAAGTGTTATATTTATATCTGTTGTTACGAGCGAGTGACACATTAATTTAAAAGGCTTTTAAAAAAACTTTTAAAAAATGTTGACAACGGCTTGTGAGAGTGGTAATATATAAAAGCTGCTTCTTAAAAAAGAAGTACTAAAATTGCTCTTTGAAAACTGAACAAAACAAAGCGCCAACGTAAGTTTTAAGTGAGTACACACTATTAAAAAAGTACAATGAGCTTAGTCAAATATTTCTTCGGAGAGTTTGATCCTGGCTCAGGACGAACGCTGGCGGCGTGCCTAATACATGCAAGTCGAGCGAATCTTTGGGAGCT
>SMEO01000047.1_pt1 | contig 28371 bp, 28 predicted proteins | sample 2456251 | NCBI WGS metagenome assembly SMEO01 (sample SAMN10132594, study PRJNA489261) | soil metagenome | isolation source: day1 control-silt loam soil ammended | place: USA | reverse complement strand
AAGTTGGTGATCGTCAGGTCCAGCATACCGAAAGAAATAAGACTGGCGCTAGCACACGGTCATTTACAGAAATAAAAAAGGGGTCTTGCAAAATAATGCCTAAACTCATCCATTGCCGCTGGCTACTGCTGGGGCTTTTGCCACTGGTCACCCTCGCCCAGGGTCAAGAGAATGCTCCCAACCCCCAGCTCCTGTCTGACACGGACACCTGGACTTCCCCACGCTACGCCTTGCAAGTCACTCCCTATGCCTGGGTCACCGGCTTGTCTGGCGAGTCTTCCCCTTTCAAGCGCGCCCCCACACTGGATATCGAAAAATCTTTTTCGGATGTATTTCACGATCTGCGAGCCGCTGCCTTTATCAATACCTGGGCGCGCCGTGACCGCTATGTACTCAATAGCGACCTGCTCTACGTCAATACGCGTGAAAGTGAAGTGGTGGGCGGCTTGCCCTTGGTGGGGGCGGCAGAAGGCACCGTGGACACCCGCCTGTTTATGGCGAGCTTGCAAGGCGGCTACCGCGTCTACGACTCTGAGCAAGCTAGCGTGGATGCCTTGGCCGGGTTCTCATTTTGGGATATCCGTACCCGCGCTCACCTGACAACGGCAGGCCGAACCAAGCATCATCAGGAAAGTTTCAGCTGGGTCGACCCGACAATTGGGCTCCGTGCTTTTTATCGCTTCAACCCTGAATTGTCCACGCAGGCCCAAGTCCATCTGGGGGGTTTTGATGTGGGCTCGCGCATAAGCTATCAAGCCACGCTGACCCTGAACTACGACCTGTCAGAGAATTTCTCTGTAGCCGCCGGGTACAAGATGTTAAATGTGAACTATCGCCGCTCCGGCCATATTTTTGACACGCGCATGTCTGGCCCTGTCATCGGTCTGACCTGGCGCTATTAATTTGTAGACAGGGGCGGCCGAAGCCGCCCCTGCTGTCACATCAAGCCGTGCCATCAACCTGGTGACGGCGCTCCCAGAAACGCGACGCTACTTTGCTCAATAAATCGTCGCCTGTCTTGATAGCGAACACCCCTTTGTCCGCTGACACCCCGGCACGATCCAGCAAAGGCTTGGCACCGCCATCGTAACCAATTGCTTTTAAATGCCCATAAGCATCAGCCACAAAATCCACTGCCGCCTTATTGGTACAGAGCTTCAAGGCTTGCTCCTGATCAAGCAACAAAGCCACCGCATCAAACAGAACAGAAGGTGCTCCTGAGATCTTCTCATCAGCTGCCAGATGCGAACCATCGGACAACGTGACACCGCCAACCTGTGGCGCAATCAACTTGACGGCCACCCCAGCCTCTTGAGCCCCAGCCAACAGCAGGTCCAGCAGACCCTTGTCCGCGCCATCGGTGACGAGAATTCCCAGCATGCGACCGGCAATCGGAGGCTGTTGAGCCAAAATGGACAACGCCTTGGAGGGTGGCATATCGATAGGCTTGCTGGCCGGTTTGGCCGCCGGCGGCAAGTCCAGCCCCAGACCTTGTGCAGCCCGTTTAGCCAAGTCTTCGTCAATAACACGCATATGCGAGAGCACACGCAGGCGTACGTGATTAAGCTGCACCTTCGATAGTTCAAAGACCAAACCAGCAATCACGTGCTCTTGCTCCACTTCAGACTGAGAGCGGTAAAACAAGCGAGCCTGACTGTAATGATCTGCGAAAGACTCAGCCCGCACACGCAGCTTGGCACCATCCTCTACGGTACTGGGAAAAGTCCGAAAACCACTAGGCTGTGCACGGGGGCCTGACAACTCTCCCACCTCATCCAGGCTATTGGGCTCGTACGTTGCCCGCCCCTTGGGAACCTGCGTTTGCATCATGCCATCGCGTTGCATATTGCTGAATGGACAGCGCGGCGCATTAACCGGGATCTGATGAAAGTTGACCGTTCCCAGACGAGACTTCTGTGTGTCCAGATAGGAGAACAGGCGCCCTTGCAACAAGGGGTCGTCTGTAAAATCAATGCCGGGAATAATGTTGGATGGCAGAAACGCGACCTGCTCAGTCTCGGCAAAAAAGTTGTCTGGATAACGATCCAGCACCATGCGACCAACGATCTTGACCGGCAGGCTTTCCTCGGGAATCAGCTTGGTGGCGTCCAACACATCGTAGTCCTGCTTATCGGCCCATTTCTGATCAAAGACCTGCACGCCCAGTTCCCACTCCGGAAACGATCCGCTTTTGATAGCCTCATACAAATCACGTCGCAAATAGTCTGAGTCGGCACCCGAGATCTTGACTGCCTCATCCCACAAGGTGGATTGCAAGCCTTGTTTAGGCTTCCAGTGAAACTTCACAAAATGCGATTTACCTTCTTCATTCACAAAGCGGAAGGTGTGTACCCCAAAGCCCTGCATCATGCGAAAAGAACGGGGTAAGGCACGGTCAGACATCAACCACATGACCGTGTGCAAGGACTCCGGCATCAAGGACACAAAATCCCAAAAGGTGTCATGGGCTGAGGCCGCCTGAGGAAAACCTCGATCCGCCTCGGGTTTGACCGCATGAATCAGGTCCGGAAATTTGATGGCATCCTGGATAAAGAAAACGGGCATATTGTTGCCCACCAGATCCCAGTTGCCTTGCTCTGTATAAAACTTGACGGCAAAGCCGCGTACGTCACGCGGGGTGTCCTTGGAACCTTTTGAACCCGCCACCGTTGAGAAACGACAGAACACCGGCACGCGGTGGCCCTCTTGTTGAAACACTACCGCCTGGGTCAGCTCCGGAATGGCTTGGGTACATTCAAAGTAACCATGTGCCCCCGTGCCACGCGCATGAACAATACGCTCCGGGATACGTTCATGGTCAAAATGGAAGATTTTCTCGCGCAGCACAAAATCTTCCAGCAAGGTAGGGCCACGCGCCCCCAGCCGCAGCGAATTCTGATTATCTGAAATTGGCACGCCATGATTGGTGGTTATGCCGCTAGGCCCAGACTGGTGCAACTCACCACCCTGGCCCAAGGAGTCCTGATGTGATGCAGTCGCGGATTTCTTCGTCACCATATATCCTCCAAACGAATCAAATACCACAAACCCCACTCCAGGGGTTTGACTCATCCAGTGATACACAGGGGTGTGATGTCAGGCGCAAGACTCTCGGTGTACAAACCCCGGACACGCCAGCAGCAGCGGCTAGCGCCCCAGGATCTACTGCCTGACTCAAAGATAGGCGAGAGTCTGCCAACACCCTGCGCACCTAACTGGCTCTCTGCCTTAACGCTTGAGCGCCTGACGCACACGATCTTTGGACTTACCCACCTTACGCTCTAAAGAGCCCAAGGTCTTGTCCACTTTGCCATCCAGTTCCAAGGATGAGTCCCCCGTCATCTTGCCAACTTTCTCTTTAATGGCTCCTTTGACCTCGCGGGCACCACCTTTAACGCGATCCTTATCCATGGGGTCTGCTCCTTGAAAAAATTGAAAAGCACCCTTTGCACGTGAGCTGCGTTAAAAGACAGCCTAGGAGTTTTAAGATACTGATGTGCTAGGCGATTTCACGAAACGTAAACAAGCATGTCCTTGCTTTTCCAACCCTTGCTCACCGATTGGTGCTAACGCCTCTAGCATGATGAGCCTACTAGCGCTCTATACTGGCGACGCCTTTTAATTACGCTGCCCCGTGCAGATTCTGTTTCTTTTTGGAATAATTTTGTGTTTCAAGTCGCTGCCCTCGTTTTCGCCCTATACGTCGCTTGGCGACTGATCAAACCCCTGTCTATCAAACCCTGGATCAAATGGTTGCTTAGCGCGCTGGCTATTGCGGCGACCTTGCACCACTACACGGTTGCCCTGTTTTGGGGAACCCGAGCCTCCCCAGAAATTCCCGGTGTCCTCATCATGCTTTTAGGCTGGGCCTTTGGAGCTGTTTTGCTGGCGGCCTGTTTTACCTTGATTGCTGATCTGGCTGGTTTGCTGATGCGTATGCTGTACCGCCCCGCCGGGCTGGTGTTGCTGCGCTCACCCGCCTTGCGCGGAGTATTGGGCCTGGCGGCCATCAGCCTGTCTGCGTTGGGGGTCTGGCAAGCCGTGAAGGTGCCTGCCGTCAAGTCTATTGAGGTGCAGCTAAAGGGTTTGCCTGCCAGCCTGGATGGTTTCAAGCTCGTCCAGCTGACCGACCTGCATGCCAGCCGTTTGTTGCAAGGCCCCTGGGTACAGGCCATTGTCGATAAAACACAGGCCTTGAACCCCGACCTGATCGTGATTACGGGGGATCTGGTCGATGGCACGGTGTCAGCCCGCCGGGATGATGTGGCTCCCTTACAAAGCCTGTCCGCTCCAAACGGGGTGTATGTCATTGCAGGCAACCATGAGTACTACACCCAGTATCAGCCTTGGATAGAACACTTTAAAAGCCTGGGGCTAGAACTGCTGCTCAATGAACACAGCATCATTCAGCAAGGCGATGCGGCGTTTGCGCTGGCGGGTATTACGGATAAATCCGCTGCCGCGCATGGCCAGCCGCTGCCCGATGTACGTGCTGCTATTGCCGGTATTCCAGAAGGCATGCCTATCATCATGCTGGCCCACCGCCCGGATACCGCCTCTGCCAGTTCTGCCGCAGGTGCTGCCCTGCAACTTTCTGGCCACACCCATGGCGGCCATATTGTCGGCATGCACAAGATCGTGCAGATGGCCAATGACGGCTATGTAGGTGGCCTGTATCAAGTGGGTGATATGCAGCTGTATGTCAGTTACGGAGCGGGGCTGTGGGCCGGTTTTCCACTGCGTCTAGGCCGCGCGTCTGAAATCACCCAGATAACCTTGCGTGCCCCCAAAGCCCACCCGTAAACGGCTTCCCTAAGGATCAGGACAGGCTACGCAGCGCCCGTCGACACAGGCGCTGCAAAGCCAAATTATCCGGGGACTGAGCCAGCCATTGTGCACACAGCGCCTGCACCCATTGCGGTTGGTCCTTGGCCGCATCATTCAAATAATTAGCGACAGAGTCCTGCACGTAAACATTGCCATCGTCGCGCAAGGCTTCCAAAATCGGCAACATCCGTTCCGGCTCTTTTTTCAGAATGGCACTATGTGCGCACCAAACTCCCCGAGGACGTAAGGCTTCGCAGGCAAAGCGCCGCAGATACTCCGAATCTGAACGCGCCCAGAGCAGTAAAGCCTGAATCGATACCTCCAGCTCCGCCACTAAATGGGGGCGGACAGCCATCCAGGCCCATTCACGTACGCCAAAATGCGGATCATCCGCCAGAGGCCGCAAAGCCTCCAAGCGCTGAGACACGCTGAGTATTTCCCGAGCCCCCACCATAAAGCAGGCCCAGCCCCGCACCACATCCGCTGGATGGTTTACACAACGCTCCCAAGCGACTTCACCATAGGTTTCCAGCAGCCACTCCCCCACTCCCTTCATACGCTTGAGAATCCCCAGCTGAACCAGGACCTCGATTTGCTGCGCCCCCTGTTCATCCAGCTCGGGAAACACGGCAGCCACCAATATTCGCTGATCAATTGCCAGGGACTCGGACAAGGTCGCTGCAGGCAACTGCCCTTTAGACAAGGCCAAGAGAATATCGGCAGGTATGTCGGATGCTTTGGCATAAGCTTTTCGGCTTGGGGTATTCATGATGCTGATCCTCCATGAGCAGCTTTGTTGAGCAAGACGCCCAGCTGCTGACATTCCGCCTCGGACAAATGATCAAATACATTGCCTATCCACTGAGTATGGGTAGCGACCAGGGTTTTAGTCAGATCCGCCCCCTGAGCGCTGAGTTTCACCATGACGGAACGCCGATCTGCCTCGGCCGCAAAGCGCTGCACCAGACCGGCTTTAAGCAAGCCATCTACCAGCGTGGTTACGGTAGCCCGCGTCACACCCGCACGGTCCGCCAATACATGGGAGGCTATACCGTCTGGTGCATTCTCCAGCAAGAACAGAAGAACAAAGCGTGCTTCGCTTAAGCCATGGGGGGCCAGCAAGGCAGCGCAATCACGGTCAATGCGGGCCGATAGCGACAGGAGCTGAAAACACAGAGACATGCCCTGCGTGTTCACTCCCCCCTGCCCTTGGGCATGCGCAAGCAGGGCTTGATATTTAGCGTCCAGTTTCATAATTCGATATCAAATAGTTTGATATCGAATCTTAGTCATGAAAACGGCCAAAAACAAGATAAATTAAAACACGGTGAAAGCATGGCCTGTACTCGACCAACAGCCAAGCGCCCTGCTTTTCACCTTGCCTCGTAGCAGACCGTCGCCACCCAGACCGGGGTGGGTACGGTCGTAAGGCGCCATCACCACTGTCTGCCTACGCAGGCAAGCTGTTTTCCCGCGAAAGAGTGTCGCCAAAATTCGACAATGCCAAATTTTAAGTGGGATGCCCACTAGAGAAGCGCACGCATGCGGTAAGGTATAAGGCTGGCCGGACTATGGCACCTATCATGGGAAAACAGCCCCCAAAGGCCAAACCGTTGAGGCGCAATAGGCGGCACGCATTAAACCGGCATCGGGATAAAAATCAGGCATCAAGCCTGCCACCGATCATCAGCAGCACAAATGGAATCCGATTACTAGCATCATGAATAGCATCAAGAAATCGAGCAAACTGGCGAATGTTTTATACGATATTCGTGGCCCCATCATGGACCGGGCCAAGCAGATGGAAGACGAGGGTCAACAACTGATCAAGCTGAATATCGGCAATCTGGCGGTATTCGGTTTCGACGCCCCAGAAGAAATCCAGCTCGACATGATCCGCAACTTGCCCAACTCTTCCGGCTACTCGGACAGCAAAGGCATTTTCGCTGCCCGTAAAGCGGTCATGCACTACACCCAGGAACAGGGTATCAAGGGCGTGACGCTGGAAGATATTTACTTGGGCAACGGTGCTTCTGAGCTGATCGCGATGGCTACCAATGCCTTGCTGGACGATGGGGATGAGCTGCTCCTGCCCATGCCAGACTATCCGCTGTGGACGGCGGTAACCAGCCTGTCCGGCGGCACGCCGGTGCACTACCTGTGCGACGAAGCCAATGGCTGGATTCCTGACCTGGACGATATCCGCTCCAAGATCACCCCACGCACCAAAGGCCTGGTGGTCATTAACCCCAATAACCCCACTGGCGTGCTCTATCCCGATTCAGTCCTGCAAGCCTTGGTCGATATCGCCCGCGAATTCAATCTGGTGCTGCTGGCGGACGAAGTCTACGACAAGGTTTTGTTCGACGACATGAAGCACACCGCCATGGGTAGCCTGTCTACCGATGTGCTGACCCTGACCTTCAATTCCCTGTCCAAGAGCTATCGCGCCTGCGGTTACCGGGCTGGCTGGTTGGTCATTTCGGGCGATAAAAAAGCCGGGGCCGATTACATCGAAGGCTTGAGCATGTTGGCCAATATGAAGCTGTGCGCCAACGTACCCGGCCAATGGGCCATTCAGACAGCCTTGGGTGGCTATCAAAGCATCAATGATCTGGTCTGCGAAGGCGGACGCCTACGTCGTCAACGGGATCTGGCCTACGAGCTAATCACCGCGATTCCAGGGGTCAGCTGCGTCATGCCACATGCCGCACTGTATATGTTCCCGCGCCTGGACCCCGAAATTTACCCGATCAAAGACGACCGCCAGTTCTTCCTGCAACTGTTGGAAGCCACGCGTGTCATGCTGGTTCAGGGCACGGGCTTTAACTGGCCTCATCCGGATCACTTCCGCATGGTATTCCTGCCCCACGAGCCAGACCTGCGCGAAGCCATCAACCGCATGGCCAAGTTCTTGAAGGAATATCGCATCAAGCACGGCACAGAGGTGCCTGAATTTGTCCAAACGTCGATCCCCGCAGTAGACGGCACGCCAGCACAATAAACAACATCTAGCGCCGTTATAAAAACCAGGGACTGATCATCCCTGGTTTTTTATGCTTGATCAGTTTTTGAATTTCTTCCAAAAAGAGAAGCGCTGGGCGGCATATTCCTGGGTAGCCTGGCAGACCGTAGCGGCCCGGCCCTATCAATCCTGGTCAGACTCGACTTGCGGCAAAGCCGCTAAAACGGCGGCCTGCATTGTTTGAGCCAATGCCGTATCGCCCACGGCCCGGCTGATCATGCCGGTACCCAACATCGCGGCAAACAGCAGCATGATGTGCTCTTCGGATTGCTCGGCACGGGCTTGCAGGAAGACTGTGCGAAATTGCTCAAACAATGCCTCTACTCCTTCGCTGTAAATCGCGGTAGCCGGTGCATCCGGGGGTAAGCTACTGCTCAGCGAAGAAAAGGCCAGAATCGGGCAACTCTGAGTCTGAGGGCGATGTTTAAAATAACGCCGCATTAAAGCCTGCAAGCCTTGCACGGCATCCTCCTCGTACCGCTGGCCCATCCGCTCCCAGGACTGGGAGGATTGGGTAAAGGCAAAGCGGGAAGCCTCATCAACCAGGGCTTCTTTAGAGGCAAATTGCTTATAAAAAGCCCCTGCTGTCAGGCCTGCATCCTGCATGATGTCCCCGATCGAAATACCTTCCACGCCATGTTTACGAAACAGACGAGACGCCGTTTCCAGCACCCGCTCACGGTTGCGCTGCGCCTGTTCGCGCGAAACACGCCCCATTCAAGCCTCCGGACGACGAAAAGCAATCAGCTTGGCCGTTAAGCGCTGACATAGCTCATGGTCTTGATTCAAGGTGTGAGACTCCACCGTCACAATCCCGCGATCTGCCTTGGAGCGGGAGGGCTGAATACCAATGATTTTGCTGATCACGTGCAAGACGTCATCAGGACGGGTTGGCCGTGGCCATTCAATCTGCCCACCAGCACCAATAATCCCCTGGCTAAATACCAGGCTGTCCACTAAAAGCTTCATCGTGATAGCCGCCGTATGCCAGCCACTAGCCGCCAAGCCCTGAAAAAACGTACCTTTGGCGGCTTCCGCGTCCAGATGAAACGGCTGTGGATCAAATTGACGGGCAAAGCTAACAATCTGCGCTTCGTCCATGGCATATTCTGCGCTGCGAAACTCCATTCCCAAGGCCAGATCATCAAGATAGACAGGTGCTGTCATGCTCATTCGAATGCTCTCCAGAAAATGGGGAAGTGCCTCTCGCTACCTGCACAAATAGATTATTGATAGCAGCTATCCTTGCACAGCCTACTCTGGAAATCAATAATAGATTACGATCAACTTCTATTTTAGAAATAACAAAAATCCCGTTTCTCCTACTCCAATTTGCGCAGCGCCTGACGCTCTGGGGGCAACGCTATGACAACAAGACCTGTTACCGCAAAACCCAAAGAGCCGACCCTCTACTGGATGTTGTGGGCACAGCGGTCAACCCGGCAGGTGTGCAGTGGTGAACGCATTGGGTTGGTGGAGCACAATGGTGGCGGCAAGTCCTCTTGGCTGCGTCAACTATGGCGAATTTGAAAATCGGACATTGACACTGTCGAGTGGAAAATTCACCCGCAAGGCAGAGTGGGTTATTACGACCAGGACCAGCAAGGCTTCAGCCAGTGCAAAACCGACGGTGTTACCCAGACCTTGGCCCAAAGGACCCGTGGTGTTTTCCATATCCGAGGTAATCCCCACTTCAGGGTGGCCCGGCATACACGAATGCATCAGACGGAAGTTGCGTTCTCTTTAGACAAGGTCATGATCGCCAAGGGCATTAATCCAGCTACCTTCACGACGACGAGCTCTTGCATTAACACGAGTGTGTGCGACATCAGTGCTGAGCCTTCGTGCAAGGGCTCTCCTTCCCCGTTCGGGGAAAAACCGTAGTTTTCATACAGCCTGATCGCTGGTTCATTGGTATCTGTCACACCTAAATGAACACGCAGTCCGTATCGAAGAGGGAAGCCTCTTGAATTCGCTCCATCCAGAAGTGATCTGCATGGGCAGCCTCCAATTCATAAGTACTGCCAAAAGTATCGGGAGAATCACGCACTGCGGTTAAGCGCAGCGCTTGATATATGCGCCATTCATGCGCCTGAACTGGGCGTACAGAGACCACAGCAGGTCCTTTAGTGTGCAAGCAAAGTGGGCCTACTTTATCGGGAACTTCACCGCGAGGACATGCCCCTTCCCAGCAAACAGAAAAAAAACCCACCAGGGGGTGGGCTTTTTTTTCACATACTGTCGATCCGGCTTCTTAGCAATCTGACGCCACTTCTGTGGCGAAAGGCAAGAAACGCTTCAAGTTTCTATCAAGGCCGTACCGCTGTCACTTCCAACTCGACCAGCCAGCCTGGATTGACCAAGGCATTCACAACCATGGCCGAGCGGACCGGCAAGTTAGGCTGCTCTTTAGTGCCGAAGAACTTGGAGTAGCCCGTCATGAAGCCCGCAAAATCCACTTTCCCATTGTCTGGGGCAACCAGGAAAGCCTGCATTTTGATAATGTCCCCGACCGACATGCCCATGCCCTCAAGCTGGCTTTTGATCTGCGCCATGACGGACTCAGTTTGCTGCTCCATCGTGCCATAGGCGGCCGTGCTGCTAGCGTCTGCCGATTTGTCACGCACAGCAGGAACCGTGCCGCTTAAGTAGACGGTGGTTTTGCCTGCAGGCACTTCCACCGCCGTCAGAATCGGAAAATCTGAATTAGGAATAGGATGACGCTTCACATCCTGCGCCAACGCCGGAGCGGCAAGGCTGCTGACCAGCGCCGCCGAGGCAAGCATCTTTACGACATTCATAGGATTCTCCTGATTGAAGGTTAAAAAAGCCAAAACTTCATTAAATACGAGCGCTTCCCACAGCCTATTTAATTTCAGAAACCCGCTTCAAAGTTCAAGCAGTTATCTTTTGATTCAAAAAACTTGGCGACACCTAACTGATTGCACCCCGCGTTGTCAGGAAGAAAGCCTCATCATGAGCAGCCGCTGGCGCTCAGAGTCAAACACAATCAGAGGCCTGCACTGAACCAGACAAAAGCACGGCTTAGTTCAAGGGTCGCAACAGCAATAAGGCACACAGGGCCAACATGAAGACCGCAATGCTGCCATCCAGCACACGCCAGGCCAGGGGCTGGCGAAAGACAGGCTGCAAGAGCCGGGCACCAAAACCCAAAGCCAAGAACCAGCAAACACTGGCGGCACAAGCACCGAAGGCAAAGCTCCACTGCAAACGCCCCGGATAAGGAGTGGACAAGCTGCCCAGAAGCACCATTGTGTCCAGATACACGTGGGGATTCAAGAAAGTAAAAGCCAGACAGGTCAGCAAAATCTGGCGACGACTGGCCTCACTCCCCCGCCCCGCCATCAAGCCACCAGTTCCCTTCCAGGTGCGTTGCGCGGCCTGTAAGCCATACCAGGCAAGAAATGCAGCCCCACCGAAACGCAGTACTTGCAGCAAGTCAGGCCACTCACGCACCAAAGTGCCAATACCTGCCACGCCGCTCAAAATCAGCACGATGTCACCCAGTGCGCATATTCCTACTACCAGGCCGACATGACTGCGCTGCAAGCCCTGACGCAACACAAAAGCATTTTGCGTGCCAATGGCCATGATGAGGCCCGCCCCCGTCAGAAAGCCCGTAGCTGCAACGGAAAACAACATGAGATCTATCCCGTGAACTTAAAAACTGCGCTATGGTGCTGTCACTCAGAGTTTAAGAAAAGCTAATTTCTCTGCATTAGATTAAGAAATACTAATTCAAGGTTTAGGTATGGATCTACTGAATCCGCAATTGAGGGCCTTTACGGCGGTCCTGGAAGAAGGCAGTTTTGAAGCGGCAGCACGCAAGCTGTACATCACCGCTTCGGCCGTCTCGCAACGAATCAAAACCTTGGAAGACAGACTGGGGCAAGTTCTGGTCCTGCGCCAACCGCCATGTCGCCCCACTCCTGCAGGTGAGTTATTGCTGCGACGGGTGCGCCCCATGCAAGTATTGGAAGCGGAAGCACTGACCGATTTCCTGCCAGAAAAAAATGGCCCCCGCCGCCCCATTGCCATCGCGGTCAACAGTGACTCGTTAGACACCTGGTTTCTGGCAGCCTTGTCACAGCTAAGCCAGGAACACAGCTACTTGTTTGATGTGCGTGTTGACGACCAGGACCACACACTGGACCTGATACGCAATGGCTCCGTGCTGGGAGCCGTCACCGCCGAGCCCACCCCCTTACAAGGCTGCGACGTTCAGACTTTGGGCATCATGCGCTATCAGGCTATCGCCTCGCCAGAGTTCATCGCGGATCATTTCGCTACAGGCGTGGATGCAAGCTCGCTAGATCAGGCCCCCATGATCGTCTTCAACCGCAAGGACGAGCTGCAATGGCGCTTTATCCGCCAAATCACCCAGGCAACGGTTGCCCCTCCCATTCACTATCTGCCTACCTCAACCGGTTTCGTGAAAGCCGCTGCACTGGGTCTGGGCTGGTGTTTGGCCCCCGAATCGTTGGTCAATGATGCGCTTGCCACACAAGAGCTGATGCTGATCGCCCCCGCTCGCTGGCTGGATGTCCCCCTGTATTGGCAGCACGCCACAATTCGCTCCGATACCTTACAAAATATGGGTGCTGCATTGCGGCTGGCGGCAGGCACTGCCTTGCATCCGGTTCAGAATTGATTGGTCTTAGCGGACTCTGCAAGCTCGGAAATAATACGCGCCAACTTGTTAGCAGCCCGCGTCATCTGTTCTCGACTAAAAGCACTCAAACCCAAAATCAGCCCCGGCGGCCCATTGCCTGCTTGATACATGGTAGACACTGGACGCACAGCAACACCCTCTTTCAGCGCCCGCCGGGCCACGGCCACATCATCAATAGACGAGGCCAGCCACAACACAGAATGCATGCCTTGATCGCCGGGCTGCAAGCTAGCCATATCGCCTGACAAAACCTCGCGCACAATCTCGAAAAGATGGCTGCGGCAGTGGGTATAGACCCCGCGCATACGCCGGATGTGGCGCTCCAGATGGCCCTCTGTAATAAAGCTGGCCAAGACATGCTGGTCCGCACTGGGTGGGTGCCGATCCAGCAAGACTCGCGCACCACAAAATGCCTTCACCAACTGAGGCGGCACAATCGCATAGCCCAGGCGCAAGGACGGAAACAACACCTTGCTGAAAGTCCCCAGATAAATCACCCGCTCCGGATCCAGGCCCTGCATGGACGGAAATGGATGCCCGGAATAACGGAACTCGCTGTCGTAATCATCCTCAACGATCCAGGCAGATTGTGCACACGCCCACGCCAGCAAGGCATTACGCCGCGCCATACTCATGGGCATGCCCAAAGGATATTGATGCGACGGCGTCACAAACGCCACCCGCGCATCGGCTTGCAAGCGTATCCCCGCCTCTACATCCAAGCCCTCCTCGTCCACCGGCACACGAACCATACGCTCAGGTGCACCCACGGTATTCAGAATGGCAGTGATCCCTGGATAGGCTGGATTCTCCACCCAGGCAAAGTCTTCTTGGCCCATCAAGACCAAACAAGCCAGAAATAAGCCTTGCTGAGTGCCCGTCGTCACAATCACCTGCTCGGCCTGACAACGTACCGAACGAGATCGGCGCACGTATTCGGCAATCGCTTCCCGCAAAGGCAAAGCACCTTGCGGATCGCCGTAGCCTCCGGGCGCCCCCAAACCGTGCGCCCGCAAGCGATTCCCCAAACGTCGCCATACTGGGCCAGGCGAAGCGGCACCAAGCGGAATCGAAACCGCAAATGGTACGGGCGGCAGCGGCTCGAACTGGGCAGCAACTGTATTGAAGGGTTCGGCAGAAGGTGGTGCAGGCTGGGCTGGGAGGGGCAGATCAACACGTTTTTTAGCCTGACGTTTGGGACCGGCCAATGTATGGGCAATGTAGGTGCCTACGCCAGGAGAGGACTCCAAGAAACCTTCGGCAATCAGTTGCTCGAACGCTTCCACCACCGTGCCCCTAGCAACTCCCAGCGAGCTGGCCAAGGCGCGCGTCGAGGGTAAAGCTTCACCCGATTTGAGCGCACCGCTTTTAACCGCATCACGCAGTTTCTGAGCCAGTTGACGCCCTAATGCTCCCGCACTGCGGTCCAGTTCACCAAGAGATGGAATCTTCGGGTTATGTGCAGTTCTGGACATAGTTTGTGGTCCATAAAAATAGCGTCAAACTGGTACAAGGCAGTAAGCCAGAATAGACCAATAATAGACACATTGACCTCGAATCCCAAGACCTTAGCCCAGACTGCAATGTATATTCCCGCTCACTTCAATGAATCCCGCCCCGAACAATTGCACGAGCTGATCGCCCAGCACCCTTTAGGCATCCTGGTTGCCAATGGGAAAAGTGGCTTGAGCGCCAACCACCTGCCCTTCATGCTGCACCCTAAAGAAGGAACACAAGGCGTACTGCACTGCCATGTCGCCAGGAACAATCCCGTGTGGCAAGACCTGGAAAATGGTGACGAAGTGATGGTGGTGTTTCGAGCCGGCGACGCCTATATCTCTCCACAGTGGTTTCCCAGCAAACTCGAGACACACAAGCAAGTGCCATCCTGGAATTACATTGTGGCTCACGCCTACGGACGGGTGACGATACGCGATGACGAGCGCTATGTGCGCGGCGCAGTGGCCCGCCTGACCCGCATCCATGAAGCCAGCCAGCCTGTGCCCTGGAAGATGACGGATGGGCCCAAGGACTATATCGATGCCATGCTAAAGGCTATTGTGGGAATTGAAATTGAAATCACACAGTTGATCGGCAAGACCAAGCTGAACCAGAACAAAGAAGCACGAGACAGAGCGGCGGCAGCGACGGCCCTGAACCGTCAAGGAGATTCATTCATCGGTAATGCGATGCAGGCAGCACTGGCTGAGACGCTTGGACCACTGTTGCCTAAATAGGCGTCAATGGTAAAGCATTCAAGCAAGGCACCTACGCCTTGCTTGGTCTGATGGCAGAAACCGTTCATGTCGCGTCGATTAGCCCAGAGCGATCTGCACATGTCCCTAATCAATGGCTGCATCAACTCCCTGCCGCCAGCTCCTGTACTTCGGCTGGAGTTAAATAACGTGACTCGCCCGGCTCCAGACTATCGTCCAATACAAGAGAACCAATACGCTCACGATGCAAGGTCTGAACCAGATTCCCCAAGGACGCAAACATGCGCTTGACCTGATGGTATTTCCCCTCCTGAATCGTGAGTCGGGCTGTGCGCTCATCAATTCGTTCCAGCACCGCAGGCAGGGTTGGCTTGTCCTCACCATTTAACAAAATACCAGCCTGAAAGACAGCCTCGGCGTTATCTGGCAAGGGCTCTGCCAACGTCGCCACATAGACCTTATCGCACTGGTGGCGCGGCGAAATAATACGATGCGTCCACTGCCCGTCATCCGTAATCAAAATCAAGCCGGTGGTATCCACATCCAAGCGACCGACAGTACGCAAGCGATCACGCTTGTCCACATCCAGCAGCATCATTACGGAAGGGTAGGCGCTATTTTTAAGGCTGCATTCATAGCCAGCAGGTTTATTGAGCATGATGTAGCGCAAACCAATCAAGGCAAGAGGCTCGTCGTCCCACAGCACCACATCACCCTCTCGTATAACGTGAGAGCCTTGATTGACCATTTCCCCGTTAACCGTGATTTCCCCACTTTTAAGCACTTTGCGCGCATCCGTACGACTCAGGTCAGTGCTCTCACCAAGAAACTTATCCAGGCGCATTCGATTTCCAAGTAAATAGTTATTCAATAATTGTCTGTTTTTTTCTGTATCCGTTTTCACAAAAGCTATTTTAAAAACCTCGCGCTATATAGCTTATAGAAAAATGGTGCACAATCTCATCGCTCTTAACACCGGAGAGTGGCTGCTCCCTAAGTTGAAACAACAAGCATTCAAAGAATAACTAAGAACGATGCGATACGGACACAAACGCCCCAGCAACAGAACCACCCCGGGCTCCGTGGAGATGGGTTGGTTCAAGTTAGACCTCGGCCGTGACCTTGTCTGTCAGTTGCCGATAATCGTTGTCTGCAGCTGCCGCAGACGACATATAGTCGATAGGTTCCTGCAGGCGATAGTGATTGAACCACGAAACCCATGCCAGCGTGGCCAATTCCACAGATGCCTTAGTTTTCCAAAGGCCGGCTTAATGAATCACTCTAATCTGATACAAGCCATTGATGGTTAAAGATGTGTGGCGTTCTACCTTTCGGCTTGCGGTGTATGCCGCCGGGCTCGTTAATGCGTCGCCCTTGGAGTACGCGGCGCACCAACTTGACGCTGTCCTGAGCTCTTACGCTGACCCAGCCCAAAAATGGACGGGATACCAATAACGCTGAGAACGAGATGCCTGGTAACAGGCTCGCAATGAATACTGTTGAACAGTCACTTGAAAAGAAGAAAACGTAGACAACCAACCAACAATACAACAAATGTTGTATTATTGATCAATGCAAGAACCTCACGTTATCCGCTCTCTTTCCGCACTTGCCCATGAGGCTCGATTGCGTGTCTTCCGCGCTTTAGTTGTTGTCGGGCCAGTTGGCCTGACCCCCAGCTCTTTAGCAGAGCAACTGAATATTGCTCCCAATGCCCTGTCGTTTCACTTGAAAGAACTAGCCCATGCAGAGCTAGTTAGCCAAGAGCGCCGAGGTCGTAATGTCGTGTATCGGGCCGCATTCCCTGCCATGAATGACTTGCTGGACTATCTCACAGAGAACTGCTGCCAAGGGGTAGCCTGCACACCAAAATCAAACGTATTTAAAGACTGCTGAGGCATTACTGAACGATATGGGAAATGGGCGTTTACAGCGCAGGGGACGCCGCACGTGGACTGCATTATTACGGTGCGCGGCAACGCATTGGGGATATCCAGCCCCCCTCCGACAGAAAAGTTCGAACGCAGCTTGCTTCAATCCAGTGCTCAAGAGCTACCTACTCACTCGACATACGTTTTACCCAAGCTGGTCAGTCTACTTTTCAATCAGCGACTGATCTCGAACCAGGCTCGTCCCTGCAATCCCCCCGGAACACCCGCTATGCTCACCGCTGTCTTCATATTTATACTCACTCTCACCCTGGTCATCTGGCAGCCACGAGGTCTGGGCATAGGCTGGAGTGCCGCCACTGGAGCGGTGATCGCATTGCTGTTAGGTGTCATTCAGCTCAGTGATATCCCAATCGTCTGGAATATTGTCTGGAATGCAACCACCACATTTATTGCTGTCATCATCATTAGCCTGCTACTCGATGAGGCCGGTTTTTTTGAATGGGCTGCGCTTCATTTCGCACGCTGGGGGGGTGGAAATGGTCGAAAACTCTTTGCTTTTATTGTGCTTTTAGGGGCAGCAGTCTCTGCACTGTTCGCCAATGATGGAGCGGCCCTTATTCTGACCCCCATTGTGATGGCCATTCTTGTCGCCCTAGGTTTCTCCTCGGCGGCAACACTCGCATTTGTAATGGCTGCAGGTTTTATTGCAGATACAGCTAGCTTGCCTCTTATCGTCTCCAACCTAGTAAACATCGTCTCAGCCGACTATTTCAAAATTGGCTTTAACGAATACGCCTCCGTCATGGTGCCCGTCAACATTGTTTCAGTTCTGGCCAGCCTTTGCGTTTTGCTACTGTTCTTCCGACGCGATATCCCCGACACCTACAACCTTAACCATCTCAAACAGCCATCCGCTGCAATTAAAGACATGGCCACGTTCCGAGCAGGCTGGCTCGTGTTAGTACTGCTGCTGCTTGGCTTCTTTGGCCTTGAGCCTCTAGGAGTTCCTGTCAGCGCCGTCGCAGCAGTAGGTGCCGCTCTTTTATTGCTTGTCGCCGCCAAAGGCCCAGTGATTAATATCCGCAAAGTTTTACGCGGTGCACCTTGGCAGATAGTCGTATTTTCACTCGGCATGTACTTGGTCGTTTACGGCTTGCGTAATGCCGGTCTGACCGACCACATCGCCCTGCTGCTGAACAAATTTGCTGAGGGTGGCGTCTGGGGAGCTGCAATCGGAACAGGTATTCTTTCCGCCCTGCTGTCTTCGATCATGAACAATATGCCCACGGTCTTAATTGGAGCGCTTTCTATTGATGCCTCAAGTGCAAGTGACGCGACCAGGCAGGCCATGATCTATGCCAATGTTATTGGTAGTGACTTAGGGCCCAAATTTACCCCGATAGGTAGCCTGGCAACGCTGCTCTGGCTCCATGTTCTTTCTCAAAAAGGCACCACCATCCGCTGGGGCTACTATTTCCGAGTCGGTGTCGTTCTGACACTACCAGTCCTATTGATCACCTTGGCCGCTTTGGCGGTACGTTTAACCACCGCCTTGTAATCGCTGAATCAAAAGTACACACATGAGTGAAATTACGATCTACCACAACCCGGCATGCGGCACGTCTCGCAATACCCTGGCCATGATTCGAAATAGCGGTCAAGAGCCCATCATTATTGAGTATCTGCAGACACCACCAGACCGCGACACCTTGATAACACTAATCAGGCAAATGGATATCCCTGTTCGGGATGTACTACGCCAGAAAGGGACCCCCTATGGCGAGCTCCAACTGGAAAAACCGACCTGGACTGATGATCAGCTAATAGATTTTATGCTCCAGCACCCCATCCTGATCAACCGCCCTATCGTGGTGACCTCCTTAGGTACGCGACTCTGTCGCCCATCAGAAGCTGTACTAGATATCCTGCCCCATCCCCAAAAAGCAGCATTATCAAAAGAAGACGGAGAGGCCGTCATTGACGCAAAAGGACAAAGAATTGCTAAGTACCACAACACCTAATCTAGACGAAAGCGTTTTCAAACAACCGGATCTGCATACTCTTTTTCCAAGCACACACACGGCACACCCGCCCCGTCTCCTGCTTTTATACGGCTCTGTACGTGAACGATCTTACAGTCGTCTTCTAACCCTTGAAGCGGCACGGCTACTGCAAAAGATGGGTGCTGAAACCAAGATTTTTGACCCCAAAGGACTACCTCAACCAGACGGAGCTCCTGAGGATCACTCAAAAGTTAACGAGCTGCGCGAGTTAGCTCAGTGGGCGGAAGGCATGGTCTGGACTTCTCCTGAACGGCACGGTGCGATGTCGAGCATTCTGAAATCACAGATTGATTGGATTCCACTTTCTATCGGTGCAGTCAGACCCACCCAAGGTAAAACCTTAGCGGTTATGCAAGTATCCGGTGGCTCGCAGTCTTTTAATGCCGTGAATCAAATGCGCGTTCTGGGCCGATGGATGCGTATGTTGACGATCCCCAATCAATCTTCTGTCGCCAAAGCATTCATGGAGTTTGACGAGGAGAACCGCATGAAACCCTCCCCATATTACGAACGAGTCGTCGATGTCATGGAAGAGCTCATGAAGTTCACCCTACTAACCCGAGACAGTAAGGACTACCTGGTTGATCGCTATAGCGAACGTCGTGAAAGCGCTGAAGGGCTTTCAAAACGGGTTAAGCAGCGCAGCCTCTAAGTAACACCGTCACTTGGCTGCCTCGAAAATTCAGCCCCACCCTTGCTGGGCCCGCGACGAAAAAGGCCATTTGATGAGCAGGCCCAAATCGTGCCCAACCCATGCTAAAACAGCTCTAAACAGCCCCAAAAAGAAAAAAACCAACGACCGTTAAGTCGTTGGTTTTTAAGGATATCTTGGTGGAGTCGGGGGGAATTGAACCCCCGTCCGCAAGCCGTCCACAGGCAGTTCTACATGTGTAGTCAATTAATTTTAAGTTTTAACCTTGGACTGTGCCAATTGACAGGCCTTTCCTTGGCGATCCACTAAGTTTTAGAACCGGACTACGTGGCACAGGCCGATTCGATTCTTTGTAAATAACACTGCTGTAGGTTGCCCTACCTAACCCAAAGACAAGTTAGTGCAGCGGCCCAGCCTTAAGCGGCTAGAGCGAAACGCTCGTCGTTGGCGTTTATAGTTTTCCAGTGGATTTACGAGCGTACTGGTGCTCGACACGCCCTGCACTGTTTCTTGACCCACGTCGAAGCCATGTCGACCCCAGTGGATTAGATACCATATCACATTGACTGAGAAATGTATAGACCAAGGTGCTAGAATAGCGCTTTTCCGCGCTCTGGCTGAGTCCTCACCAGGGCGTTTTTGCATGTACTTCACACCTACCCCTTTTGTCTGGAGTCGCTTTCCATGGCCCATCCCGCCAACCAAGCCAGAGGCCCATTAGGCTTTATCCTGCATGGCAGTCTTGTTACTCAAATTGTGATTGGCCTGATCGCCGGTATTTTACTGGGGCACTTCGCTCCCGCCGCCGCCCACTCGATCGCCCTGCTCGGTCAGCTTTTTGTTTCTGCCCTGAAGTCGGTTGCACCGATTCTGGTGTTTATGCTGGTGATGTCCTCCATTGCCAATCAAAAAGCCCAGTCTTCCAGCCGCATGGGACCCATTTTGCTGCTGTATGTATTGGGTACCTTTTTTGCCGCCCTGACTGCGGTCATTGCCAGCTTTGCCTTTCCCGTAAAACTCAAGCTGGATCTGGCTGACTCCACCTTAAACCCACCCGGCAATATTGTTGAAGTACTGCTGGACCTACTCACCAGCATTGTGGTGAACCCGGTTGATGCCTTGCTCAACGCCAATTACATGGGTATTTTGGCCTGGGCCATTGTGTTGGGTCTGGCGCTCAAGCACGGCTCGCAAAGCACGCGCGACCTGCTCACCGATACGTCCAATGCGGTCTCCTCGCTGGTGCGTCTGGTGATCCGCTTTGCCCCCCTAGGGATTTTTGGTCTGGTGGCAGTCACCATTGCCGACTCCGGCTTTGATGCCCTGCGTCAATATGGCTTGCTGCTCATGGTATTGGTCGGTTGCATGCTGGTAGTGGCTTTGCTCATCAATCCACTGATTGTGTTCGTCAAACTGCGTCGCAATCCTTACCCTCTAGTCTTTACCTGCTTGCGTGAAAGTGGCATTACCGCCTTCTTCACTCGCAGCTCAGCCGCCAACATTCCAGTAAACATGGCCCTGTGCGAACGTCTAGGCCTGAATAAAGACACCTACTCGGTCTCCATTCCGCTGGGTGCCACCATCAATATGGCGGGTGCAGCCGTCACGATTACCGTACTGACACTGGCCGCTGTGCATACGCTGGACATTCCGGCTGATTTACCCACTGCTCTGTTGTTGAGTCTGGTTGCAACGGTCGCTGCTTGCGGTGCCTCTGGCGTGGCGGGTGGCTCGTTGCTGCTGATTCCACTGGCATGTAATATGTTCGGGATTTCCAACGATATCGCCATGCAAGTCGTGGGCGTTGGTTTTGTAATTGGAGTAGTACAGGACTCGATAGAGACTGCCCTGAACTCCTCCACCGACGTCTTGTTTACCGCTGCGGCAACACTTGAACCAGGCCGTGTCTGATTGACGCCTTGATGCATCAAGGGCCAGCCATTCAGGCTGGCCTTTTTTGTGTCTGTCCTGCACACTTTGCAGCCTTGTTGCCCCGTATTCAGCAAGTAGCGCTTCATGTAGAAACAAGCAACCATGCCTTTGTCTCGGCCCTGGTGCATTTTTCAACAGTCAGACCGTCGCCCAGGAGTCTCCCATGGATTTAGCCAGCCTTTCTCTCTATATCATCGCCGTATCTGCTGTGACCATCATGCCCGGACCGACCATGCTGCTTGCATTGAGCAATGGAGCCCATGGGGGCAAGCGCATCGCGGCATGTGGTATTGCCGGCGCAGCGCTTTCAGACTTGATCTTGATCGCTGCAGTGGGCTGTGGCCTGGGAGCCCTTCTGATTGCCTCTGAGCAACTTTTCACGCTGGTAAAATGGATAGGTGCGGCATACCTGCTGTATCTGGCTTACGGCTTGTGGCGCGCCCCTGTCGGCCCCATCCAAACAGATACCGCATCGGAAAAACCCCTTTCTGGCCGTGCTGCCTTTCTACGGTCCTTATTGGTGGCCCTGTCCAACCCTAAAGGCTTGCTGTTTTTCTCCGCCTTTCTTCCTCAGTTCATCCGTCCCGAGGGGGCAATTGCCGCCCAGTACATCACTTTGGCACTGATCACTGCCCTCATCGATATTGCCTTGATGAGTATTTACGCCGTGGGAGGCCATCATGCCATGCGCCTTCTTTCGGGTCAGGCAATGCGCTGGTTGAACCGGGGGTGTGCCGGCATGCTGGCTGGTCTGGCGGTGGCCCTGAGCCTGTATCACCGCAGCGAGAGCCACTGATTCTCAGGCGAAATGAATGGTATATCATCGGTCAACAGCTACAGTGATCGGCAGTCATCAAGGAGCCAAAATGAAACGTATCTATTTAGCAGGTCCAGACGTTTTTTTCGCCGATGCTGCGGAGCGTGCCAAATTGCACAAGCAGTTGGTACGCGACTTTGGCTTCAAGCCCTTGCATCCGGTTGACCAGGAGGAAATTGAAGCGTCCGCCATCTATCACCACAATATCCGTCTGATTGAACAGGCCGATGCCGTGCTGGCCAATATCACTCCCTTTAGAGGGGCTGAAATCGATACCGGCACCGCTTTTGAGATTGGCTATGCCGTTGCCCAAGGTTTACCTGTTTTCACGTATCGCTCCACCGCCGATACGGTTCTGGACACCGTTCGCGAACATTACAGTCCGGTTGTACTGGACCCGGCCACCCATATCTGGCGTGATCGCCATGGTGCCTTGATCGAAGACTTTGGTTTGACATCCAATTTGATGGTGGCCATCAGCACGGAGTTTGTACAGGGCTGTTTTATTGATGCTTTGCGGGCGGCACAGGATTATTTCAAAGCAATAGGCTGATTAGCTATTAAATTAATTTATTATTTAAAATCAATAAACTAAATTAAAAAAAGACTGGAATTAAACGAATTAAACGCTTATTGCAATCGGGTATGATGAGCGCTGAAAAACATCATATTCCAGCGCTATCGCCCCAAAGAATGGGCATACGCATCATCTAGCCTGACTCAATAAAAAGACAGGGCACTGCCCAGCATCATGCCAGACATCAGCAACATCTCTTTTCTTGACCGAGTACGCGCCATTCTGACTGCCCTACCCGCCTCCGAGCGACGTTTGGCCCAATTCACTCTGGATTTTTCAGGGGATCTGTCCAGCTATACCGCGTCTGAACTGGCAGGCCTGGCCCAAGTCTCCAATGCCACCGTTACGCGCCTGATCCAGCGTCTGGAATACGCTAACTACGAAGCGGCGCGCAAACAGATTCGCACAGAAAGAAAAGATGAGTCCCAGCCTACTCCCAGCCAACCACTATCCGCTGGCGAGGCAGCGCTAAATGCCCACCTGCAAGAGAGTTACAGTAAGTTAAGCAATACCTATCGACACCTCTCCCACTCGGTCTTGCAGGAGGCAAGCCTGGCCATCAGCCGTGCTCGTCAGATCTGGGTGCTGGGCCTGCAAGCCAATTACTTTTTGGCAGGTCATTTTTACTGGCATTTGTCCAAGATTATTCCCGGTGTACGGCTTATCCCCAGCCCAGGTCAAACCCTATCCGACTATCTGGCCGATATCAGCAGCCAGGACGTGATCATTATTTTTGACTTAGTCCCGCGTATCGCCCAATTACCGGACGTAATCAGCCGCCTGGAAATGCGTTGCCCGGAGATTGTCCATATTACGGACCAGGACTATAAAGAGCGCCCCCGCGCCCGCTGGCCTCTTCCCTGTCAGGCGGGGTTTGAGCAGCAACCCGATAACTCGGTGGCTGCCGCCAGCCTGTCGCACCTGCTCTTGTGCGAGGTGCTAAAGCTAGGCGGTGTGAATCGCAGGCTGGAGCAAGCACAAGAGCTTGCCTTGGCAGACGAGCTTTTTTAATAAAGCCCAAAATGCAAAAGTAGCCGCCCCCTTTCCACCTGAAACCACTCCCCCAAAACTGTCATCTACGACCAAAGTCGCCTGTTGGGAAACGTTGATTCGTTCTATACATGCTGTACATAGAGCGCCCCAAAGCGCCAACTCCATCTGCACAGGCCGTGCCTATGGAGCTTCGATGCTAAGAATCATCAACCCAATAAGGAGACATAACGATGACCTCAGCCAATCCTGTCGTAACGGCAGTGACGCAGCACCCAGCGTATCAAGAATTACTCAGAAAACGTAACCGCATGAGCCTGATTTTTTTCAGTCTTACCGTGGTCGTGTACGCCGGGTTTATCCTGACTCTGGCCTTCGACCCGGAGCTCTTTAGCCGTCCCGTTGGGTCCATGACCATGACCATTGGGGTGCTCAGCGCCGTGATTGTTCTGCTCAGCGCCGTCGTGCTGGTTTCCACGTTCGTCTACATTTCCAACAAGGTCTACGATCCTTTGCTGGCTCAAATCATGAAGGACGTGACATGAAGAAACTACTGCTAAGTCTGGGCCTGTTTACCTTGGCCAGTGGCAATGCAATGGCAGCCTCTCCGGGCCAGGCCAATGCCTCTGCCATTGTGATGTTCTTGATTTTTATTGCAGGGACGATGGGCATTACCTGGTGGGCGGCTCGTCGCACGCACACCACCTCGGATTTCTATACCGCCGGTGGCGGCTTGACCGGTTTTCAAAATGGTCTGGCCATCGCTGGCGACTACCTGTCCGCCGCCTCTTTCCTGGGGATTGCCGGCATGGTGTACGTCAGCGGTTTTGACGGCATGATCTACGCCATCGGGTTCATGTTCGGTTGGCCCGTTGTGATGTTCCTGATCGCTGAACGACTGCGTAACCTGGGTCGCTACAACTTTGCTGACGTGACCTCATTTCGATTGTCACAAACCCCCATGCGCATTCTGGCTGCCAGCGCGTCGCTCTTGATCATTGCCTTGTATCTGATCGCCCAGATGGTAGGAGCGGGCAAATTGATCGTGTTGCTGTTTGGCCTGGACTACAACATCGCCGTGGTGATTGTCGGTTCGCTGATGATGATTTACGTCACCTTTGGTGGCATGACTGCCACCACCTGGGTGCAAATTATCAAGGCCGTGCTAATGCTGGTGGGTGCCACGCTGATGACGCTGTTGGTACTGGCTGCATTCTTCTGGGACGTCGACGCCATGCTGGCCGAAGCCGTTGCCACCCATCCCACCGGACATGCCATTCTTGAGCCGGGTGCCGCCGTCAGCAGTAACCCACTTAACGTGCTGTCTTTGGGTATTGCCTTGGCCTTTGGTACCGCTGGCCTGCCCCATATCCTGATGCGTTTCTTTACCGTGGCTGATGCCAAAGAAGCCCGCAAATCCGTCATCTACGCCAGCAGCTTTATTGGCTACTTCTACTTGCTGACCTTCATCATCGGTTTTGGCGCTATCGCCCTGCTGGTCAAGCATCCTGAGTACTTCCAGACCGGTCCGGACGGCTCCTTCAATATGCTGACCAACCTGATCGGCGGCACCAATATGGTGGCGGTGCATCTGGCCAACGCGGTAGGTGGCAACCTCTTGCTGGGCTTTCTGGCAGCCGTTACCTTCGCTACGATTGTGGCTGTCGTCGCCGGTCTGGCGTTGGCAGGCGCTGCGGCCATCTCGCATGACCTTTATGCGAACGTTATCGCCAAGGGACGTGCCACCGAGAAAGACCAAATGCGCATTTCGCGTATCTCCACGGTCGTCCTGGGTGTACTGGCAATTTTGCTGGGTATTATTTTCGAGAACCAGAACGTTGCCTTCATGGTGGGTCTGGCCTTTGCGATTGCTGCCAGCGCCAACTTCCCAGTACTGGTTCTGTCCATTGCTTGGCGTGGTTGCACCACCCGTGGCGCGACCATCGGCGGCTTCCTGGGCTTGGTAACGGCAACCGCTTGGGTTGTCTTGAGCAGCACCGTCTGGGTTGATGTATTCGGTTTTGCCGAACCCATCACTCCCTTCCCTAACCCAGGCATCCTGTCCATCCCCCTGGCTTTCTTCTCCATCTGGTTGTTCTCGACCTTGGATAAGAGTGCTCGCGCAGACAAAGAGCGCGAGGCCTTTGAAGCTCTGACAGTACGTAGTCAAACCGGCATTGGTGCAGCAACGGCCAGCGCTCACTAAGACTTTTGAGCTGATTTAATCAGCTCGCCTGAATAGAAAACAGGGCATTTCGGTGCCCTGTTTTCACTGATACGCGGCTCATCCTGGCAGGCACCATTACCGAAACTTGGACATGGCATAATCCCCTCATGACTGAACTGCTCATTGCTGACGATCACCCTCTATTTCGTGAAGCATTACGAGGGGTCGTAGCCAGCTTGTTTCCCAATTCCGCTATCTACGAAGCGGATCGTATCTCCAATTTATATCCACTGGTCGACGACCATCCGGACGCCGACTTATTACTACTGGATCTGGACATTCCTGGGGCCATTGGTTTCAGCGCCTTAGTCCACTTGCGTGCAACCTACCCGTCGCTGCCTATTATTCTGGTCACCGCCCACGAAGAGGCCCGATTTATACGCCGTGCCATGGATCATGGGGCAATGGGATTTATCCCCAAATCCATTGATTCACACACGCTGGGCATTGCACTGCAAGTCGTCCTGGAGGGTGGCACATGGTTGCCAGAGCAAGGCTCATCCGCCCCCGGCATCAGCACCGACGAACGCGAAGTCGCCGCAAAATTACGCGAGCTTACCCCTCAGCAATTTCGTGTTCTGCAAATGCTTAGCACCGGTCAGCTCAATAAACAGATTGCTTACGAGCTCAATGTTTCCGAGGCCACCATCAAAGCGCACATGACTGCTATTTTGCGCAAATTAGGTGCCTCGAACCGGACGCAGGCCGTCTTGATGGCCAGCCATCTGGGCTTAAACCAAGACGAATCTTCCGCGACTAGTACCTTCTAATCTGCGCAGTTAAAAAGGCTCGCAGCGAGGCGGGTTTAACCGGTTTAGTCAACACCAGATAACCATACTGGCGCGCCGCTGCTTTAAGTTCGTCACTGCCGTCAGCCGTTAGCAAGGCACCCTGCGCATGCGGTAAATACTGACGCAGCAACTGCAAAGCTTGCAAACCGTCAAGACGATCGTGCAAGTGATAGTCCACCAGCAGCACATCGGGATTCAAGTTGATCTTTTCCAGTGCGCTATCCACCGTATTGGCGGTAATGATTTGCGCCCCCCATCGGCTGAGCAAGGCCTCCATACCTGCCAGGATTTCCAGATCGTTGTCCAGGCAAAGGACGCGCAAACCTGTCAGAGCCATTCCATCCTGCGGCTTGGTGGATTCATTAGCCTGATGGCTGCTGACCTCAGACGCCTGACTTAAGGGGACCCGAATTGAAAACATGCTGCCTTTACCCACTTTTGAACGCACATCCAGCGTGTGTCCCAGCAGCACGGCGATGCGCTGGCAAATAGATAAGCCCAGGCCCAAACCACGACCGTCCCAATCAAACGCCTGCTCGTAGCGATGGAACTCTGCATAGATTTGATCAATATGATGCGGTGGTATGCCCTGCCCTGAATCCCAGACCTGAAACTCCAGCTCCTCCCCACGCACCCGAGCCCCCAGCACAATCCGCCCCTCTTGCGTGTAGCGCAAGGCATTGGCCAGGAAGTTCTGCAACACCCGACGCAGCAGGCGATGGTCGCTATATAGCAGCCGCGGGCGGGCATGAATCCGCAGCTGGATACCGCGTCGCGCCGCCATGGGGGCATATTGATCGGCCAAATGCTGCAAAAGCTGATGGGCATTAATCACACCCAATTCCGGCTTCAAGGCTCCTGCGTCCAGACGGGAAATATCCAGCAAGCCCTCCAACAGCTCCTCGGCGGTACGCAAGGAAGTATCAACCCGCTCGGCCAAATTAGGCATCTCTGCCCTGTCCTGCGTATCGCGCAAGGCGGAAGCAAACAGGCGGGCGGCATTGATAGGTTGCAGCACATCGTGGCTAACCGCAGTCAAGAAACGAGTGCGGGACTCCTGCGCCTTTTCAGCTTCCTGAGTCCGCACGGCAACGCGTTGCTCAAGGCTGTCGTTCATCTCCCGCAGTTCGCGTTCGACGCGCTTGTACTGAGTGATGTCGCTATAACTGGTGACGTAGCCCCCTCCCGGTAAAGGGCGTCCACGTAACTCAACAACTTGCTTGTCATTTAACATGCGCTGGGTCACATACGAGGAGCCTTCCCGCATGAACTGAATACGGCGTGCGATGGCCTGCTCGACACCTATGCTCTCTACCCCATCAACTTTGCCGCGCTCCGCATTAAAGCGGATTAAATCCGCCACCGATCTACCGACATACAGCATGCTGGGTGGATAATCGAATAACTGCTGGTAGCGCTGGTTCCAGGCAACCAAACGCATATCAGCATCCACCACACTGACGCCCTGATCAATATTCTCCAGCGTCGCCAGCAGAATATCCCGATTGAAACGCAGCTCCTGGCCCGCTTCATCCAGTACTGCCATGATGGCGGCTACCTCCATACCGGAACCACGCAGTGCGCTGGTCAGTACCAAACGGGCCGAGGCTGCGCCCACAGCCGCTGCCAGCAAGAGCTCCGTAAAATGCACCCACGCATTATTCGCACG
>SMEO01000066.1_pt1 | contig 28962 bp, 27 predicted proteins | sample 2456251 | NCBI WGS metagenome assembly SMEO01 (sample SAMN10132594, study PRJNA489261) | soil metagenome | isolation source: day1 control-silt loam soil ammended | place: USA | reverse complement strand
TCCTGTTTATGGATTAATTTATTCCATCTATTATACTATCTTGAAATATTAATAGAAGCAAGTAATTCTTTTACCATGTTACAATTAAAATGTGTTATAAATACTATCACATGTTTCCGCTTTTGGTTCATAAAAGCAATGGAGCCTAAAACGGGCTACAAAAGGCTGATCATACCAAGTTTGCGGACAATCACCTTGAGGTCTAAAATACCACAAACTAAACTTACCCGGCCAAAATCTTTCCCCATTAATTGTACGCCTCGCTAATCGTCTTTCACTTTCCCTCGCTCTTTGGTAAAAATATCCTTTCGTCGTAGCCTCAAATGCATGAGGTTGATACACCATTTGTGGAATCGTACGAAGACCTTTAAAATCTGAACAATTCGCACGGATTCGATTGATGCCAACATTCCCTACGAGTAGCATACCTTGCTGACCTTCTCCTTCTGCCTCTGCCCTTAATAATCTTGCCATCAAATCAAGATCCGCGGCATTGTGCCTTACCACTGCCATGACTTCACCTCCGAGGTTTAATCATATGTTGTTATTGTGAATGTCTGATAAGAAAAAGCGTAAGCCATCTTAGGCTAGACTGCTAGCGCTTTTAAAAAGATATATTTTTTTGTCTTTTAAAATGAAAAATTCACACTTCTTATTTTATGAGGCGCTTTGTCTTTTTATGACATTTACGCACAACAAAGGCATGGATGAAATTGAAAAATAGGCTTGAGGATTCTGACCTCAAGCTTTATATTTTATTACAATATTGAATTCATGTGATGATTAATTTTATCAAAATCAATTGACATACCTACTTATTCAGGTGAATTCGTTTACTTTAGAATTCCTATTTCTTGTAAGGGATAAAAGCGAAATTTCACTTCACCAATGATTGAATCCCTAGAAATACAACCAAATATTCTACTATCCTTGCTATTTAACCGATTATCTCCCATTACAAATAAAGAATTTTCAGGAACGGTTGATTCACCCGTCACTTCCTCTAACGTAAAGTCATAGGTTAGTTTGTCCAACAGATTTACGTCCTTGTTTTCATCTAAATAGGGTTCCTCATAAGCTTTCCCATTAATGTATAGTACATCATCTTTTACTTCAATAAAATCTCCAGGTAAACCGATGACCCGTTTAATATAGCGTTCATCTGAATCTGGTGCATTGAACACAATCATATCAAAATGTTGAATTTCACTTGTTTTAGTAAGAATCACTCTATTTTCATCTTCCAAAGTAGGTTGCATAGACTCCCCTTGTACAGTACTTGGTGTGAATATAAATTGTCGACAAATAAAGGCTACGATTAAAGCAAATACGATGGATTTAACCCAAGAGTAAACCTCACTTTCTTTATTTTCTTGCATCAAAATCCTCCCAAAATTTATTATTCCTATGTACTAATCCCATTTTAGCATTTAATTATAAAAATTTTCTAAATTTTTTAATTTTTTTCTGTAAAACTTAGCTATTTTACTACAAAAATATTCTGCTCGATAAAAGACCAATTTTGAGGAAAGCTTAAACCTAGCTGCCAAAATGTTACTCCAGCTAATTGATACAAATCGAATAACTCATATTTAGCAGAAATCGATCGAATATCCTCAAACCATGTAATATGATGATTCTGATTTTCCCAATACTCATACCAAGGAGAAGCTGCCGCTACATCGTAGTGAATCGTACTCCCAATTTGAATGGCCTGATTTTGACTAGCTAGAGCGGAAAGTGCTTTTGTAGAAAAATTGGGAATCACTTTATCATATCCATATAACGGAATAGCAGCTTGAAGTTTTTGGGCGGGGATATTTTGAAGGCTATAACGGAGCACTTGGTACATCCACCAGAGTGGGGAAATAGGTTCAGGCGGACCAGTCGGATAGCCGTAATCAATGGTCATGACGGCAACAAGATCAGCCACTTCTCCAATTCTACGATAATCATGGCCACCAACAATGCGGTTCATAAAATTGTCCTCTGTTTTCGCATGAACATTCACATGCAGTACGAGTTCTTTAAGCTCAGATTTTAATTCTGTTAAAAAAGTAACGTAATCATTGCGTCTTGCTGGTGGTATGAACTCGATGTCCATACTTACTCCACCGTACCCTTTATTTCTCACAAAATTCATCGTACTAACTACTAAATGACGACGGAATAAAGGGTTCATAAATACCGAGCCAGCAAGTTCAGCATCAAAGTCACCTTCTCGAAAATTACGCAACATCAATAAAGGTGTAACACCTACTTGTTTACTTTTTTCTACTATTGCGCGATCGTCAGATTCCATATAAGCATAGCCTTCAGCTGTAAAAGAATAAGCAACAATTGCTACATAGGAAAGCTGATTTGCATGTTGTTCTAACATAGTAAAACCAGAACCACTTGCTTGTGGAAATGCAAAAGCAAGGGTAAGTAATCGATTCTTATAGGGGGATGGAATGGATATTTTTTGTCCAACCAATAGACGATTAGGATTTATATTAGGATTTGCTTCCAAGATGTCTTCCACATTCGTTCCATAGACCTTAGCGATTTGCGATAATGTATCACCTGTTTTGATCGCATAATAACGATAATGATTGATTTCATTTGGGATGTAAAGAGCAAGACCAGGAATGAGCTTACTCGATGCCAAGCCGTTTACTTCAACCAACCGCTGTAATGATATCCCATACATAGACGAAATATTCCAAAGTGTATCATCGGTTTGAACGATATGAATGGCCATCCCTATTCCCTCCCATCCCCTCTTTATCCCGCCTTAACGGGCAGTAAGACCCCTACCTAAAGATTTTGAGTATCCATAGAAGATAGGTAGGGGATCAACTGCCCGTAGAGGTCCGAATCAATGATCACAGACTATGAACGTAACATCCTGTTGCAACGTCTGTGTGATTCACATCGTGTGGGCCTCAACTAACCATCAGTGGGGATGAAGAAAGCCCCCACTGATGGAAGTTTCACTTTATATCAATGTATGGACTTAGAAACCTTTTTTATGACTAATTCCTTGAAGTGAGTTTGCAAAAATAAAAGCATGAATTCCTATGTGAACTCATGCTTGAAGCATCATGTGATTTACCTTTTTACACCCCGTATCGGAACCCGCTACTAGATGGGATCACCAACATCGTATGTTACTGACAATCTTATGAAACAGCCTTTGGATTCAACCAAGCACTAATATCCAACTGCTGATTTTTATTAAATAAATCCGGATAGATAAAAAAACCTAGGATAATAGCAGTCAACGAAGCGGCTGATAAAATCATAAAGACGATTAATAATTGGAAACGAACAGCTTGTACTGGGTCAGCACCAGCAATAATTTGACCGGTCATCATGCCAGGAAGCTGAACAAGTCCGATCGTTCTTTGACCTTCAATTGTTGGTATTAGGCTAGATCGAATCGACTGCTTTAAAATGGGAAAAATAGATTGCTTCACGCTGCCACCAAGTGACAAAACAAGCATTACTTCTTCCTTACGCATCTCCAATTCACCTTTTAGGCGATTCAAGAAGAGATTAGCAATGATCATTGAATTTCCGATGATCATCCCACTTATGGAGATGACATACTGCGGTGTTGCTGGTACGATATGTAAACCAAGTAAAAATCCTTGGGTAACAATTTCAACCAAACTGATTGTTAAAAAAATTTTCCAAAAAATGCGTGGCAGCCCTTTTCCTCGCTTGGCTGCATTTTTAGCCGCGACAAAGATCATAACAAGAAGCATGAGAATCATCGCAAATGGATTCTCAAATCCAAAGACGATATTAAGGATATACCCAACAATTAATAATTGGATGGTCGCTCGAATACTGGTAATAAGCAAATCGCGCCCCAGACCTAATTTAAATGCCTGTGAAAGAAAAAAGGCAAAAATAACAAAAGCAAAGCTCAAGAGAAGTGCAAATAAACTCATATGTATGCCCTCTTCATTTCTAAAAATTGTCTTGTCTGCTCTTCTTTAGGTTCAGAAAAAAATAACTTAGTAGGACCTGCTTCCACTAATCTTCCGTCTACAATAAGCCAAGTTTGATCACTCACTCGTTCGGCTTGGGATAAATCATGAGTCACCCAAAGGATCGTTGTATGATGTTCCCGATTGATTCGCAAAATCAATTCTTCAATCTCACGTGCAGATATCGGATCGAGTGCCGATGTTACTTCATCCAATAATAAAACAGTTGGTTTATTCACAAGAGTTCTTGCAAGTGAAAGCCTTTGACGTTGACCTCCAGAAAGTTCTTTAGCTTCGCGTGACAAAAGATCCGCAGTCAACCCCACATAGTCCAAATATTTCATTGGATCATCTAGATTTCTTCCCTGCAACTGTACTGGTAAAGACAAATTTTCAAGTGCAGATCCAGCAATCATTGGTGCACTCTGAAAAGCGATTCCAACTTTTCGTCTTAACTCTTGAATATCCCACTCACGGACTTCCTTCCCCTGGACCAGGATCTCACCTTCATCAGGAGTCTGTAGCAAATTACAAAGTGATAATATGGTGCTTTTTCCTGATCCTGATGGACCAATAAGAGTGACTATGGAACCTTTTTCTACCTTCGAACTGACGTTTTTTAATACGTCCACAGTCTCCTGCTCATTGATGAAGGACTTACTCACATTTCGAAATTCAACTTCTACCACCATAGATAGATTTTGTCCTCCTTTTTATTGTATTTCTGAAAAGAACACCCATGCAGGATGTAGCCCGTCTTTAGACATGGGATGAATTTTCAGTAGATACGAACATTTGTGCTATTATACAACCAATAAACTTGTTCCTTGAAAACTGAAGATAGGGAGTTGTGGCAAGGAACGATAGATAACGTTTGCCACGTAAAATCTTCAACGTTCAATTTAAAATGGTTTTGAATCGAGCCTATAGGACGCTAATGGATACACAGGTATCCTTGTCCATGAAAGTCTAAGGGAAACTGAGCCAGTGGTTGGTGTTAGCTTCTTGCTTGCAAGAGGTCATCCAAAAGAAGCCAGTCAGTACCTTAGATCCTCATGACTTTAATCATGAGAGATTCAGTCCTTCCATTTAATAATTCTCCACCTTATTCAGCTTATATTCTTTCGGTTTCCTTTTCGTATGAAGTCCTCCACTGTTAATTAAATAAATGCTAAATAAAATAAGAATCATACCTACAAAAAGTGAAATCGTAAACGGCTCATGCAATAGCAAGGTTCCAATATTAACAGCAATCAGCGGTACGAGGAAGGTGAATGAACTTACTTTACTAGATTCTCCCGCACTCATCAATTTAAAGTAAACAGCGGTTGCACCCGTAACACCTAAAATGCCTCCATATAATAAACTTGCCGTGTAAGGTAGATTCCATTCAATGGCTGATACACCTTCCACACTCATTCCTACTCCACTTAAAAAGAGTCCGCCGATGATATTTTGCATAGCGACCAACCATAAGCCATGTACTTTGGCACTAGTTTTTTTCACATATACGACACCGATTGCCCAACCGATTCCTGTAATCAAGGCTAATACAATACCAATATATGATATTTTACCTGATATCCCATCAAGACTTACGACAACAACACCAATAAAACCGATCAACATCCCTACTACTTTTAAAGTGGATAAAGGTTCTTTAAGCCATAGCCAGGCAAGTAATACCACTAAGACTGGTTGCAAATAAACGATGACTGAAAATAAGCCAGATGGCAAATACTGCAAGCCCACCGTTTGCACTCCGTTAAAAATGATGATATTTAAAAGTGCTGATATCACATAGATTGGCCACGTTTTCTTCCATTGAAGCTTTTTCCATTGTGGTAATAGAACTAGTCCAAATAAAACGCCACCTAATAATGTACGCATTCCTGCGAATAGCAATGGAGGAGTATACTCAAGTGCCACTTTATAGATGGGCCAAGTCCCACCCCATACTAGGACAACAAAAGCAATGCCAATTAATGCTTTTGATTTAGATATATTTCCCATATTATAACTAACCTCCTATTACATGCTGTATTTTTCTAGCTGCTCATATAACGACACCAGTTGTAATCAATTCGAATGAATCTCGAATACTAGTTTTTTCACTAACCATCTATTTAAAAATCAATTTTAAGGTTATAGCAATTTGACTCGTACTGTCAATTGGCGTGCTTTAATTTCCTCTTTACAAATGGAGGAATCCATTGATAATATAACATTGAATCAAATAACTAAAAGCTGCAAACTCTTATTGTAGCAAGTGGATTTTTCGTAAATATCAACTTTTACTTTTCGCCACCTTTCTCTAATTTGAGATAGGTGGCTTTATTGCGTTTTGAAAGGAGTACTCATGGGAAATTGGAAATATGCTTTACTTGTTTTTCTTGGTGGCTGCTCTTACGGAGTTGTCTCAACATTTGTAAAACTAGCGTATGGTGATGGATTTGGTGTGGGTGACGTAACGGGTAGTCAATATGTACTTGGAGCCATTATGCTCTGGATTTTCACCATTTTTGTACCCAAAAATAAATTAAATGGGAGACAGTGGCTTATCCTAACGATTTGTGGCTTTCCAATGGGGTTAACAGGTATTTTTTATAATAAAGCACTTGAATTTGTCGATGCTTCTTTTGCGATCATCCTGCTTCTTCAATTTACCTGGATAAGTATGGTATTACAATTCATCATTGATAGACAAGCTCCAAGCCGCAAAAGTATTAGTGCAACGGTTATCATTTTACTAGGATCAATCCTTGCTTCTGGTTTTTTGAAAAGCGAGCTATCCTTTTCTCCTGCAGGAATAGGGTTCGGATTATTGGCCGCGTTATCCTTTGCTACTTTTATCATGATTAGTGGACGATCAGGAATTCCCGTTCATCCGATTAGGAAAGCTGCTATTATGACCAGCGGTGCTGCACTGCTGGTATGTATCGTGCTACCACCAGCATTTCTCATAAATGGCGCACTTTTTGATGGATTACTCCTATATGGAGTGTTTTTCGGATTCTTTGGCTCACTCGTTCCACCGGTTTTATTTAATATCGGGATGCCAAAGGTAGGTAGTGGCTTAGGTACAATTCTTAGTGCCTCTGAGTTACCAACAGCGGTTATGATGTCGACGCTTATATTACACGAAGCCGTTACTTATTCGCAGTGGTTTGGTGTGATCATGATTTTGTGTGGAATTGCTTTTCCAAATATTCAGAAGCGTTCGGTTCGTCATATAATGAAAGAGGAATAATTGCGTAAACAATCAAGAAGTCCCTTCTCGCTTGAGAGGGGATTAAAAAGTTATTAATCATGCAAAACTTTATCAACATGACTTTTTACAAATAATTGTAGTTACAGGAAAAATGCACAACTTTTATTACACATTTTGGCTTTGTAAATACGTAAAACAGCGTTTAGCAGCTGCATAAGGAGCAGTTAATATTGGGACGGAACAGATAACTTGATCTTTAACATGGGCCATGCTGTACTGAGAGAGAACAATCACATCTACCTTCCCCTCCATCTGTTTAATCATTTCCACTACACGTTCATCATGTACTTTCTTATTTCCTTGATTAAGTAAATGAATAACACCTGGGTCTACGACAGATTGAACCTTGACATTTGGTTTTTTCTCTTTCAAATAACTAATTAGAGCAATTGGAGTTTCTCTTACAGTTGAAACTAAGCCAATTCGCTCATAAGATAATGCTTCATCCAGCATGGCTTCATCTGAACGAAAAAGTTTAACAGGATATAGTGGTTGTAAAATGCTTGTAACATTATTAAATGCTGAACAAGTTAATTGAATAGCATCTACCTTCGAAGATAGAGCTAAGTTTAGTAGTAAAGAAAAACGAAGAATAATATCTGGTGTAAGTGATCCCTGTTCTTCTATTCTGGAAAGTAATTCGGTATCCATTAGATGAACAAGTTCAATATTGGGTGCTTCTTCATAAAATGCTTTCTCAATAGGATGCAAAGAAGCTATTGTGGCAGAAATTAACGCTATTTTCATTCTGAACCTCCCCTTATCGTTTGATGGTTGATATATTATTGGTAAAAGCCCTAATTTATTTTAGGAAATCTTATAAAACACTCTATAGAACTGAAAAAAATCAATTTCCTCTTAAACAATATAAGAGGAAATTGAGGGTGGATGTTATTTTAGAAGCTTTCCTAACTCAGGTGTTACTTCCTTCGACCATCTGTCTGTCCATTCGCCTCTGATTTCTGCTAATTTTGCAATGTCTGGTTGGTATGTTTTATCCGTATCTTTTAGACCAATTATTTCTTCATATTTTTCTGGAATGCTCATTCCTTCAACGACAGGATAGAACCCTTCCTCAGAAATAGCTTTTTGAGATTCTTCGCTAATTAAGTAGTTAATAAAATCAATAGCTTCCTTATTATTTGGTGAATTTTTTATCAATGCGGCACTGAATGCTTGTAAATATACTCCCTCTTTTGGTACAACCATTTTCATTGGAAGCCCAGAATTTACTGCTAAATCAGCAATGGCATAGCTCCCCATAACAGTAACATCTGCAGCTCCTTGTTGGATGGCTGGCATCATTTGTGTTGAGTTTTTATAAAAAGTGGAAGAATAGCCTGCAAGCTCTTTTGCCTTCTTTAATCCAGGCTCTATATTATTGGCGTCTCCTCCATTAGACATTCCCAATGCATATAGTGTAATGAATCCCCAATCGTTTGAGATATCAGCAAATGCAGTTTTCCCTTTGTACTCAGGACGAGCTAAGTCATTCCAAGATTCAATCGGTTTGATGCCATTCTTTTTAAAAGTTTCCGTATTGTATGCTGGAGCAACAACAAGTCCAAATGCTGGTGCAGCTACCTTATCAACTGCGAAAAAACGGTCATCAATAGGATCCAAATTTGGAACCTCTTGTCCTGAAATATCTTCGATTAGTCCTTTTTCATTTGCACGCTGAACATCAAGTGGAACAAAGAAAGCGATGTCAATTTGTGGAGCATTTTTTTGTAATTCTACTTTTGATAAAATTTCACCTGACAATCCAGAAATATAGTTTACTTGAATCCCAGTTTTTTCTTTATATTTTGGTGCAATAACTTCACGGATAGCTTTTTCAATTTTACCGCCATTACCTGCAATTGTTATTTGCTTGACACCGTCTCCATTGGCCTGTGTAGATTGACCTGGCTTTTGAGGAGAAGGGCTCCCACAAGCGGTTAGTGCAAGAAGTAGTAAAATAACTATCATACTCATCATTTTTTTCATCAAATTTTCCCCCTAATATTCAATTTAAATAAGATTACTTTTCATTGAAGTGACATACGACCACACATGATCTGCACCTACGTTTAAAACTTCCAAACCAAGTTTATTTGCCCAAAAACTTTCATTACCAAATTCATCACGCCATGACCAAAGTCGTTTACTGCTATGATGTAAAGTATGTTCGTCAGTAAAGCCTATCGCACCATGTATTTGGTGTGCAATTGGTACCCCGATACTAGTAGCTTCACCCACTCTGATTTTAGCGGCCATGATCTGTTTTTCTCCTTCACCTGATGCGAAAGATGTTATCGCTAAATCGGTAATCGATTTCGAAGCTGTTACTTCTCCAGCTAAAATAGCGATTTGTTGTTGTACCGCTTGAAATTTTGCAATAGAACGTCCAAATTGTATTCGTTCTTTTGAATAAGTAACAGTCAGGTCTAGAATTTTTTCAAGGGCACCTGCCATTTGAACTGCACGCATTAATGCCCCTTGATATAAATATGTCTGCTCATTATAATTTTCAAAAATAGAAACATTGTCCTTCTTCACAAATACATTATTAAAATACAAGGTATCTCTCGGCTCACCTGCAAGGTTTTGTGAATGTTCTATTTTACATATACTTGAATCAACAATGGCTACCATATTTCCCTGATGTGAAATTCCCTCTACTACAATAATGTTAGCAAAGCGAGCCCATGGTACATTACATACGACACCTGATATAAACCATCCATCTGCTGTTTCCGTAAATTGTAGTTCCTTGCCTTTATCATTTGCAGCGATTGTCATTGATTTTTCGATTAATGGTAAGCCTACAGCTGATAATAACCAGTTAGCCATTATCGTTTCAGCAAGAGGTATTGGAGCAGAAAATTCACCGGCAATCTTAATCATGTTGAAGGCATCTTCTACGGAACCTCCAGTACCCCCACATTCCTCAGAAATTCCAATCGTCGTCATCCCTGATTCAACCAACGTCTCCCATAATTGGGTAGGAAATTGCTCTTGACTAGCCGCTTCAATTACTTCTTTAGTGCATAAATCTACCATAATTTTCTCTATGGTTTGTTTAATAATCTCGCTTGTCTCATTCATCGGATCCCGACCCCCTTGGCAATAATCCCTCTCAATATTTCCGTTGTTCCTCCACGAAGGGTAAAACCAGGCGAATGTAATAAGGAAGTTGCTACATGAGATTTGAAATTTGTAGATTCTACTTGAGATGAAGAAACAAGTAATCGAGCGACTTCAGCAATTTGAGACTCCAATTGCGTTCCTAAATCTTTCACTAAAGCTGCTGTGATGTCTGGTGAAATACCTTTTTCGAGTAGACCTGCTACACCTAAAGACATTTCACGCAATGTCACTAGACGAGCTATTAACCTACCAATTGAAACATTTGCATTTTCATTCGATGTATCCTGTTGCAGAACCCGAATTAACTCTACTAATAATGGGAATGTACTTAAGAAACGCTCTGGACCACTACGTTCGTAGGCTAATTCTGCCATACTCTGATTCCATCCATCTCCGATTGTCCCCACAATCATTTCATCAGGAACAAACACATCTTCTAAAATGACTTCGTTAAAATGATGTTCCCCTGTCATTAAGCGAATAGGACGAATAGTTACTCCAGTGGATGATAGATCAACTATTAATTGACTCAAACCATCATGTCGATTTTCCTTTTTTTCAGAAGTTCGGCATAACGTCATCATATAGTGAGAAATATGTGCTCCACTTGTCCATACTTTACTGCCATTAACTAGCCAACCACCATTTACTTTCTTGGCTGTTGTCGAAATCGATGCTAAATCAGAGCCAGTATTTGGTTCACTTAATCCAATGCAAAAATATAACTCCCCACGAGCAATACGTGGCAACATTTCATTTCTTTGTTTTTCGGTTCCAAAGCGAAGTAATAGTGGGCCTGACTGACGATCAGAAAACCAATGTGCAGCAACGGGTGCTCCGAACGCTAACAACTCTTCAGTGATCACGTAACGTTCAAATGCTGTTCTCTCATGGCCGCCATATTTCTTAGGCCAAGTCATTCCAAGCCAACCACGTTCTCCTAGCTTTCTACTAAAATTCGGATCAGGTTTACTTAACCACGCATCACAGTGAGGAATAAAACTTCCCACTTCAATTTCGTTCTTTAAAAATTGGCGAACTTCGTTTCTCAATTGTTCTGTTCTTTCGGACAACTGTACAGGCTCTAATTCCAGCCCTTTCCCCAATAAATCCACCTCCATATGCATTCAATTTAACTCAACGATGACAATTCTTATTTAAATTTGGGCTTACGTTTTTCAATGATTGCATGTAATCCTTCTTGGTAATCTGGATGTTCAGTGACGATTCCCATAAAGGAGGAGACCATATCTAAAGATGTTCTTAAATCAGTCTTTAGACCTTGATACACTGTTCGTTTTGTTAAGCGGATGGCCTGTTGTGGGCCTTGAGCTAGTTGATTAGCTAACTGATACGTCACGTCCATCAACTCATCATGCGGAACATATTTTGTGATTAAACCTAAATCACTCGCTTCCTCAACATCAATGATTCTTCCCGTCCATAATAGTTCAAGTGCTTTATCAAGGCCTATTAGTCGCGGTAATAAATAACCACCTCCATCACCAGGTACAATACCTACTTTTACATAACCCTCACCGAATCTCGCCTTTGATGAAGCAATCCTAATATCACATTGTAATGTCATGTCTAAACCAGCTCCAATGGCATCACCATTTATTGCAGCAATGGTTGGTTTATCGATTTCATCCATTAATAATGGAATACGTTGAACCCGCTTCCAAAGACTATTTTTACGGGCAAGAGCTGTTGAACTTAAATCTACGTCCTCTTGACCATTGAGATCTAAGAAGCCTAATCCTTTTTGCATCGCTTTTATATCACCCCCAGCACAGAAAGCATTTCCTTCACCAGTGATCACTAGAACACGAATCTCATCGTTATCTCTTACATATTCAAGTGCCTTAATCCATAAATCTATCATCTCCAAACTAAATGCATTTCTTGTTTCTGGACGATTAAGTGTTATGGTCGCAATTCCCTCTTGTACTTTGAAAAGTATATCTGTCATTTTTTCACCTTTTTCTTAATAGATTATTAGTTTTCAAGACAATTACTCTCAAATAATTCACCGTTATTTCTATTAAATTGAAATGAGTATTTATCAAGTAAACGATTACAATTAAAACGAGCCACCTACTATTTTTAGATAACCCCTTCGGATTTTAGTTTTTCTATAGTTTGCCTATCTAAATTTAGTTCTTCTTGAAGAAATGAAACAGTATGTTCACCTAGGAGAGGTGGATGTTTTTTAATCATAATTGGTGTTTTCGAGAATCGTATAGGATTTCTAACCAATTTGACCTTTCCTAATGTTGGATGGGATATTTCTTCTACCATTTCCCTTGCTTGTACTTGTGGGTGATTAAACGCTTGCTCTACATTATTCACTGGTCCTGATGGAATACCATATTCAGAAAAAATCTTGAACCATTCATCAGCAGTCTTCTTTTTAAATATTGGTTGGAGCAAATCGGTCATTTCATCTCGATGCCCTACTCTAGCACTATTTGTCCGATACCTATCATCTTCTAACCATTCTGGATGATGAATGATTTCACATAGGCTTTTGAATTGCTTATCATTTCCGACCGCAATCATCATTGCTCGATCTTTACATTGAAACACTTGATAGGGAACAACATTATTGTGCTGGTTTCCTAGTCTTTTAGAGATATAATCTGTCATTAAATAGCTACTTGCTACATTTGCTAATGAACTCATTTGTACATCTAGCAAGGATATGTCAATATGCTGTCCCTCTCCTCCTTTATCTCTCAGTCTTATAGCAGATATAATGCTAATAGCTGTATAGAGAGAACTAATAATATCAACAATGGGTATCCCTACTCTAGTTGGCTCACCTTCCGTTTCACCAGTAACATCCATTAAGCCACTTATCGCTTGGATGACAGGATCAAAACCAGGCTCCTTGCTATATGGTCCCGTTTGTCCATAGCCTGTAACGGAGCACATGATGATATTGGGATTTACTTCTTTCAGTTGTTCATACCCAATGCCTAATCGATCGACTGTCCCTGTCTTAAAGTTTTCTAGAACAACATCTGCATTTTTTACGAGTTTTAAAAACAAAGATTTCCCTGTCTCATTTTTTAAATCGATTGTTACAGATCGCTTATTCCTGTTTGCAGAAAAGTAATAAGTGCTTTCATTGTTTAAAAAAGGCTCCCACTCACGCATACTATCTGTTCCTTTTGGGGATTCAATTCTAATGACATCGGCACCTAAATCTGCTAAAATCATTGATCCTGCAGGTGCAGCATATACCCTAGATAAATCTAGGATTTTCAGGTCTTCCATTGGAAGCTGCAATATAATCACTCCTAGTTACATTTTAGAAATATTAATGGAACCCACAACACTCTGCTAATATTTCTACAAGATGCATGCTTCGCATTTGGTCACTACGACCTTGTCTTTCAATTCCGAGACTCATTTGTAAATGGCAACCTGGATTGGAAGTGATCACTGTTGTTGCTTTGGTTTCATTCACGTTATTCATTTTCTCATCGAGAATGGCCATTGACTCATTGTAATTGAGCAAATTATAAATTCCTCCCGATGCACAGCAACGGTCTGATCCTTCCATTTCTCTAAAAGTCACTCCGGGGATTGATTTAAGTAAAATCCGCGGTTCTTCTTGGACTTTTTGCACATTTCTTAAATGACAGGAATCCTGATACACTACAATGCCCTTCCATTCTTTATTAAAAGGAAGCGGACCATATTGAATAAGTATTTGACTAATATCCTTCGATTTCTTTACAAACTTTTTTGCTTCATCCACCCATTCTTCGTCATCTGCTAAAAGATGGTCATATTCGGATAATGCCGCTCCACAACCACCAGCATTATTCACATAAAACTCAGCACCAGACTTCATAAAAGTCCGAATATTTTCTTTTGCTAATTTCTTTGCTCTTTCTGTAGCTCCTTGGTGTGCATGTAAAGCTCCACAGCAATTTTGTTGTTCAGGAATCACTACCTCACAACCCACTGATGTAAGTAGTTCAATCATTTGGCGGTTAATGCGAGACATCATAGAATCCATGATGCACCCCACAAATATAGCAACACGTACCTTTGTTTCTCTTTTTGCTTGAACAGTTGTTCCCCGACGAGTTCTTTTGTAAGGTGATTCAACAGGAGGAAGAACTTTTTCAAACTGTGCCAACGGCTTGGAGATTTTATTGATTAAGTTAGTCTTGCGAACGAGCTTGTATAGTCCTGTTCTTTGATAAAACCAAACAGCATTTCCTAACATATTCATTCGCTTTGGATAAGGAAATAGATGGTTTAATGCCGTTTTCTTAAGAACATCAGATGAAGATTTCTGATTTATAGGCCTAGATTCAGCTATTACTTCTTTGGTGACTTCTAAAATATGTCCATAGGGAACGCCAACTGGACATGCAATATCGCAGGCTCGACAACCCAAACATAAATCAATAGGTTTAGCTAAATGCTCATGGATATCGATCTTTCCTTCAGCTGCCATTTTGACAAGATTAATTCTTCCACGTGGAGAAGCTGATTCCTTTTCCATGGATTCATACGTTGGGCAAGCTGGTAAACAATACCCACACTGTACACATTGATTTGTCCAATCATACGTTTTATCCAATAATTTTTGCGTGATTGGATTCAATTCTGCTACGTTTTTCCGGATTGGTTCATTCATTTAGGTCAGCGCCACCTTCGTCTGTCCATGACTAGGAAAGATTTTTCCCGGATTTAGTATGTTATTGGGATCCCATGCTTCTTTTATCTTTTTCATCATCAATAGTCCAGTCCCACCAAGCTCCATCTCCATGTAGGGAGATTTTAATAGACCAATTCCATGTTCACCCGAAAGCGTTCCACCTAATTGAATAGCTGCTTCAAAAATTTCACTAACTGCATTTTCAACTTTCTTCATTTCTTCTATATTGCGCTTATCCGTAATGATATTCGGATGCAGATTTCCATCTCCGGCATGACCAAATACAACGAGGTTTAACTGATATTTGTCCCTGATTTGCTTCAGTCTTTCCATCATGGCTGGAATTTGACTCCGTGGGACAGTAGCATCTTCGGATATTTTTGTTGGTCCCATTTGTGTAATGGCAGGTGAAACCATTTTTCTTGCATTCCAAATACTCAGTCGTTCCTCTTCATTTTTTGCAACTCTGACATTAGATGCTCCAGCCTTTTTACACAAATCTTCACATTTTTTAATTTCTTCATCAATCGCGGCAGGATGACCATCTACTTCTATAATAATGAGTGCTTCAGCGTTTATTGGTAATCCGGATGGACTGAATTTTTCTACCGCTCGAATACAAGCATTATCCATCATTTCCATAGCAGATGGTAAAATCCCCGAGGATAAGATTTTTGTGATGGCCTGGCCAGAATCAACTAAACGGTCAAAATCAGCTAGTAATGTTTTCCGTGCTTGAGGCTTCGGAATCAAGCGCAAAATGGCTTCTGTTACAATTCCCAATGTTCCCTCAGAGCCAACAATAAGTCGAGTAAGGTCGTAACCAGTAACATTTTTGACAGTCTTGCCGCCTGTTCGAATAACATCTCCCAGAGGGGTTACAACTTCCAATCCGATGACATATTCTTTTGTTGTCCCATATTTTAGCCCTTTAGGTCCACTTGAATTTTCCAAAAGATTCCCGCCTATTGTTGCTACATGCGAACTGCTTGGATCTGGAGGATAAAACAAGCCTACTTTCTCTGCCTCTTTATGAATATTTGCTGTTATCACTCCTGGTGAAACAATAGCCAATAGATTTTCACGATCAATCATTAGTTTCTTATTTAGACGTGACATATCTAAGACCATACCCCCTTCAACAGGGAGTGGCCCCCCACTAAGAGATGTGGCCGCACCTCTTGGATAAACGGGAAATAAATAATGATTGGCAAGCTTTACAAGCTGACTTATCTCTTCCGTATTTAATGGTTGAACAACAATATCAGGCAAATACTGACCAAAGGATGCATCATAGCTATAGGAGTATCTCTCCGATAAATCGAGAAAAATCCGTTCAGGAGGAATGATTTGTTTAATTTTAGTTAGGATTTCTTGCTCTATAATAATCACTTCCTTTGCATAACTGTAATGGAGGTGAATATTTCATAAGGACCTACATTCAAAATGATTCTCCACCATCACAGCATTTTCGTTCGAATCTATGACACTTTCTCACCTTAATCAAAAATCTACATAATCGTATTAAGAATGTGATCCACCGAATACCTTCCCTACTCCGTGCATTTTTTCAAGAATAATAATCAAAATGACAGAGATAAAGATAACGACACTTGATACAGATGCAACGATTGGATTATATGCATCTTGCATTTGTGAAAAAATCTCAATAGGCAAAGTACGCATATCTGGAGAAACCATAAATAGTGATACGGTTACATTGTCAAATGAGGTCAAGAAAGCGAACAATCCTCCTGAGATAATAGCTGGACGAATGAGCGGTAATGTTACTTTCCAAAACACAACTATCGGATTAGCTCCTAGAATAGCTGCAGCCCTTTCGAGATTGTAATCAAACCCGCTTAAACCAGTAAGTACTAGCCGAATAACATAAGGAATACAGATGATAACATGAGCTATCAAAAATCCTGATGATGTACCTGCCAACATCATCGGGGTAAAGTAAATCAATAACGCAATACCTAGTACAAGCTGTGGCACACTTAACGGAGATGTTAAAAGAGATGTAATAAAAGCTTTACCTGGTATGTCGTATTTGGCGATTGCCAACGCACCAAGCGTACCGAAAAAAATGGAAAAGAAGGCAGCCATTAGAGCAAATTTTGTACTATTTCCGATTGCCTCCAAAAATTCTGGACGATCCAGAAGCTTTGTATACCATTGAAGGGAAAAGCCCTCTGCAGGGAAGCTTGGATAATTTGCACTAGTAAATGATGCTGGGATGACTACAATAAGTGGTATTAGGATATAGATGATGCCTATAACGGCAAGAGTTACACGCATAATGCCCAGACTTTTCATCATCGGAATACCTCCTTAAATTTGCTTATTTCAAAAGCACGTGTAAAGACAAAGACCGTAAGTAGGGTAGTGGCCAAAAGGACATATGAAATAGCGGAACCGAATGTCCAACGTAATAGATTATTAATTTGATCATAAGCAACCACTGGCATTACAGGAACATTAGCACCGCCCATTAGAGCTGGTGTAACATACGCACTCATTGATAAACTAAAAACAAGTACGCAACCGGATACAATTCCTGGCAAACTAAGCGGTAGTGTTATGGATAAGAAACTGCGGATTGGGCTTGCTCCAAGAATGGCACCAGCTTTATCCAAGGAAGGATCAATATTATATAAGCTAGTCGCAATGGCTAGAATCATGAAGGGTAAATACGCATTAGATAGACCAATGACAACCCCAACTTCTGAGAATAAAAGCTTAAGAGGTGTATCAATAATCCCTAGCGAAGTCAGCAATTGATTAATGGTTCCGTTTGGTAGCAATAGGAGATACCATCCAAAATTACGAACAACAATACTGACTAATAATGGTGAAGCGATTAATAAGGCAATATAGCCCCTAATACGTGGTGAGCTTTTCGCCATCGTTAGTGCTACTGGATAAGCAAGAATTAGGCAAACAATCACCGTGTAAAGGCTTATTTTTACCGTCAGCCAAAGTGATGTTAAATAGTAGCTATCCGTAAAAAACTGTGTATAATTTTGGAGACTGTAAACGGCAGCTGCACCATTAATATCGTCTGTTGAGATAAAGCTCAAATAAAGAATATACAGCATCGGAACAACAAAGAATCCACAGATAAACAAAAGAATTGGTAGTAGTAGAAGAAGCCCTGGTCCCCAACTTCTTCTTTTTTTGTATTTAGACTTTTTTTGCGGCTCTGGCGCTACAATAGTTTTATTGTTTACTTCTTGATCAACATAATCTCTGATGGGCTCCATCCGACATACACCTCACTTCCTGGCTGCCACGTGGAATCGAAGGCAGACGTCAAGATATGCAATGGTTTACCATGCAATGATACATCCACTTCCCATGAAGTACCTAAATAGTTCAATTGAGTAATATTTACTTTGTGAAAATGTTGAGATGTCTCTGTAGCATCTGGGTTAGAAGTAATGTTAACCTTTTCTGGTCTGATATAAAGCTTTACCTCGTCCCCAGTATGGCAACTTCGATCGGATCCCATTATATTATGGACATCTACAAACGTAATCTCGTTATCCATTTTCACAGATATTTTTTGATTGTCCACTGCGACAATTTTCCCCTCAAAGCTGTTTGATTTGCCGATAAATTGAAAAACAAATTCTGAATCAGGATGATTATAAATGGATGTCGGTGTGCTGATTTGCTCAATTTTTCCTGCATTCATCACAACCACTCGATCTGACATGGAAAGTGCTTCTTCCTGATCATGAGTGACAAAAATGGTAGTAACCCCAATTTCTTTTTGTAAACGCTTAATTTCTGTACGCAATTCATGACGTAATTTTGCATCCAAGTTAGACAAAGGTTCATCAAGCAAAAGTAATTCTGGTTTTACTACAAGTGCACGTGCAATCGCTACACGCTGCCTTTGTCCACCAGATAATTCCCTTGGATAGCGGTTCCCTAGTCCCGACATTTTTACAAGATCAAGTGATTCTGAAATCCTTTTATCTTTTTCAGAATTGGCAATCTTGCGTAGCTTTAGGCCAAAACTAAGATTTTCGTAGACCGTCATATGAGGAAAAAGAGAATATGTTTGAAACACCATACCTAAATCACGCTTATATGGCGGAACCTTTGTTACTTTTTTCCCCTTAATATATACATCACCTCGATCTGCTTCAAGGAAACCCGCAATCAAGTTTAACGTGGTTGTTTTTCCACATCCAGAAGGTCCAAGCAAAGTAAGCAATTCCCCCTGTTTTACATCTAGATCGATACCATTTAGCACCACATTTGATCCATATTGTTTGAAAGCACCTTTTATCTCTACATCATGTGTGACTGTCTGCATTAGAAAGCACTCCTTTCATTACTAAATAAATTAATGAATCATGTCATGTTCTATAAAATACTCTGTCGCTCCGGGGTGAAAATCGAGAGGAATCCCCTTTGTTGCTTCTTTAGGATTAATGCCCTCTGCAGCCGGGTGTATTTGCTGCAATTCAGTTAAGTGTTGGTAAAAAGTACTTACAAGTTCATAGGCCTCTTCTGTTGGTAGGTCTTTATATGTAAGCAACACATTTTTAACGGATACAGTATGGATGTTTTCCTTTATTCCTCGGTATGTTTCCAATGGAATAGATTGATCACTATAAAAGCCAAACTGCTTATGGAGCTGATTCGCTATTTTAGTAGGAATCGGCACGAGCTCTATCGGAATATCTGATGCTAATAATTCAATCTCTGGATTTGGCAAACCTGATGAGAAAAAGGCAACATCAATTGTTCCGTTTCTTAGAGCATCTGCTGATTGTGAAAAGGATAGATAGTACTTCTGGATTTCGTCCCTTTTAAATCCAGCTGCTAAAAGTGTTCGTTCTGCAATTAATTTTGTCTCACTGCCATCCATTCCAAGACTGACTCTTTTACCAGCCAGGTCTTTTAAAGACGTAATCCCACTTTTCTTAGTAGTGACAATATGAACGTAATTAGAATAAAGTCCGGTTAGTGCACGAAGCTGATCAACGCTATGTTCTTCCTCCGAAATTTGCGATTTTCCTAAAGCAAGTGTGTCAACAGCTGCAAAGCCAATCTCTGCCTTCTTTTGGCTGACAAGCTTAATATTAGCAAGAGAAGCACTGGTCACTTGAGTACCCGTAACGGTACCATTATGTTTTTCAAAAATATCTGCCATAGCCTGTCCAAGTGAAAAATAAACGCCTGACATATCTCCTGTCGCAATGATTAATAAATTGTTGTAGTCTGTCAGATTTTCAGCGTCTTCACCGATCTGTTCTGTTTGTGCTTTAGCAGGATAATAGATTTCCTGTTTACTATTCGCAGATACACATCCCACCAATAATACGGTAAGGATTAAACTAATTGCGAAGAGTGACCCTAGCTTCATTCATTCACAACCTTTCTTGCTATATTACTAATGCAATTTCTATGCCAAAAGTAAAATCCTATATAATGTATACGTTTTTAACCGTAATCCGGTTTTTCTTTGTATAAACCGGAAAAATCAGCCGGTATAGTCGGCAAAAAATGCCGATTTGTTAAAATTGTTCATCTGTTTGATATCATAAAGCTTGATCTTATCCCGAAGACTACGCTCGGAAATTTGGAGGACCTCCGCTGTTTTTTGTCTATGCCAACCGCAGTGGTTAAGTGTTGCTAATATCACTTCTTTTTCAACTTCCTTCAAGCTAACTCCTATTGGAATTTGAATATTTCCATCCGTTTTAGCTTCTGTTATGGAAAATGCAGGCTTCATTTCCTGGACATTAAGCGGTAAATCTCCCTCCGAAATGTCATCATCAGTAGATAAAGCGACTGTATATTCAATTATATTTCCGAGTTCACGAACATTTCCTGGGTAGCTATACTCTAAAAGGAGTCGACGTGCATCTGCAGAGATTGATTTCCTTTCCCTGTTCATTTCAAGACAGTACTTTTCTAAGAAATGATGAATCAGTACCGGTAAATCTTCCTTTCTTTCCCTTAGAGGTGGAATCCAAATTGGAATGACATTTAGCCTAAAATATAAATCCTCTCGGAATGTTCCTTCTCTGACCATTTGCTCCAAGTTTTTATTAGCTGCACAGATAATTCGTACGTCAAGTGATATTTTCTTGTTTGATCCAAGAGGAGTTAGTTCTTTTTCTTGGATCACACGCAGTAATTTAGCTTGAAGGGCAACAGGCATTTCACTTATTTCATCAAGAAATAGTGTTCCTCCATTTGCGGCAACCCACTTTCCCTCTTTCCGTTGTACCGCACCTGTAAAGGCCCCTTTTTCATAACCAAACAACTCTGATTCAAGTAATGTTTCTGGAATTGCCGCACAATTGACAATCTCAAGAGGTCCATTTTTCCGTTTTCCTGTATTATGAATACTGCGGGCTACTAGTTCCTTACCTGTTCCGCTTTCGCCTGTAATGAGGACACTAGAGTCAATGTCTTTAATGCGATCAATCATCGAAAAAACACGCTGCATGGCCTTACTTTTTCCAAGAAAAGTTTCATTGCCTCGTCTTTGCTCTAGCTCTTCATGTAACGTTTCAAGCCGGTAAGATAACTGCTTAAATTCTAATGCTCTCATAATTAGTAAAAGCAGTTCCTCCATATTGATTGGCTTGGTAATATAATAATAGGCTCCTCGCTTTATGGCCTCGATAGACGTTTCAATCGAGGCATAGGCTGTCATCATAATAATAGTGAGCGAGGGTGATTTTCGTTTCATTTCCTGAAGAATGTCTAATCCATTTTGACTTCCTAAACGAAGATCTAGCAGAACAATATCAATAGGTTTTTGCTCAATCATTTGAAGTCCTTCATGTGGGTCCGTTGTTGTAGTAATTCGGAAATCATCTTCTAATGCGAAACTGAGAGACGCGCAAATAGCTGGCTCATCATCCAAGACTAATACATGTGGTTTCACTTTTTTCTTCCTCCTCTTGATACAAAGGTAATGTTATGGTAAACATTGTTCCTTGATGGGGTTGACTGCTCACATGAATATCTCCGTTGTTTTCTTTAATCAGTTGATAAGATAAGGTAAGGCCCAGACCTACTCCTTTTTCTTTATTTGTATAGAATGGTTCAAAGATTCGAATTTGTTCTTCCTGTTCCATTCCTTTTCCTGTATCAGAAATCGTAATACGTCCCTTGCCTTTATCCTCTTTTTCCATACGAAACGCAATTCTTTTCTCGTCTGTCCCTTCTACTGCATGAATAGAATTTAAGATTAAATTTAAAAGCACTTGACGGATTTGCTGTGGATCAATTATAAAAAATAAATTTTCTTCAATAGATTGTTCAAGTATAATTTGTTTTTTCTCTATGGTAACTTGAAGGAAATCCAATAGAGAGGTAAGTTCAAGGGCAGAAATACGTTGTTTGTTTGGGGGTCGCGGTCGTGCATAATCTACTAAATCAGATACAATCGTATTGAGCCTGTTTACTTCAGATGGCAAATGTTCGATCATCATCTCTCTAAATTTAGGTTGTGCATATTTACTTGGCAGTAAGTCAATATAGGTTTTTATTGCAGTTAAAGGATTCCGAATTTCATGAGCTACACCAGCAACTAGCTGGCCTAACGCATGAAGTTTCTCTTGAGTAATAAGCTTTTGCTCGAGCTTTTTCTTTTCGGTTTCATCATTCATAGACAGTAAATATCCAGTCTGCTTCTCTTGCGAATCATACATTTGTAATACGTGGTAATAGATAATTTTCTCCTTACTTTTACCATTCAATTTCAAAATCAAGGTTCCTGTCACATCGTTCTGCTTAGCTCGTTTGATATTAAACTGTTGTAGAATTTGAATAAATAATGAAAAATCGTGACTATTCAACTCCTTATTAACGCATAAATCAAGTATGTCTAATGCCCTATCATTAAAACTTGTAACCATAAAATGAAGATCAAATGTCACAATTCCTGTATGGATATTGGTTAAAATTTGGTCTTTGAATGCAATATTGTCAGCAAGCTTTTGCCGTTGATCTTGAAGACTATCATTTAATAATCTTAATGTAAGGGTCTGACTATTAACTGCTTTTTTTAGGCGCTGATTCCAAATATAAATTAATAGAAGAATTAAAGCTACAGCCGATAATACCAGCATTAGTAGAAAAATAAAATGCTCTAATTTAGCAATTTCAACCTGAGTTTGTGGTGTTATCCACTGATTTATGATGGTATTTACTTCCCCTTTTGCCTTTAGAGTAGTAAGTGTTTGATTAATCATTTGGAGCAATGATTCATTACCTGCTTTAACTGCGATTGCATAATCTGCTGGTTCTATCACTTCATCGAGGATGACAAAATTACTTTTCTGATTAAAATTCTGTAAATAGTATGTCGATGTCCATTTATTACCAATAAAAACATCAGCTCTATCATTTATCAGTGTAATGAGTCCTGTATACTGGTTTGTAGATAGAGTTAAATTTGTATTACGCATATTCAGCATGATTCCAAGGGCAGGAGTGTGGTTCTCCAGCACGACATGTAGATTTCGAATATCTGTAATTTCTTTAATCCTTCTCTTTTGCTCCTTCGGAATGATAATCGAATCAGACATTGTAAAATAGGGAGCAGAAAAGTCAAACCATTTATCTTTTTCTGTGTTGTAAGTAATACCAGCAATCGCATCTATTGTTCCCTTCCTCAGAGCTTCTTCAGCATCTCTACTGCTCATTGGAACATATTCAAATTTTAGTCCATTCTCAACGGCAACCTTTTCCATTAAATCTATGTTGATACCAGTAAGTGTTCCATCTTCACTCGTAAATGAGAAAGGAGGTAATGCCCAATCACCCGCAATTTTATAGACTTTATCCTCTTCTGCATGTACAGAGTATTCACACACCAAGAAAGACCCTTGGATGGTAAGGATAAGAAGAAAAAGTCTAAACCATTCGCTAAACTTTTTTTTGATCGTAACCACTCCCTCCTGGTAAATCATCCAAATTAAATAACAACACGATCATTCTAATCACCAAATCTATGTAAGAGATTATTCATAATTCAATTTTTATATAAAATTACATATTTTACCTTTTATTATAAACTAGCTGGAATAATAATACTAACATCAAAGATTAATAATCTTGTTTTTATTAAGATGAACCAGGTCACTGAATCATAATTCCTTACTATGAACTAAGAAATTAAATATTGGATACAATCCTCTGTAAATATAAGGGTTGAAATACATTTTTTAGCATGTTATCTTATATATTGTATCCAATTCATTTAGGAGTGAATTTTTTGAAGAATAAAAATAAGACAAATAATTCCACTATTGTAAACTTTGTTTCTAAAAAACTCAGACAAGCTATACTAGAGGGTACGTTAAAAAAAGGAGATCGGCTTATTCAGGAAGAATGGGCAGAAAAACTGAATGTGAGCAGGATGCCGATACGTGAAGCGCTAACTCAGTTACAAGTAGAAGGTCTAATTGAAATGGTTCCACATAAAGGAGCTGTTGTCACACCCATTACAAGGGATAACGTAGAAGAAATTTATTATATCCGTTCTCTTCTTGAAGGGTTAGCTGTAGAAAAGTCCCTTCCCTTTTTAACAAAGCAAGATTGCAATCAATTAAAAGATATTTTGCTTCAAATGGAAACGCTAACAATAAATGACGAGACAAATGATCAATATATTCTTCTAAACTCTGCATTTCACGGAACACTTAGAAAAGAATGCCCCTGGCCGCGACTACATAAAATGGTAGATTCTCTTGGAATATCACCCATTGCTCCTAATCTATTAATAGATTATTACCAAGAAACACAGCGTGAACACCGAGCGATTTATGAAGCAGCACTTCGTGGGGATCCAGCAGAACTTCGAGCAGCTATGGAGTTTCATATTTTGAGGACAAAAAATAATCTAATTGAGTATATGGATAGGCTGAGTAACACACAGGCGCAATAAAGTGAAACTTCCTTCAGTGGGGGCTTTTCTCATCAAGTATTGTTGGCTAGTTAAATATTGTTAAATAGGAGGCGTTACGTATGACCATATATGATTTTGCAATAGTTGGTGGGGGAATTGTTGGTTTATCAACTGGAATGGCCCTTTATGAGAGATTTCCTAATGCAAAGGTAATTGTAATTGAAAAAGAAGCAGCAGTTGCAGAACATCAAACCGGGCATAATAGTGGCGTCATTCACTCAGGTATTTATTATAAGCCAGGCAGTTTCAAGGCGAAATTCGCAAGTCAAGGAAGCCGTTCCATGACAAAGTTTTGCCAGACACATGGCATCAAACATGATATTTGTGGAAAGGTTATTGTTGCGACAAAACAGGAAGAATTGCCACTTCTCGATAATTTATACGAACGGGGACTTCAAAATAAACTTGCTATTCAAAAAATCGGTGTAGAGGAACTGAAAGAAATCGAGCCACATGTTAACGGGCTAGGCGCCATCCGTGTGCCCCAGGCTGGCATTGTGAATTATCGTGAAGTAAGTGAAAAGTTCGCGGAAATTATACGTAGTTATGGAGGAGAAATCTGTCTCCGTACAAAAGTAGAAAAAATACATGAAGAAGCAGATATGGTTACCATTGAAACAAGTCGAGATATAGTAAAAGCAAGGATGGTTATAAACTGCGCCGGACTTCACAGCGACCGTGTCGCAAGAGCAGCAGGTTACAAAACGGATATGAAAATTGTGCCTTTCCGTGGAGAATATTTTAAACTAAAGCCAGAAAAAAGATATCTCATCAACCATTTAATTTATCCGGTACCAAATCCAAAATTCCCCTTCCTTGGTGTTCATTTCACTCGGATGATTAACGGTGAAGTAGATGCTGGACCTAATGCTGTGCTCAGTTTCAAACGTGAAGGCTATAAAAAGACTGATTTTAACGCAAAAGATTTAGCTGAAGTACTTAGCTACAGTGGATTCTGGAAGCTGGCTAGAAAGTTTATGAAAGAAGGTTTAGATGAATATGTTCGTTCTTTCAGCAAAGCACAGTTCACGAAAAGTCTACAGGAATTAATTCCTGAAATACAGGAGGATGACCTAATACCTGCACCAGCAGGCGTTCGTGCTCAAGCGCTGAGAGATGACGGAAATATGGTTGACGATTTTCATATAATAATGGGGAAACATACCATTCACGTCTGCAATGCACCTTCACCAGCTGCGACGGCTTCGATTGAAATTGGCAAAGAAGTCGTAAGTCGCATTCCTGATCAGACACATCTACTTCAAGTTCACGCTACCATGCAAAAATAATATGAAACGCACTCATTGATATGACTTTATACATCAAACTTTTTTCTTGATCTTTTTATAGCATGTAAAACATAAAAGTGATTTATTTTCTTGAATCACACCATCAAGAAACCCACCATTACAATAAACTTCTTTATTGCATGATGCACAATTTCCAATTAGTTCTCTCATTATATTCCTCCGATTTTTATAAGGTTGTAAATCGAATTTTTTTGCATCATTATTAAATATTTTGGTATGCAAAAGGAGCAAGTAATGCATAATTTATAAAAATATATTGGAGTAATTAATTAGTATTTACGTATATAAATAATTGTGGATGAGAAAGAATTTACAATGATCTGGAGTAAATCTGCAAGATGTCTTTTATGCAGATATTAAAAATGATGGCACTTTTAGATAAAAGTAACTAAATTTTTATCAAAAAGCGAACAGTCTCTGTACCTTCCACTGTTCGCTGAAATATTTTTAACCAAACTGTTCATAATGAATAACAGATTCCCTTAGTACCAGTTGTTTTGCTGGTGGTTCCTCTTTTGGATAGCCTAAACCGATAATAGCTACTACCCGTCTATCACTTGGAATGGATAGTGCTTCTCGCACATAATCTTCTCGTTTTTTGGATTCATTTTGATCCTCTGCATGGTATATGGCTCCAAATGCTGCTCCTACACCTAATTCAGTTGCTGACAACCAAATAAATCCACTAGAAATGGAGGCATCCTGCAACCAATATTTACTCACCTTTGGACATCCTGTGATGACAATAGCTGCTGCAGCCCCTGTTAACCAAGGTACAAAAGGTGTAGCTTGTGCTAAATGATTTAGCATTTGCCTATTGGTGACTATAATAAACTCTCTTGATGGCAAATTATTTCCTGCTGGGGAAAGAAATGCCGATTCTACTATTTGCTCTAACTGTTTAGAAGGAATCGGTTGATTTAAAAAGTTAGTTATCTCACGTCTCTTCTGAATACTTTCGAATACATTCATTAAAATTACCTCCCTACTTTCTAGCGTTTGATTTTCAAGTTTCAATCCTTCGAAGCATTTCTTCCTTTAAGACTCGTGCATGATTATGGAGAGGATCCTTGGCTGCGTATAGCAAGGTCATTTTTCCTTTCTTGGCTATCTGGCATAATTCTTCTAATTTATAAACTTTCAATTCATCATTTCTTAATTCATCTATATATTTCGCTTGAAACTCATCAAATCGGTCTGCTTGATGTCCAAACCATTTTCTTAATTCGCTGCTTGGTGCAATTTCCTTTGCCCAGTCCGTTAACTTCGCCTCTTCTTTGCCGACTCCTCTTGGCCACAATCGATCAACCAAAGCTCGATAACCATCTGAATCATCATATGGATCATATATTCTTTTAATCATAATGTTTACCATATGACCACCTCACATCTGATAATACGCATTAAACTTCATCTCATTCATTATTGACGTAAATATTTATCTAATTCATCAATATTTGTATCATGTCTTTTTTTCATTTCTATTAAAAAAGATTCCGTCTCAGGTTTTGTACCAAAAGCTATCGCTTCGTCAATTTTACGGGCAACCCAAGACTGACCTTTATTGAGAAGGGTTAGTTTTTCCTCTAATGTATCGAGTGCCATCACTTTATTAACAAATTCCCCCACTTCCTTGCTGGGCACACCTCCTTCATGCAATACCGACTGATGAAGACCCGCACAACTCCATGCTTCATCTCGTTTCACCTGTTTATACTGAGCATCCAACTCCTCTGATGGATAATGTTCCATTAGATAATTTGCCGTCGCAACACCTGCACGTTCTGCTTCAAGTAATGCATTCAAAAGATCAATTAATTGTTGTTTTTCACTCATTCTATTTCCCCCTCATCACCCTATAGATTAAAATCAACATCTTTATTTATTATTTATAAAGATGTATTTATTTTACTACTTTATTTATGTTTGACTAGTGACTTTTTTAACAAATTATTCTAGAAATTGAAATGATCCTTTCGAGTTATATCCGTTTTTTATCGAAATAAGGTATTATAATTCAATAAAAAAACACCAACTTATTTCCACTAATGGCGAAAGTCGGTGTTGAAAATTTCATTACATTCATATAAAAAAGTAAAATTTATCTCTTAATAACAAAGAGTTATCCAATCTCTACTGACCATTTTAATTAATATTACATATTTCAATCGGACAGTTCGTACATCCATTACTTTGCCGTAACAAATCGATATCATGGATGATTAATTTTCCGGAGTCATCATAGGAAAGAATGTCCTGCTTCTTTAAGTCACTTAACATTCGATTAATACTTTCACGTGTGCAAGCACAAAAATCAGCTAAGTTTTGATTCGTTAACATGATATCAATTAGAATTCCTTCCTCGTGTTCCACTCCATAGCTGTTTGTTAAGCGGATTAATGTGGAATAAAGAGCTCCTTTTTTACCATTCAATAAAAGATCCTTTTGTTTCGATTGAATTCTCCTTATATGATTACTGTACCATTTCATGAATTCAAAAGTCAGTGCACCGTTCATGCTTAATGTACTTTCGAGTAGATCTTTATTAATCACCAGTACTTCTCCATCTTCCACTACTTTTCCGCTTAACATATACTTAGCATGATCTGTAAATAAGATCAGTTCTCCTA
>SMEO01000139.1_pt1 | contig 28995 bp, 28 predicted proteins | sample 2456251 | NCBI WGS metagenome assembly SMEO01 (sample SAMN10132594, study PRJNA489261) | soil metagenome | isolation source: day1 control-silt loam soil ammended | place: USA | reverse complement strand
TAGCGAAGACGTTCCTCATATGTAGAAGGTGGATTAGACTTCCTATTTTGCAGCCCTTCCCAACATAGCTCCTCCAACATATCATCACTAGTTTTACCGTCAACAGTGGGATATTTAGGAAGTAACGATTGATGCAATGGGATATCTACATTACATTGGGAAGCAATATATAGCGTATTTTCCAATACATCCGGTAAGTCTGAAAATTGTTCAGCCATCTCTTGCATACTCTTAAAGTAAAACTGTTTCGAAGGGAATACTATTCTTTCTTCTTCGGACAGCTTATGTCCATTTCCAACTGCAAGCAAAACTTCATGAGCTAGCGCATCATTAGCATTCAAATAATAAACTGGATTTGTGGCTACCACCTTTACTCCTATTTGTTTGGCTAATTGTATGACCGCATGATTTGTTTTCTCTTCTCCTGAAACATGGAGTCGTTGAATTGATAGATAAAACTGTTCTAGTCCAAATACCTCTAGAAGCTTCTTTGCTTCTATTGTTGCTTCTTCAAATTTTTCCTCCGCGAAATACTGCTCAATTTTCCCCTCTGCTCCTGGAGATATGGCTATTAATCCCTTAGAATAGGCTTTTAGCCAGTTCCGTGGTAATCCATTGGGCGATTTTGTTTGAATGGCACTACTAATCTTTAATAGATTGTGATAACCTTGCAAATTTTTGGCTAATAAAATAAGTGGGTGTGCTGATTCTTCATCATCATCTAGAACGTCGGTAAACAATCCAATAATAGGTTTAATTCCAACCTTTTGGCATTCCTTGTAAAAATAAAGAGAACCATACATCACATTCCGATCACATAATGCCAAACTGGTCATCCCATCGTCTTTCGCTTGTGCAACTAACTCCTCTATTTTTACCGTCGAGTTAAGTAAACTATAGCCGCTCTGAATATGGAGATGAGTAAACAAATATTTCTCCCCCCTTTAAGACCTGTTTTTCTTTATTATAGTGGGTAATGCAAAAAAAAGAAAATATGTTCTCATTTCAACTTCTATCATAACACTAGCCATTATTCCATATAGATAATATAGAAAAGTGGAACCGGCTCGTTCAGCTCGCGAAGAAAATAGGAAAAGACACGAAAGGCGCTCTTTGCCTTTACGGGGCTTTTATCTTTTTCACAGCGAGCTAGCCGGTGGAGCTAGACAGAGAAAAGCAGAACCGGTACCCGGTTGATAGATAAACATGTGAAGGAGGATGGGATATGAATGAAGCGTTTATGCCAGCCTTTATTAATAGTTATTTTATTTCACTTGGCGTGCTGCTTGGAGGAGCATTAATAGGTGGGCTTTCCGCTTTTTTTACAGGACAAGCACCCATGACAACCGTATTTCGCATATCTGATAATTTGCGCATCTGGGCTATTGTAGCAGCAATTGGTGGTACCTTTGATATGATGTATACCTTTGAACGTGGCATTTTTGACGGGCAAACAAAGGATATCATCAAACAAGTCCTATTAATTCTATCCGCACTAGGTGGAGCACAAACAGGCGCTCTCATTATTAATTGGTTCACACAAGGGCATATTTCATGAGAATTCCGCCTCTTTTCAACAACCCTAGCTGGCAACGTTTCCTTGCTGGGGTTGTCATTGGTGCGATTATTAGTTGGGTCCTTTTCTTTTATATGTATGGAATCCAGCAAGATAAACAAATTCTCACTATTCAGTCACAAGAAGAACAAATAGACGATTTAAATAAAAAAATAGCTATTTGGGAAGAAGATTATCAAAAATTAAATGAACAAAACGAAGAAGTGTTACGGATTCAAGAAATTGTAGTAAAAATCAAAAATGGAAAAAACTATAATCTCGATAAATTGAGTGTCGCCGAAGCTGAGGATGTGATCCGTGATGATCTTGCATCACTAATTGCCAAAGACCTCAAAACAATCTATGACGGAAAAGTATTATTAAAAAAATCTATTGAAAATAAATTTATCGAAATTAACAAAAAACAATATCGCTTAGAAGTGGTCGAAATTATATTTTATACGAAAATGTATATTGAAGTGAAACTAAAAAGAGTTTAAAAAACCCCTACCGCTTTTATATAAGCGTAGGGAGTTTTCCATTAACCTATTACATAGAACTCAGTTCATGAGTAGAATTAGATTCTCCATCTACCACTAAGGTGCTAGTAGGGTAAGCAAGAGATACACCTTCTTCTTCTAGCACTTCTAGAATTTTAAAGTTTATTTCTTCTTTTATGTCTAAAAATTCTCCCCATACAGTTGATTTTGTAAAAAAGTAAATAAAGATATCTAGGCTATTCATATCAAATTGATCAAATTTAACAAAAATTGTTTCTTCATGAACGCCTGGATGATTGCGTATGAATGCATCTACCTTTTTAACAATTTCTTCAATTTTCTGTTTTGGTGTATTATGTTGGACTCCAAGATGAAAGGTCACTCTTCGCTTTCCCATTTTACTCCAGTTTGTAATCACCGCATTAGCTAGGGTAGCATTCGGAATGGTGACTAATGCTTGTGTAAATTCTCTTACTCTTGTACTTCTAAATGTAATATCTTCTACAGTTCCTTCTACATCAGTAGTTTGAATCCAATCACCAATCGAAAAAGGTCTTTCCATAATAATAACGATTCCACCGAAGAAGTTAGCAATAGCATCTTTAGCAGCCAGTGCAAAAGCCAAGCCTCCCAGACCTAATCCAGCGACAAATCCATTAACATCATAATTAAATTCTTGAGCAATAATGCTAAAAGTAATGGCAATAATGATAAACCGTAACCCTTTTGATAAAAACGGAATTAGTATCTGATCCATATTAATATCAAATCGGTCTCTGATTTTTTCAAATAAGACCGATGAAGCTGATGAAAAATTATATAATCCCCAACTAATGGTAATTATAATAAGAGAACGAAAAATTTTTATCACTAATGGACCTGATTGATCCAGATATGGAAAATATCGTAGAGCTACATATAGGCCTAAGACAATAAATAAAAAGCCAATCGGTTGTTCAATTGAATTAAATGTATGTGTAAAAAATGGAGTGCGAGCCTTTTTACTCAACTTTTGTACGAACTTCAATATATATTTTAAGAAAATCTTCCGTACAAGGAGAAATAATAATAAAATACCGATTGAAATACCTAAATTTTGTAAGTTTTCATCATCAACATTTGCAAACATTTCTTTACTCCTTCTTCACCACATAACTCATTAAAATAGTTTTTCTCCATTGACCTCACTATTAAGCATTTTGATTAATTTGCTCTAATTCAGCTAATATATTGTCAACTTCATCCCACGAATAAATCGATGCACCAGCAGCGAGAGGATGGCCACCACCATTAAACTTTCTTGCTACTGTGTTAATAACTGGGCCTTTCGAACGGAAGCGAACACGAATTTCCTTCTCTTCTTCGATAAAGAACACCCAAGATTTCACACTTTTAACCGAACCTAAAGATCCAACTAGTCCAGAGGCTTCTGATGCTGTTACATGAAATCGTTCCATAATGTCTTTACGTATAATCATTTTTCCCGTTCCATTTGGAAGCACTTCGAAATGTTCAAGCACGTAGCCATTTAAACGAACAATATTTTCATTTACATCGTACATTTCTTGAAATAATTGTGGACGCGAAAAATCATAAGCCATTAGCTCACTAGCATAAGCAAATGTTTTCTCCGTTGTACTTTGGAATAAGAAGCGCCCCGTATCACCCACGATTCCCGCAAATAATAAACGAGCTGCTTCATCATTCATTTTCAACCCTTGATCTTTGCCTTCTAAATAAAATTCATAAATCATTTCCGAAACTGAGCTTGCATTGGTATCTACCCATAGCAAGTCACCGTAAGGATCTTCATTCGGATGATGATCAATTTTAATCAATTTGGCACCATTTTTATAACGGCTATCAGAAATACGTGCTGTATTCGCCGTATCACATACAATAACAAGTGCTCCTTCATATGTTTCATCTGGAATATTATCTAATCTACGAAGATAGTTTAAAGCTGGATCTTCTTGTCCAACGGTGTATATTTTTTTATCAGGAAAAGAAGTTTTTAAAATTTCTGCCAGTCCTCCTTGAGAACCGTAAGCATCAGGGTCCGGTCGAACATGGCGATGAATGATGATGGTATCGTATTTCTTTATTTCTGTTAAAATAGTGGCTTTCATTATAATCCCCTTTTCATTTTCGTATATGTCTATTTAATCAAAAATCAGTCAAAATAAAAAGTAATAACAAATAATCTTATTCTCGTTTTCATTGAAATGTTGACTATCTAAACAGTACAATATAGTTAAGTTCCATTAATGGAAAAAAGATGAAATTTTATTACTAATTAATTTTCTATGGGAGGTTAAGTGATAACTATGCCTGTTTTTGTTGTTATTATTGTCATCTGTCTAGTGTTTTACTTATTTTATAAAGTAAAATCAATACGCTCCCATTTACCGATGGAGAAAAAATGGATCTCTGGAAAATCAGCCATCGCATTAGGTGCATTCGTTGCGTTCTTCGGAATCAATCAACTCTTTTTATTTCAATCTACTATGACGTACATTGTAGCAGGTATCTTTATCCTTATTGGAGGTTTCAGTATAGTTGGAGGATATAAGATGTATAAATTCTATCTCCCGTACGCCATTGAAGAAGCAGAGCATATCGCTCTAGAAAAACATGATGTGTCTCCATAATGATAAAGTAAAAGGGATAATCCGCTGATTATCCCTTTTACTTATACGGAGTGGTTCAGATCGGCTAAGACATGTGGACGTGGCAACTTTAACCGTTTTTCCCTCTTTCCACTCTGCAATTTTCAAGCTTCAACATACAGGTCGTGCTGTTTGTGCACGCGTTGCCACAGTATGTGTGAACATAGTCCAACTTCCTACATGACGAAGCCAGTTCACTTTTCTTATGACCGGTCGAGTAATTGGCATGTTAGCAGTGCTTTACCTACTAATTTACCTTGGTTAAATACTTCGACATCCACTTTACCGAATTTTCGTCCAACATCCAGTACACGTGGTTGAATTTCAATAGTACTATCAATTTGGACTGGTTTGATAAAATAGATGGTCATATTTTCAACAACCAAATCACCACGTTTGTAATTCTTCAATGCGCGATTTGCTGAATCTGTAACTAAAGTTGTAAAAACCCCAGTAGATATCGTTCCTAAATAGTTAGTCATTTGTGGCGTTACGCCATATTTGTATACATCTTCACCCTTGCCACGATTATCGGTCATCATCAGTGAACTAGTTATCGTATCATCTATCGTTTCTCCCACTTGTGGCTGACGGTGACTGACTTGAAGTGCCTTTAATACATCTTGCCGACTAATAATACCTTGCAATACATGATTATCGTTTACAACAGGTAATAGCTCAATACCTTCCCACACCATCATATGTGCTGAAGATGCCACACTCATCTTATTACCAACGGTCATCGGACTTTTCGTCATGACCTTCTCAATTGGAATGTCTTGGTCTTGTCCCATAATATCTTTCGATGTAACAATTCCATGAACTTTCATATTATGATCAACAACCGGAAAACGGCCATGACCGGATTCCTTATTCAAGGTATGCCATTTTTCAATTAAATCACCAATTGATAAGAATGAAGTTTCAGTAATCGGTTTTACAATATCCTCCACCAATAAAATTTCCTTCTTAATTAACTGATCATAGATTGCTCTGTTAATCATTGTTGCCACTGTAAAGGTATCATATGAACTAGAAATAACAGGCATTTCCAATTCGTCCGCCAGTTTTTTTACATGGTCTTCCGCATCAAAGCCACCTGTTATTAATACGGCAGCTCCAGCTTTCAAAGCTTGCTCATGCGCCTGAGTACGATTACCGACAATCAGTAAGTTTCCTGCTTCTGTATATCGCATCATCGCATCAAGCTTCATAGCTCCGATTACAAATTTATTTAATGTTTTATGTAGTCCCGTTCTTCCACCAAGTACCTGACCGTCAACAATATTAACGACTTCAGCAAAGGTTAGTTTTTCAATATTTTCTTTTTTCTTTTTCTCTATTCGAATGGTACCTACACGCTCAATCGAGCTAACATATCCTTGATTCTCAGCTTCTTTAATTGCTCGATACGCGGTGCCTTCACTTACATTCAATGCTTTCGCAATTTGTCGAACAGAAATTTTCTCTCCAACGGGAAGCTCATCAATATGTTTTAAAATTAGTTCATGCTTAGTAGCCAAGCTATTCACCCTTTTCACGGTATTCCTATATACCTATTATAAGGCGAATTTGTCCAATGCACAAACCTTATGAATAATAATGCATTTTCTTGTATTCCTTTTGTTCACTTAATTTTCGTTTCTTAGGTGAATACAAAATGCCTGTTAAATTGCCTGCTATCGCAAATAGTGCAAATAATAGCCAGCTACCTGCAAATACACTTTCTGCACCACCCGCCTGGAATGACAGCCGTGGAACCGCATAATATAGCAGCACACCACATAAAAGTAAACATAAAAATAATCGCTGTTTCATTTTCTCCCCCCCTTTTTTCACATCATATGCTCCACTCTCCAAAAAAGAAGCAAATTAAAAAAGCATTAGAAACACGTATTGTAACTTATAGTCTAAAAAAAGAGTCTGACCCTAGAATAAGATCAGACTCTCTTGAATCTTATAATTCAATTACTTCTCCTACTTCCATCACCTTGCCATTTTTGGCTTCTAATGACTCAATAAACTTGTATGGATCTTGATGGATTACCGGAAATGTATTGTAATGGATTGGGACAACTGTTTTTGGCTGCAACCATTTAGCCGCTATTGCTGCATCTTCTGGGCTCATTGTAAAATTATCGCCAATTGGAATAAACGCTAAATCAATCTTGTGCTTATCACCAATTAACTTCATATCAGAATACAAAGCCGTGTCTCCAACATGATAGACCGTTTTTCCTTCAGCTGAAAAAAGAATGCCTGCAGGTAAGCCTAAATAAATAATTTGCTCATCAACTGTCGCATAACCTGTACTATGGAAGGCAGGCGTTAAGGTAACCTTTCCAAAATCAAACTCGAAGCTACCGCCAATATTCATACCATGTGTGCGAATTCCTTGCCATCCTATATAAGTAGCAATTTCAGCAATTCCAACAACTAACGCATCATGTTTTTTTGCGAGTTCCACCGTATCTCCAAGATGATCATTATGTCCATGCGTCAAAATAATAACATCTGGTTTTACATCGTCAACTTTTAAATCTGTTAATGAGTTCCCAGTAATAAATGGATCAAATAATATTGTTTTTCCATTTGTTTCAATTTTTACAATTGAATGTCCATGAAAAGATACTTTCATTTTTCCACACTCCCTTTTACAAGCTTATTTTATATATTCTTTGTTTTGAATATAAATCCTTTAACATTTACATTCAATTATGAGACTGATAAGGTAATCCTATACTTGAATTGGAGGAATATTTAATGAGTAATCCATTAACTGACTTATGTAGCTGGCTTCAATTAGAAGATATAGACGCTGCCTTTTTAACATCCCCTGATAATATCTTTTATTTTAGCGGATTTAAAAGCGACCCACATGAAAGATTACTTGCTCTTGTTGTTTTCCCAGAAAGTGAACCTCTTCTCATTTGTCCTCAAATGGAGGCAGTAGATGCAAAAAATGCATGTGATTACGCTGAAGTAATCGGCTATACGGATATTGAAAATCCTTGGGAAAAAATAAAACAAACTATTACAACACGTAAGCTGACACTTCGAAAGGTAGCGATTGAAAAAGAGCATATGAACGTCGAACGGTACGAACATATTCAACATTATTTCCCAGCTCACTCCTTTATTTCTGCTGAAGAAAAACTACGTCAGCTTCGAATGATCAAGACAGAAAAGGAAGTAGAAAAAATCCGAGAAGCCTGCCGTCTTGCTGATCTCGCCGTTGAAATTGGTGTTCATGAAATCACAGAGGGAAAAACGGAGATGGACATTCTCGCAACCATTGAATATGAAATGAAAAAAATGGGCCATGAAATGTCTTTTTCCACTATGGTTTTGACTGGAGCAAACGCAGCTTCACCACATGGGACACCAGGAATGACCAAAATACAACGGGGTGACCTTGTCTTATTTGATTTAGGCGTTGTCTACGATGGATATTGTTCGGATATTACTCGCACGGTTGCCTATGGTGATATAAGTGAGCAACAAGCAGTCATTTATGAAACGGTACGTAAAGCCCAAGAAGCCGCTGTTTCCATCAGTAAGCCTGGCATTTCATGTGCTGAGTTAGACTTAACAGCACGAAATATTATTAACGAAAGTGGATTTGGCAATTATTTTCCGCACCGCCTCGGCCATGGGCTTGGAGTCAGTATTCATGAATATCCATCTATTACGGAAACAAATCCGCTCCTTTTACAAGCAGGAATGGTGTACACCATTGAACCAGGGATTTATGTTCCTAATATAGCTGGCGTACGAATTGAGGATGATATCTATATAACGGAAAGCGGTTGTGAAGTTTTAACGAGGTATCCAAAGTCCTTACAGATTATTCAATAATTTGATTATATTTTGCAAATATTCGCGAAATTTTTACCTATTCATTACATTGTTATTGTATAATAGGTTTATAAAAGGAGGAGATATATTATGAGTACAAAATATAATACTATTTTAGTTGCTGTCGACGGCTCTCAAGAAGCTGAGTGGGCTCTAAAGAAAGCGTATACAATCGCAAAAAATAACAATTCAAAACTAGTTTTAGCACATGTAATTGACACACGAAATTACCCAACTGTAGAAGCTTATGATACAACAATTCGTGATCGTTCTGAAACATTTGCAAACGATCTTGTAAGTAAATATAAAGCAGAAGCTGAAGCTGCTGGAGTAACAGATGTCGTTTCTGAAATTGTATTCGGTTCTCCTAAAGCACAACTTTCAAAAGAATTACCTAAAAAACATAATGTAGACCTAATTGTCTGTGGTGCAACAGGACTAAATGTTGTAGAACGCTTCTTAATTGGTAGTGTATCAGAAGCTATTGTCCGCCACTCTCGTTGTGACGTTGTTATTGTCCGCACCAATGATAAAGAAGAAGCATAAGCTATAAAATGTAAGTTGTACATAAAACCTTGTTCCCTAACAGGTAGCAAGGTTTTTTTCATGTTTTCTAATAGAAAAAAAGATGCCTAGATTGAGGCGTATATACTGAATTGGATCGATTAATATCAGATTTGGCATAATGATCGAAGAAATTAGTATGATTCCCTTACTCACTTCCTATTTCGAGCCCAAAAGAGGCTATCCTGTTAGTCAATGACCTGACAAAACGGGATAGCCTCCTCTTTCTTATGCTTGTAATAGTTGTTCTGCTTTTTTAATCGCAAGATGTACTTGAGCAAACCCCGTACCACCAGCACTGTTACGACGTTTCACTGCTTCATATGGATTAAGAGCGGCATAAATATCTTCCTCAAATAATTCAGATGCTTCTTTAAACTGTTCCAATGAAAGATCTGCTAAGAAACAGTCCTGTTGAACACAGAATAAAACAAGCTTACCTACTACTTCATGAGCTTTTCTAAATGGCATACCTTTAGAAGCCAAGTAATCTGCAAGTTCCGTAGCATTTGAGAAATCATTTCTTGTTGCTTTTTCCATTACATCTGTTTTTACTTTCATTGTAGAAATCATACCAGCGAAAATTTTCAATGAACCAATAATCGTTTTAACTGTATCAAAAACGCCTTCTTTGTCCTCTTGCATGTCTTTATTATAAGCAAGCGGCAGTCCTTTTAACACAGTTAATAACCCCATTAGGTTTCCGTACACTCGACCTGTTTTACCGCGAATTAACTCAGCCATATCAGGATTTTTCTTTTGCGGCATGATACTACTTCCTGTAGAAAAGGCATCATCCAACTCGATAAATTGGAATTCTTGACTTGACCAAAGAATAACTTCTTCACTAAAACGTGAAAGGTGCATCATCATTGTTGCACTATTACTTAAAAACTCAAGTGCAAAATCACGATCACTTACTGCATCTAAGCTATTTTCATAAATACCCTCAAATTCTAACAATTCAGCACTTAAATGACGATCAATTGGGAAGGTTGTCCCAGCCAAAGCACCTGCACCAAGAGGTGAAATGTTAATACGTTTTAAACCTTCAATAAAGCGTTGTTTATCGCGTTCAAGCATCCAGAAATAAGCCATTAGATGATGACCAAATGAAATAGGTTGAGCACGCTGTAAGTGGGTATAACCTGGAACAAGCGTTTCAACATGGACCTTTGCCTTCTCCACAAGTGCTTCTTGCAAGCTTTTAATTAAAGCGACAACATCTTTCGTTTGATTACGCAAATACAAATGAATATCTGTTGCGACTTGGTCATTACGGCTACGGCCTGTATGAAGCTTACCACCAACAGGACCAATTTTCTCAATAAGCATACTTTCAAGGTTAAGATGGATATCTTCCATCTCAACCTTAAACGTTAATTCACCATTTTCAGCTTTTTCTTGCAAACCTTTCAAACCAGCGATAATCTTTTCGACATCCTCTTCTGGTAAAATCCCAGTTTGCTTTAGCATGGTAACATGGGCTAAACTGCCCTGAAGATCTTCATGAACAAGCTCTTGGTCAAATGAAATGGAGGCTCCAAACTCATCTACCCATTCTTCAGCAGACTTTGTAAATCTTCCTCCCCAAAGTTTGCCGCTCACTTTGTCACCTTCTTGTTATTTACCATACTGTTAACTGCTGTTGGAAGACCAAAGATCTTAATGAAACCAACAGCTGCATCATGATCAAACTCATCAGCTTTTGTATAAGTAGCTAATTTTTCATCGTATAAAGAATACTCAGATTTTCTTCCCTCAACAATTGCATGACCTTTAAACAGTTTCACACGTACTGTACCTGTTACTGTTTTTTGTGTTTCTGCTAAGAAAGCTTCTAATGCATTACGAAGCGGAGAGAACCAAAGACCATTATAAATCAATTCTGATAATTTCATTTCAATAATTGGTTTGAAATGAGCTACATCTTTTACAAGAGTAATATCTTCAAGCTCTTTGTGCGCTTTGATTAATGTCATAGCAGCAGGAGCTTCGTATACTTCACGTGATTTAATACCAACTAAACGATTTTCTACATGGTCAATACGTCCAACACCATGTTTACCAGCAATTGTGTTCAATTCAAGAATTAACTCAGATAATTTGTATGATTTTCCGTTTAATGTCACTGGAACACCTTGTTCAAAGCCAATTTCAACAACATCTGGAGTGTCAGGAGCATTTTCTAAAGAAACGGTTAAATCATATGCATCTTCAGGTGGTGCTGCCCATGGATCTTCAAGAATTCCACATTCATTCGCTCTTCCCCATAGGTTTTGGTCAATTGAATATGGACTTGCTAAACCGATCGGAACAGGGATACCATTCTCTTGCGCATATTCAATTTCTTCTTCACGAGACCATTTCCATTCTCGTACAGGTGCAAGAACCTCTAAATCTGGATTTAACGCTCTAATAGAAACTTCGAAACGCACTTGGTCATTACCTTTTCCCGTGCAACCATGTGCTACTGCCACTGCATTTTCAGCTTCTGCAACTTCTACCAATTTTTTTGCAATAAGCGGACGAGAAAGAGCTGATACTAGCGGATATTTTTGTTCATATAAAGTGTGTGCTTGAAGAGAGATCAATGCATATTCTTCTGCAAATTCGTCTTTCGCATCGATGACATGAGAACTAACTGCACCAACTGTAAGAGCCTTTTCTTTAACAAAATCAAGGTCTTTCCCTTCACCAACATCTAAACAACAAGCTACAACATCGTAACCTTTATTTTGTAACCATTTAATTGCAACAGAAGTATCTAAACCTCCAGAGTAAGCTAAAACAATTTTTGGATTTGCCATTTTGTATCGTTCCTTTCGTGTGAATAAAAATTCATATGTTGTTATTTTTATTCATTGTCTGATTAAAACTTTAACAGTTTTATTAAAGGAATGCAATATCTTTTTTGCGAAATTCGACAATAAACTACTACCGAATAAACAGGTTCTTTATCATTAGGAGAAAGAGAAAAAATATTGTAAACTTATTCTATGAATACTGAAGAAGGGAGCAATCATATGAATGATTTATTTGTATATAACGAACGTCTTGGTATATTCATCCCTTCTCTTTTAAAAGAATGGAATGAATATGATCAACCTATACAACAAAAAATCCTCTTACGATGGGATCATATTCGAGGGATTATCCCCGATCGAATAAAAACCCTCGAGGTTATTATTAACCAAAAACAGGATGCATTATCAAATGAAAATGATTTTGCTCGATCTTGCGAGTTAAATTTCGATATTGCTGAACTCGCATCAATTATAAATGACCTTTGGCTTTGGTACCGTTTGAATCAGGATTTAAGCGAAGAGAAAGTTCATGCATAAAACAGTCTCGGCACATACCCGAGACTGTTTTAATGATAATATTTTGCTAAAATTTTAACGAGGAGATTAATACCCAAAACAAAAGTTCCAACTACTAAAGTTAACACTAAGAAGTCAAGGAAACCAAACTCGAGCAACACTTCACCTCATTTACCCCGCCTTAACGGGCGGTAAGCCCCCACTGATGGAAGTTTCACTTTATTTTAGTTATTTTTCTGCTTTTCATACAAATAACGATATTGATAAAATTTTTGTGCAAATTCACTTATATTACGTGTCATTCCATAATTCGTACCCGCACCAATAGCCATGCTAATTAGAGGAATCCCCTGAAACCTTTTATTACGAAACATTGTAATGGCAACTGATTTAAGAACTTGCTTTAGCGGCTGCTCTAACCAACTTGTGTTGGTTAATTCTTCGTTACCCACATAAAAGTAATCATCTTCCTTTGTTTTCATTTCTTCAACCAAATTCCCCCATGCCGCACCTTGAAGTCGTTTTGGCATCATTCCCGCATGAAATACTTTTAGGGCAAGCATCATTTCAACTGGTGTATTTACTTCATACCCATATGTCATAGCAACAAGCTGAACGATACGAATATTTATGACCGCCATTGCTGGAAGATCACCACCAAGTAAAACCATTCCACCTGAACCACTCACTCCACCTTGAGCAAATGAATACAATCGATGTTTCGCCATTTGTTGATTAGCTATGTAATCTAATTGATCAATCGTTAACTGCTTTAAATCAGTAATTGTTGAAATATCTTCATTAAACACTCGAGCAGTTACAAGTATTCTCTCTCGAGCATCCATTTGAAAATGTGAACTTTGCACAAGTCCATGCAAATGAAACAACCATTGATCAAGCCTTGAAAATAATGTTTCTTTTGTATAATCTGGAAGCAACGAAAAGGTTAACTCCAGCCATTTATCATATAAAACAGATAAATCATGCGATTCATATTTAAATAAACGCTCTTCCCAATTGATAAGGTCATTCCAAATAATTTCTTCCCGAGTTGTTAAATCCAATTTTCAAGCCTCCTCTATTATTAGAAAAACATGACTTCTCACCCTGCCCATTTGCAAAAATAGAAGTTCCTAGAGGGCTTATTTTCTTAAACTTTTATCCTTCAAGCAGGTAAAGTGAAACTTCCATCAGTGGATGGTTAGTTGAGGCCCACACGATGTGGGTCACACAGACGTTGCAACAGGATGTTGCGTTCTTAGTCTGTGTTCATTGATTCGGACACAATACGTGCTATTGATCTCCCACTTACCATCTTTGTATCCTCAGAATCTTGAAGTGGGAGTCTTACTGCCCGTTAAGAGTGAGATAAACTAAATGTGAAAAATAGAATATTTGGCTTTTTTTGTAGTATACCACAGGAAAGTTTGCGAAATATATAACTAGAGAGGAAACATTTAAAGAACATACGATTGCATGAAATAAAAAAATTCCCCCTTCTAATTAAGAAAGGAGAATTTTACCCATACACAATTTAATTATGCATGTACCTCTTGATTTATAGCAATGGCAGCAACGTCACGTGCAATCATTACTTCTTCATCGGTTGGAATGACCATTAATTTAACAGAAGAGTCTGCTGCATGGATAAATGCATCTTGTCCACGAATTGAATTTAATTCTTCGTCCAATTTGATATCCATAAATTCTAGACCTTCTAGAATCAAGGAACGCATAGTTGCACTATTTTCACCAACACCAGCTGTAAAGATAATGCCATCGATTCCACCCATAGTTACAGCGTACGAACCAATGTATTTACGAATACGATCAGCAAAAATATTAAATGCTAAGGCAGCACGTTCGTTTCCTTCGTTTGCTGCTGATTCAACATCACGTAAATCACTTGAAAGTCCAGATATACCTAAAATACCACTTTCCTTATTCAATACATCCAACACTTCATCAGCTGTTTTACCAGTTTTCTCCACAATATAAGGGATAAGAGCTGGATCTACATCACCTGAACGTGTTCCCATTGTAACACCAGCAAGCGGTGTAAAGCCCATAGAAGTATCAATTGATTTACCATCTTGGATAGCTGTGATACTTGCGCCATTGCCAATGTGACAAGAAATAAGACGTAATTCTTCAAGCGGACGTCCAATCATTTCAGCTGCTCTTTGTGACACATATTTATGTGATGTACCATGGAAACCATATCTTCTTATTGCATATTTTTCATAGTATTCATATGGCAAACTATACATATAAGCATTGTTTGGCATTGTTTGGTGGAAAGCTGTATCAAATACGGCTACAGCTGGAGTATCACCAAGAATATTTTTAAACGCGATAATTCCAGTAATATTTGCTGGATTGTGGAGTGGTGCTAATTCTGAGAGTCTATCTAGTTCTGCAATCACTTCATCTGTAATTAAAACAGAATCACTGAATACTTCACCACCATGAACGACACGATGACCTACGCCATCTATTTCTTCATATGAACTAATAATTTTGTGTTGAAGTAATTTTTCTAATAATAATTCAACTGCAACTTCATGATTTGGAATATTAAGTGTATCTGTTACCTTTTCGTCTTGAACAGAAATAGTAAAAACCGAGTCCTTCATCCCAATTCTTTCAACTAATCCCTTTGTAATAACATTTTCACTCGGCATCTCAAAAAGTTGGAACTTTAAGGAAGAACTTCCAGCATTAATTGCCATAATTTTAGACATACAATTCGCTCCTTTTTCGTTGCTTGCAAATCTGTTACAGTAGCTTCTGTAGCATTTTGTCTAATTTTATCACGACAAATAAAATCGTCCAACCTATTTTTTTATTTGTCCCACAAGGGAATAATGCTGATGCCTTGGTAGTACTAGATTTTTTGCTCAAAAAATATTTTTTTCTGTTTCAAACCATTTATTCATCTGTGACATAACAGATTTAGTGGATTCATAGTCTGACATTTTTGGTAATTGGACAAGCAAAGCATGTTTAGGTGCTGATATTCCTGATTTTTGCCTTTGTAAAATCAATATGCTTTTTGCTGCTGTTTCACTTTTAAACATTGAAAGAGGTAGCTGGATCATTCCTTGTATATGCGTATGAGATTTCAAAAAATTGTTTAAATTTTGTGCTTGTTCTGTCACAAATATGTTGTTTGGAATGATAAAAAATAAATAACCACCTTCCTTAGTATGTCTCACACTTTGTTCAATAAACAGATGATGTGCAAAAGAATGGCCATTGTCAGCTTTTAACTCAAACTCCATTGCTCTGCTATCATTCGGGTAGTAACCCACAGGTAAGTCGCTCACAGCCACATCAACCGGATCAATAAATAATGGTTCTAATCCATCTTGGTTAAAAAGCTGTAGGGCATGCTCCTGTAAATTCGCACCAGCATAAGCTAGTTTAAGTAATGTTTCATCAATTTCAACTCCACACGCAGATACTTCTTTGTCTGGCAGTTGATTTAAAATGGCAAATAGCAGATTTCCAGTTCCCACTGCCGGATCCAAAATAGTAAATTTCTTTAGAGGATTCATAAATTTTCCTACTAAATAACTTACAAATATACCAACTGCATCTGGTGTCATTTGGTGATTTGGTTGAACATTTTGTTTCATGCCTTTTAAAATGGCTAACTGATAAGCCTTACGAATCGTCTCTTTATTGTATTTTTCTGCCGAAAACTGGTGATAAACTTTATCTAATCTTTTTCTAGATAGTTCGCTCACTTCTTCTTGAATGACTTTTCCATGAAAGAAATTCTCCCCGGTTTCACCAAGTGCATCTAAATAAGTGCAAGCAAGTTCTTCCTGTAAAATTTGTGATGTTTCATCGAATTCATAAAATAATTGTTCTAATGGCGTCGTTTTCACTCTTAAATTCCTCCTGTTTATTCCTGTTCCTATTCTATATTTAAAAGATAGTGGAGACAAGCTTATTAGACCTGGCCTCTAAACTGTTGCCTTTTAGCAATCAGCCATTAACGAGATAGATTTTAAAGGTTTTACTTAACTTTAGGCTTTGTTAAACAATATTCTTGTTTTTGACTCATTCGTGCGAGACCTCGTTCTAGCACGAATGAGTCAAAAATCAATATAGTTAAATAGCATAACCAAAATCAAAAAAGACCTAGCAGGTAGCTAGATCTTTCGTTTAAGGCTTTGTTTAAACGCTTATATTATTTTGCTGCTTTTGCTGCTTCTAGAGCTGCATCATAGTTCGGATGATTTGTACCTTCAGATACATATTCAACATAAACCACTTCATCATTACTGTTAACAACGAACACGGAACGAGCAAGTAGACGAAGTTCTTTCATAACTACTCCATAGGCTTCTCCAAATGAAAGATCACGATGATCTGAAAGCGTTTGAACATTGTCCAATCCGCTAGCTGCACACCAACGTTTTTGTGCAAATGGAAGATCAACAGAAATCGTTAGTACATTTATATTGTTCAATTTAGACGCTTCTACATTAAATTTTCTTGTTTGTTGATCGCATACTCCTGTATCAAGTGATGGAACAACAGAGATAATACGGACTGTACCTTTTGAATCACTTAAGGATACAGGTTTCATATCATTACCTAACACTGTAAAATCAGGTGCTTTGTCTCCCACTTTTACTTCTGAACCAACAAGTGTAACTGGATTATTAATAAATGTAACAGATGCCATAAACCATTCCTCCTTAATATATGTACAAGATAATAATAGGCGGTTCACCCAATTATTGCAATTAATATGCTATGTAGAAAGCAACTGGTTAACACCGTATAGACAAGGACTCCTGGCCGTAAAAAAACTCAGCATCAGCCGAGTTTTCTATATATCTAAATCCTGCTTTGGAGTTGGTTCCTGTTTCTTTTCTTGTTTCTTTTCATCTTTTTGATCTTTTTTCGACAACATTGATTGGATTTTATCAACAACTTGAGGAGCTAAATCAAGCATTTTTTCCAGTAAATGTGTTCCCTCATCCAAATGAATCGTTTTCACACCTGAAGATCCTACAATAAGAAAGGCAATTGGAGTAATCGAAACTCCTCCCCCACTACCACCACCAAATGGTTGCTTGGACGTACTTGACTGCCCCTGTTGTTTATTGTCAATAATAAACTCGCTGCCCCCGGCAGCAAATCCAAAACCAACCTTGGACACTGTTAAAATGACGCTTCCATCAGGAGTTTCCACAGGATCGCCAATAATTGTATTAACATCTACCATTTCCTTTAAATTTTCCATTGCCGCTGTCATTAGGCCCTGAATCGGATGATCTGACATATGCATTCCTCCACTCTACATTGATTGATTATTGGAATTACCTGACTGCTTAACAAGCGAGCCTGTAATCAGCTTAGCTTTAGAGCCTTTCCAGTAACGAAGCAGTTTGATTCCTGTCAGGATAGCTTGTCCGATTCGAAACCGTAATATGCATATAATGGTTGTATCTGCACTATTCTCTTGAAAATCAGGCGTAATAGTTAAGAGGGGACGCACTCGAAAGTGTAGAGTGGACGTTAATAGACCAATAATTGAACCTTTGATCGCCCAACAGGCACCTACCAAAGCCCCAGTATGCGCAGCATCTCCTAGACCAATCCTACTGTGCCACTCAAATTGTTTTACTTGAACCTTTTTAAAAAAATGCCGGATAATCTTATGAAGTCCTACAACCTGCTCCAATAATCTTTGCATATTTTTCATGAAATCAATAATACTCTCGGGTGTGATACGTTTATCTTTCTCTATTTTTGACTGGTCGCTCTTACCTGTATTTTCCTTTAGTTTGATAGAAGCAGAATCCAAATCAACATTAATAACTGGTACATGAATCGTATAACGCAGCAATCCGAACCAAGCTGATAATTTTATAATGAATTCGTCATTTTCACGAATATGCTGATAGCGAATCTTCACTTTAATTTTTGTTATCAGGATGACCATGACTAAAACGAGTAAGAAGATAAGAATCCACATAATCCACTTCATCAGCTCACACCCTTTCAGCCTTTCAGTATCGACTTTGGGCATAAAAAATAAACCTATGATCCATTACATACGCATGAATCAAGCATATATTTTTGAAATCGAGCATAAATCACAAAAATCGAGCATATCCTTTACATTTCAAAAAGAGTACGGTCAATCTTCAAAAATAAAATACAAAAACCCCTCCATTTTTCTCATGGAGGGGTGTTCGCACACTACTTTATCTTTTTATGAGTATAACGCTTGTATCAGCAAAAATATCATGTAATCCTTGTTTTTTTGGTAAAATACCCACCAGAAGATAACCGATAACTGTTGTTTTCGAAATAAACCGACCAATAAATTCTCTGAAAATTAAGGTTCCCCACGTCATTTTCTCTTCTTTTAAGGTCACAACCTTCAATCCAAAAATCATTTTGCCAAGCGTTTGACTAAGATATTTTGTCATTAACACAAAATATGCATAATAAACAATTCCAGTAGTAATCATTTCCGCTATCAAAAATGAAAAGGTGCTATCTCTATCGATTAAGCTAAAAATCGGATGAATCAGTATACGGTTTAAACTCCCAATCACTACTAAATCCGCTAAGTACGCCCAAAACCTCATCCAAAATCCTGCAAACTGAAGTGGAGTTGTTTCCACCTCGTTCACTTCTTTTTCAACAGGAGCTTTTACATATTCGTTTGCCTCAAGGGAATTGGGAGAATTCATTTCATCAGTCAAGCTAATCCCTCCTATTCCGCATATAAATACATGAGGCGTGGAGAATTAGAAGATGTGAGTATTTTTGTTAACATGGTTTTTTCCATATCTACTCCCATCATTTTATGAGCACTCATGTTTAATAGTGAATTCAAGCTTGTTTCATCAGTATAACGAATGACCTGTGCATCCTTTATATCAAGATCTTTTTTCATACTGGCAATTACATCATCTAGACGTCCAATTTCATCTACCAATTTCACTTGCTTAGCTTGACGTCCATCATATACTCGACCATCTGCAAGCTTACGTACTTCTTTTTCTGACATTCCGCGTCCTTCAGCAATTATTCGCACAAATTCATTGTACATATTATTAACCATCGATTGCAGAATTTTTCGTTCCTCAGCTGTCATTTCACGAGTGGGACTCATAATATCTTTGTATGGGCCACTTTTTATTGTTTCAAATTCTACTCCATATTTTTCTGCTAGCTTTTCATAGTTATAGCCCTGCATAATTACACCTAGTGAACCCGTTAACGTTTCATTGCTTGCAAAAATTTTGTCAGCTGGTGCTGAGATATAATATCCACCTGATGCAGCCATCGATCCCATTGAAACATAAACAGGCTTTCCTGCAGCTTTCACCTTAAGAATCTTGTCATACACTTCTGCACTTTCTAACACGCCGCCACCCGGAGAATTGATTCGGAGAATAACTCCTTTAATATTGGGACTGTCAGCAGCCATATCCAATTTTTTTAGAAACGAACGATGATTATACGTGCTGGCGCCACTAAAAATAGACGTTTGATCTCCTGTATCCATAATAGTGCCCTCTACATCAAAAATAGCAATTTTATTATTTAAATCGTCTCCCTCAACCACTTCTTCTGAAAAACTGTCTGTTGTAGGAAATATTCCATCAATCATACTCTTTGTATCCATAGAGAATAATGTGACCGCAGTCCATACACCCATTGATACGAAAAAAAGAAAAGCGGCAATCCCTAAAGCCGCCCAACGCTTCCCATTCATTTGATTCCCTCCCTTAAATATGTACTAACTTTAGTATATACGGTAACATCCAAAAAGAGTTTCAAAAAAGTATTTGATATCTAAAGCTAAGCCCTCATTTCCCGTTTATGTTTCATACGTTCTGCTCTCACTTGTCCCCATTTTGTCACAGAAAGAGTATAGATAATAAGTGCTAGCCAAATAAAGATGAAAGCTATTAAATGTGCAAGAGTAAATGCTTCATGATAAATAAAGACACCCACCATTAGTGACAAGGTTGGGGCGATATATTGTAGAATACCTAGCATGGATAATGAGACTTTTTGTGCACCCTTTGCAAAAAACAAAAGCGGTATAGCTGTTGCAACGCCACCACCTATTAATAATAAGGCTGTTGGAATGGAAACAAAAAATTGAGATTGCGATTGATACATTATATATATCAAATATCCTAACGCAAAAGGTACCATCATCATCGTTTCTAGCGTTAACCCAATTTCAGAATCAGCTTTTATCATTTTTTTGGCAAGACCATATAATCCAAAAGTAATCGCCAAACTGAGGGAAACCCAAGGAACTGAGCCAAAATGAATCGTAAGTGTTAGCACTCCGATTCCAGCTAACAAAAATGCAACAATTTGACCACCACTTAATTTTTCCTTTAACACAATAACACCTAATAAAACACTTATAAGTGGATTAATATAATACCCAAGGCTCGTTTCTAAAATTCTCCCCGCATTTACTGCCCAGATAAAAACACCCCAGTTAACACTAATTAATAGGGACGCTATGAACAAAGACCATAACAGTTTAGGCTTCTTAATTATTTCCTTTACAAAAATTACAAACGCTGGCCATTTTTTCGTAAAAATTAATAGCACAACCATAAAAACAAATGCCCATAACACCCGTTGAGCTAACGTCTCTCCAGCGGATACATAATCAACAAGCTTCCAATAAATCGGAAAAAAACCCCAGATGACATAAGAAAGTGCCGCATACCAAATGCCTTCTTTTTCATTATTTGTCTTCATTCTTAGCCTTCTTTCAAAAAAATTCTTATTATGCCCATTTATTATAACGTGTTTATCATTAATAACTATTAAAACGACTTGTGTTTTTACATTTTCTCTTAATCAAGAAAAAGCCCTTCATAAGGGCTTTGAAGGACTTTTGATCTGTTTATGTTCAGTATGATAATCACATCATAGATTTTTCTTCACGTTCGCGTAATTCTAGATGACGGATTTTTCCTGAAATCGTTTTTGGTAATTCATCAATAAATTCAATTTTACGCGGATATTTGTAAGGAGCAGTCATTTCCTTCGCAAAAGATTGTAATTCTTTAATCAAGGCTTGTTCTTCATACTCAATTCCGTCTTTTAAAACGACAAATGCTTTGACTACATGCCCACGTATTTCATCAGGAGACGCAACTACTGCACATTCTTTTACAGAAGGATGCTTCACTAATGCATCTTCCACTTCAAATGGTCCAATTGTATAGCCAGAGCTAATAATCATATCATCAGAACGTCCTTCAAACCAAAAATAGTCATCTTCATCTTTTTTCGCACGGTCTCCCGTCACATAATAATCACCACGGAATTGCAAGGCTGTACGTTCTGGATCTTTAAAATATTCTTTAAATAAAGCAGGTGTATCTCTATGAACAGCTATATCACCCACTACACCAACTGGACAAGGATTCCCGTTATCATCAATAATCTCCACTGTGTTTCCAGGTATCACCTTACCCATTGATCCAAGTCTGATTTCCACTCCATTAGTAACACCAACTAATAAAGTATTTTCAGTTTGACCATAGCCATCACGAATTTCAATGTTAAATTGATTTTTAAAAATTTCAAATACCTTTGCATTTAATGGCTCTCCAGCTGATACCGCTGTATGTAGATGAGAAAGATCATAGCTATCTAAATTATCTACTTTAACCATCAGACGATATTCCGTAGGTGTACAGCATAGAACATTCACTTTATAATTTTGTATTAATTTAAGAAATCTCTTTGGTTGGAATTTACCGTGATAAGATAATCCGGTTGCTCCAGACCCTAGAATAGCTAAAAAAGGACTCCAAATCCATTTTTGCCAACCTGGTCCTGCTGTGGCCCAGACAATATCATTCTCTTTAATATTTAGCCAATTCGAAGCAGACGTTCTTAAATGAGCATATGCCCATCCATGTGTATGCACAACGCCCTTTGGATTTCCAGTAGTTCCTGATGTGTAAGATAGAAATGCCATATCTTCTGCTTTTGTATCAGCTAAAGAAAGTTCATTCGAAGCATTTTCCGCTAGTTCGTTCAAGTTCAACCAGCCTTCAACCTCGCCTCCAATAGAAAGCTTTAGAAGTGATTCAGCCTCTTTTACTTTTGCAAATTGTTCTGTATATTCATGATAGCTGATAATAGCTTTAACTTCAGCATGATTAATTCGGTATTGTAGATCTTTTGCACGAAGCATTTCTGAACATGGAATAACAACTAAACCTATTTTTAAAGCGGCAAGATATACTTGGTATGCTTCAACTAAACGAGGAATGATGATTAATACGATATCACCCTTCTTTAAGCCTTTCTCTAAAAAAACATTTCCAAATCTATTCGCTTTTTCAATTAATTCAGCGTAGGTTAATGATTTTTTTTGCCCTTCCTCATGTTCCCATAATACAGCAACTTTTTCTGGATTTTTTGCGTATTTTTCCATTTCGCTTACTAAGTTATATTGTTTTGGAGCTAACAAATCTTCACGTTTCATTTTCGTGTCCTCCTAATAGTAACTAACACAAATTATCACTAGATTCTTATACCTGGTCATAAGTTATTATACACTATTTACCTATAAAATCTATTGATTTAATTTTTATTACCTTAAAAAGTTCACTTTCGTAGAAAGTATTTCACTTTATGAAGAATTTATGAAGAAAATATGAATGGCGAATAAGAAGATGATTTTTTTCATAACATGTAAAAGGAAGCGGGTCGAAACCCGCTTCCTGCAGCCATATTTATTAAATTATTTTGAATATCCGCCAAGTTGTTGTTGAGCCATTTGTACTAAACGTTTTGTAATCTCTCCACCAACTGATCCGTTAGCACGAGAAGTTGTATCAGCACCAAGGTTAACACCAAATTCAGTTGCAATTTCGTATTTCATTTGTTCAAGAGCTTGTTCTACTCCTGGAACTAACAATTGATTTGAGCTGTTGTTGTTTGCCATGTGTTGTTCACCTCCTTGTGATTATAGAGTGTGTTAAAACACATGGCTTCATTCTTGGTAATTAGTAGCTTCTTAGAATAATTCTTCCATTTCTTGATTAAAGGTTGTTTTAGGCTCAATTGTCAATGTTTCAGTGTTTGCAATTGCTGTTTCAATTAACGGTTCAAAGTCAACAAAGCTTTCATAAAAGATTACCTTTTCACGCTTTGGTTTCGTTTTCGGACTAGCTGGTGTAAATACTGTACAGCAATCCTCATAAGGTAAATTTGATATCTCAAATGTATCAAGTTTCCTCGCTAAATCAATTATTTCGGTTTTATCCATCGTAATGAGTGGACGAAGAATAGGTGTGTTTGTCACTTCGTTAATGGCATACATGCTATTCAAAGTTTGCGAAGCAACCTGCCCTAGACTTTCTCCTGTAATAATCGCCATGGCCTCTTCTTTTTCACGAATGCGGTCTGCTAATCGCAGCATTAGTCGACGCGTTGTTGTCATCGTATAATTCTCAGGTACCTGCTTTTGAATCAATAATTGAATTTCTGTAAACGGAACAATATGCACTTTCATACTTCCCGATACAAGTGCAAGTTTCTCTGCTAAGTCAATTACCTTTTGACGCGAGCGCTCACTTGTAAATGGTGGACTATAAAAGTGAATGGCTTCCACATCTAATCCACGTTTCATTGATAAATACCCAGCTACAGGACTATCGATTCCTCCCGAAAGCATGAGCATTGCTTTTCCACTTGATCCAAAGGGAAGTCCACCAGCTCCATGGATGACTTCACCTGTTAAATAGATCGCTTCACGTCGTATTTCAACGAGTAAATTCAAATCAGGATTTTTCACATCAACCTTTAATCCCTCAGTGTTTCGCAATAAGTGTCCACCAAGCATATGGTTGACTTCATTCGTGTCATATGGAAAATCTTTATCTGCACGTTTAGTCGTAATTTTAAAAGTATGAACTTCATCAGAAAGCTGCCCAATATAATAAAGGGCAGCATCCTTCATTTTCTCAACATCACGTTCAATTTTAAGAGCCGGGCTAAGTGTTTGAATACCAAACACCCCTTTTAATCGCTCAATGACTTCTTTATGGTCTGCACCATTTAAAATAACATACATTCTTTCTCTATTTGCTGTTACTTCCAAATTTGGAATATCTTTTAAACTCCAAAGGATATTTTTTTTCATCTTAGCAACAAATAATTTACGATTTCTTTTTTTTGTAGAAATTTCTCCGTAGCGAATGATTATATGATCAAATTTCATGTTTATTTTTTCATCACCTTTTTTAATTTAGCAACGGCTCTGCTGATTACCTGTAATGCCTGCCTAGCCTCTTCTACTTCCGTGTGAAATGAAGTACTTATGCGAATCACACTAAATGCTCTTTCTTGATTATGAAACATAGCTTGAACCGTTTTACTTGCTGTCCGTTTTTTAGACGAACAAGCGCTTGTTGTGGACACGTAGACGCCTTCTTCTTCTAACTCATGAAGTAACACTTCTGATTTAATTCCCGGTACGGAAAAATTAATGATATGAGGTGCTCCACAAATCGGACTATTCACCTGCACCCCATCTATTTCCTGTAGACCATTATAAAAAACAGTACGAACCTCTTTCAACTTTTGTCCGTACAGTGTTTGATTTTGTAAACTCATACGCATTGCCTTCGCAAGTGCTACAATTCCAGCAACATTTTCAGTACCGCTACGAAGCTTATTCTCCTGATTTCCTCCTGAAAAAAGCGGTGCAACCTGAATCCCATGACGAATATATAATACACCTGTTCCTTTTAAACCATGTAGCTTATGTCCTGAAATCGTGCAAAGATCGATGCCTGCATCAGCAAGAGATAACTCTACTTTCCCCATACCTTGCACATGATCCACATGAAATAAGATTCGTGGATATTTTTTTAATAGCTCACCAATCTCAAGCACTGGCTGAATTGAACCGACTTCATTATTCACATGCATGACAGAAACTAAAATAGTATCCTTTCGTATCGCTTCAGCTAAATCAGTTAATGAAACCTGACCTTCTTGGTTTACAGGCAGATGCGTCACTTCATAGCCTTGCTCGACTAAAGCTTGACACGCCTCATCTACAGAAGGATGCTCGATACTCGTGGTAATGATATGTTTGCCCCGTTGTTGATTAGCAAGAGCTGCACCTTTAATGGCCAAATTATTCCCCTCTGTACCACCGGAAGTAAACAAAATTTCTGAACTTTTTACCCTTAATAAATCAGCAATTTGCTTTCTTGCTTTTGAAAGTAAGTTTTCCGCTTGTACACCCATCCCGTGCAAAGAAGAAGGATTACCATAAAAGTCGGTAGATACTTTCACAAAAGACTCAATCACTTCAGAGTATGGCTTTGTCGTTGCACTATTATCTAAATAAATCATCATTTCACCTTCAATAAACGTCCTAATGACCAATATAAAATCTACATTATTATCTTATTTACTAGTTGCCATATGCAATTTCTAATACTAACATAATTAAAACTATACGAAAAGCGGAAGACGCCCGTTCAGCACTTTATGGACTAAACTAAAAAAACTCGCATATGCGAGTTTTTATAAGAATACTTCTTCTGGATTTGCCTCTAAATTTTTCATACTTCCTGGGTCTACTTTTTCAATTGCAGATGCAGCTGTTTCTAACGCTTCTAGATATTTATATTGATGAAATAATCCTTCAGCTTCCTTTAAGCTCTCTGCAATGTAGGTATTGCTACTGCGGTAGCGGTTTCCGTATTGAATGACCTTCTCAGCCAAGTACATTTGTTCAATTAATTCCTTAGCTGTTTCAAATACTTTATTTGTGTTAGCTACCGCTTTTTCTAAAAATAAATATACGGAAGAAATATTAAGCGGTTTTTCTTCTAATTTTTTCTGAACATTTGCGATACTCACTTTCGCTTCTTCAATAATCCCTTTGAATTCCGATGGTAATCCTGGAATATTGCTTTTTGAAATCATCCTACCCGTTTCAAACATTTTCCGTTTTAAATCCGCAAGAGAATCTTGCGCTTCCAATTCATCTTTTCGTAAGGTTTGTAATTTCTCTGAAAATACATTTTGTTCTTCAAATAACGCTTTTAATTGTGCATCAACAGCTTGCATTTCTTCGCTAATGAGCGAGCTTGCCGTATCATTATCTTGAATTTTCAGATTAAGTAATTCATAACGCTTTGATATTTGTTGCACTTGTTTTTCTATTTTTCGTTGAGCTTCAAGCTCACTATCTGTTAAATGATATGTTTGTTGGACCATGATTGTTTCTTCATGAAGCTTTTCATTTTCTTCCTCAGCACTCGCAATCATATCTTTCAACTTTTCATTATTTTTCAGTACATACTGTTTAGAAATGACTTCTTTTTCGAGTAAATCATAGAGCACATTTAAGCTATCACGAACCTCGTTCATTCCTTGTTCAACTACTTCTACTTCTGCATTCTCTAATTGCTCTTTAAACGTTTGTATCTCCGTTTCTATTCGAGACACTTCTATATCAAATTGAATATGATTTAATTTATAGCCTTGATCAATCATACCTTGATAGCCCTCTTTTAACTCTGTAATTTGCAAAGCCATCGATGATCCACTTTCTAATATTAATCTTGGTAATTTTTCCATTTTTAATGCTAAATCATCTAATTTCATTTTTACAGATAGCACTAATTCTCGTGCATTGAGGTAATTACCATTTTCCGTTTCTTCATCGTATTTTTTCAAAACATCGACCACTTCATCAAGACTCGCTTCAAGATTATCTGCTGATTTTCCATAATTATGGCGATGAGCTAACAATGATTTTTTTAATTGGCGATATAGCTCTTTCATTTCGACGACTTCAATACGATTCTTTTCTTCACTTCCAACCAATTCATTTAATTCATGTAAAATGGATTTAATCGTATCTTCCACTTCATTCAACTTTTCAGAAACTTTATGTTGTACATCTTTTGACTTTTTAAAACGATATTTATCAACATATTCTTCAGCGTCAAATAAATATTCTTCTACATCTGGCATGTGAACAGTAATAATTGCATCCCATTCACTTCTCCAATGTTCAAACATTTCTTCTGTTTCACCATTCATTTTCAATTGTTTTACTTTAGAAAGTTCGTCTAAAACGGGGCGATTCATAACATCAATTTTCCAACTTTCTAAACGATCTATTTCTTTAAAATATCTCTTCTTAATAAAATAGCCCCAGATAATAAACACCAAAACTATAACAATTATTCCAAATATGTATTTCATCATAAGCCCCCTGTTCTAAACCTTGCAGTACATTAGACATCTATATGTATAAAAGAAAAAAACAACCAGCTTATATTATAGCTTGTAAATATACACGAAAAAACCTATTGGACGGACATTTTCTGCCTTTTAGCAAGAATTTTTCCGATATGTTTAGCTATAAAGTGGTGAAAGATCAGAAATACGACGAGAATTATAGATTTATTTTCATTTTAAAAGTAAAAAATGTTCAATTTAATGCTTTTATGATACCATGTTAGCAATAATTTTTGATGACAAAAATATATTTTTTATAGAAAATACGTAAAATACTGTATTTAGGGAGGCAAAATCTATTGAAAACTGACAATCATATTCATTCTCCGTTCTGTCCCCATGGCTCAACGGATTCATTTGAAAAATATATTAATAGAGGGATTGAACTTGGTTTAACAGAAATGACTTTCACAGAACACGCACCTTTACCAAAGGGTTTCATCGATCCCACACCAGAAAAAGACAGCGGAATGGATGCTGCCCTATTGACTACCTATTTTCATGAACTCCAAAAGCTGAAAGAACAATATAAAGACCAGATTACCATTAAAACTGGACTCGAAGTTGACTACATCGAAGGTTTTGAACAAGAAACAACAGCTTTTCTTAACGAATTTGGACCATATTTAGATGATAGCATTTTATCCGTCCATTTTGTTCAATACCAACATAAATGGTATTGCATTGATTTTAGTGCTGATCATTTTTCCGAGATTAGTACCGAACTCGGCTCCGTAGATGCTGTCTATACAAGTTATTTTAATACCTTAGAAAAATCCATCACAGCTGACTTAGGGCCATACAAGCCACGAAGAATTGGCCATATTACGCTTGTTCATAAATTTCAACACCGATATAAGCCTTCTAAAAACTTTGACAATCGCATATATCAAATTTTAGAAAAAATCCAGCAACAAAATTATCAACTAGATTACAACGGAGCTGGTGTTGTCAAACCGCTTTGTCGCGAGCCCTATCCACCTGAAAGATTTGCAAAGCGTGCTGTTGAATTAGGAATTCCACTTCTGTATGGTTCAGATGCCCATCAAGCCAAAGATTTAGGACAAGGTTATGAATCTTTAATTAAGCATACATAATGTTCAATTTTCCACCGGTACAACTCCGGTGCATTTAGTTCCACCCTAATGGTTAATTAATGCATACAGGATGGACTTGGTGACTTAGTATGTCTTCTCTTATTATTTAAGGCTGTT
>SMEO01000045.1_pt1 | contig 29085 bp, 31 predicted proteins | sample 2456251 | NCBI WGS metagenome assembly SMEO01 (sample SAMN10132594, study PRJNA489261) | soil metagenome | isolation source: day1 control-silt loam soil ammended | place: USA | reverse complement strand
GTTTTCGGTCATTCAGACGAAGGCTGAATGAAAGTACCTTAGAACCTCGTGACTTTAGTCATGAGAGGTTCAGATATAATTGATGATAGGACCTCCATGTCATGCGGGAGGTGCATCGACTTTCGCCATTGGGGCGATAAGTCGTGTTTTTCTAATGCTCGCGGAACATGGGGAGTATTGTTATAATTTTAAAGAGAGAAATATTCGAAATTTATGTAAGTGAGTTGATATGATGAATCATGAAAAATTATCGTTGCGTTTGCAGCGTGTGGCCCTACATATACCAAAAGGAAGTATTCTCGCAGATATTGGCTCAGACCATGCGTACCTCCCTTGTTATGCTGTTAAAAATAACTTATGTTCTAAAGCTATAGCTGGAGAAGTAGTAGAAGGACCCTATCAATCAGCTGTAAATCAAGTGAAGGAAACGGGGCTACAAACAAGAATTGACGTTCGAAAAGGCGATGGTTTAGATGTGCTGAAAATAGATGAAGCAACAGCAGTGACGATTGCTGGTATGGGCGGAACTTTAATTTCTAGTATATTAGAAAGAGGAAAGGAAAAATTAGCTAAAGTAGAACGTCTTATTCTTCAACCGAATGTTGGCTCCCAAAATGTGCGAATATGGCTAATGGAAAATGGTTGGGAGTTAAAAGATGAAGAAATTTTGGAAGAAGACGGAAAAATATATGAAATTTTAGTTGCTGAACATGGTAAACCACTGAAGCTATATGAAGATAATCGAGATAGAAAAATACAATTTGGACCATTTTTATTAAAGCAGCGTTCTGCTGTTTTTGTGAAAAAATGGACGCAGGAGAAAATCCATTTCCAAAAAATTATTGAGCAAATGGATGCAAGTGGCAATAATCATTTAGAGGAAAAGCGTAATGAAATTCTTGCACAAATCACGGTTATTGAGGAGGTGCTTGGTCAATGAAGATAGCAAATGGTTACCAAATTATTGAGTTGTTTGAACAATTTTCGCCTAAACGATATGCAATGGAAGGAGACCCGATTGGTCTACATATTGGTTCTTTAAATAAACCAGTATCAAAAGTGATGATTGCACTTGATGTATTAGAGGGAGTTGTAGATGAAGCAATTGAAAACAATGTGGAGTTAATTATTGCTCATCACCCTCTGATTTATCGTCCTTTAAAGAAAATTGATACAACAAGTACTGCAGGTAGGATCGTTGAAAAATTGATTAAACATGATATTGCTGTTTATGCTGCTCACACAAATTTGGATATAACTAAGGGAGGCGTGAATGATTTACTCGCTGCAGCACTTCAGTTAGAAAATACAGAAGTTCTCGTACCAACTAATGAGGTTGCTCTGAAAAAGTTAGTAGTGTTTGTGCCTAAGGAATTTGAAGCTGCAGTGAGAGAAGCACTAGGAAAATCGGGAGCAGGGGCAATAGGAAATTATAGTCATTGCTCATTTTCAGCTGAAGGAACAGGACGTTTTTTACCTGAAGAAGGAAGTGAACCAACTATTGGTGAGCTAGGACGGCTTGAAGCAGTATCGGAAGTTCGGATTGAAACGATTATTCCTGAAACGATTGAGAAAAAAGTGCTATCAGCTATGATTAAGGCGCACCCATATGAGGAAGTGGCTTATGATATTTATAGCCTAGACAATCAGGGAGAGGTTCTTGGACTTGGGAAAATTGGTACTCTAGCTAGAGAAATGACTCTTGAGGAATTTGCAGAGCATGTGAAAGTGACATTAGATGTCAATCGAGTTCGAGTTGTTGGAGACTTGAAGGCAAAGATAAAAAAGGTAGCTGTTCTAGGTGGAGATGGAAATAAATATTTCCAGGCTGCAAAGTTCAAAGGGGCAGACGTATATGTAACTGGAGATCTGTATTATCATACTGCACATGATGCAATGATGATTGGCTTAAATATTGTCGATCCTGGTCATAATGTTGAAAAGGTGATGAAGCAGGGAGTTGCGGCAGTATTGACTGAGATGTGCCGTGAGCGGAAGTTAGCTGTAGAGTTTATTCCATCTAAATTAAATACAGACCCGTTTACTTTTGTGTAATGACTCAAAAAAAAGTCGTCATCTGACGACTTTTTTTAAAATAAAATGGTTAAAGCTTTTGATGCGATTAGGTGCCAAGCTGTTAACTATACGGTGTGTTACCTTTTTACTTAACTACTTTAATTTTCGGTAATATTTTGTTTAGCGGTGTTTTCTTTTCAGTATTCCAAGTGGATTCATCGTTCTGATCATATTTTTCCAAGAAAGTAATCACTTCTTTCGTAATCGGAGTTGGTGTTGATGCTCCAGATGTAACGGCTACCGTTTCAACATCCTTTAACCAGTCAAGATTTAGCTCAGAAATATCAGCAATCCGATAAGCTTTTGTTGCTGCGATTTCTTCAGATACTTGAGCGAGACGGTTTGAGTTATTACTTTTGGGATCACCAACAACGATTAATACATCCGCTTCATTTGCCTGATTCGCTACTGCTTCTTGACGGAGCTGGGTGGCTAAACAAATCTCCTTATGAATCTCAGCATGTGGGTATTTATCTTTTACTCTTTCAATTAGAGCTGCCACGTCCCATTGGCTCATGGTTGTTTGGTTAGTGACGATAATTTTATCACAGTTCAAATTTAATGCATCAACATCTTCAATCGTTTGAACAAGATGAACAACATCTGGAGCTACACCTACAGCTCCTTCAGGTTCTGGGTGCCCCTTTTTTCCAATGTAAATGACTTGATAACCTTCTTGTTCCTTATCATGAATTAATTGGTGAGTACTTGTTACATCAGGGCATGTTGCATCTATTGAAACAAGTCCTTTTTTATCTGCAATTTTTCTTATATCAGGAGAGACGCCATGAGCAGTGAAAATGACTGTACCATGATCAACTTTTTCAATAATCTCTTCCCGATTCTTTCCGTCTAGGGTAATAATTCCTTCTTCCTCGAATGCGTCTGTAACATGCTTGTTATGGACAATCATTCCTAATATATAAATAGGACGAGGTAATGTTTTATCTAGAGCCGCATTTCTTGCGATTACCATGGCATCGACCACACCATAACAATAGCCGCGCGGGGATATTTTTAGTACTTTCATTTATTAAATGTCCTCCTTTATAGGCAAGAAACGATGAATGTTTCTTTTCTATTATATAAGAGGATGAAAAATAATACAAAATAACAAGTATGAAGACAGATTATCCGTTGTTGGAGATATTGCTTAATCGAAAACGGCTTAAATATATAGTTTAGGGACTGATTCGCTTTTCTTTTTCTTTGCGCGTTGTTTTGGCCTCTCTTCGACTGCGGATTCCTTGAATTCTTGTTGTTTATTGGGTGTTTTTTCTGGTTTAGTTTGTTCCTTTTTTGAATCACTTGATGTGTCGTCACTGGAACTGACGGCACGCATTAGTTTCCATATGGACGGTATATTTTTTACGATGGGCCCGTATTGTTGAATCATTGGTGTAAATTGTTCGGCAGCTTGAAGAACTCTTTGAGTATTATTCAACATCGTATTAAGACCTTCAGGGTTTTTTAATGTTTCTAAAATACCACCGCTACTTCGACCACTACTACGGGTTTCTTGTTTCACTCCCGATGGTGGCGCAAATAGATTTTGGGGAGTTTGTTTAGACTTACCAAAAATCTTACCAAGTAGGCCCTTGTTGTTATTCGACTGCTGTTGAATGGGTCCATTTGCTCCGAATGGACGGCTCATTTGAGGCGGCTGAGGTCTTTGTTGTAAAAAAGGACGATTTTCTTGGGGCATTCTTTGAAAAATGGGTCGTTGTTGTTGTCTGAATGGACCATTAGGCGGCTGAACATTTGGTCCTTGACGTGGGGATCTTTCTTGGAACATTTCTTTTTCTCCTCCTTTTAGGGACTAATAGTATTTCTTCTATATCATTATGCAAAAGTGAAAAAAATGTTTGAACATTGTAGAAACTTGAACTAGCTGTTGTGAAGTTGGTGGAAAGAGGGTAAGATGGTAACGGTAGTTTAAAATGGGCGAAAGAATGGTTATTTTTCGTTTCACACTAAAAGAGCTTGTTTGGCTTTTCTATAAGTAGTCCATGATACTTATTAATGACCAACGAATTCAAGTGGTAAACCTTATGTTTTTTTACTAAATATTTTATAATATAAAGATAACCTATAATGATCGATTAGATAGATAAAGGAGTATTTTGATGAATCAAAACCAATTTGAACGATTTAATTTGAAAAGTTATATGATAGATGCTGTTACCACATTAGGTTTTACAAAGCCTACGGAAATTCAGGAGCGCGTGATTCCCGCTATTTTAAATGATCACAGTTTAATTGGGCAATCTCAAACGGGTACAGGAAAAACACACTCGTATTTGCTTCCAATCATGAATAAGCTTGACCCTTCAAATCAAGAGGTTCAAGCAATCATCGCTGCCCCAACCCGAGAATTAGCGAATCAAATTTATAAAGAAGCTTTGAAAATTGCTGAACATTTTCCAGAGGATGCACCCATTCAAATTAAATGCTATATCGGTGGAACGGATAAGCAACGTACGATTGACAAGTTAAAAACGCAACCTCAGCTTGTTATTGGAACACCGGGTAGAATAAAGGATTTGGTAGATGAGCAAGCCTTACAGTTATATAGTGCGACAATGCTTGTTGTCGATGAGGCTGACTTGATGCTTGATATGGGCTTTATCGAAGATGTGGATCAGTTTGCTTCACGCATGGCTGAAAAAATTCAAATGCTAGTATTCTCAGCGACTATTCCAGAGAAGTTAAAGCCATTTTTGAAAAAATATATGGAAAATCCTAAATATGTCCAAGTAAACCCAAATCAAGCAACAGCTGCAAAAATTGAGCATGTTTTGATTCCGCTTCGACATCGAAATAAAACTCAATTATTACATGATGTTCTTGTTCGTTATAACCCGTATTTGGCGATTATTTTTACAAATACGAAGAAAATGGCGGATACTGTTGCTGATGAATTAATTGAAAAAGGTCTGTCAGTTGGTCGTATTCATGGTGATTTATCTCCAAGGGATCGAAAACGAATGATGAAACAAATTAATAATTTGGATTATCAATATATTGTTGCAACGGATTTAGCAGCACGCGGAATTGATATTGAAGGCATTACTCATATCATTAACTATGAACTACCTTCTGACTTGGATTTTTATATCCACCGAACAGGAAGAACTGCACGTGCAGGGAAATCAGGTATTGCTGCGACTCTTTATGATCAATCAGATGAAAATGCTTTGATTCATCTTGAAAAAATGGGTGTCGTTTTTCATGATGCGGATATTCAAGATGGTGATTGGATTGAAATAGATGAACGAAACAAGCGTAAGCATCGTAAAAAACAAGCATCTCAAATTGATGTAAAGGCAAAAACAATGGTTCAAAAATCGAAAAAGGTAAAACCAGGGTATAAAAAGAAACATCAACGCGAAGTGGAAGAGTTTAAAAGGAAAGAACGTCGTATAGCAAAAAGACAAAAATAGGCTTTTATGTCTTCGTCTGTGTGACCCATATCGTGTGGGTCTCAGTCCATACGTCGCTAAACGGGTGCTTTAAGCTTTTCTTATGGGAAAGGGGATACAAATGTTAAAGATTGGCTCACATGTTTCTATGAGTGGGAAAAAAATGCTACTTGGAGCAAGTGAAGAAGCTGCTTCATATGGGGCAAATACATTTATGATTTACACGGGTGCTCCGCAAAATACTCGTCGTAAAAAAGTGGAAGAGTTAAATATTGAAAACGGTCAACAACATATGACTGAAAACGGGATGGAAGACATTATTGTCCATGCCCCTTATATTATAAATATTGGTAATACAACGAATCCAGCTACTTTTGAGTTAGGGGTTAATTTTTTACGTAGTGAAATTGATCGTACAGAAGCTATTGGAGCTAGACAAATTGTTTTGCATCCGGGCGCACATGTTGGTGCAGGTAGTGAAGTGGGGATTCAGAAAATTATTGAAGGATTAAATGAAGTATTAATAGCAGATGATCAAGTGCAAATTGCTTTAGAAACGATGGCTGGTAAAGGTTCTGAATGCGGACGTACCTTCGAAGAGTTAGCCATGATTATAGATGGTGTTACTCATAATGATAAGTTGTCTGTATGTATGGATACTTGCCATATTCATGATGCTGGTTATAATATCGTAGAAGACTTTGATGGTGTGTTAAATGAATTTGATAAAATCATTGGAATAGACCGTATAAAAGTGTTGCATATCAATGATAGCAAAAATGAACGAGGTGCACATAAAGACCGTCATGAAAATATCGGATTTGGTCATATTGGCTTTGATGTACTTAGCTATATCGTTCATCATCCACAATTAATGTCCATTCCTAAAATTTTAGAAACCCCTTTTATTGGTGAAGATAAAAGTAATAAAAAAGCACCCTATAAGTTCGAAATAGAGATGTTAAGAAATAAAAGCTTTGATGAGGGTGTACTAGAAAAAATTAAAAATAGCTAAAAAGGAAAAGGACAATCATCTATTACGATGAGAGTCCTTTTTTTAAAGGCTATGTGAAACCTGACTGTTGTTATTCGCTTTTCATATTATATGAGAAGGTTTAAAGTTTTCGATGCGTACTGGTGTCTAGCTCCACTGTCTAGCTCAGCACGGAAAAAGATAAAAGACCTCGAAAGGCAAAAGGCGCCTTCCGGGTCTTTTCCTATTTTCTTCGCGAGCTGAACGAGCAGGTTCCGCTTTTCTTATTATATTGTTCCAGTTAATTGATAGAATATGTTTTCAACTTGCTTTGCTCTACTCATACCTATGATACCTGCAATTCTGCCAATTAAAGTTTGTCTTTGACGAGGGTCAAAGATATTAATGTTTTGTCCCGCAAGTAGTTGGGAAACTTGAACAGCTTCACTTTGAGTTAAAGATAATTGATATTGTCCCGCAAGAGCAAGTAGCTCATCAGGCTTAATATGATTCATTTTATGGTTGACCACCATTTCAATTAATTTCATTTGCATCCCCCCCTTTTTAAAACATATGAAGGAAAAGCCGAGATGTGAACATAAGTGGTGTACTTTACTTTTGCTTATTTTTACTATATACTAATCTTTGCAAATCGGAATGATTCTTAAAAGAACAGGTGATCTAATTTGGATAAAAAGGATATGAATCCAATTATTAAAGTGAAAAACCTTTCGTATAAATACACAAAAGACATAGTACTGGAAGATGTGTCATTAGAAGTTTCAAAGGGTGATTTTTTAGCAATTGTTGGACCTAATGGTTCCGGTAAGTCCACTCTTTTGAAATTAATACTGGGCTTGTTAAAGATGCAAACGGGGACTATTGAATTATTTGGAGAAAATATTCGTCACTTTAAGGATTGGCAAAAGGTTGGCTTTGTTTCACAAAAAGCAAATTCATTTAACTCGGGCTTCCCGGCTACCGTTTATGAGGTTGTTCAAAGTGGTTTAACGAAGAAAATTGGTTTATTTAAATTTGCAAGTAAAGCCGATAAGCAAAAAGTAAAGAAGGCACTTGAATCTGTTGATATGCTTGCTTATCAGAATCGGAATATTGGGGAATTATCTGGCGGACAACAGCAACGAGTCTTTATTGCACGGTCGCTGGTAGTTGAACCTGAATTAATGATTTTGGATGAGCCAACAGTTGGCATAGATACAAAAAATGTTCATCAATTTTATGAGCTGTTACGCCATCTCAATAAAAAGTTAGGTATCACGCTAATCTTAGTTACTCATGATGTAGGAACAGTAACCGATAAAGTAACACATGTAGCTTGTTTAAATAAAAATTTGCATTTTCACGGTAATGCAGAGGAATATAATCAATTTAATGAAGAAGAGCTGTCAACGTTATATGGACATGACGTCAAGCTACTAACTCATAATCATTAAGATGTTTTGGAGGATTGTGAATGATATCGGGGTTACTGCAATATGAATTTTTACAAAATGCATTTATTACTGGAATCATAATTGGAATACTAGCACCATTAATAGGGGTATTTGTTGTGGTAAGACGAATGTCGATGATTGCAGACGCTTTAAGTCACGTTGCACTTGCAGGAATTGCGTTTAGTTTGCTCTTACAAAAGAGTTTTGTTTCACTGGCAGGATTAAATCCGCTTTATTTTGGGATGGCTTTTTCTGTAGGTGGATCACTATTTATTGAAAAGCTTAGAACTATCTATAAGCATTATCAAGAATTAGCCATTCCTATAATCCTTTCAGGGGGAATTGGGCTAAGTGTTATCTTTATTTCAATAGCAGATGGTTTTAATGCCGATTTATTTGGATATTTATTTGGAAGCGTTAGTGCGGTTAGTCGTTCTGATTTATTTTTAATTATTGGAGTAGGGATCGCAGTCATTATTACAATTGTCATGTTTTATAAAGAATTATTTTTGCTCTCATTTGATGAAGAGCACGCAAAAGCTTCTGGTATACCATCTAAAGCGATTCATTTTATTTTTATTATTATGGTAGCACTTGTCATTGCAGTTTCAATGAGAGTTGTAGGTATTTTGCTTGTTTCTTCGCTCATGACCTTACCTGTAGCAGCAAGTTTACGTTTTGCAAATGGATTTAAGCAAATGATTGCTTATTCCATTGCCTTTGGAGAAATTTCAGTTATTGGTGGATTATTCCTTTCTTATCAACTTGATCTTGCTCCAGGTGGGACCATCGTCATGCTTGCCGTATTGATTCTTATTATGTCGATTGTAATTGATAAATGGAAAAAACGATAGGATATAAAGTGAAACTTCCATCAGTGGGGGGTCTTACTGCCCGTTAAGGCGGGATAAAATGAGGTGATACTTTGAATGTGACAACAGCGATTCAATTATTGAAGGAAAATGGTTTTAAGCACACAGGTAAAAGAGAAGACATGTTAGCTTTGTTTTCTTCAAGTAATAAATACTTAACAGCAAAAAACGTTTTAGAAAGTATGCGACATAATTATCCAGGTTTAAGCTTTGATACCATTTATCGAAATCTTTCTTTATTCGTTAAACTTGGTATTTTTGAGATGACGGAACTAGAGGGTGAAAAGCATTTCCGCTTTACTTGTGGTCACTCTGCACATCATCATCATTTTATTTGTTTAGATTGTGGAAAAACAAAAGAAATTGCTACATGTCCTATGAAGGACATTGAAGAGAATTTAAAGGATTATGATATCTCTGGTCATAAATTTGAAATTTATGGTCGCTGTCCAGAATGCTCACTGCAGCCATCTCATTAAAAAAAGTGTGAAACCATGCGAATGGCTTTCACACTTTTTTATTTTCTAGTAACCAGTTTCTAACCCAATCTTGTGCTTGTTGCCATGATTGAACACGAATAACTTGATTAGGAACAGGGTCTTGATTGTAGGGCGTATTAAATAATAGTACTGGTATTTTACACTCTTCAGCTATCGCTACAGCATTATCATGTTTATCTTCTAAAAAAAGATCTACCGCTAATTTTTTGGCAGTTGCTACCTTATCATGAGATCCCACTAATTCTAAATGATTATATTGAAGCTTATGTGTAGTAAACCAATTTTTTGTTACGTCAAATAATCGTTCATGGCGTGCACTTATATAATATAAATCAGCATAAGAAGTCCACTTATTTAAGACTTCCTGTGCACCTTCAGCAGGTAAGGATTCTTGATAAAATTTTGGTTCATTTGTAATAAACCAATGGTCTAAATCTTCTCTTGATATGTTAACGTATGGATAAAAATCATATTGGGTAACGTCTTCATACGCTAAATTTAATTGAAATGCTTCGTTTAAAAATGGTATAAAGGTGTCAGGTCGAGTAACAGTTCCATCAATGTCTATTCCAAATCGTTTCTTCATATTACATCTCCTAGTAGATAAGTGAACGGGTGCACTCCGCTTTTCTTTTCATTCAGTGTACCATAATCAGTGAGTTTAAGGGGAAGGTGAAGATTATTCCATTAGATGAAAGATTTATATCGTAGTTTTTTCAACTACTTACATACACTATAAATGCTCCTATAAACGAAAGTGAGGGATGCAAGATGGAAGAAGATCGTTACAAACGAACAGATGATAATCAAACAATATCGACTCCAATAGCAGAGGATCCGATTCCAGGTACCTTTCAGGTAGTTGATGATAGCATTCAGGTACCTGATGATGTAAAGCGTGATTCAGTGAATGAAGTAAATAATGGTGATTATCGTGAAGAAACAGCTGCAGAATTTGCTGTACCTCAATCGAATCGTATGAATGATTCTTTTAATGATACCCGAGAACGTACCGATGGAGCTAGTTTTGGTGGTACGTTTGTGGGAGCCATTGCTGTAATCCTTTCTATCCTTTCTTTGTTTACGATGCCATTTTTGTTTGGAATACTTGGTATCATCGGTGGTTTTATAAGCCGGAGTAAAGGAGCGAAAAGTCTTGGTTCATGGGCAATCGGTATTGGTGCTGTTTCCATTGTAGTAGGCATTTTTATCTTGCCGTTCTTTTAAGAAAAGAAAACGTGGATTCCATTGGAATCCACGTTTTCTTGTTGCGTTTTTAAGATTTAATACTTTCAGATTGTTGTTTTTCAAAATATTCTTGAGCAATTAGGTCAATTTCTTTTTTCAATTCCTCAACCATTGTTTCTTCAGGAACTTTACGAATAATTTCACCATGACGGAATAGTAATCCTTCTCCTCTAGCTCCAGCAATACCAATATCTGCTTCACGTGCTTCACCAGGCCCGTTAACTGCACAGCCAAGAACAGAAACTTTAATTGGCGCTTTTATCGTTCGAATATATTCTTCTACTTCGTTTGCAATCGAGATTAAATCAATTTCAATACGGCCACAAGTAGGACATGAAATAAGTGTAGGCATATTAGATGCCAGGCCAAAAACTTTAAGCAGCTCACGAGCTACCTTAACTTCCTCTACTGGATCGGCACTTAATGAAATTCGCATCGTATTACCGATTCCTTTACTTAATATCGCACCAAGTCCTGCAGCACTTTTGACTGTACCAGAGAACAATGTACCAGACTCAGTAATTCCTAAGTGTAAAGGATAATCAAAGGCTTTAGCTGCTTTTTCGTAAGCTTCAATTGCTAAATTTACATCTGATGCTTTCATGGAAACGATAATATCATGAAAGTCTAAATCTTCCAGTATTTTTATATGATGTAGAGCACTCTCAACCATTCCATCTGCGGTTGGAAAGCCATACTTTTCAATAATTCGTTTTTCTAGTGAACCCGCATTCACACCAATTCGGATTGGTATACCTTTTTCTTTCGCGGCATTAACAACGGCTTCAACTTTTTCACGACGACCAATATTGCCAGGGTTAATTCGAATCTTATCAGCGCCGCCTTCAATCGCTTTTAAAGCAAGACGATAGTCGAAGTGAATATCCACAACTAAAGGAATATGAATACGTTTTTTTATTTCTGGAATGGCATCTGCTGCACGTTCATCGGGGCAAGCGACACGCACAATTTGGCATCCTGCTTCTTCTAAACGCAAAATTTCAGCAACAGTTGCTTCCACATCATGTGTTTTTGTTGTTGTCATACTTTGGATAATAACCTCATTATTACCACCAATTGTTAAATTCCCAACTTTAACCGGTCGTGTTTTTGTACGATGTATTATTTCACTCAAGTGGAATTCGCTCCTTTAAAATAAGAAAAAAATCAAATTTCTTATCATTATTATAACAAAAATATTGTATCAGTGTTTTACACTTCTTGACAAGGAATTGGATGTATTATCTGTTTTAAGGCTTAATTAATGATAGCTTGGAATTTTGTATACTTTTCCAATTTGCATTTGTTCAGGCTTTAGACCTTCATTTAATTCTTGAAAATCAGTAACAATCGTTTCTATAGGTTTGGTCAATGCGCCCTCTTCACGTTCAATGATAGACAGTAATGTATCGCCAGGCTTCATGGTCATATCGTAATATTTTAACTCGCTTTTATGATTCGATTGATTGACGGGGAGAGAGGGTTCTTTAAATTCAGTTGAAGGCTTTTGTGGTAAAGTTCCTGTTGTTACGTCGTAGTAAACAATAAATGTAAAAAAACAAATCAATAAAAAAGCGAGTAATTTTTTCATTTCAATATAATCCCCCGTTGCTTGTCTTTACTCTATTTATACGAGGAGATTTTATTTTTATGCCTAAAATTGAGCACAGTGTAAATATATTGATTAGTTAGCACGGGAAGTATGAAAAAATTGAAATTCATCATTGTAGTTTATTGACTAATCTTTTTTAGACCATCTGTAGTTTTACCATGTAAAAAGTTTCTTATCTCTTCAAGTGATAAACCAATTTTTTTCGCATCTAAAATAAGAGTATACCACTGTTGATCGAGTCGCTCATTTTTCATTCCTACATCCCCTTAAAATACTGTGTACAGATCATTATAAAAGAAAGTGTTATCATAATGTGTCGAATGAAGTAAAATATGTTAAATTTTTACTTAGAAAAGTGACTAAAGTCACAACTCATTTATGATTGCTTGAAAAATTTATCATTATATTTACGTGTATTTTACAATATGTTAATAATTCGAAGTGATAATATAAAGTGATTCAAAAGGAGGACAAAATGAGAAAAAAGTTGAAATTTACGATAGATAGACCAAAAAAGGAAAAGAAGCCTAAAGCTGTAACAAAGAAAGAAAAGCAGTCTAAAGTTGTAATAAAAAAGGAAAAAAAGAAATCTAATGTTGGAATGGATAGGCCTAAAGGAACAGTTCAATGGTCTTTGAAAACAAGACTACTTTTTTTGGTCATTACATCTCTGATTGTTACATCATCAGTAATCAGTTATATAGCATATGAAAAGTCTAAGGCCTCTACTATGAATGCAGTTGAAAATAGATTAGAGCGAGAAGCGATGCTATTTTATCATATGGCCCAAAATTTAATGTATACATATGTTGGCGATGATGAGAAATTTCAAAAAAATATTGAAGGTGTTGTGAGGAATCAAAGCTCTCAAATGGCGCAAGATGGTTTGCAAAGTGATTTTTTTCTTTTAAAAGATGACAAAGCAACACCATTTTTAGCAAATAAACAATCAAAATTAAGCTTTTCACAGTCATTACGTAAAAGTATTGCGCAACAAAAAGAAGGTATTATACATACATCTATTAATAACGAAGATTACACGGTCGTCTTTAAATATGTTCAGGAGGTCAGAGGTCATTATTTGATTGTTGTGCCACAAGGAAGATATTTAGGGGATATTCAAGAAATGGCATGGTCTATTATAGGTGTAGCAATACTTTGCTTAATTATATCTGTTTTGGTAGCTGGGCTAATAATAAATAATTTAACAAAACCATTAGTACAAATTCAGGGACTTATGAAAAAGGCCAGAGAAGGCAATCTTGATATTTCTTTTGAAGGAATTCGTCAAACAACACCAGAAGTGAGATCTTTAATCAAAAGTTTTCAAGCCTTGCTTGTTTCATTGCAAGGACTACTTCAAAATATAGGAATGACAGCAGGGCGCCTGCATACAACTGGTCAACAACTGCAACAATCGTCCTCACATGTTTTAGAAACGAATCGAGAGTTATTGGCTGGCATTGAAGTCGTTCAAAAAGCAACCGAAGAAACCGCGAGTAGTTCAGAAAGTCATTTAGATACGTTTCAAAACATGAAAAAAGATGTTTTTCTAATTTTTGAAGAAATGGATCATTTGTATGACATCGCCATTAAAATGGATGGATCAGCTCACGAAAGTACCTCACATATGGATGTTCTTTTAGATCGAATGGACAAGTTTCAACAAGAGTCAAAACATATAAGTGAAACAGTTAATTCAATGAGCTCACATTCTGTATCAGTTCATTCTATTGTGGGGTTAATACAATCCATTGCTGAGCAAACGAAATTACTTGCGTTGAATGCAACAATTGAAGCAGCGCGTGCTGGGGAGTATGGAAAGGGATTCTCTGTTGTTGCAACAGAAGTTAGAAAGTTGGCTGATCAAACTTCAGAAGCCGCTAAAGAGATTGAAAAAAATATGAGTAACATGATGAATTTGACTGGAAAAACGCAAAATGAATTTGTCAATATGTCGATGCATCTTAATGAAAATATGGAAGCTGTAACTGAAAGTAAACAATCGATTGATATTTGGAATGTAAATGTTCAACAAGTAAAGCAGAAGCTTACACATATCCGTAAATATGCCGGACATCTTGAAGAATCTTTGCCGAAAGTGGAAGAATCAACTGAGCGGTATGTAGCATTATCACAACAAACGAGCGCAAGTTCTGAGCAAATGGTAAAGAGTTCTTATGAACAACAAAATCAATTAAAGGAAAGTTATGAAATAGGATCTACCTTGACTGAATTGTCAGGCGCTTTGAATCAACAAACCAGAAAGTTTAGGTCAAAAGGAAAAGCATAAGCGTTTAGTAGGAGTAATAATCAACAGAATGGTAAATCAAAGCCAATAAAAAAGGAAGGAGCGTATGCTCCTTCCTTTTTTATTGATCTTGTTTGTTCGGAACTTCTTTTATAGTTAAGAATAATAAGATAAAGATAATAAACCAACTAAGAGATAGCCTGAATGGAACTGTAGCTTGAAAGAAATCCATAATGGTGAAGAAAAGCGTTGGTAAGGTTATACAATATGCAGTCACTTTCCATATTTGAGCATAGTTTAATGGTCTTGCAAGGGCATTTTTAAATACCACACCGAATACTGCAAAAATCGTTACTTTTAAAAATGTTAAAGCTGTTGTAAATATGTAGAAAATAATGAGTATAATGGATAAGAAAATCCATGATAATTGGTCAACTTCACTAATCCAAGAAGAAATCGTTTTATTATTTCCTTCGATAAATGAATAGGGAGATGATTGAATGTTACCGGATGATACCAAGACAAATTCGGATGGTAATAGTGCTAGACCGTTTTTGGTTTGGGCGGCAACTTCGTTTGCAGTTAATGTACCAGAATCATCAATGAAGATGGAAAATCCATTATTATTAAGAATGACTGGTTCATTACCTTCAACCGTTAACTGCCCATTTTTTATTTCGAAATCAGGCATTTCCGTAGTAATGGTTTCTTGAATGGTACGTATTCCGTCTTTTATTATCATGTTAAAATGATAGGAGGTAGGAATAATGGACAAAAGAGAAAGTAGAAATACATATAGGATGGTTTTACCCATTCCTTGTTTTCGAAAGGATGCAATATCCTTAGGAGAGTATAAACTCACATAAAATTGTTTAAATACATTCAAATAAACCACACCTTTTTTGTACTTTAAGAAAGTTTAACTTCTTTAAAGGGTTAAAGTAAAGATACGACATCGACTTTCGTCGTTAGGACGATAAGTCGTGTTTTTCTAATGAAAAATCTATCATTTTCATTTTATCCATCAGTCTCTTATAATTCAAATTAAAAGGATTCTCTAAACGGTTTAGAAAAGAAAAACTAGTGGTAAACTTAAACTAATTATAGGCCCGGGTTATATTTTTTGAAAAAATGATGTTTGTAAGTTCTCTATTACTACAAAATGGAATCATTATTAACAGAGTGTTAGCTCTAAAAAATTAAAAATACAAGAGGATGAGAATACGGATGGATATTTTTTATTGGGTGATTATTATTGCTATGTTTATTATAGGCTTTATAGGCCTCGTTTATCCTATTATTCCAAGCGTATTATTTATCATGGTAGGTTTTATCTTATATGGATTGTTTTATTCCTTTGTCCCCTTTAATTGGCTATTTTGGACGGTACAATGTCTATTTGTTGTTTTATTGTTTATAGCTGACTATGTAGCGAATATTATTGGTGTTAAAAAATACGGGGGATCAAAGGCTGGAGTATGGGGGAGTACGATAGGACTTATAGTTGGGCCATTTGTTATTCCCGTGTTAGGAATTATAATTGGCCCTTTCCTTGGAGCTATTATTGCAGAACTAATCGTAAATAAAAAAGACCTAGTGACGGCTATTAAAATTGGATTTGGTTCTGTTATCGGATTTGTGAGCAGTGTATTGACAAAAGGCATCATTCAAATCATCATGATCGGATATTTTTTTATTGTCGTAATAAAATAACAAATTTACATTATAAGGAATTGAATAAAAGAAAAATGTAAAGCATAACGTTTGTAACGCTATCAAAACTTTGATAATCTAGATTTATGAGCTTTAGTAATCTTTGGAAAACTAGAGCTAACAAAAAATTAAGCTTACATAGGGAGGAATTTTATTATGGCTTTTGAATTACCACAATTACCTTACGCGTACGATGCTTTGGAACCACACATTGACAAAGAAACAATGAACATTCATCACACTAAACATCACAACACATATGTGACAAATTTGAATGCTGCAATTGAAGGTAATCAAGATCTTCAAAGTAAAAGTGTTGAAGAGTTAGTTGCTAATCTTGATGCTGTTCCAGAGGCTATTCGTACAGCTGTACGTAATAACGGTGGCGGACATGCTAACCATTCATTATTCTGGACAATCCTTTCTCCTAATGGTGGGGGCACTCCAACTGGCGAATTAGCTGATGCAATTGCTGCTAAATTTGGTAGCTTTGATGCTTTCAAAGAAGAATTCGCTAAAGCTGCTACAACTCGCTTTGGTTCAGGATGGGCTTGGTTAGTAGTAAATAATGGTGAATTAGAAGTAACAAGTACACCAAACCAAGATTCACCTCTATCAGAAGGTAAAACACCAGTTCTTGGATTAGATGTTTGGGAACATGCTTATTATTTACACTATCAAAATCGTCGCCCAGAATACATTGGATCTTTCTGGAACCTTGTAAATTGGGATGAAGTGGCAAAACGTTATACTGCTGCAAAATAAATCATAAATTGAAAAAGCGAGAACCTGATTTTCAGGTTCTCGCTTTTTTGTACTTTAAGTTTAACTTTTATAAAGGTAAAGTATAAAAATATCGACTTTCACCATTAGGTGATAAGTCGTGTTTCTACTATCTAATTTTTAGCTATTATAACTTCCTCCCTTTTCGTTGAATAAATTCCTTGCGTTTTTCAAACACTAAAATGAACAAAAAGGAGCGTTTGATATGGGGATTTTACATAGTTTAACTGAGAAAAAAGAAGATAAAAAAGATTTGTATGTATTGCTAATTATTAGTGGTTTATATAGCTTAAGCATTGCATTATCTAATACATTTGTGAATATATACCTTTGGAAACAATCAGGTAATTATATGGATATTGGTATTTATAATTTAATTGTTGTTGCATTCCAACCAATTACCTTTATTTTAGCTGGAAGATTGGCAAAGAAAGTGGATCGAGTTATTGTCTTACGCCTCGGCGTTATTTTTTTAACTCTTTTTTATTTAACGGTTTTATTGTCAGATGGAAGAGCAACGGATTTTCTTTGGTTGTTTGGAGCTTTCCTTGGAATTGGCTGGGGGTTTTATTGGCTGGCGTTTAATGTTTTAACTTTTGAAATTACAGAACCCGAAACACGAGATTTTTTTAATGGCTCAATGGGGATTTTAACATCTAGTGCAGGTATGATTGGACCTATTACAGCTGGTTTTATCATATCACGTATAAGTCAATCTTTTGGATATACTATTGTATTCGGCCTGTCACTTTTTTTATTCGCTATTGCTGTTATTCTTAGTTTTTCATTAAAAAGGCGTCCGGCACATGGAAAATATGGTTTTATTCAAGTTTTGCAGGAAAGAAAGAAAAATCGAGATTGGCGTTCTATTACCTATGCTCATTTCTTTCAAGGAATAAGAGAAGGTACCTTTATGTTCGTGATCTCCATACTGGTATATATCCAAACGGGAAGCGAACTAGCACTTGGTAGCTATGGGCTACTTCATTCAGCCATTTCGTTTATCACCTATTATTTTGCCTCCCGCTTTATCAAGCCTCCACTACGTAATAAGTCAATTTTTATTGGTGGAATGCTTCTGTATTTAGCGGTTGTCTTTATTACAGTGAAGATTACATATGTTAGGTTACTTATTTATGCAGCGCTCATTGCAATAGCATATCCAATTTTACTTGTTCCGTATATATCCACTACATATGATGTAATTGGAAAAGCCTGGAATGCAGCGGAAATGCGGATTGAATATATTGTTGTTCGTGAGATTTTTATTCATTTCGGTAGAATCGTATCGATTATAGGATTTCTCATTGCCGTTTATTATTTTGAGCCAAAACAAAGCTTACCGATTTTCTTATTAATAGCAGGTTTAGGTCATTCTGTTATTTACTTCTTTATCCGTAATATCAAACTATCTTCAGACATTGGTTAAATTTTATAGTAATCGATGGTAGAAAAAAAACACAATGTTCTATAGAATAAGATAGAATAAGCTTGATTATGGACAAAGGAAGTGTGACCTAGAAGTGAATAAAAAGAAAAAGAAAAAGACGCATGTTCCTTTTCGCTTAAATGTTCTTTTCTTTTTAGTATTTATGTTATTCTCCATCTTAATATTACGATTAGGGGTTGTTCAAATCGTTTATGGGGATGAATATCGACGTGAAGTAGAAAGAACGGAAGAAGTAACCGTTAATAATTCCGTACCTCGAGGTAAAATGTATGACCGTAATTATAATTTAATGGTTGATAATCAACCCTTGGACGCGATTACCTATACGAGAAAACAAGGAACTAAATCATCGGAAATGCTTGAAACAGCTCAAAAACTTGCGGTTTTAATCGAAAAAGAAACGGATAAAGTAACAGAACGGGATAAAAAGGATTTCTGGATATTATTACATCCAAAGTTAGCTGAGAAGAAAATAACAGAAAAAGAAAAAAAACAAGTTGAAGAAGGTTTACTTGAAGATAAGGATTTGTATCAGCTACAGATTGATCGCATTACAAAACAAGAATATGAGTCACTAACAACAGATGAACTTGAAGTGCTAGCTATTTACCGGGAATTTTCTAGTGGCTATGCTTTAACGCCACAAATTGTAAAGAATAAAGATGTTACAAAAGAAGAATTTGCAAGAGTTAGTGAAAACTTAGATTCATTGCCCGGTGTAGACATTTCCACAGACTGGGATCGTTCTTATATATATGATAAGACGTTGAAATCAGTATTAGGGAAAGTTTCTTCTTCTGAGGAAGGTCTCCCAAGTGAAAGTCTCGATTATTATTTAGCACGTGATTATAGTAGGAATGACCGTGTAGGGAAAAGCTATATTGAAATGCAATATGAAGATGTTTTACAAGGACAAAAAGCAAAAATACGTAATACTACTGATAAATCAGGAAATATTGTAGACTCACAAGTCGTTACTGCAGGCAAACGGGGCAAAGACCTTGTGTTAACAATTGATATGGATTTGCAATTGGAAACTGAAAAAATTATTGAGAATCAATTATTAGCCAAGAAAAAAATGGGGAATACAAAATTTCTAGATCGAGCTTTTGCCGTTGTACTTGACCCTAAAACAGGTGAAATATTAACGATGGCTGGAAAGCAATATGTGAGAGATGCAAAAACAGGTAAACATTCCATTGAAGATTTTGCACTTGGAAATATTACAACCTCTTATACTATGGGTTCTTCTGTTAAAGGGGCGACAGTACTAACAGGTTATCAAGAGGGGGCTATTCATCCAGGTACAGTTTTTTATGATACAAAGCTACGCATTAAAGGAACTCCACCAAAGGGGTCCTATAAAGACTTTGGTAATATCGATGATTTGACTGCTCTAAAGGTTTCCTCGAATGTGTATATGTTCCGTACTGCCATCGCCATCGGTGGGGGAAACTATGTACCAAATCAGTCTTTGCGTATTAAAGATGGGGCTTTTTCAACCATTAGAAATTCCTTTGCACAATTTGGGTTAGGCGTCCGTACAGGGATTGACTTGCCGAATGAAATGGCTGGTTTTAAAGGAACAGAAACGAACTCAGGTAAACTTCTTGACCTTGCAATTGGCCAGTATGACACTTATACACCAATGCAGCTTGCCCAATATGTTTCAACTATTGCCAACGGTGGAAATCGAATGCAACCACATATTGTAAGGGAATTTCGAGACCCTGTTGATGATAATGAAGTATTAGGTCCAATCGTGGAAGAAAATGCACCAACTGTACTGAATCGTTTAAAGATGAAAGACGAATGGATTCAACGAGTACAAACAGGCTTTAAAAAAGTAGCAATGGAACCTGGGGGTACAGCGTATAAGTATTTTGGAGGAAAATCCTATACGGTTGCAGCGAAGACGGGTACAGCTGAAGCATTTTATGATGGACCAGATCGAAAGAATTTTAGTGAGCCACAACCTACTATGAATATTACACTTGTTGGTTATGCACCAGCGGATAATCCTGAAGTTGCATTTGCAATCGTTGTGCCATGGGCCTATCAAGGACATTCTGGTCATACCATGAACAAAGAAATCGGATCAGCAGTGCTTGATGAGTATTTTAAACTTAAAGAAGAACGTGCTAAAGAAGCAATAGATGAAAGTTCAACAAAAATTAAAGTAAATAAAAGTACAGATCAACAAGGGACAGAAAAGGGAAATGAACAAAACGTCATTGAATAATTGCTACGAGATTCAATAAATTTTTTTTCTCTTGAATGTCGACTGAAAATAATATAAATTTATAAAGGCGAATGAGATATCTATTCCTAAATCTTCATGCATACAACTCAATACTTTAATACAAAATAAATATTAAGATTAATAAAATACTTCACCGAATCCTTAACATAAAGTTAACATTACTTTAAAACGGGGTTAATAGTACAACAGTATGCTTGTCTATGTAGGAAAGATAATTTATCTCGTAGGAGGAAAAAGAATGAAACGCCTTAAATTTGTAGCATTAGCAACGATGATTACTGGAGCAATGGCTTTAGCAGCATGTAGCTCAGACAATGCAAAAGATACTAAAGATGGATCAACATCTACAGGAACTGAAAAAACAGCTTTACAAGGTGAAGTTATTCTTGATGGTTCTTCAACAGTATATCCAATCATGGAAGCTGTTTCTGAGGAATATATGGCAAATCAACCAGACGTTAAAGTATCAGTTGGTTTTTCTGGTACAGGTGGCGGTTTTGAAAAATTCATAGCTGGCGAAACTGATTTAAGTAATGCATCAAGACCAATTAAAGATGAAGAAAAAGCAGCACTTGATAAAAAAGGTATCGCTTATACAGAATTTGAACTTGCATATGATGGTTTATCAATCGTTGTAAACAAAGATAATGACTTTGTTGATTCTCTAACTGTTGATGAGTTGAAAAAACTTTGGACAGACAATGGTAAAGCAAAAAAATGGTCTGATATTAATCCTAAATGGCCAAATGAAGAAGTTAAATTCTATTCACCAGGAACTGATTCAGGAACATATGATTACTTTGTAAAAGACATTTTAAAAGAAGCACCACTTGTTAAAGAAGCAACCCTTTCAGAAGATGATAACGTTCTTGTTCAAGGTGTTGAAGGAGATAAAAACGCTATCGGTTACTTTGGATTTGCATATTATGAAGAAAATAAAGATAACTTAAAAATTGTACCTATTGACAACGGAAATGGTCCAATTACACCATCTATAGAAACAATTAAGAGCGGTGAATATTCACCACTATCTCGTCCACTTTTCACTTATGTTTCTAATAAAGCAGTTGCAGATAAAGAACAAGTTGCAGATTTTACAAAATTCGCACTAGAAAATGCTGCTAAGCTTTCAGAAGAAGTAGGATATGTTGCTCTTGATAAAGAAAAATATACAGAAGACTTAAATAAATTAGCAGAATTAACTAAATAAGGTATATATTTAGTAGAAGATGAGAAGTGTTTCACTTCTCATCTTAAATCTGCTAATCAGAGTTTAGGAAGGAGTCACCATTTTGGGAGTAAAACAGGCAGATTATTCTGTACAGCAAATGATTCAAAATCATAAGAAGAAAAAACGCATAAATAGCGAGAAAATCATTCCAATCCTTTTGTTAATTACAGCGATTATTTCTGTATTAACAACAGTTGGAATTGTTTTGACATTAATATTTGAAACAATTACATTTTTTAAGGAAATATCTATTGTTGAATTTTTTACTAAGAATGAATGGTATCCTTTTGCAGCAGTGCCTTCCTTCGGTATAATGCCGCTTGTTATAGGAACATTAAAAATCACAATAATAGCCGCTATTGTTGCTGTCCCAATAGGACTTGCAACTGCCATTTTTTTGAGTGAATATGCATCAGAGAAAACTCGTAGAATTATAAAACCGATATTGGAAATATTAGCTGGTATTCCTACCATTGTTTATGGATTTTTTGCTCTAACATTTGTAACACCATTGTTACGAGCTATATTTCCATCTTTGGAAATGTTCAATGCTTTGAGTCCAGGACTTGTTGTTGGGATTATGATTACACCCATGATTGCTTCTTTATCAGAAGATGCCTTAGTATCTGTACCTCGTGCAGTTCGCGAAGGGGCTCTTGCCATGGGATCAACGAAGTTAGAAACAACAATTAAAGTGGTTCTTCCTGCTGCGATTTCAGGGATTGTGGCTTCCATTGTTTTAGCTTTGTCTAGGGCAATTGGTGAAACCATGATTGTTACTGTTGCAGGTGGTTCAACACCTAGTATGGACTTCGGTGTAACATCATCCATGCAGACGATGACAGCTTATATTGTCCAAGTAAGTTCAGGAGATGCCGGGTTTGGAACGACCATTTATTATAGTATTTATGCGGTTGGTATGACACTATTTGTGTTTACACTTTGTATGAATTTACTAGCTCAGTTTATCTCTCGGAAAATTAGGGAGGAATACTAATTATGAAGCTTATTGACAAAAGTCTTGTTGCAAAAAAAATGCCTGCAAGACTTGCAAAAAATACTTTTTTTAAAGGGTTGTTTATACTAGCAACAGCAGTTGCACTTTTAGTTCTCGGTATTTTAATTTATCGGATATTTACTCAAGGAATTGGATATTTAGATTGGCAATTTTTACAAAGTTTCGCCTCAAGAAAACCAGAAGAAGCTGGTATTAAGGCTGCTTTTATTGGTTCCCTATGGTTAATGCTTGTTATTATACCAATTTCTCTGCTCCTTGGTTTGGGTAGTTCCATTTATTTGGAAGAATACGCGAAAAATAATTGGTTTACAAGGCTAATTAAAGTAAATATTTCAAATCTAGCTGGGGTACCATCCATTATTTTTGGATTGTTAGGATTAACAATATTTGTTAGAGCACTTGCTTTAGACCGATCTGTATTAGCTGCAGGTTTTACGATGAGTCTATTGGTTTTGCCGGTTATTATTGTTGCCTCTCAAGAAGCAATTCGGGCAGTTCCACGTGAATTGCGGGATGCTTCTTATGGAATGGGGGCAACAAAGTGGCAAACGATTGTTCGAGTTGTTTTACCTGCTGCTATTCCAGGTATATTAACAGGGAGTATCTTAGCATTATCTCGTGCAATTGGAGAAACAGCTCCATTAGTTGTTCTTGGTATTCCTGTGTTTGTTGCCTTTTTGCCAGCATCAGTGTTGGATACTTTTACGGTTTTGCCAATGCAAATTTATAACTGGACATCACGTCCTCAAGAAGAATTTCAACATTTAGCAGCGTCAGGTATTCTTGTATTACTTGGAGTGTTAATATTTATGAATTTAATTGCTGTGCTCATTCGTAATAAATTTCAAAAAAGATATTAAAGTGAGGAAGATACGGAATGGATATGACGTTACTTAAAAAAGAAACGCCGAGAACAGGAGATACTGGATCATCTCTAGAATCAAAAGAGAAGGTATATGAAACTGTCGGTTTAGACTTGTGGTATAGTGAGAAGCAGGGTTTAAAGAATATTAATCTTGACATTTATGAAAATGAGGTTACTGCAATTATCGGACCATCTGGTTGTGGTAAATCTACCTATTTAAAAACATTAAACCGAATGGTTGAACTAGTTCCAGGTGTTAGAACTTCTGGTGAAATTAAATATCGCAATCGTAATATTTTGGATAAATCGTACAAAGTTGAAGAGTTAAGAACACAAGTTGGAATGGTTTTTCAAAAGCCAAACCCATTTCCTAAATCAATTTATGAAAATGTAGTGTATGGACCAAAAATTCATGGTATTAAAAATAAAAAGATTTTAGATGAGATTGTAGAAAAAAGTTTACGTGGTGCTGCTATTTGGGATGAAGTAAAGGATCGTTTACATGAAAATGCATACGGACTTTCAGGTGGACAACAACAACGTCTTTGTATTGCCCGTTGTCTTGCTATAGAACCGGATGTTCTTTTAATGGATGAACCTACATCTGCTTTAGACCCAATTTCAACATTAAAAGTTGAAGAGCTTGTGCAAGAACTTAAAAAGGATTTTAGTATAATAATCGTAACGCATAATATGCAACAAGCTGCTCGTATTTCTGATCGTACAGCGTTCTTCTTAAATGGGGAAGTTGTTGAATATGATGAAACAAATGTGATTTTTACTAATCCTCATGATCAAAGAACAGAAGATTATATTAGTGGACGTTTTGGTTGATTTTAGAAAAGTATGACTTACCGCCATGAATGGAGAAAGTCCATGCACCTGAAGGTCTGACCTGAAGGTATTTTTCTTTATACTTTGGCAGTATAAAAAAGCAGATGTTATAAGTGAGAATTATACTTTCTTACTTATAACATCTGCTTTTATTTTTATCCCGCCTTACTGCCCGTTAATGTCCGAATCAAATGAACACAGACTAAGAACGCAACATCCTTATTTCTTCGGTCTGTGTGACCCACATCGTGTGGGCCCCCAACTAACCATCAGTGGGGGATGAAGAAAACCCCCACTGATGGTTAGTTTCACTTTATTTCGTGATTAGTTTACTCAACTCTTCATAACTCATATCGCTTGAGACTATGTATTCTCCTATTTGAACCTGCTGAGAAAGCTTTTCTTTATTCATGTATTCTTGAAATTTCATTGAATCATCAATAATTTTTGCTTTTTCAAGTAATTCTGCAATCTCACTTGTTGTCATCTTACTCTTCACCTTTAAAATATAAGATATTGTTTCTTCTTTCTTTTCTACTTCCTGCAAGTCTCTCGTTTCTGATGAATTTTCAGTATTTTGTTTTAGTTCGGTATTTTTTGCTTTTTGTTCAGATTTAGTAAGTGGGTCTATTTTAGAAATACTGTACCCATCTGCTTCAAGCATTTTCTTGGCGTCAGTAGTTGTAAATGTTACTTTTTCATTTGAATTAGTTCCATAATAAAAACCAGCCATTATGGAGGTTGCAAAAATAATTCCTACTGCAAAAGCTTGAAGGGATACTTTATTCATGCTCTTTCCCTCGCAATCTTTGCTCTTTAATGACTTCAATAATTTGCTCTTTTGTTAAAGTTGACTGTTTTTCAATTTGTTCTAATGAACATCCTTGACGATGTAAGGCAAGTACTTGATTTTTAATAATTTCATTTATGGATTGAATGTTTGAAGAACTTGATTGCGAAGCATGTGATGAATAAAAACTTGGCTGATCTTGAATCAAAAGTTCTTCTTCTAAAATACTTACCTTTTTCTTAAGTTGGTATATATCTTGCATATTAGTCAGGGTAACTTGTTCAAGTTCCTCTTCTAATTTGGCCACTTTTCCTTTTTTTAATAATGAAATGACTAGTAAGATAATGGCAAATAAGAATAGAGCAAGCATAACGATTTCCATGTTTCCACCTCAAAGTTATATATACATATCTCTTTCTATTCTACACATTTTTTTAAAAAAAGGGTATATTCCCTGACTTTTAACTCATAAATTACTTCTTTCTTCTATTTAATAGGCTGTGTTTAAGGTCGATGTTGATTTTACAACTTTGTTGATTGGAGCGAAAGGCGCGAAGACTCCTCGAAAATGCTACCGCATTTCCTTCGTGCGTGGGCGGATTCGAGGAAGTTGATTCAATGTCCTGCGGGAGTACGGAGCAGGGGAGACCCCACAGGAGACTTCGCTGTGAGGAGGCTCCCCGCACCCGCCCGCGGAAAGCGAAGTTCCTGAAGAGGAAATCAACAGCCAAGTTTAACACAGCCATTTAATAAGGAAGTTTTAGATGAGTTCAAGGCTGAATAAATCTGTTACCTTGGTTTATGCATCTTTTGTATTAAAATTTACAAAGAAAATATATAAAAAGTGGAAATTCGACAAAATGTGTTTATTGTCCATATGGCAATTCAATGCTAACATAGAATTATAATTAAAAAATAGAAAATTTTTCAAATTATACAAATAAGAAAGGGATGATTAGATGAGTACCTTATCACCGTACCTGGATCACGAGAGTTATCATTTACCTAGCAGAAACTTAAAGGTAGGTTTATGGATGAATGAAAGCTTCGACTGGTATTTAGAAGAAGATTCGATGAGTCATCCTGAAGATGGCATACGAACACTTTTGCAAACATATTCAGAAAAGCAAATTTCCTATTCAAAATTTACCATTAAAAATACTTCTCTTGAAACAAAATTCCCTAAGATATTTTTTCACTATGAAAACGCTTTCGAGAGGCGAGCTGTAGCATTTTATAGTCCTAGTGAACAAGCGATTATCCATGTTGCACCTAATTCAGTCGCTTTACTTGGAGGAATGGTGAAAGGAAATGGAATCTCACAATATTGTATCCAGGGGAAGGGTGGCTTATATCAGAACGGATGTTTTAAATCCTTAAGAGAAGGGACGTTATTTTACTCACCACTTGCAAAAGGTGAAGTAACAAGTATATTTACCCTCGAATCGGAAATTTTACCATTAGAATGCGTAGAAGTTGTGGCCTGGACCATTAATGCTGATACGAAAGAGGAAGCTGCCCAATTAAATCGAAAATTAGTTCAGTCCGCTTTGAGAGAAATTTAAGTTTATGTATTTTTCCCTTAAATACAGACTAGTATTTTTTCATGGATAATGCTATTATAGAAAGGTCCTATGTGAAAAAGTCAATATGTTTGGAGGGAAATACAAATGCGCGTGAATATTACATTAGCATGCACTGAATGTGGTGACCGTAACTATATTTCTAAAAAGAATAAACGTAATAATCCAGATCGTTTAGAACTTAAAAAATATTGTTCAAGAGAAAAACGTACTACAGTTCATCGCGAAACAAAGTAAGCAACAGGAATTTTCCTGTTGTTTTTTTATACTTAAAGAAATAGGAGTGAAGAAGTTGAATGAAGATAAAAAGAAAGTGAGGAAAATAATAAAAACAAGTCTTGAACAAATAACAGATGAAAAACGGGTAGAATATACAAAGCAAATTTCTACACAATTATATAATCTTAATGAATGGAAGCAGTCAAAAGTAATAGGTATTACTATATCCATTCCACCAGAAATTCCTACATTACATATTATTGAACAAGCTTGGAGAGAAGGTAAAGAAGTAGTTATTCCTAAATGTAATCCTGAAGACAAAACGATGCAATTTAAAAAGATTACTTCATTTGAACAGTTAGAGTCTGTTTATTCAGGATTGTTAGAACCAGTTGAAAACACTTTAGAGGTCCGCTCAGAAAAAATTAACCTGCTTATTGTACCAGGTCTTGCTTTTACAAGAGATGGCTATCGATTAGGGTTTGGTGGAGGATATTATGATCGATTTCTTTCCGGCTATAATGGACCTACTATTGCTTTAGCTTTTGAATGTCAGCTAGTGGATCAGTTGCCTACAGAATTACACGATATTCCAGTTCACCTAGTAGTGTCAACTGATAAAGTGTATCGTACTTATGCTCATTAAATTGTACATAATTGTTATTCATAAAAAACCCCGTCTGAATCAAACTATGTATAGGAGGGATAATTATGATACGTTGGATTCTACAAATTTTTGCTATTGGATTTGCGGTTTATTTGGGTTATTCTAATCGTTATCGTCTACTAAATGTAGTTTTGGCAAATGGAATGATCAGAAAGTTTCTTGTCAGACGTACTTTAAATGTTCCCTTCGTTCGAGATCAGATGATGGGTACAGTCTTTAATCGGAACTAGATTGAATGAACAGAGTTTGGGAGCCAAATATGGCTCCTTTCTTTTTTACATTTGCTTAGTAATCGACTATATTTAAATAAGACTATACATACCATGTATGGAGTTTTTTTTAGGTGAAAGTAGGGAGTGCGTTGGGATTTAAAGAAGATTATTTATATTGGTCAATGATTTGGAAGTTGACTTCTAAATATAATTATCAATTCATAACTAGTACGGAAAATCAAAAGGAAATTTGGCTGGAAAATTTCAAGAATAAGGATTTTCCATTGATTCGAATTATCCGACATGACATAGATTGGGCAAATTGGTTAAAACGTGATCTCGAACGTACGATTCAAAACGGAGAACAAATTCGTAAAAAGTTATACAAGAAGCCGTTACATTTGATTAATATTTATGTTACCCAGTTTACTCCAGTGGATGATTTCGATTTTATAGGACTTCCTGTTACGTATCAAAAAACAAAACTTCAATCCTTTATCGTAGCAAGTGAGACTTTTTCAACTGATTTACAACCTATCGAACAGATATTAAATGTAGAGTTTTCCATTCAACTTAATGATTCTGAGGAAATTTCAGAGGGGCAGATTCAGTATCTAAAGGAGAATACTATAGCTGAATCAGTAAAAAGGATTAAGGAAGAGCAGAAAGTCTTTGTTTCCGGAAAACCTTTTTTTACGTACTTGTTTATGATTATTCAGGTTATCATTTTTTTACTAATGGAGATCAAGGGAGGAAGTACAAATTCAGCAACTTTAATTGCGTTTGGAGCAAAATATTCACCTTACATTCTTCAAGGTGAATGGTGGCGTTTCTTTACACCTATGGTTATTCACATCGGTTTTATTCATTTGCTTATGAATACGATTTCCCTTTACTTAATTGGAGCAGAAGTGGAAAGAATTTATGGGAATACAAGATTTCTACTGATTTATTTATTCGCTGGATTTAGTGGTACTCTAGCAAGTTTCATGATGTCACCAAGTTTAGCTGCGGGGGCTAGCGGTGCTATTTTTGGCTGTTTTGGGGCT
>SMEO01000059.1_pt1 | contig 29133 bp, 25 predicted proteins | sample 2456251 | NCBI WGS metagenome assembly SMEO01 (sample SAMN10132594, study PRJNA489261) | soil metagenome | isolation source: day1 control-silt loam soil ammended | place: USA | reverse complement strand
TTTACCTAAAAAATCTGTAACACTAGAACCCCTTTGCTCACTATCCGTTAGCCACTCGAGCTTGGGCGGTACAATCTGCGTGGGGCCGATACCATGCGAATAATAAACAATCAACGTGGCTTCACCCTAATCAGCTTAATGGTCGGTACAGTGCTATCTATGTTGACTATTATCGCCATGCTCGCACTGTACAAAAACTTGGTACAAGTTGCCGTTGTCGCGACTCAAGACGCTAATCATGACGGTGGGCTAGCGTCAGCGCTGCTCACAGCCCAACTTGAATTACAAAGTGCAGGGTTTGGTATGGAGGAGACTGCCACTGATAATATTCGTCTGCCCAATAACGCAGAATCAACTTATATTCTCTGGCGTTATAAGAACCTGGACTCCTCACAAACGTCATGTAACGGACTTCTGGCACGTGAACATCCAGAAAAAACCGAGCAAAAGAATCGTACTTTAACCCTATTACATCAGCCAAACTGTAGTAGCTACCCTTCAGCCACAGACAGCACGCTAGCAGGTTGGGCGACTATAACAAATTTAGCCATACTGGCACCGGAGACATCCGTACTCTTCAGCAGAACTGATCCACTTAAGTGCAGTAATTTCAGTGTTGGCAATGATTTTAAACACCCATTGATAACTATTACAGCCATGAGCAGCTCTGCTCTTGCTAACTCAGTCGAAGATGGACTGAAGATTCGTTACACCGTCTGCCTGTCCAATATTCGCTCATAGCCATCGCTATAAAGGGTTACTACTATGCAATCAATCTTTAGAGGTCTTCCCTCTGCACCCTCACAGCAACGTGGCATGGCAACCATTCTTATAATTATGTTGATGGGCTTGGCTTTAACAGTCACCGCACTGGGTGTGATGTACTCGGTACGCACCAGTCAAGAACAACAAGTGACTGTGCATGCCGCAACGCATTCACAAGCTGGCGTCTGGACCGCAGCAGAGGCGGTAGGTTTGTATTTAAAGGAGCTTGATAAAACGGCAATTTAAGATCAATGACAATAATGTCGTAGCAAAAATCTTCCCTCTAGACGTTGATACCGCTCCGCACCACCTACGCGCCGAAATCAGCTATACCGATACTGCCGCAAAAGCCACCTCAACGCTTGAGGTGGTTTACAACATCACATTATCCACAGGCAATCCGCCTCCGCCTCCTCCGCCTCCTCCGCCTGATGGAGATCAAAATGCATTAACTTTCTCCAAAAATTTGAATATGTCAGGTAGCATCATTGTGCTCGGAGGTGATGCCGCCATATTCAACGTTGATGGTGACGTTAACTTAGGCAACGCTTCAATCACAGGCATCAAGACTATAAACGCCAATGGCAATATCATTATTGGCAGCGGTATTAAGGTTGACAACCTGTATGCCAATGGCGATATCACCCTAACGGGTTCTGCGAGCGTGCTCACTGCTGCCTCACTCAAAGATATAACCATTAACTCAGGCGCGAGCCAAGGTATTCTTAATGCAAACGGCAACATCACCATCAAAAACGGCAGCGTTACCACGGCCGATGCACTCGGCTTCATAAAAGCCAGCAGCGGTGGGGCGCATGGCGCTTTTACAGCTGGAAAAACTATCGAGATCAGTAATGGCAGCTTATCCAGCGCAAATGCTGTAGGCAATATAGACATTAACGGCTGGCTTCAACTTACGACAGCGCGGAGCGAGGGGACTATTACCTGCCCGTCTCCATATTGGAGCAACTTCAGCAGCATCCAAGCTGAGATTGCCACTAAAAACTGTATGGGAGAAAATGTTAGCGCCCCCATCCCAGTTTCTATAGAGACAATGGAGCCTCTTACCCCTCTTACCTTAGCCCGCCCTACAGTCGATGCATACCAACTACAAGATGCCGCAAACTATGTGTTCAGCTATAGCAGTGGTATTCAAGTAAAGGTGAAAAACATCAATGCTATCAGTGATGGCATTTATCGCGTTGGCAAGATAAAAAAAGATTACAACAATAAATGGGGCTATCTTTGCAGCGTACTGGATAGCAATGATTTTTGTAAAACCGAATGCGCAACCATAACCAGCGGAGCCTGCACTGGCGCAGGTATTGAGAAATTACACAAAATCTGCCAAGGCACTTGGGACGGGGAGGAGTGCATCAAGTACGTATCTAATGGTAAAAAATGGATATTGACAGGGCAAAGTGGACAAACTGTATTCGCACCAGGCATTTTGTGGTTTGCAGGCGACCTGTCTTTACCTCTTGGTTTTTACCGTAATAGCATCATTGCTAGTGGTTCGATTACCTCCTCAGGTAGTACTAAAGTTTCTGCAGTCAACTACAATGGCTATCAAGAGACCTGTCAGAACACTACATTTCCAAATATCCACCCCACTAATCTTTGTGGAACAACCCGCTTACATAGTAATTCGATAAGCAACATAGCTTTACTTGCAGGGGGGTATGTCGGCACTACATTCGAAGGCGGAACCATTGACCTAGGTGGCTCTACTGAAATCTTTGGCAGTGTCATTGCTGGTGATGCGCCGATCACGGGCGGAAACACTATCATACACGGCTACATAACAGCTGCAGGGCAAGGCTCTGGCACAGTCAGCCCTCTTAGCGGAAGCACTACTATTGATTTACGAGACCTGCCATCCGGCTACAACCCAGGTGAAATACCCGATATGGGTACTACGCCAGGCGAAGGTGGCCCTAGCCCTAGCCCTGATCCTGATCCTAGTTTTGGTGAAAAATCAGTTAAAATACTCTGGTCGCGCTATTTATAAAACAGGCTAGCACTAACCACTACGACATCGACAACACTGCCTGCACAGCACAGCACCATCCAGCGTCAGCTTAAACCAAGCGCGCCAAACTCAGCCCTTGCTTTATACCACCCACCAACAAAAAACCGCCCAAAGGCGGTTTTTTGTTTACAGGGTCTAACGCTACAACTTATAAGCCATTTCTAGCTTTAAATTCGCGACGACGACGGTGTAGAACAGGCTCAGTGTAACCGTTTGGCTGCTCACGACCTTGCAACACCAACTCCAGTGACGCTTGGAACGCGATATTGTCATCAAAGTTTGGCGCCATTGGGCGGTAAGCTGGATCATCGGCATTCTGACGGTCAACGATGACAGCCATACGCTGCATAGTTTCCACAATTTGCGCTTCGGTAACGATACCGTGGTGCAACCAGTTGGCCATATGTTGACTGGAAATACGCAGTGTTGCACGGTCTTCCATCATGCCAATATCATTGATATCAGGCACTTTCGAGCAACCCACACTGTGGTCAATCCAACGTACAACATAGCCCAAGATACCTTGTGCGTTGTTGTCTAACTCGTTCTGAATTTCTTCAGCAGTCCAGTCAGTGCTTGGCGCCAAAGGAATGGTTAGGATATCGTCCAGTGAGGCAAAGGCACGCTGCTTAAGCTCTTCTTGACGGGCAAACACATCCACTTCGTGGTAATGCAAGGCGTGTAAGGTTGCTGCGGTTGGTGAGGGCACCCATGCAGTGTTTGCACCAGCTTTTGGATGAGCAATTTTCTGCTTAACCATATCCGCCATCAGGTCAGGCATCGCCCACATACCTTTACCGATTTGTGCAATACCCGACAGACCTGTTGCCAGTCCTGTATCAACGTTCCAATCTTCGTAGGCTGCAATCCACTTCTCACCGCGCATAGCTGTTTTACGCACCATAGCGCCCGCTTCCATAGAAGTATGGATTTCATCACCCGTACGATCGAGGAAACCTGTGTTAATAAATACAACACGCTCTTTCGCAGCAGCAATACAGGCTTTCAAGTTAACTGTGGTGCGGCGCTCTTCGTCCATAATGCCCATTTTCAGGGTATTACGCGCCAAGCCTAAAACGTCTTCAGTGCGGGCAAAGAGTTCATCAGCAAAGGCTGCTTCTTCTGGGCCGTGCATTTTTGGTTTAACGATATAAACGCTACCGGTACGGGTGTTCTGGCGCGTGGTATTGCCGTTCAAGTTGTGCATAGCAATTAAGCTGGTGAACAACGCATCCATAATGCCTTCAGGCAACTCGTTACCTTGCTCATCTAAAATCGCAGGGTTGGTCATCAAATGGCCAACGTTACGAATAAATAGCAATGAACGACCGTGTAGCGTAACTTCGCCGCCATTAATCGCGCTGTAAACACGATCTGGATTCATCACACGAGTAAAGGTTTCACCGCCTTTGCTCACGCTTTCAGACAGGTCGCCTTTCATCAGGCCTAACCAGTTGCTATACACCAGTGTTTTGTCGTCTGCATCAACCGCAGCGATAGAGTCCTCACAGTCCATAATGGTAGTGATGGCTGCTTCAACAAATACATCTTTGATACCTGCAGCATCGGTTTGACCCACGACGCTGTTGGCATCAAATTGAATTTCCAAGTGCAGGCCGTTATTTTTTAACAAAATGACAGTGGGCGCGGCCATATCACCTTGAAAACCAATCAGTTGTGCATCATCGCGCAAGCCTGTGTTGCTACCACCTTTTAGGCTGATAATCAGCTTACCGCCTTCGATACGGTAACCGGTTGCATCAGCGTGTGAGCCAGCGGCTAAAGGTGCAGATATGTCTAAGAACGCACGAGCATAAGCGATAACTTTATCGCCACGTACTTTGTTGTAGCCCTTGCCTTTCTCTGCGCCGCCTTCTTCACTGATCACATCAGTGCCGTAGAGAGCGTCATACAAAGAACCCCAACGCGCATTGGCGGCGTTCAGGGCAAAACGTGCGTTAGTCACAGGTACAACTAACTGTGGACCTGCCATACGAGCAATTTCATCGTCAACATTTTGTGTGCTGGCTTGAAAATCTGCTGCTTCTGGCAGCAAGTATCCAATGTCTTGCAGAAATGCTTTATAAGCAACTGCGTCATGAGCCTGGCCCTTACGTGCAAGGTGCCACTCATCAATTTGTGCTTGTAAGGCGTCACGTTTTTCTAGCAGGGCACGATTTTTCGGTGCAAGGTCTTTTAACACCTTCGTTGCGCCGTCCCAGAACTGCTCTGCAGTCAGGCCAGTGCCTGGAATAGCTTGGGTGTTAACGAAGTCATATAAAACTTTGGCGACCTGCAAGCCACCCACTTGAACGCGATCAGTCATTTTTGCCTCACTCTGCTTGGAAAAGCCTCAAATAAAACGGCCATTAGGCCATGTAGTGCATACAGATAAATACTACATGAATATTTTAAAAAAAGCAGAGAGAAATACCTAGAGCGACTTTTGTAGGTACTTTGTAGCAGGCAAAAAAAACTCCGAATCTCACAGGGGGGAGAGAGATTCGGAGTGTAAGTCCGAACCGCTAGGGGAAGTCCGGATATCTGCCAACATAAAACACATCAAGGAGTATTAACAATGGCCTCATCAACCATTCATATACTCTGACTCAGCTTATTAAAGGGAGTTCCATACTGATGTTAAATATTTTTTCAATGTGCCTCATCCCAATTATCGCCTACCCCTGCTTCCACGATTAATGGCACATCTAAGGCCGCACCAGCACTCATTAACGGCAGCAATCCAGCGCGCAATTCATCCACTTGATCTTCACGTACTTCTAGCACCAGCTCATCATGCACCTGCAAAATAACCCGCGCATCCAAACCCGTCTCGGCTAGCCATTGATCCACCGTAATCATGGCACGCTTAATGATATCAGCGGCACTGCCCTGCATCGGTGCGTTAATTGCGGTGCGCTCAGCTCCTTTGCGGATGGCTGCGTTTTTCGCGTTAATATCCGGCAGATACAAACGGCGACCAAATAAAGTTTCCACATAGCCCTGCTCGCTGGCCTGTTTCCGGGTGCGCTCCATATAATCCAGCACCCCAGGGTAGCGGGCAAAATAACGGTCCATATACATCTGCGCTTGGCCACGATCGCAACCAATTTGCTTGGCTAAACCATGCGCGCTCATGCCATAGATCAGACCAAAGTTAATCGCTTTGGCGCTACGGCGCTGGTCACTGGTGACATCCTCTAAATCAACTCCGAATACTTCAGACGCAGTGGCTTTATGCACATCTTTATCATGGCGGAAAGCATCGAGTAAGCCTGGGTCTTGGGCCAAATGCGCCATAATGCGTAATTCAATTTGCGAGTAGTCCGCCGCCAGTAACTTATAGCCTTTAGGAGCAATAAAAGCTTGGCGAATCCGCCGCCCCTCGGCGGTGCGGATCGGAATATTTTGTAAGTTGGGATCACTGGAGGATAAACGACCGGTGGCGGTAACAGCTTGATGATAGCTGGTGTGAATGCGCCCAGTCAGCGGATTGATTTGCTCAGGCAAGCGATCAGTGTAGGTGCTTTTCAGCTTGCTTAAGCTCCGGTACTCCATCAGCAACACCGGCAACTCATGGCCGCGCTCGGCTAATTCAGATAACACAGCTTCTGCGGTACTGGGCTGGCCTTTGGCGGTTTTCGATAGTATGGGTAAACCGAGCTTTTCATACAAAATAACGCCCAACTGTTTAGGTGAAGCCAAATTGAATTCTTCACCAGCAATGGCAAAGGTCTGCCGCTCCAGCTCGGTCAATTTAGCCGCCAACTCTAAACTTTGTTGGCCCAATAAATGTGCATCAACCAAAGCGCCGTAGCGCTCAATACGCGCCAGCACTGGCATCAAAGGCATTTCAATGTTGTCCAATACAGCAAGTAACGCTGGAATCTCTTCGAGCGCTTTGATTAAACGGTTATGCAGACACAGAGTAATCTCAGCATCTTCCGCGGCATAAGGGCCGGCCACATCTAACGCCACTTGATCAAATGTCAGCTGTTTAGCGCCCTTACCTGCGACATCTTCAAAACGAATGATACTGCGATTTAAATAGCGCAAAGCCAAGCTGTCCATATCATGCCGAGTGACTGTGGAATTGAGCACATAGGATTCCAGCATGGTATCGAACAGCACGCCTTGCACGGCAATGTCATAACGGGCCAAGACATTGATATCGTATTTACCATTTTGGCAGACTTTGGTAATCGCAGGATTCTCCAGCAATGGACGCAGCGCAGCCAGCACCTTGTCTTGATCGAGCTGCTGCGGCACGCCCATATAGCTGTGCGCTAAGGGCACATAAGCAGCTTCGCCCTCAGCCACAGCAAAGGAAATACCCACTAAACGTGCTTGCTGGGCATCAACGCTGGTGGTCTCGGTATCAAAGGCAAATAACTCGGCCTGAGTTAAGCGCTCTAGCCAATCCGCAAACACCTCTTCGCTGAGAATGGTGTGGTAAGTCGCTTGATACTCAGGCGCGGCTAGGACTGCCTCGGCATCGGTCTGCGCGAGTGACGCCTCGCTGACTGCGGCCGCTGGTGTGGCAAATAAATCATCAGCATCGACAGGGGCTGGCGCTGCTTTTTTACTGCTGGGCGACGCTGGGCTGCGACGACGAATCTCATCCTGCCAACTTTTAAACTCTAAACGCTGATACAGCTCCATCAAGATATCGTCTTGCGGCGCTTGCATCTGCATCTCATCAATATTGAGCTCCAGTTCAACATCAGTTTTAATGGTGGCCAACTCACGTGATAAATACGCCATATCACGGTGCTCTAACAGCTTGGCACCTAAGGTTTTAGCGCCACGAATGGGTAACGTCGCGACTTTATCGATATTGGCATAAATGGCATCCATATCCCCTAGGCCAACCAATAAGCCCAGCGCGGTTTTTTCACCCACGCCCGGCACACCCGGAATATTGTCCGACTTATCCCCCATCAAGGCTAAGTAATCAATAATCAGCTCAGGGCCAATGCCAAATTTTTCTACCACACCCTCGCTGTCCAGTTTGGTGTTGTACATGGTATTGACCAAGCTCACGTGACCATTAACCAACTGCGCCATATCTTTATCGCCAGTGGAAATCACCAGTGGCCGCTCAGCCAAAGTACTGCTCAGGGCTAAGGTGCCAATCACATCATCGGCTTCAACCCCTTCCACACAGAGAAAGGGGAAACCCATAGCCTTTACACAATCATGTAAGGGTTCAATTTGCACACGCAAATCATCCGGCATGGACGGCCGCTGCGCCTTATATTCAGCAAACAACGCATCGCGAAAGGTCGGGCCTTTGGCATCAAAAATCACTGTAATCACGCTATCCGGGTATTGCTTTTGCAAGCTGCGCAGCATATTCAGCACGCCTTTAACCGCACCAGTAGGCAATCCTGCCGAGGTCATCAAGGGGGGCAACGCATGAAACGCGCGATACAAGTAGGATGAACCATCAACCAAAACTAAAGGGGCCTGAGACATGCGGGTAATCAACCTTAACTAAAACAACTGAATGGATAATAGGATACAGGCAAACATCGATAGCGCCCAACCTGTACCGGCAGCGAGCTGCTATAGAGGAGCAATCTTTGCTAGCATAGTGCTCGAATCCTGCGCGCCGCGAAGCAAGAGCACTGATGGCATTGGCGACGGCAAGCGACTGCGCCAGCCCCGCGCGCACCAGCCCTATAAATAGACGAAGCGCACAGCCCAGTCGAGGAGTTTTAGATGAGTGATAAACTGAGCAGCGATGCACTACAAGCATTAAAAATTGCGTTCAACTATATGCCCAAAGCCATTGAGGTGACCCAATATGAATACGGTGAGCACTACAAGGTGGTTTTGGAGCACATTGAGACAGTCAAAGAAATGCTCTTAATCAATGATGTAGATCCGGAAGAAGTCTATGGCGAAATCAACCCCGAGCATACGCCTAACTCGTCATACTGAGCGGTTGTGCTGGCACAGCACAACCCTGCCCTACACAGAGCCTAGCTTATTCGCTAGGCTTAATAAGCTCAGCCAAGTTTTCCGCATCCAACGCACCAATATCAAATTGCGTTTGCGCAATCCATTCAAAAGCACGTTGATTCAGTTCCGCAATCGCCCGTGGACCTTCACCTTCGATATACATCGCCGGACCAATTACCACATCAATCACCCCAGGTTTTTTACCCCAACCGGCCTTTGGCCAAAACAGTCCGGCATTGTGCGCAATAGGCAGCACAGGTAAGCCCGCATTGGCCGCTAAAGAGGCACCACCACGAGAGAACTTACCCATTTGCCCAGCGGGTATACGTGTCCCTTCCGGAAAAATCAGCACCCAGCAATTCTGCTGTAAACGCTCAGCACCTTGGCTGGCCAACTGTTTTAAAGCCTGCTTGGGATTGTCACGATTAATCGCAATGGGTTTAAGCATCGCCATCGCCCAGCCAAAAAAAGGCACACGCAGCAGTTCTTTTTTTAATACTTGGCTTAAGGGTTGAAAGTAGGCGGAGAGGAAAAAGGTTTCCCAAGTACTTTGGTGCTTCGCCAAAATCACGCAGCGCTCGTTAGGTATGTTTTCCGCGCCGGTCACTCGATAATCGAGCCCCAGCAAATATTTCGCCAAGCCCACCGCAAAACGACACCAATACACATTAATAAAACGATAGCGTGCGGGAAAGGATAAAAATGGCGCGACCAGCAAGCCAATAGTGCACCAAATAAAGGCACTTAAACTCAGCAAAACGTAGAAAGCTGCGATTCTTAATCCGTAGATAACGCCCATACTGTTCGGCCTTTAGCGTAGTAAATGATCTGCAACTGCTGATAAATCAGCAAAAATTAAAGTAGTGTCTGGCAGCGGTTGTTCACCAGTCTGTGCGCCTTTACCGCTGCAGACTAAAACCGGCTGCGCATTGACCGCAACGGCCGCTTGCAAGTCACGCAAGCTGTCCCCCACAAACCACACACCATCCAACGCTGTTTGATAATGTTCGGCAATTTGCTGCAGCAAGCCCGGCAAGGGCTTACGACAGCTACAGCCATCATCGGGCGCATGTGGGCAATAGGTTATCAAGCCCAGATGACCACCGCGTTGCTCTACTTGCTCACGCAACACTTGATGCATCGATTCTAAGGTTGGCACTGTGTAGTAGCCGCGCGCCAAACCGGATTGATTGGTGGCCACTGTGACTGTCCAACCGGCACGGCTTAAACGCGCAATGGCATCCAGCGCACCGGGCAAGGCAATCCACTCATCCACCGTTTTAATATAATCATCTGAGTCGTAATTAATCACGCCATCACGATCGAGAATTATCAATTTCATGCTTGATCCTTAAACTGAGTGGGCATCAGCAGCGTGATACCCACTCAATATCCTGCAGCCTATTAATCCAGCACAGAAATATCTGCTACGCCTAAGAACAGCCCACGCAATTGCGCCAATAAAGCATGGCGATTCGCGCGCACCAGAGGATCATCAGCGTTGACCATCACCGCAGCAAAGAACGCATCAACCGGCTCATGCAAGCTGGCTAAACGGGTCAGTGTCTCGCTGTACTGACGGTTAGCCGCCAAAGGTTGCACCGCTTGTAATGCCTGCTGTAAAGCCGCGTACAGGGCAAATTCGGTTGGACTGTCGAAGTAATGCGCTTGGATCGTAGCTGTTTGTTGCGTGGCACTTTTACCCAACAAGTTAGAGACGCGCTTATTCACCGCAGCCAAGGCTTGCGCTTCAGGTAAGGCACGGAAGTGTTGTACCGCTTGCACGCGCTGATCGAAATCCAAAGGCGAGGTGGGATGTACGGCGCGTACCGCTTGATATACCGCGACATCAATACCGGCATCTTCATAACGGGCACGTAGACGATCAAAGATAAAGTCTTGCACCTGTGCAGCTAAATCTTTCGCATTAATTTTATCGGCATATTGCGCAATGGCCAAGTCGACTAATTCAGTCAGGCTCACATCCAATTGTTTTTCAATCAGAATGCGCAAAATACCCAAGGCGGCACGACGTAAGGCATAGGGATCTTTACTGCCAGTCGGCAACATACCAATACCGAAAATACCCACCAGCGTGTCGAGCTTATCTGCCACAGCAACCGCAGCACCGGTCAAAGTGGTTGGTAACTCAGCACCAGCACCACGCGGCATATATTGCTCATTTAACGCCAGAGCAATATCACCCGCCTCGCCATCATTTTTTGCATAATAAAAGCCAGCAATACCCTGCATTTCCGGGAATTCGCCAACCATCTCAGTGGCTAAGTCACACTTCGACAACAAGCCCGCACGCGCAGCATGTACTGGATTGCCACCCACTCGCTCAGCAATCACTGCGGCCAAGTTAGCCACACGCACGGCTTTATCGTACACACTGCCCAGCTGTGCTTGGAATACGACATTCTTTAAGCGCTCATTAAAGTCAGCCAGCGGCTGCTTCTGATCTTGCAAATAGAAGAATTCAGCATCAGTTAAGCGTGGACGTACCACTTTCTCATTGCCTGAGATTACTTGCTGAGGATCACGGCTTTCAATATTGGCTACAGTAATAAAACGCGGCAATAGCGCTCCATTGCTATCGAGCAAGCAGAAATATTTTTGATTGTCTTGCATGGTGATAATCAAGGCTTCTTGCGGCACATCTAAGAAGTGCTCTTCAAAGGAGCACACCAACGGCACTGGCCACTCCACCAAAGCAGTCACTTCATCCAACAATGCCGGCGGCACAATCGCCGTGCCTTGTTGCTCAGCCGCCAACTCATCCACACGCTTTTTGATCAGCGTGCGGCGCTCATTAAAGTCGACCAACACATAGGCTTGGCGCAAGGCTTCAACATAATCACTGGGCTGATTTAATACCACATCAGCATTGTGATGGAAGCGGTGGCCGCGTGAGGCACGGCCTGCAGTTTGCGCCAAAATAGTACAATCCACCACATCCTGACCAAACAGCATCACCAGCCATTGAGTTGGACGGACAAATTCTTCTTTACGCGCACCCCAGCGCATGCGCTTAGGGATAGGTAACGCATTCAACGACTCTTCAACAATGGCCGGCAATAATTCGGCAGTCGCTTGACCTGGAATATGCTGTTCAAAACGTAACTTAGCGCCGCTGCGATCAATTTCGCTAATATCCACTCCGCATTTACGCGCAAAACCTAAAGCCGCTTTGGTCGGTTCGCCTTGTTCATCGAAGGCGGCTTGGATCGGTGGACCATCCAGCGCTTGGCTGCGATCGGCTTGACGCTCAAGCAATTGCTCAACCATCACGGCCAAACGGCGCGGCGCAGCATAGACGTGCACCTTCGCGTGGCTTAAGCCTGCCGCTTTTAGGCCGCGGCTAATCCCATCACGAAAAGCATTGGCTAAGGTATTGAGCGCTTTCGGTGGCAACTCTTCGGTACCCAGTTCAACTAAAAAGTCACGTGCACTCATTGTTCAATCTCCAGCTTGGCCAATACTTCATCACGTAATGCATCCGGTGCCATCGGGAAGCCCATGTTGGCCCGCGCCGATAAATAACTTTGCGCCACGGCACGCGCTAAAGTACGTACACGTAAAATATAGCGCTGACGCTCAGTCACTGAAATGGCACGGCGCGCATCCAGCAAGTTAAAGGTATGCGAGGCTTTTAACACCATTTCATAGCTGGGTAGCGGTAAGTTTAAAAGGCTTAAACGACCGGCTTCACTTTCATAATAATCAAACAGCTCAAACATTTTCTCAACGTTGGCATGTTCAAAGTTATAGGTAGATTGTTCCACTTCGTTTTGATGGAAGACATCGCCATAGGTGACCTGACCAAAGGGGCCATCGGTCCAAACCAAGTCATACACCGAATCAACGCCTTGAATATACATGGCCAAGCGCTCAAGGCCATAAGTGATTTCACCGGTGACGGGATAGCACTCAATACCGCCCACTTGCTGGAAGTAGGTGAACTGAGTCACTTCCATACCATTGAGCCAAATTTCCCAACCCAAGCCCCAAGCGCCTAAAGTGGGCGACTCCCAGTTGTCTTCAACAAAACGAATATCGTGCACTAAAGGATCAATACCAATCCGACGCAAGGACTCTAAATACAGTTCTTGGATATTGTCTGGGTTAGGTTTGAGCACCACTTGGAACTGATAATAATGCTGCAAGCGGTTGGGATTGTTGCCGTAGCGGCCATCCGTCGGGCGACGTGAAGGCTGCACATAGGCAGCGTTCCAGGTTTCAGGGCCTAGAGCGCGTAAAAAAGTTGCAGTATGGAAGGTACCAGCACCCACTTCCATATCATAAGGTTGCAGTACCACGCAGCCTTGCTCAGCCCAAAAGCTCTGCAAGGCGAGAATCAGATCTTGGAAGGTACGCACGGCGGCGGTTGTCTGGGTCACGTTATATATCCACTATTAAAGATGGGCAGAAAGTCCACGAGTATACCTCAAGCACTGGCATTCCCGCAGCGGGCATTCGTCGTTGCAGCCTACATTATTGAGACGCAATAGCCGAGTCTGTTCAGTTAGGCGCTCCAGCGGCAAGCAACAGTCACTGAGTCGCCAGCCAAACCTAGCTATTTATTTTGTCACTATTTTGACTGCTGAGTTCTCCTACCGTCTAGCACTTGACCCTACCCGGCAAACACTCTACAACAAAGATCACCTTGATTGCGGGCGACAGATATGATGTCCAATAACACCTCTAGCGCCGCTTTAGGCGACCTGTTCAGTGCTCAACAGCAAGCCTTTGACGCACAGCCTATGCCCAGCGCCAGCCAGCGAATTGAATGGTTAAGCGCCCTACGTGCGCTTCTGGCCAGCGAACAACAAATGCTCGCCGACACCATCAGCGCCGACTTTAGTCATCGCAGCCATGATGAAACCCGCTTAGCTGAATTAATGCCCAGTTTAGAAGGCATTGATTATGCCTGCAAACGCATTAAACGCTGGATGAAGCCCTCAAAACGTAAAGTAGGCTTAGCCTTTCAACCGGCATCTGCGCAGGTGATATATCAGCCATTGGGTGTGGTCGGCGTGATTGTACCGTGGAACTACCCGTTATTTTTAAGCATCGGCCCATTAACGGGCGCGCTGGCCGCGGGTAATCGGGTGATGATCAAGATGAGTGAGCACACGCCACGCACGGCGCAATTGCTCAAAGAACTGTTAGCCCGTGTGTTTGCAGAAGATCTGGTGTGCGTGGTGCAAGGCGAAGCCGATCTGGCCGTCGCTTTTTCAGAATTACCTTTTGCTCATCTACTGTTTACCGGCTCCACTCAGGTGGGCCGCCATGTGATGCGCGCTGCGGCAAAAAACCTGACGCCAGTCACCTTAGAGTTGGGCGGCAAATCACCGGTGATTATCAGCGCGGACGTGCCGCTCGCGGAAGCGGCTGAGCGCATTGCTTTTGGCAAAACCGTTAATGCGGGGCAAACCTGTGTGGCACCTGACTATATTTTAGTCCCTGAAGCGCGGATTGATGCCTTTGTCGAGGCCATGCGCAGCAGCGTGCTCAAATTTTATCCAACACTGGCCGACAACCCCGACTACACTGCGATTATTAACCCGCAGCATCTGCAGCGCTTGCACGACACTGTTACTGACGCCACGCGCCTAGGCGCCAGCGCAATTGCCATACATGCAGAAGGACAAGGTCAACGTTTTCCGCTCACCTTACTGCTAAATGTCAGCGATGAGATGCGGGTGATGCACGATGAAATCTTTGGGCCCATTTTACCCATTGTCAGCTATCAAACACTGGATGATGCCTTAGCCTATATCCGCCAACGACCGCGGCCTTTAGCCCTGTATTACTTTGGTTATCAGCGCGATGAGCAGCAGTATGTCTTGCACCATAGCCATGCTGGTGGCGTATGCATTAACGATACGTTGCTGCATGTGGCGCAGCATGATTTGCCCTTTGGCGGGATTGGCCCATCGGGTATGGGGCATTATCACGCCCATGAAGGTTTTTTAACCTTTAGCCATAGCAAAGCAGTCTTTAGCAAACAAGGTTTTAATGCGGCCAAATTGATTTATCCGCCCTATGGCGGTTGGTTGCAAAAGTTGATTTTAAAATTCTTTTTGCGCTAAGCCCATCACTAAACGCGAGGCCAAACCATGCCGCAACTTGCCTGCAAGAGCGAATATTCTCGACGCAGCTTTCTTAAGCTCAGCGCAGTATCAGCAGCCACCTTAAGTGTACTCAGCTTAAGCGCAGGCTTAACGGGTTGCAGCCGAGAGCCGGCCAGCAGTGGATTTTTAGTGCTGCGTAACGACGATCTGGTCTGCCTCGCGGCGCTGCTACCCGCATTCTATGCTGGCGCCATTGATCCTGAGCAACTGCAGCGTAGCCTACCCAGCGCCTTGCGCGCCATTGATCACAACCTGGCCAGCCTCTCGCCTGCAATGCGCAAGATGACCCTGCAACTGTTCGATACTCTGAATAATCCTCTGACCCGCGGCTCGCTTACTGGGATTTGGGGCGCTTGGCCACAGGCATCAACAGCAGCTATTGAGCACTTTCTCAGTCGTTGGCAGAACAGCCGTTTCGACTTATTAAAAATGGGCCATAACGCCCTGCTGCAACTGGCCATGCTCGCCCATTATGGACAATCCAGTGCTTGGCAACACTGCGGCTATCCTGGCCCTGCGCAACTGCATTAACCCTATACATAATGCTTAAGCCAGCCCCCATACAACAATAAAATCGAGAACCACTATGCCCATTGCAGACTTATTTCTCCAAGGTATCGACAAAGGTTGGCAAGTACACAATGCCTCGCAGTTAGAGCAAGACTGGCAACTGGAGGCTGATGTAGTGATTGTCGGCAGTGGCGCCGGTGGTGCAACCAGTGCAGAACTATTAAGTGCTGCAGGCCTACGCGTGCTGATTATTGAAGAGGGGCCGCTGCGCACCAGCAGCGATTTTAACATGCAAGAACCTGACGCCTACAGCGCGCTTTACCAAGAAGGTATGGGCCGCATGAGCAAAGATGGTGCCATCACCATTTTGCAAGGCCCTGCAGTCGGCGGCACTACTTTGATTAACTGGACGTCCAGCTTTCGCACCCCGCCAGAAACCCTCAATCATTGGGCACGCGAATATGCGGTCAGTGGTTTAGACAGCGCCACGTTACAACCTTGGTTTGCTCGTATGGAACAACGCCTCGGCATTGCACCCTGGCAGATACCGGCCAACGCCAACAATGACGTACTTAAGCGCGGTTGTACGGCACTGAATTTAGACTGGGCAGTGATTCCGCGTAATGTGCGTGGCTGTATGAATTTAGGGTATTGCGGTATGGGTTGCCCAGTGAACGCAAAACAATCAATGCTGGTGACGTCTATTCCTAGCGCCTTAGATAACGGTGCTGCGTTGCTGTATTTAGCCCGTGCCGAACGCCTGCTGATTGCTCAGGATAGCGTGCAACACTTGGAGTGTCATGCGTTGGATGCTCGCGGTGTCGAATCCACTGGCCGCAAGATTATCATTCGCGCCAAGCATTATATTTTGGCCGGAGGGAGCATTAACACGCCAGCAATTTTATTACGCTCGAAAGCCCCCGATCCCTACCAACTCTGCGGTAAACGTACCTTTTTGCATACAGTGAATTTTTCTGCGGCGCAGTTTTCCGAGCCCGTCAATCCTTTTTACGGCGCACCACAATCCATTTACAGCGACCATTTTCAATGGCGTGATGGTGTAACCGGAGCCATAGGTTACAAACTCGAAGTGCCACCGCTACACCCTGCCTTTGCCGCAACCCTTCTCGGCGGCTATGGTGAGGTCAACGCGCAGCGCATGGCACAACTGCCGCATACCCATATGATGATTGCCTTAATGCGCGATGGCTTTCATCCAGACAGCGCCAGCGGCGCAGTGGAATTACGCAGCGATGGCAGCCCAGTGCTGGACTACCAGATGACGCCCTATACTTGGGACGGCATCCGCCGCGCCTACCACAGCATGGCTGAAATCCAGTTTGCAGCAGGCGCTCACAAGGTTTTCCCCGTACATGCTGATGCCGACTACGTGACTGACCTCGGCCGGGCAAAAACCTTGATCGACAACTTGGACTTATCACCCTACCGCACTCGCTTAGGCAGCGCGCATGTGATGGGTGGCTGCGCAATGAGTGATGATGCCCGATTAGGCGTAAGCAACAGCTTAGGCATGCATCAGCAGCTGGACAACCTCTCCATCCACGACGGATCGTTATTCCCCACCAGCATTGGTGCCAATCCGCAACTCTCTATTTATGCACTCTGCGCACTACTCACTGATAAGCTGATCCAGCGGCTCACAACACACTAGAATCAAGTATTCACTGTAATCAGTTGGCCGCCACCTCTTGTGACGCGTAGACTTATCAGACTGTTTTGCGCTGTGTACCCAGAGCCGGTGGTGAGACGCACAACACCCTTTACGCTTTACCCTTGTGAGATTATGCATGTCAGTTTGGAAGTCCTTCCGCTCGTTATATTTTGCCACCCTTTTGATGCTGCTCGGCTCAGGTCTGCTGAGCACCTATTTAGCTCTACATGTGGCTGAACGTGCGGACGGCATTTGGGTCGGTGCGTTGATGACTGGCTTTTACTTAGGCTTGGTTATGGGCGGGAAACTCGGCCACCGTCTGATTGCTCGAGTGGGGCATATCCGTACCTACGTGGCCAGCGCGGGGATTGTCACGGCAGCAGTATTGCTGCACGGTCTCACCGAAAGCTTACCGGCTTGGCTGTTACTGCGGGTTGTAGTGGGTTTGGGCATGATGTCCATGTATATGGTAGTGGAAAGCTGGCTCAACGAACAAAGCACCTCCAGCGAGCGAGGTATGGTGTTTTCCGGTTATATGATGGCCTCTTACCTGGGTATGGTCTTGGGTCAGTTGGTGCTGGCAGCGATGCCTGAACTGAACATTAACCTATTACTGTTTGTTGCTCTGTGTTTTGCTTTATGCCTTGTGCCCGTTGCGCTAACCCGCCGTATTCACCCCGAGCCTTTGCACCCAGCGCCTCTCGAGCCGCGCTATTTTATCCAACGGGTACCACTCTCGATGCTGACCAGTTTAGTGGCTGGCGCGATGGTCGGTGCTTTTTATGGTTTAGCGCCCTTGTATGCCAGCCGTATTGGTTTACCTACGCAAATGATTGGTCTATTTATGGCCACCTGCATTGTTGCCGGGTTACTGGTGCAAGGTCCGCTGGGTTGGTTATCTGACCGCCTTGAGCGTCCCACCTTGATCCGCGTTTGCAGCGCCTTATTAATGCTGCTGGCCCTACCGCAAGCACTGTCCACCGACTTACCCATGGTGTTTATTTTTATCAATGGCAGCCTATGCTGCATGCTGCTGTTTAGCCTTTATCCTTTAGCCGTAGCCTTTGCCAATGACAATATTGAAGCAGAAAAACGTGTGTCTTTAACCGCTGTTTTGCTCACCACTTTTGGCATCGGAGCCAGTATCAGCCCATTACTGGTTGGTGTTCTGATGAAAGCCCTGGGACCCAATATGCTGTTTGTTGCGCTCAGTCTATTTGCTATGTTGATAGTGATACGCGTACGCCCACAAGCCATTAGCGGCGATACCCTCAGCGATGAAGCACCCTTGCAACATATCTATATGCCCGATGGTATTAGCAGCTCGCCTTTAGCCGCTGCACTTGACCCCCGTATTGAAGAAAGCTACGTACAAGAGCAAATGCAAGACAGCCCGCTGACCGATGTGCCAGAGAACTCTGAAGAGCAGCACTATTAATCGGCAGAAAAAAATCAACTCGCGCGCAGCTGTTTAACTGCGCGCATGCCTGACAAATAGCGGCCAGCGCTTTAGAATGTATTTCTTTTATTATTCACACTATTCTTATGCACACACTACGTTTAATGCGCACTGATGATCTGCCACAAATTATGGACATCCAACTGGACGTCTACAGTGATGCGCTGCAAGAAACACCTGAGATTATTGCTCAACGCCTGGCCCAAGTACCCGACTTAGCCCTAGTGGCAGAAGACCAACAGGGCATTTGTGGCTACCTATTTAGCTACCGCTCACAGCGTGGTGCGATTACTCCGCTAGACGGTTTGTTTGTGGAGCCTGAGCACAGTGACTGCCTGTATCTGCACGACTTAGCCGTTGCACCGCGCGCACTCAAGCGCGGTATTGGTCCCAGCTTAGTCAAGCATAAATTGGCGCTCGCACGGCAAGCCGGCCTGCGCCATTGCAGCTTAGTCTCAGTGCAAGATTCTGCAGCGTTTTGGCAACACTTAGGTTTTCAAACGCATAACAGTATTAGTCAGCAACAAGCCACTGCGTTAGAGTCCTATGGCGTGCCTGCTGTGTATATGCAAAAAACGCTGTAATACCCCTAAGCCAAACGGCGTAACCTGAACATTTTTTAAGCAACGCCAGCCTCACAATTCTAAGGACACTGTATGGAATTTGCTCTTTATATGCTGCTCGGTGCGGCAGCTGGCGTACTCGCCGGTTTATTTGGTGTCGGTGGCGGACTGATTATTGTGCCGGTTTTGGTCTTTAGCTTTAGTACGCAAGGTTTTGCCCCGGACATTTTAACCCATTTAGCCGTGGGCACATCCTTGGCCACTATTGTCTTTACCTCAATCAACTCAATTCGTGAGCACCATCGACGTGGCGCTGTGCAGTGGGATATGTTCCGTTGGCTGACCCCAGGTATTTTGGCCGGTGCGGCGGTGGGTGGCGTAACTGCAGCACTGATTAACGGTCCGCTATTACAAAAGATCATTGGTGTCTTCGCGATTTGTATGGCGATTCAATTGGCCTTAAATCTCACCCCTAAAGCCGCGCGCCCACAACCCAAGCGCCCTGAACTTATTGCTGCCGGTGGCGTCATTGGTTGGGCCTCAGCGATTTTCGGGATTGGCGGCGGCTCGCTCACCGTACCTTTTCTAGTTTGGCGCAGCGTGCCCATCCAAAAAGCCGTCGCCACGTCAGCCGCTTGCGGGTTCCCCATAGCCCTCGCCGGTGCAGTGGTGTTTATGGTGACCGGCTGGCATGAGCCACAACTGCCTGAGTTGAGTTTTGGCTTTGTCTACTTGCCCGCACTGCTCGGCATTGCGCTGACCTCAGTATTTTTTGCTCGTTTTGGTGCCAAGCTGGCGCATAAGCTGTCACCGGTATTACTCAAACGTTTATTTGCCCTGTTGCTCACTGTTGTAGGCCTCAGTTTTTTGCTTAATTAAGGATCATCCATGCTCAGCTACCCCAATATTGACCCTGTGGCGATTGCCCTCGGGCCGCTAAAAATTCACTGGTACGGCTTAATGTACTTAGTTGGCATTGGCGGTGCTTGGTGGCTGGCCAGCCGTCGCATGCAGCGTTTTGATGCGCAATGGAGCAAAGACACCCTCTCTGATTTAGTGTTTTGGGTGGCGATGGGCGTCATTTTAGGTGGACGTTTAGGCTATGTCTTATTTTATGATCTGGCTGCTTATATCGACAATCCGCTGCTGGTGCTACGTATTTGGGAAGGCGGCATGTCCTTCCACGGCGGTTTCCTTGGGGTGATGCTGGCGGTCTGGCTGTTTGGACGCAAGCATAATAAAAGCTTTTTTCAGCTGATGGACTTTATTGCGCCCTTAGTGCCGATTGGTTTAGGTGCGGGTCGTATTGGTAACTTTATTAACGCTGAGCTGTGGGGCAAAGCCACTGATGTGTCTTGGGCCATGGTGTTCCCCACTGACCCGGCGCAACTGGCCCGCCACCCCTCGCAGTTGTATCAGTTTGCCTTAGAAGGCGTGGCGCTGTTTGTCATTTTATGGCTCTACTCACGCAAACCACGCCCCACTATGGCAGTGTCCGGTATGTTCGCGCTGTGTTACGGCATCTTCCGCTTTATCGTCGAATTCGTCCGCGTCCCCGATGCGCAATTGGGCTACTTAGCCTTTGATTGGCTGACCATGGGCCAAGTGCTGTGCATCCCAATGATTGTCGGTGGTATCGGTTTAATTATGTATGCGTATCAGCGTCAAGAGGTGGCACAACAATGAAAGAGTATCTCGACTTAATGCGCCATGTGCGCGATCAGGGCGTGGATAAAAGCGACCGCACCGGCACCGGCACACGCAGCGTGTTTGGCCACCAAATGCGTTTTGATTTAAACGCTGGTTTCCCCTTGGTCACCACAAAAAAGTGCCATTTAAAATCCATTATTCACGAACTGCTGTGGTTTTTGCAGGGCGATACCAATATCAAATACCTGCAAGACAATGGCGTGCGAATTTGGGATGAATGGGCTGATGAAAATGGCGATTTAGGCCCAGTATATGGCTACCAATGGCGCAATTGGCCGGCGCCTAATGGCGAGTCCATTGATCAAATTAGCAATGTGATTGCCATGATTAAAAACAACCCTGATTCACGCCGCTTAATGGTCACAGCCTGGAATCCTGCCCTGGTTGAAGATATGGCGCTGCCACCTTGCCATGCACTGTTTCAGTTCTATGTCGCCGATGGCAAATTAAGCTGCCAATTGTATCAGCGCTCGGCGGATATTTTCCTTGGTGTGCCGTTTAATATTGCCAGTTATGCCTTGCTAACCATGATGGTCGCGCAAGTGTGTGAGCTGAAATTGGGTGATTTTATTTGGAGCGGCGGCGACTGCCATTTGTATTCTAATCATATGCAGCAAGTTGAAGAACAACTCAGTCGTGAGCCCTTGCCCTTACCCAAGATGCGTATCAATCCTCAGGTGAATTCGATTTTCGACTTTAGGATTGATGATTTTGAACTGTGCGATTATCAAGCACACCCACATATCAAGGCCAAGGTGGCTGTTTAAAGCCTCAACTCTAGGCTATTCTCTGTGCAGTGTGCCGCGCGCCTTAAGCATGCGCCGCGCTGCCCTTATTTCCAAGCGTCGGTCGAGCCGCGCTCGATGCGCACAACCGACCTGCCACATTGCCGCTATAGGTTAATTCTATGTATGACTCGCTGAACGCGTTACCCAAAGCAGAATTGCATATGCATTTAGAAGGCTCTTTAGAGCCTGAGCTGATGTTCCAACTGGCTGAACGTAACAAAATTCAGCTGCCATGGGACTCAGTAGAAACCTTACGCAGCGCCTATGCTTTTAATAATTTGCAGGAATTTTTAGACATCTATTATCAAGGTGCCAATGTTCTGCAAACCGAACAAGATTTCTACGATCTGACTTGGGCCTATTTAAAGAAATGTGAAGAGCAAAATGTGATTCACGTTGAACCCTTCTTTGATCCGCAAACCCATAGCGCACGTGGTATTTCCATGGAAGTGGCGATAACCGGAATCAGCGAAGCCTTGGGTGATGCACGTGATTTATTGGGCATCAGCAGTGGCTTGATTTTAAGCTTTTTACGCCACTTATCTGAAGAAGATGCCTTTCACACCCTGCAGCAAGCCATGCCGTTTCGCGATCTGTTTTTTGCGGTGGGTTTAGACAGTTCAGAGATGGGCCATCCACCGAGCAAATTTACTAATGTATTTGCCAAAGCGCGCGCTGAAGGTTTCTTAGCCGTGGCGCATGCTGGTGAAGAAGGCCCGCCAGAGTATGTTTGGCAAGCGCTGGATCTACTTAAAGTCAGCCGCATTGATCACGGCGTACGCGCTTGGGAAGATCAACGCTTAATGGCACGTTTGATTGAAGAACAAATCCCGCTCACGGTCTGCCCATTGTCCAACACCAAGCTGCGGGTGTACCAAGACATGAGCGAGCATCCGATTTTGCAGATGCTTGAGCAAGGCGCGATGGTCACGGTCAACTCCGATGATCCAGCCTATTTTGGCGGCTATATCACCGAGAACTTTCAGGCACTGCACACCGGTTTAGGCATGACCCAGCAACAAGCACAGCGCTTAGCTGAAAACAGCCTTAACGCACGTTTAGCGCCGTAAGCACGACAATGTCCAGCGACAGACAGCAAATACTCGACTGGGTGGCCAACGGTCACTTGGATGCTGAGGCGCTTGAACAGGCCTTGGCCATCACCCACAGCGTACCGAGCGCTGCGGCTAAATTACGCTTGCTCAGCCACTTGGTGCTGGTCTTTGCCATGTTACTGCTGTGCAGCGGAGTGATTTTTTTCTTCGCTTACAATTGGCATGACTTAAACCGTTATAGCAAATTTGCTATCGCCCAAGGCGCGCTGCTCCTGTCATTGCTGCCGCTGCTGTGGGTTAATCTGCAACAGCCGGTCGGTCAAACTGCGATCTTTGCCGCCTGCCTATTAGTCGGCGCACTCTTAGCCCTGGTTGGACAAACCTACCAAAGCGGCGCGGATAGCTATCAGTTATTTTTAGTCTGGGCGCTATTGATCACGCCGTGGGTGGTGTTGGCGCGATCCGCTGCGCTGTGGCTCTTACTCTTGGCCTTGCTCAACCTCAGTGTGCTATTAGCGCTGGATAATTTAGCCATTCAACATTTATTTGTACCCTTTAGCCATCCTGGCTGGTCTTTATTTGCCTTAAATGCCGTTGCCGCGGGCCTGTGGATATTCACCGCGCAGCAGTTACCCGCAACGGGCTTGATACGCTGGGGTGAGCGTGCGATCAGCCTCTACAGCTTGTTAATCATCACCCTGTTAGCTATGGGCTATATCTATGCTTGGGCACAGAGTGATGGCTTAACCTTACCCATTTGGGCCGCCTGCAGTGCGTTATGGTTATACCTGTATCGCTGGCGTCAGTTGGACTTAGTCATGCTATCGGCGCTGATTATGGCAGCCATTGTGTTGATCGTGACCCTAGTGGCTCATGCACTGGATGATGTCCTTAGCGTTGAAGGATTGTTTTTACTGCTCAGTCTAAGCGTGATCGGCCTAGCCAGTGCCGGCGCTGTTTGGCTACGCAAACTCAGTCAACCAGCGACAAAATCGGAGATTGCGCCATGACTCAGCCCGCTATTCTCTGGCAACAATTGCAACAGGCTGGGTTAGTCACAGCTGATCTGCCCACGCAGACAACAGATGATCATCAGCCGGCATTTTTTCTGCGCCTGTTACTCGGCAGCTCAGCGTGGTTATCCGCGCTATTTTTCTGCGTATTTGTTGTTAGTGTATTTATCAGCATCGTGCCCAATACCGACAACATTTGGATGATCGGCGTTATTTTATATGCCCTGAGCCTCTGGGTCAGCCGCCTGGCGCAGAGCCCTCTCTTTGTGCAACAGGCGGTCATTGCCTGCAGCTTAGCTGGGCAAGCCTTGATTGCTTTTGGTCTGCTGCAAAGCAGCGATAACAGTCAATTCAGCGCCGCAGTGCTGTTGATCTTAGAGATCCTGCTGTTTGCCTTAACCGGTATCCGTAGCCAAAGAGCCACAGCTATCTTTCTCGCCTGTGGCGCCTTACTCTGGCTGCTGGGACAATACGCGTGGCTGTATGCGCTACCGGCGCTCAGTGCGGCGACAGCATGGTTATGGCTCAATCTCCTGCGCAGCTACAAGAAGGCAGACTATCTGCAACCCGCGACCCTCGGCTTAACCTTGGCCTTAGGCTTCACGGTTTTTATCGCACTACTGACCAATAGCAGCGAATTCTCAGGCTGGCGCATCGCACACAACGACTGGCAGACACATCTGTGGAGTGCCGCCGCATTAAGCAGCGTGGTCTGTTTACTGCTGGCCTGGCAACTGATCCAGCGCAGCGTGCAGCACACGCAACTGCGTTATAGCGCGCTCTTGACCAGTTTGGGCATTGGCTTAGTTAATCTTAAAATGCCAGGCCTTGCGCCCTTATGCCTTTTACTCTGCATTGGCGTCGCGCAGACACATACCCGCTTAGTCTGGTGCAATCTGTTTGCTTTAGCCTTGTACCTGCTGCTCTATTACTACAATTTAAATAACACCCTGCTGTATAAGTCGCTTCTATTGTGCGTCAGTGGAGCGTTGTTATTCATTTTATATGCCGTCTTAAAGCACTATAGCAGCGCCCAGATCAGCGAGGCCAATACCCATGCGTAAATGGCTGACCTTACTCTGCGCACCTTTCATTCTTGGTCTGATCAATGTCGCTATTTGGCAAAATGAACAACTGATTGTACACGGCGAAACCCTGTTATTAGAATTGGCACCGGTTGACCCACGCTCACTGATGCAAGGCGATTATATGGCGCTGCACTTTGCCATGGCGGATGTTATCCATGCGCAGTTACAGGGTCAAAATGAGCACTTAAGCCAAAGAGTTATTGTCCAGTTAGATCAGCAACGCCGTGCCAGTTTTGTCGCTTTTGATCAACAACAGCCCTTAGCGGCGGAGCAATTGCATCTGCAATTTCGCCTGCGTAATGGCCAAATCAAATTCGCCACCAATGCTTTCTTCTTTGAAGAAGGCAGCGGCAGCCGCTATGAGCAAGCGCAATACGGTCTATTTCGGGTGAATCAAGACGGTCAACTGCTCTTGACCCACTTACTTGATGCCGAACTGCAAGCGCTGGGCCAGACCAAACTGCTGCAGTCGGCAACCCACTGAGCAGAGTGCGCGCCAAGTCCCGTACTTTTAGTGCGGGGAGGATGTCAATTAAAGGGGTTTAGCCCCCATTAGTGCACTGGTTCCTAGCAAAATCAGCAAAACCAAACCAGCCCACAACACAGCGAAACCTTGATCACGACCACTGGTGCTTTGTTTATTCGCCAACTCTAATTGCCAACGACTTAGATTACTGTACAAAAAACCACCAAAGACAAACAACAGTGGCAGCAAGGCAATACTCAGCATTAACCATTTCTGGCTTAAAGGTCGTCCTGATAAATGGCTTAACCACCAACCAGTGATCGGCAGAGTCACCGCTAATAGGGTAAAGATCGGCAAACTGATCATTCGAGTGCGGCGCAGCTTTTCTGCGAGCACAGCAGGCTCTTTACCTTTGGCGCGCCACACAATGACAATATGCGCTATCACCCCAAGCATCAGCAAAATTGCCGGTATACCATGACTGAGACGCAACGTTAAATAACTATCCAAGCAGTGTTACTCCTAAAACCTATTGATCGCAGACCAAATCCAGCCTGAACTCACTCAGACTAACCTAAAAACAACTGATAAGCAGGGTTCTCAGTTTCATCCCAATAAGGATAACCAATTTTATCTAAGGCTTCCGCGAGCAAGGGCTGCTCACTCTCAGGAATTTGCAACGCCGCTAACACCCGACCATCCGCCGCTCCGTGGTTACGGTAATGGAACATGGAAATATTCCAACGTCCGCCAAGCTTATTTAGAAAATTAAACAAGGCGCCTGGGCGCTCTGGAAATTCAAAACGGAACACGCGCTCACTGGTCACGGCGTCCGCATGACCACCGACCATATGACGAATATGCAGTTTAGCTAACTCATTCTCAGTGAGATCCAAGACCGGGAAGCCTTGTTCACGCAAATGCTCAACCAAAGCGGCCCGCGGATCAAGTTCCGGATGGGTTTGCACGCCAACAAAAATATGTGCCGTACCCTCGGTGTGGTAACGGTAATTAAACTCAGTGATCTGCCGCTTGCCTATGGCCTCACAGAATTGCTTAAAGCTGCCGGGTTTCTCTGGGATGGTCACAGCGATAATTGCTTCACGCTGTTCACCCAACTCCGCACGTTCAGCCACATGGCGTAAACGGTCAAAGTTAACGTTAGCGCCGGAATCAATGGCGACTAAGTTTTCGCCCACAATCCCGCTACGCTCAATATATTTTTTAATCCCTGCCACCGCTAAAGCGCCAGCCGGTTCAGTGATTGAACGGGTGTCATCATAAATATCTTTCATGGCCGCACAGATTTCATCGGTGCTCACAGTGATCACTTCATCAACATAATCACGGCAAAGGGCAAAGGTGTGCTCGCCAATTTGCGTCACCGCCACACCATCGGCAAACAGCCCGACTTGGGGAAGCACCACACGCTCGCCGGCCGCCATTGCTTGTTGCAGACAATTGGAGTCAACCGGCTCAACGCCAATCACTTTGACGTCCGGGCGCACATATTTAATATACGCCGCCACGCCAGCAATCAATCCACCACCACCACAAGGTACAAACACGGCATGCAGCGGGCCTTGATGTTGACGTAAAATTTCCATGGCTACCGTACCCTGCCCAGCAATCACATCAGGATCGTCGTAGGGGTGGATATAGACAAAGCCTTTTTCTTCGACCAGCTTGAGTGAATAGGCCAAGGACTCTGGAAAGGCATCGCCGTGCAATACCACACGTGCACCACGCGCGCGTACCGCTTTGACTTTAATTTCCGGAGTGGTTTTAGGCATCACAATGGTGGCTTTAATCCCAAGAAACTTGGCCGCCAATGCCACCCCTTGCGCATGATTACCGGCCGAGGCGGTAACCACTAGATCTTCTCGTTTAAGCAGAATTTTATTGCCTAAACGCTCAGATAACTGCGGTGCAGCCTGCAAAGGTGTTTCCTGCGCCACGTCATAAACGCGGGCATTTAGAATTTTTTTTACATAATGTTCGAGCATGACGGGCTCACTAAACTGTGTGACAAAGTCAAACAGTCTACTCCACCGTGCACAACTCAACCACATCCAGGCTGCGTAAGTCGCTATAATCAGCCTATATTCCATTTTTACCGGAGCCGCTCGTGAACCAAGATCAACTCAAGCAAGCCGTTGCCAAGGCAGCCATTGACTATATCCTTCCCTACCTTGAGCCACGCAGCATTATCGGTGTGGGCACAGGCTCTACTGCTAACTTTTTTATTGATTTACTGGCTGAGCATAAATATGACTTTGCCGGAGCGGTTGCCAGTTCCGAAGCCACTGCCGAGCGTTTAAAGCAGCACGGTATTAGCGTACATGACCTTAACTCGGTACAAGAGTTGGAGTTCTATATCGACGGTGCCGACGAGTGCAATAAATATCTAGAGCTGATTAAGGGCGGTGGCGCAGCGCTAACTCGTGAAAAAATTGTCGCAGCGGTAGCAAAAACCTTTATTTGCATCGCCGATGACAGCAAAAAAGTTGCTGTATTAGGTGAGTTCCCCCTGCCTGTTGAAGTGATTCCAATGGCGCGTAGCTATGTTGCCCGTGAATTACTAAAACTCGGCGGCGATCCGGTGTATCGCACCGGCGTAGTAACGGATAATGGCAATGTGATTTTAGATCTGCACAATCTGCAAATCACTGACCCGCGCGGACTCGAAGAAAAAATTAACAACATCGTCGGTGTAGTCTGCAGCGGCTTATTTGCCCAGCGCTCGGCGGATGTCTTACTACTGGGTACAAAAAACGGGGTGACGACTTTAAAAAAATCCGACCTCTAAGCCGCTCTATACACTTAAACAGCATACCGCTGCCCACTGCGCCGCTATGCTGTTTTACCCTCTGAAAAACACCGCACACTCGAACAACCACAGCACTAAAAAACGCCTTTAAGCCCACACTCCATACTTGAACACTGCTTAATACATCATAAAAACTGCTGATATAACAACGGCAACAATAAACACATTCAAAAAAACCCACCGTTATTCTATTTAAATATATAAATATAAAAATCTGATATATATGGTGACTTATGATTAATTAAAACCAATTAAAATCAGTCCTATAAAATGATCACTCACAAAATATCAAGCCAACATTAGTTGAATACCCCTGCGTCACTTTGCCTTTGCGACAAAGTGACGTATTGCTAGATAAAGATTTTAAAATACCATACCTCTACTTAAAATCTAAAAGTGGATGTCATATGCTTTCTTTATCTAAGAAATATTTACTACTACCGGCTGTCATATTATGTATCGATGTTTCTTATGCAGCTGACGACCCTTATACATTAAAAACTGTGACGACCTACAGCTCAGCTATTAATGATCGTTTTGATGCTTATCTACAAAATCCTTCCAGCTCCACATTTATTAGCGGGGAGGACATTGAAGATCAGCATGCCAAAAATATTCAAGAAATACTAAGAGGCATACCCGGCATTACCTCAGATTTATACGGAGATGGTGACGGAATAAAGATAAAAATTCGCGGCATTGACAACCAAAGATATTATGGTGAACAGCCTGGGGTGGCTATCGTTATTGATGGCGTACCTATTTTTGAGCGCACTGGTAAAGTTAATATTGACTTAGACAATATTGAATCAATTCGTGTGGTTAAAGGCGGTGCATCCTATTTATACGGTGAAGATGCATTGGCGGGTGCTATTATAATTACCACCAAAGGTGCCAAGGTTAAAAATGATATCAGCTTAGGCTATGAGCAAGGCTCATTTGGTTATAACAAAGAACTCTTATCGGCTAACTTTTCACAATCGATACTATCGGGTCGTTTCCAATACTCAAAACGAGAAACGGATGGCTATCATTATTTATCAAACCGAGACAGTGAAAGTTATTCTTTAAATTT
>SMEO01000043.1_pt1 | contig 29801 bp, 28 predicted proteins | sample 2456251 | NCBI WGS metagenome assembly SMEO01 (sample SAMN10132594, study PRJNA489261) | soil metagenome | isolation source: day1 control-silt loam soil ammended | place: USA | reverse complement strand
CCTCGAAAGGCAAAAGACGCCTTCCGGGACTTTTCCTATTTTCTTAGGCCCACAGGATGTGGGTCATGCCGACGTTGCCACAGGACGTGGCGTTCTTAGTCGGCCTTCCTTTGCGACCAAGCCGGTTCCGCTTTTCTTATTGTCTAGCTACAGCGCCTAGCCCCTCGAGACGCTTCGGTCCTGAAGATAAAGGCCCTCCAGCGCTTGTCGGGGCTGAACAAGCCGGTTCCACTTTTCTTTTTTACGATACGATAATTTTATTCATTGCTGCGTAGGTTGATATTAGGTCGCTTATTTCTTTCATTAGAGACAAACGATTATTTCGAATAGCTTCTTCATCGGCCATTACCATCGTATGTTCAAAATATTGTTCAATTTCCGTTTGAAGAGAAATAAGCAATTCAAAGCGTTCGACTTCATTTGTAGTTTCATTATAGTTCACTGCAATATTTTGATATTTGTCAAACAATGCTTTTTCTTGTTCGTTTTCAAAAATAACAGGATTAACAGCAACTTGCTGTTCACATTTTACTGCAATATTCATTACACGACTTAAGGCTTCTAAACTTTCTTTAAAACCTGCTTCATCCTTTTTCGTTTCTAGCACTTGTGCACGATTTACAAGAGCAGAAACATGGCCTATTTCTCCTGTTAATAAGCTATCAATTATATCATAGTGAATATGTTTATCTTGCAGCAGATGTTTAACACGTGCTTTAAAGAATGTTAATAAATCTTCCCTTATTTCAGCTACATCACGTTTGCCTATACCTTTAGCTTCAATTTCTTGCAAGGCTAAATCGATAACTTTTTCTATTGAAATCGCCCAGTTTTTCTCGGTTAGAATTTGCACAATACCACTCGCCTGTCTTCTTAAAGCGTAAGGGTCTTGAGATCCTGTTGGGATGACATTAATCGCATAGAATGAAGCAATTGTGTCAATTTTTTCTGCCACACTTAAGATTGCTCCAATAGTAGAAGGTGGTACGCTATCATCTGCGGATTTTGGCATATAGTGTTCGTGAATCGCTGCTGCAACTTCCTTTGCTTCGCCTTTTAATAAGGCATATTTTTCGCCCATATACCCCTGCAATTCTGGGAATTCATACACCATATGGCTTACTAAATCAAATTTTGCAATGCTAGCTGCACGAAGAGCCAGATCTTTATCTACAGGTAAGTGTAACTCATCTACTAAAGCTCCAGTGATCGCTGTTACCCGCCCAGTTTTTTCAGCTAGAGTACCAATTTCCTCATGATATACAATGGATTCAAGCTTTTTCAAAGCACCAGAAATTTCTTTCTTTTGATCTTCCTTGTAGAAGAACGCAGCATCGGAAAGTCGTGCTCGTAATACCTTTTCATTTCCTTTTGCTACTGTATCAAGATGCTGATCATTCCCATTTCGTACAGTTACAAAGTAAGGAAGTAACTTACCATTTTTGTCTTTAACCGGGAAATAACGTTGATGCTCTTTCATCGACGTAATTAATACTTCACTTGGCAACTCTAAAAATTCCTCTTCAAATCCACCAAATAAAACAGTAGGATACTCAACAAGATTATTTACCTCTTCTAGTAAATCCTCATCCACAGGAATAATCCAATTCTTCTCTGCCTCTAATTCTTTTATTTGCGTTAAAATCATATTACGTCGCTTATCAGGATTTGCAATGACATACTGTTCTGCAAGTTTTGCTTCATATTCAGTAGGATCTTCAATCGCAATCGTTTCACCTAAAAAACGATGACCTTTCGTCTCTCGACCTGTAGGTACATCAGCGATAGAAAATGGAACAACCTCTTGACCAAATAGGGCAATTAACCATTTGATTGGGCGGATGAAACGAAGCTCTTGGTCAGCCCATCGCATATTTTTACCAAATGTCATTCCTGTAATAATCGATTGTAGTTCGGTTAATAACTCTTTTGTCGGTTGACCTTTAATGAATTTATTTAAGTGAACGTATTCTACACCTTTAATTTCTTTAAAGTAAATATCATCGGTTGACATGCCTTGACCTTTTGTAAAGCCTATAGCTGCTTTTGTCCAGTTTCCTTCAGCATCCAAAGCAATCTTCTTAGCTGGTCCCTTTACTTCTTCATCAATGTCCTTTTGCGCTTCTGCGACATCTTGAACAAGTACGGCTAATCGTCTTGGTGATGAAAATACTTCAACTTTTCCAAACTCGATCGCTTTTTCTGAAAACCATTTTTGCACTTTTTCACCCAATTGATTCATTGAGGTGGTCACGAAACGTGCTGGTAGTTCCTCTAAACCAATTTCTAATAATAAATTACGCTTGCTCATTTGTATTCTCTCCTTTCACGTTCAAAATCGGGAAGCCTAGTTTTTCTCGTTCTTCATAGAAGGTTTTAGCTACTTTTCTAGCCAAAGAACGACAACGAGCAAGATATCCGGTTCTTTCTGTTACAGATATAGCTCCTTTTGCATCCAAAAGGTTGAATGTGTGTGAGCATTTCAACACATAATCATACGCAGGATGAACAAGCCCTTCTTCCATTTGACGATGAGCTTCTTTTTCATACATGTTGAAGAGAGTAAATAACATGTCTAAATCTGATGTTTCAAATGTATATTTTGAATGTTCATATTCTGGTTGGCCAAAAATATCACGAACTGTAAATCCATTTGTCCACTCTAAATCAAATACATTTTCCTTTTCCTGAATATAAGAAGCAAGACGTTCAATTCCGTATGTAATTTCTACGGAAACAGGTCGACACTCCAGTCCACCAACTTGTTGGAAATAAGTAAACTGTGTGATTTCCATACCATCTAACCAGACTTCCCAACCAAGTCCGGCACAACCTAATGAAGGGTTTTCCCAGTTATCCTCAACAAAACGAATATCGTGCTCAAGAGGATTGATTCCAAGTGCCTTTAATGAGTCTAAATAAAGCTCTTGAATATTATCTGGTGATGGTTTCATAATGACTTGGAATTGATGGTGTTGATACAAGCGGTTTGGATTTTCTCCATAACGACCATCTGCTGGACGGCGTGAAGGCTCCACGTAAGCTACGTTCCAGGGCTCTGGTCCAATTGCGCGTAAAAACGTATATGGACTCATCGTTCCTGCACCTTTCTCCGTATCATAAGCGTTCATTAGAATGCAGCCTTGGTCAGCCCAATGCTTTTGTAACGTTAAAATCATATTTTGAATATTCATTCCTGCACCTCCGAATTTTAAAAGCGAAAGCGGCTCGCCCACATGGGAAGGCCGACTAAGTTCGCCACGTCCTGATGTCTTCTGTCGGCATGACCCACGTCCTGTGGGCCTAAGAAAATAGGGAAAGACCCAAAAGGCGCTTTTTGCCTTTTGAGGGCTTTCATCTTTTTCGTAGGGAGCTAGCCGCTGTAGCTAGATAACTAAAACTAATTGAATAAGAAAAGGTTGGATTCGGGACTTACTTTTATTATATACAACAAAAACTCCCGACCCTATGCTTAATACAAAGCATAGGGACGAGAGTATACCCGCGGTTCCACCCTAATTGTTATTTCCAAAGAAATAACCTCTTTTAAAAACCAATTGCTCCGGAATGCCCTTCCCTGAATATCCATACCCTGGCTTTCACTATTCCCAGGTTCGCTTTTATGGAGAAAGACAGGTACTCCCTTCCATCAACACAAGAATATATTTGATTGTATTCTATCCAACACTGAAAAAAATGTCAACCTAAAACAAATCTTTCATCGAATCTAATTGTTTTAAAAATTTTTTGGACTTCAAATGAAGACCGGAATACTCGTCATAATAGGCATCAATGACTTTTTGTAATTCCTTTTTTGTTTCTAGTTTTACAGATATTTTACCGAGACGGGAAAGATCAATATAATAAAATATACGCAGTAACTTCACTGTAGCAGGCGATATTTTTAAATGATAATGATCCTTTTCTAAGCAACGATGACAAATAAAGCCTGCTTGACGAAGAGAGAAAGCAAATTCTCCCTCGGTTTCACCGCATACAGCACATTGATTGAGAATCGGATGAATCCCGTTTACGGGAAGCATTTTCATTTCAAAAATAAATTTTAAAACTTCTGGATCATATTCTTCATTTATGTAATGGAGGGTCTGATAAAGCAACTCAAATAAATAAGGATTTGGCTTTTTATCCTCTATACTTCGATCCAATAATTCGATTATGTAAGAGGCATATGCAGTCGCATATAAATCTTCTCGTATAAAACGCATCGAGTCAATCATTTCACCTTGCTGTAAACTACCAAGACCCGTGGAAGACGAAACAAGAAAATAGCCGTAACAAAATAATTGCGTAACAGAAGCAAGCCTACTATTAGGCTTGCTTGCTCCTCTTGCTATGGCACCTATTTTCCCAAATTCGCGGGTATAAATTGTAATTATCTTATGAGTTTCACCATAATCTGTTCGCCTAATGACTATGCCCTCACATTTTTGAAACATGCTTAGACACCACCAATTCTTGCCAAGCTAATTAATTAGGAAACAGGAAAATCGATATTTGCTAGCTCTTCATTTGTCTGCTCGGCTCTTTCCTGCTTTTCGACTTCCATCTCTTTAAACAGTAGATAGGTGTCCACATTACCTGTTTCAGAAAATAACTTCCAGGTAAATTCCAACATCTTAAAGCCCACCCTTCGTGTTGACTAGCACATTTTCATTTCCAACCTATTTTTAGCTTGACCTAATTCTCCACTTTCATGAAGCGTAAAATTTGTTAATTAATATTCATCTTCATTAAACCCATAATCCCGAAGTTGGCTTGCTTTATTACGCCAATCTTTTTGAACCTTGACCCAAAGCTCAAGGAATACCTTAGATCCTAATAAATTCTCAATGTCAACTCGCGCGCGACTTCCTATTTCCTTCAGCATTTTTCCTTGCTTACCAATGACAATTCCTTTTTGCGAATCCCGCTCAACGATAATAGTAGCCATTACATTGATTGTCTCACTATTTTTCATTTTTTTAATCGAATCTATGACTACAGCAATGGAATGAGGGATTTCCTCCCGGGTTAAGTGAAGGGCTTTTTCACGAATTAATTCCGAAATAATAAATCGCTCTGGATGATCCGTCACTTGATCTGCCGGGTAAAATTGAGGTCCCTCCGGTAAGTGTTCCTTAATTTGAGCTAGTAATGTCTCTACATTATTTCCTTCAAGCGCTGAAATGGGAACAACAGCAGCAAAAGGAAGTAAACTCTGATATTTCTCAATAATGGGCAGTAATTCATCTGGGTGAACCGCATCAATTTTGTTCACAACAAGAAACACAGGTGTGCTCACATTTTTTAATTTTTCAATGATGAACTCATCTCCACGACCGTATCCCTCTGTGGCATTTATCATAAATAAAATTAAATCGACTTCCTTTAACGTATTTGTAGCGACCTTCATCATAAAATCGCCCAGCTTATGCTTGGGCTTATGAATACCAGGTGTATCAATAAAAATCATCTGTGCGTCTTGCAGGGTTAACACACCTTGTACTTTATTACGAGTTGTTTGTGGCTTATCACTCATAATGGCAATTTTTTGTCCAATAACGCGGTTTAAAAATGTACTCTTTCCAACATTCGGTCTACCAATAATCGAGATAAAACCTGATTTATAACCTTGTCCTTTTGTATCATCAACTAATTTATTCATGTAAATCCTCCGATGTAAAAGCTCCTGGAAGCAATTCTTCCACAGTCACTTCTTTAATAATACCATTTAAATTTGTAAGTACTACTTTCATATCTTGATTGCAAAGCTCATTTATGACTTGTCTGCATGCTCCACAAGGTGCAACAGGGCCTTCTGTATCAGCTACGACAGCCATCATAGCGAATGACCGGTCTCCATTTCCATACGCACTGAATAGAGCTGTTCTTTCTGCACAGTTACACATACTATAGGCTGCATTTTCTATATTACAACCATGGTACACTTTCCCATCTGTAGTAAGTAAAGCAGCACCTACTTTAAACGTAGAATAAGGTGCATAAGCTTTTTCTCTTGCTTTTTTTGCTTCCTCAATTAATTGCTTCTCATTCATTTTAAACTTCCCTTCATAGAAAAGCGCAAGGCGCCCGTTTAAAATAGGCTAATTACCTTGGGTAAAAAGATAATCAAGCCTACAATAACCGAAAATATAGCATATAAGAATACAGCTCCTGCAGCAATATCTTTTGCCTGTTGAGCTAAAGGATGAAACTCCTTCGTCACTAAATCAACCACTCGCTCAATACTTGAGTTCACTAGTTCAAGGGTAATCGTGCCAAAAATAGCAACAAGAATGAAAAGCCATTCCATCCAATTCAATGAAAAATACAGACTAACAAGAACAACTAGAACAGCGACAATACTATGAATTTTAATATTTCTCTCTGTTTTAAGTGCTTCAAATATACCTCTTGATGCAAAGTAAAAACTTTTTACGAATGGATTTTTACGCTTCCCTTGATAGCCCATACTCATCTAAAATTTCCTTTTGTTTAGTAAACATGACTTTTTCATCATGCTCTGTCATATGGTCATACCCTAATAGGTGCAAAAAACCATGCAATGCTAAAAATCCTAACTCGCGCTCAAAGGAATGTCCATATTCAGAAGCCTGTTCCTTTGTACGCTCAATGGAAATTATGATATCCCCCAGCATCCTTGGTATATCCCCACCTATTATTTTCATCTCATCTTCGCCCATTTCTTCCATAGCAAAAGAAATAACGTCTGTTGCAGCATCTTTATTTCTATATTCTTTATTTATTTCTTGAATTCGCGCATTATCAACAAAAGTAATAGAAAGTTCTGTCCCCTCCTCAATATTTTCCTTTTGAGCCGCAAATTGTAGGACTTTTTCTACAAGCATTTGAGCGTCTGTTTCTATTTCACTAGTCTCATCGATAAAATCTATCTCTAGCCTCATTTTTCCACCTTCCGTCCTATTTGATTAAATTCAGGGTATTCAATACGTGAATGAAATATACCGTTTAATGATTCGCATAACGAATATTTTACTGTATGTAACTCCTTCATCGTAATATCACATTCATCAAATTGATCATCTTGTATACGATCATTAATAATTCGTTGAACTAATTCTTCAATTTTTTCTGGTGTAGGGTGCTGCATCGATCTAACTGCTGCTTCCACACTATCTGCAATACCTACAACAGCTGCTTCCTTTGTTTGTGCCTTCGGACCTGGATAGCGATATGCTGCTTCCTCTACCGTTTCATCCTGTTTTACTGCTTTATAATAAAAAAACTTTAACAATGTTGTACCATGATGTTGCTCGGCAATGTCCACTATTTCTTTTGGAAACTTAGCCTTACAAAGCAATTGGGCACCATCACTTGCATGTGAGATAATAATATCTTTACTTGTCTTCGGTGACAACTGATCATGCGGATTGTTTTGACTAAGCTGATTTTCAATGAAAAACTGAGGCCGTTTTGTTTTACCAATATCATGATAATAACTGCCTACTCTTGCAAGTAGGCCATTCGCTCCAATCGCTTCACATGCAGACTCTGCTAAATTGGCTACCATGACACTATGATGATAAGTACCTGGTGCTTCCGTTAAAATTTTTCGAAGTAATGGGTGATTTGGATTCGTCAGCTCTAGTAATTTAATCGATGAAAGAATGCCAAATCCAGCCTCAAAAAAAGGCAATAATCCCATCGTTAATACAGCGGAACCAAGTCCAGACACTATGGCAGCTATTGCATAATATAGATATTCCATATTAGAGTAACTTCCGTTCATAATAAACAAAAGTGAATATAGAAAAGCAACATTGACTAATGATATTAAAATACCGGCTGATAAAACTCTTGTTTTAAAGTTCTCTCTCGATAAAATAATGATCGCGGCAAACCCGTTAAACATAATATAAAGACCCATTGAAATGTCTAAATTATTAGGAGATCCCTCATTAAAAATAATTGTCCCATAAGCACCTAACAAAATCGTCATCACAACCGCCAGTCGATCATCTAACAACAGTTTAATAAGCATAGCTGCCATTGCCCCAGGAAAGAAATAAGCAAAGCTAATGTATGGAAAATCAACAATTACGCTAAATATCTTCATCATCGTCATAGAAAGAGTTAATACAAGACTAAATATTAAAAGCTGATTATGCTGATTTTCACCCTTGGTTTTAGCTAAGAAAAAGAAATAATAAAAAGCTGTAATGGTTAATACAGTAAATAATAACAATCCTAGATAAGGATAAATGGTTTGTTTTGTATTTAAAAATCCTGCTAACTCAAGTTGACGATAGACTTCCCGATCGACAAGCTCATTCTCCTCAACTATAACTTGCCCCTGAAGAATGAGAACAGGTTTTACACTTTCAACCGCTTTTGTTCGCTGTTCTTCTGTTTTTTTACTATCATAAAAGACATTTTGAATAATCGCCGAACGTGCTAGCGAAATAGCAACTTTCTTCATATCGTTGTTAATACTTGCATAACGAAGTTCTTCTTCAACCGTCTTTTTAGCATTCTCCACATTACTGGCTAGAATTCTTGAACTCATCACAGTATTTACAGCCGTTATCGTTAAGTCCTTTGTAATTTTTATTTCTTCTTCATTCGCTTTAACTAAAGCCAAAAAAACAGAATCCTCAATCTCTTTATTAACCTCTTCAGTTAATTTTCCCTTTAGTATTGAAACCTTCTGTGTATCCGACTTAATCGTCTGATTCTCTTGTTGATTTGTGTTTAATTCTTGTTGCACTTCAATAGCTGAATCAAAAATTGATGCTAGTAAATCGACCTTATTATCAGCATATTCTTTTTTTAGTGTATACACATCGGCTACTTGTTTTAGAACTTCTTCCTTCTTTTGCTCGGTTTTATATGTATCTTCCACCGTTTTGGTAGCACGAATCGTTTGTTCCGCCGGCTTAAACAGTTCAATATTCAATTTCTCCGTCTTTACATTAGAATACATCAATAAATAAGCGACTGCACCAAGTACTATAAATAATAACACTTGAAACAGCCGACGGACCATCAGCTCTTTTAATTTCTCAAAAAATTTATGTAACTGAATCAAATAGCAGTCCTCCTTTCACGAAAGCGAAAGCTACCTAATATGTAAAATGATAACAGTTTTTTGAAAAAGTTTCATCATCTTTAAAAAAAGCCCGAACCCAATTAGATGTAAAATGACTAATTCATGAATCATTTAACGGTATGAGAAAAATCCGCTCATTCGTCATGGCGGATCTTCCCTTCCTAGCGTATTTCTTATTCCTTAGCTTGTTCATAAGCACTTATGATTCGTGCAACTAATGGATGCCGCACTATATCACTTTGCTCTAAATAGACAAAGGATAAGCCTTTTACTTTTTTCAAAATTTCTTCCGAACGAACCAAACCAGATTTGACGCCTTTCGGGAGGTCAATTTGTGTTCGATCACCCGTAATAACCATTTTCGATCCAAAACCGAGACGAGTTAAAAACATTTTCATCTGCGCTTCTGTTGTATTTTGTGCTTCATCTAAAATGGCGAATGCATCATCCAGAGTCCGACCACGCATATAAGCAAGCGGAGCAATCTCAATGGTCCCACGTTCAATCATTCTTTGTGTTTGTTCCATTCCTAATAAATCATGCAATGCATCATATAGGGGACGTAAATATGGATCAACTTTTTCCTTCAGGTCCCCTGGCAAGAATCCCAGGCTTTCTCCTGCTTCAACTGCTGGTCTTGTTAAAATAATTCGTTTTACTTTTCCATCCTTCAAAGCATTAATTGCCATGACAACAGCGAGGTATGTTTTCCCAGTTCCAGCTGGACCTATACCAAAAACAAGATCATTCCTTTTCATTGCTTGAATATAATGTCTTTGTCCAATCGTTTTAATTCTAATGGATTTTCCTTTTGCAGTTTTAGCAATTTCTTCATTATATAATTCAAGAAAATATTCTAATGTTCCTTTTTTAGCCAGTTCAATGGCATAAATGACGTCGCGAGAACTAATCGTGATCCCCTTGCGAACAACGGATAATAATGACTTCAATATATCCTTAGCCATTGTGGCCGCTTCTGGCTCCCCTGTAACGTTAATCGCTTCACCACGGGTAATAATAGAAACGTGAAGCTCATCTTCGAGTACTTTTACATTAGAATCAGCATTTCCTAGTAATGAATAGGCTTCATTAGTCGATTCAAGTTCTAATTTTAATACTTTTACATCATCTGACATTCGTTAATCTCCTTGAAAGATTGATTGTCCTACTGCTATATCTTCTATTACTTGGTAATGTATAGATAATGTAACTTTACCATTGTCTATCGTTCGGTGCAAAAGTTTTTCTCCAATGATTTCTGCATCTTCATCTAATTTCTTTTCAAGGTTTCTTCTTGCCATTTTTTTTGCTTCTACCATCGCGTCTTTCTCAGTGTACTCTCGTGTTACTTCTTCATTACTCCTAAAGACCCGCTCTTTTAAACGCACAGGCAATTCCCATTGTAAAAAATGCAACGGCCTTACTGTTATATCTTCTTCATATTGTTTATACTCTGGCTTAGTAAAGCCCCAAACGGGGATGGACACATTCCAGACATTCAGGTAATACTGTGTTTGTTCCGCACCGTCATATACCCGAAATTTAGTTTTAAGCGGAATAGACACTGTCGCTTTATACCAAGTCTGTCCTTTTATAATTCCCTTTGCTGGTACAATTTCTGGCTCTTTTTCAGTACCAATAATTCCTGAAACAAGTAATTGACCTTTTCCGACGTAATCATTTACTTTTACAATTGGCTTTCCTTTTTCAACAAACATCTGAGAAATAATAGCTTTTTTCTTAGCAACCAAATTTTGTGGTGAGCTAGCTTCCACTTTTTCTGGCTGTTGCTTTTCAACCACTTGAAAATGATAGGTCGTCCCTTTTAATTCCACTCCAACCCATGTCAACACTTCTATTCGATCAGATAACTTACGCTGAATTGTATCTACATCATCCACATTAAATTGTGAATTACCGATTTTAACGCCCATTCGATCAAGTTCTTTTCGAATCATATGCTCTGTTTCCGGTTTAGCATTATGAATCTCGATTCCCCATATCATATTTGAAAGTACAAAAATACAAAGAAGAAAGGCCACAATACCTACTAAGAAACCACTATTTTTCAGGACTCGTTTCCAAATAAACGGTAAACCTTTCCCCTGTAAAAAAGTAACCTTACAGTCACTTTTCCGAACGATTTGCCGCAACTTAAATAAATCTCCCACCTCCATGTGAAAGAGGAGAGCATCATTCCCATGACGCGACACATCCCATACCGTAATCCCACGACGAGTTAAGTTATTAATCAACCGTTCCGTTCCTTTGCCATATGCTTTTACCTTAACATAGCCAGAAATATAGTTTGTCCACTGGTTCTTCATTAGTAGGTACCTCCTATTAGAAAAGCGCAAGGCGCCCGTTTTGCGACATATGGATAAGAAAACACGAAGAACGCAAAGATTCAATGTTGATGTAACCTAAGAAGGCGCGAGTAATCCATTCATCGCAGGACACCAAAACTCATTGAAGATTTATATATTTTTAAAATTCACAGACTTATAAACAGTACTTGTTCAATTTTCCCTTCAAGCAATATTTCTTCTGGTAAAATCGTTTTAATGACAAAAGATGAACCTTTAATTAATAACTGACCATGTTTGAGCATCAGTCTCACTTCTTTATCAGTAAAGCCCAATAGTCCGCGGTGATTTTCAATGTATATATGTATTTGTCCAATCATTGTAATTCGTGGAAGGTCCATCATTACATCTTCTGGAAGGTCCATTCTTTTTACGATAAGCTGTTTCAATTGCTGACTCCAATTATGCGCCATAAAAAAGAACCCCCTTTCATCTCAAATGTATGAAATGAAAAGGGATTCTAGCACTCTTTTTTAAAGACTAACGTGATTGTTTAAGACTTCGCTTTGATCTTGGTGGAGCAAGAATTTCCGACATAATAATTCCATTAATTAGCTCTTGTTTAGTAAAAGAAGGTTTCGTGTTATAGATGGGACTCTTCTCGTCAGATATCATAGATGCTGCAGGAGCTGCCTTGACTTTAATTGGAGTCGGGAATACAGGAGCAGTATTAGATTCGGGCTCTACATCATAGGTGTACTTTTCCTCATATTCTTGTTGCAAACGCTTTAGCTCCGCAATTCTCTTCGTATCTTCCTCCTCTTCTGATTTTGTAGAGGAGTCATACTGGACACTCCTTGCCTCCTGAATCGTCTTTGGAGTCTTTTTTTTCTCCTCCAACAGCTCTTTCTGTATTTCCTGGATAACCTCTTTCCATATCGGTTTTGGCGCCTGAGGCTGACCTAATTTTTGCTGATTCGGTTTATTTTTCTTTTTAAGAAGAGAAGAAATAACACCAATTAATATAATAATGATGATTGGATTGGAGAATAAAAAATCAAACATCTAGTAACCTCCATTCATCTGTTTATTTATCTTTTGGATCTTTCGACATTTTACTAATGGAATTTCTCATACTTGTATCAGATGTAATGTTTTGAATATTCATGTAATCCATTACTCCTAAATTACCATTCTTTAATGCATCAGCCATTGCAAGTGGTACTTCCGCTTCCGATTCCACTACTTTTGCTCTCATTTCTTGAACGCGTGCTACCATCTCTTGTTCTAAGGCAACAGCCATTGCACGGCGCTCTTCTGCCTTCGCTTGAGCGATTTTCTTATCCGCTTCTGCTTGGTCTGTTTGCAGCATCGCACCGATGTTCTTACCAATATCCACCTCTGCGATATCAATCGAAAGAATTTCAAAGGCAGTACCAGAATCTAAACCTTTAGTCAAAACGGTTCGCGAAATTAAATTTGGATTTTCTAACACATCTGTATGCATATGAGATGCACCAATAGTGGATACAATCCCTTCCCCTACACGAGCAATAACGGTCTCTTCACCCGCACCCCCAACTAATCGTTCGATGTTGGCACGTACTGTAATTCTTGCTTTTACTTTTACTTCAATCCCATTCATGGCTACACCAGAAATAAATGGTGTTTCGATAACCTTCGGATTAACACTCATTTGAACTGCCTCTAACACATCACGTCCAGCCAGGTCAATTGCTGCACCTCTTTCAAATGGCAGTGGAATATTCGCACGTTCTGCGGCAATCAATGCATTTACCACACGGTCAACATTACCACCTGCTAAGTAATGACTTTCTAACTGATTCGTAGCCACATTTATTCCTGCCTTATGAGCTTTAATCAGCGGATTAACGACACGACTCGGAATAACCCGACGCAGCCTCATCCCTATTAAAGTAAAAATACTAACTCTGACTCCTGCTGCTAACGCTGAAATCCATAGTGCAACTGGTACAAATGTAAAAAATACAGCCAATACGATAATAATAGCGATTATTGCGATTACTAAAAAGATTATTTCACTACCCAATTCAATTCATCTCCTTTAAATTTTTATATAATTTCTCGAACGACAATTCGAGGACCTTCCACCTTGATTACCTTTACGGTTGTACCTTTTACGATAAAACTTCCCTCTGTTACCACATCAACGTGTTCATCATTGATTATTACTGTACCAGATGGTCTCAAATCAGTTAAAGCCTCTCCTTCAGTGCCTAACAAATCGATTCGATTTGGATTACTCACATACCCCTGTTCTGTGTTCGTCGAATCTGTTAAAATTATTTTCTTAAAGAATTTCATTTTTTTCCCAAACACCTTTACTAATAGGATAGATACACTTATAGATATGGCAGCCGCAATTAACAAGGATAAGGCCATATGCACAGCATTACCCGATGCCAAAAATAAGCTTCCAATTATAGCTGCAAACCCCAGTATACCAACTATCCCTCCAGGAATGAAGAACTCAAAAATGATGAGGACGACACCTATTAAAAAGAGGGCAATTGCTTCGTACCCTGTGATACCAGCAACAAGATGACCATAAAAGAATAAAACAAGTGCTAGAACTCCAGTAAGACCAGGAAAAATTAAACCTGGAGAAAATAGCTCAATCACAATTCCAATCCCGGCGATGGATAATAAAAGCGGTATAATATAAGGATTCGTTAAAAAACGTGCCAGTTTCTCTGGGAAGCTTTCCTCTATCGAACTCACATCCGTAGCATCAATCCCCAATGTCTTAAAAAGCTCTGCTTGATCAGAAACGATCCCCTCACTATAACCAGCCTTCTTAGCCTGTTCAGCCGTGAACGTTAATAATTTTCCCTTCCCAGCACCATACTGCGGAAGATCAATGTCTTCGTCTGCCATCGCTTTGGCATATATCGGATCACGACCATTTTGCTCAGCTGCGGTAGCCATAGCTGCAAGCCAATAGGATTGTGCTTTTTTATCCGCTGCATTCCCCGCTGAATCAATTACAGCAGCTGAACCCATCGTGCTACTGGGAACCATATAAATTTCATCTGCACTAAGCGAAATATAGGCACCTGCAGACAATGCACGATTATTCACAAAAGCAACTGTTTTAACAGGGGTATCCGTCAATAGTTTTGCAATTTCACCAGCAGCATCCACAGCTCCACCAGGAGTGTTGACTTCAAAAATGACTAGATCCGCATCATTTGCCTCTGCCGTGTTCAATGCACGATTCAAAAACGAGACTAAACCTTTCTCAACTGTCGATTCAATTGGCACAAGATACACATTCTTTTCTTTAGCAGAAGCAAAAGGAACAATCACAGAGATAGAAAACAACAACAATAGTATAAAACGCCAAATTTTCAAGCGGGCCCTCCTCCTTTCCCGTTTAATCAATCATTTAACAAGATATAAACCTTACCTCTACCTTTACGTTTCATTTTATTAAAAGTTTCAAATAATTTATATGTACATTAGCAAATTTATTCCTAAATTGATTCATAATAAGTAAAAAACCGCAGGCGTTTGCCTACGGTTTAGGTTTCGAGTTAAGATAGCTGTTGTTGTACTAATTTGTTAACCAGGGAACCATCTGCTTTGCCTTTGACTTTCGGCATTAAAGCTCCCATAACTCTCCCCATATCTGCTTTAGATGTTGCATTTACTTCTTCTATTGTTTGTTTAACAATTTCAGAAATTTCTTCTGCTGAAAGTTGCTCCGGCATATATTCCTCAACGAAACCAATTTCGATGCGGACTTTATCCACGAGATCTGTACGATCTGCATTCGCAAACTCTTCGAGGGAGTCTTTGCGTTGTTTTAATTCGCGAGAGAGCACTGTCAATTCATCATCATCTGTTAAATCATGTCTAAGTTTTAACCCTTCATTTTGAAGAGCAGCTTTTAACATGCGAATAACAGAGAGTTTGTCCTTTTCCTTGTTCTTCATCGCTTGTTTCATATCATTATTTAAACGCTCGAGAAGACTCATACTTCCACCCTCTCTTAGAATTTACGTTTTCTTGCAGCTTCAGACTTTTTCTTACGTTTTACGCTTGGTTTTTCATAAAATTCACGCTTTCTTGATTCCTGAAGCGTTCCTGATTTAGATACAGTACGTTTGAAACGACGAAGAGCATCTTCAAGCGATTCGTTTTTACGAACAACGGTTTTAGACATCTCTTTCCCTCCCTCCGAAAACAACACACTAACTTATATTGGCAACATGTTATACATGTACTAAACAATTATAATATATCAGTTTTACTAGGTCAACTGCTTAAATCAAACTTATTTAAAGAAATATTTAAATGCACCTATTATTGCTGGAAAAAAGTTCTATGCATAACGCCATCACCATAACCTTAAATGTGAGGTGAACAACATGTACGAGCTGTATTTGTTTATATTATTTATTGGTATTTTTTTAGCTGGTATGGCTGTTTTGCGATTAGGGCTTTTTCATTTAGCAGGTGAAAAATTAAAAACTATATTAGCAAAATTAACAAATCAACCCTGGAAAGGATTTATCGCCGGAATCGTATTAACTGGTCTCCTACAAAGTAGTTCAGCAGTGATGGTTATGACGGTGGGACTAGTCTCAGCTGGAAGCTTAACATTCACACAAACAATAGGCATTATATTAGGTGCAAATATAGGTTCTACCTTTATCACTGAATTTATGACCTTTTCTTTCGTTCCATGGATTATTCCTGGGGTCATTTGTGGTGTCATACTGTTACTCATACCCCATGCTCTAATCAAAAGCAGTGGTATAGTCTTCATTGGTCTTAGCGCTATATTTGCGGCTATGAGCGGCTTTAAAGCTTTAGCTGCCCCCATCGCAAGTTATCCTATTGTCCAAACAACGATCTTAAAAATGAATGAGCATTTTGTTCTCGCACTTTTTGTAGGAATCATCCTAACGGCTCTTATTCATTCCAGTTCAGCAACCATCGGAATCACCATGAGCTTTGTGGCAAACGGAGAATTAGCTGTCTACTCCGCAATCATAATTATGCTTGGTGCAAACATTGGATCATGTGTGACCGGATACATGGCTAGCATTGGCTCAGGAAAAGAAGCCACGATTACTTCCTATGCCCATATTTGGTTAAATATAATCGGAGTTCTGCTTTTCCTTCCCTTTGTCAATCAACTAGAGCATTTCACTGCATTCTTCACCACAAATAAAGAAACGCAAATTGCTCATGCCGCTGTCATCTTTAACGTCGTATCCTCTCTTATCGTACTTCCATTTTCCAAACAATTCGCTGCATTCATTTTGATGGTCCATAATCGGCGTGTCTAATTATATGTATGATTGCACTTATGCCCGATTCATTCATCATTAGAAGCAGTCACAATGGCAATTCCAGCGCTGGCCCCAATACGTGTTGCACCAGCTTCAATAACCGCGTTAGCATCCTTTAGATTGCGAACACCGCCAGATGCTTTCACACCAATATCTGGGCCCACTGTTTTTCTCATCAAAGTTACGTCTTCCACAGTTGCTCCTCCAGTAGAAAAACCCGTAGAAGTTTTGACAAAATCTGTTCCTGCTTTCACCGCAATTTCACAGACAAGTATTTTTTCTTCATCTGTCAACAAACATGTTTCAATAATCACTTTTATTAGGGCCTTTCCAGTGGCAACCTCAGTTACAGCCCGAATATCACGTTCCACTAATTCATAATCCCTGTCTTTTAATGCACCTATATTTATCACCATATCCACTTCTTGTGCACCATTTTCAATTGCATTTTTCGTTTCAAATGCTTTCACTTCTGGAGTATTTGCCCCTAAAGGGAATCCAATGACTGTACATACTTTTACTTTCGTCTCTTGTAAAAGTTCACTAGCATATTTTACCCAAGTTGGATTCACACAAACTGAAGCAAAATGATACTGTTTGGCTTCCTCACATAATCTCTGTATTTGCTCTTTTGTAGCATCTGCTTTTAATAATGTATGGTCAATAATTCCTGCTATATCTGTCATCATCATTTCTCCTTTCAATATTGGTTGTGTTAAATCTGACTGTTGATTTCCGCTCCACGTGCGTGCGGTCCGCGGGCGGTGTGGGGAGTCTTCGCACCTTCCGCTCCAATCAACAGAGTTATAAAATCAACATCGACCTTTAACACAGCCTCAATATTAACAATAGTACCCTACTTTTAACATATCAGATAATGTTTAAATTTCAACTAAATTCAAAAGTAAAAAAAGGATAGATAAAGCTGATCGTGTTCAGCTTTGTCTATCCTTTTTATTTTACTTGGTATACTTATCCATTCACTACTTGCTGATTTGAAATATCTTTAACTACTGTAACAAACTGTCCTTCATTAATAGGATAGCCTGCTTTGGTTATTTTAACTTTAACAATTTCCCCAATCATATCATCAGTAGCTGGAAATTGGACTCTTAAATAATTAGCTGTATACCCTTCATATAAACCGTTTTCTAGTTGTTCTTCAGGAATTACTTCGAGTACTTCCCCTTCATATTGAGAAGCATACTCTTTGGCTAATTGATCAGAAAGCTCGATTAGACGATGAACCCGTTCATTTTTCACTTCTTCATCAATTTGATCATCCATTCTAGCTGCCGGTGTACCTGTTCGTTTAGAATAAGGGAATACATGAAGTTCTGAGAATTTATGTTCTTTAATAAATTGATAAGTCTCCATGAATTCCTCTTCCGTTTCACCAGGGAAGCCCACAATCACATCGGAGGTAACGGCAAGACCAGGTAATGCTTTTTTTAGCTTCACTAAACGGTCGCCGAAAAACGCCATCGTATATTTACGGCGCATTCTTTTTAATACGGTATCTGAACCAGATTGAATAGGAATATGCAAATGTGGAACAACTATTTTTGACTGAGCCAGTACATCAATCACTTCGTCTGTAATCTGACTCGCTTCAATTGAAGAAATTCGAATACGTTTTAAGCCATGAACTTTTTCTTCTAAATTACGAAGAAGCATCGCCAAATTATAATCTTTCATATCCTCGCCATACCCACCTGTATGAATACCTGTTAATACAATTTCTTTATAACCGGCATCAACAAGCTGTTGGGCTTGATGTATGACTTCTTGTGGATCACGAGATCGCATTAGACCACGCGCCCAAGGAATGATACAAAATGTACAGAAGTTATTACAGCCTTCTTGAATTTTCAATGATGCACGATGACGATCCGTGAAAGCTGGAACATCTAATTCTTCATACACACGATTTTTCATTATATTACCTACTGCATTAATAGGCTGGCGTTCACTCTTAAATTGTTCAATATAATCAAGCATCTTTACACGATCTTGAGTACCTACAACAATATCCACACCAGGAATTGCCATAATTTCTGCAGGAGACGTTTGCGCATAACAACCTGTTACAGCAATAACCGCATCTGGATTCTTTCGAACAGCACGACGTATGACTTGACGACTTTTCTTATCACCTGTATTCGTTACTGTGCATGTATTAATCACATAAACATCTGCTATATTTTCATATTCAACACGTTCATATCCTTGTGCTTTAAACAATTGCCAAATGGCTTCTGTTTCATAATGGTTTACTTTACATCCTAACGTATGGAAAGCGACCGAAGACATTTAATCACCTCAATAATTCTACTTGATAAGAAACAGCTGCTAATACATATAAAGGTGCTGTTTCTGTTCTTAAAATTCTTGGACCAAGTCCGCAAGCAATAAAACCTGCCTCACTTAATTTGCTTACTTCTTCAATCGTAAGCCCACCTTCTGGACCAAATACAAACAAAATAGATTGCTCTGTCTGCACAGCAGTTAATACTTTGGCAAGTTGTGCTTTTTCGCCGCGCTTTGCCTCCTCTTCAAAAGCGATTAATTTATAATCAAAGCTCTTCGCATATTGAATCAGCCCGGCAACTGTCATCGGCTCTTGAACAGTAGGCAAGACCGAACGATGCGATTGTTCTGCCGCTTCTTTCGCAATTTTTTGAAGACGTTCAATCTTTTTACCAACCTTTTTGTGGTCCCATTTTACCACTGAACGAGCCGCAACAAAAGGGATAAACTCTGTAGCACCTAATTCGGTTCCTTTTTGAACGATATATTCTAGCTTATCTCCTTTGGGCAGACCACTCACAATTGTTACCTTAATAGGTAACTCACTTTCTTCATTATTCCATTCTATAACAGTACCAATCACTGCATCATTGGTAATTTCTGAAATTCTCGTGATGGCCGCATGACCATCTTCATTAACTGCGATAATTTCTTCACCTGGCTCCATTCTCATCACTCGAGTTATATGATGAAAATCATCACCTGCAATCTTGACAATGTTACCATTAATATTTTTATTTTCAAGGAAATATCTCTGCACTTATCGACACCTCTTTATTAGAAGGCTTTGTTAAAGTATTAGAAAATGGCGCTTATTAGAGCGCCACTTATCGATTATCTATTTCTTTTTGCGATGAACGCTACCCAATCTTCCATTTGAATTGTTTCATCAATCGTAAACCCTGAAGAAATAATTGCATGTTTAACGTCTTCTTTCTTGGGCTGAATGATCCCAGAAGCGATGAAATAACCACCTGGTTTCACTACTTTAGCAACATCATCTGTAAAACGCATGATAACCTCAGCTAAAATATTAGCTACGACAACATCAGCTTGATGATCTACTCCATCTAGTAAATTTCCTTGTGACACATCGATACGATTCTGCACCTTATTTAATTTAATATTCATTTTTGCAGATTCAACAGCAACCTCATCCAAATCAAGCGCTTGAATATGTTTTGCACCTAATAAGGCAGAAGCTATACTAAGAACTCCAGAGCCTGTCCCTACATCCACTACAAGATCATCTTTTTGGACCGTCTGTTCAAGAGCTTGAATACACATAACAGTTGTGGGATGCGTACCTGTTCCAAATGCCATCCCAGGATCTAACTCAATAATTAATTCATCACTGCTAACCGGTTTATACTCTTCCCAAGTAGGCACTATCGTAAAACGTTCTGAAATCTTAACAGGATGATAATATTTTTTCCAAGCCGTTGCCCAATCCTCTTCATGTACTTCACTAATAGAAACGGCATTTTGTCCCAGATCAATATCATATGAAGATAAATTATTAATGGAATCTCTGATTGCTTCAATTGTTTCTGCAAGAAAGCTAGTAACAGGCATATACGCTTTTACGATAACACCTTCGTCAGGATAATCAGCTGGATTAAGCTGGTAGATTTCACCAAAGACATTTTCACGCTCTTTAACAAGTTCTAAAGGATCCTCAATGACAACGCCGCTTGCACCTGCCTCATGAAGAATATTTGAAACAGGCTCTACTGCTTCATTTGTTGTATGAATTGCAATTTCGAACCACTTCATCTCTACCAACTCCCAATTTGATTACTCACCTTTAAAGGCTCTTTTTACTTTTGAAAAAAACCCATCATCTTGCTGATCAGGCACTTGACCGCTAATTTCAGAGAACTCACGTAAAAGTTGCTTTTGTTTTTCCGTTAATTTTTTCGGCGTCACAACTAAGACAACGACATGTTGATCCCCTTGGCCATAACCTCTTACATTTGAAACTCCTTTTCCTTTTAAACGGAAGCGAGTTCCCGTTTGTGTACCCGCAGGGATTTTCAATTTAACTTTACCATGAAGTGTAGGTACTTCAATTTCATCACCAAGTGCTGCCTGAACAAATGTGATTGGCATTTCACAATAAATATCATCACCATCACGTTCAAAAAATTCATGATTTCTAACATGGAAGACCACATATAAATCACCAGCAGGCCCACCATTTACTCCCGGTTCACCTTGAGCGGACACACGCAATTGTTGCCCATCATCAATACCTGCAGGCACCTTCACTTGAATTTTTTTACGTTTTTTCACCTTGCCAGCTCCACCACAAGTTGAACATTTATGAGGAATTTTTTTACCAGTTCCACCACAAACATTACATGTACGACGGTTTACCATACGTCCAAATGCGGTATTTTGCTCAACATTAATTTGACCCGATCCACTACAAGTTGAACAGGTTTCAACCTTTGTTCCTGGCTTAGCTCCAGATCCATGACAGGTGTCACAATTTTCTTCACGTGGAATTTCAATTTCCGTCTCTTTACCAAAAGCCGCTTCTTCAAATGATAGGGTCATCGTATATTGTAAATCGGCTCCTTGACGTGGTGCATTAGGATCTCGTCTACGTCCGCCGCCACCGCCAAAAAACGTACTAAAGATGTCTTCAAAGCCACCGAAGCCACCAAAATCTTGACCCCCGAAACCCTGATTAGGATCTGTATGACCAAATTGGTCGTATCTTGCTTTTTTCTGATCATCGCTTAACACATCGTATGCTTCCGCAATTTCTTTAAATTTATCCGCAGCATCAGGTTCCTTGTTAATATCAGGGTGATATTGTTTGGAAAGTTTCCGATACGCTTTTTTTATTTCATCTTTAGACGCGGTTTTTGAGACTCCAAGTACTTCATAATAATCGCGTTTACTCATAGTTTATCCACTCCCGTATCGTTTCACATAAAATTTATATTATCACTGAATCAACCTATAAGGCAATAAGAAAAGCGCAACCGGCTTGGTGTTTGATTATCTTATTCAAAAAAAGTCAAAGTCAAGAAAACCTGACTTTGACTTGTATGCCTTAGGATGTTGATCTTTAGTACTTCATTTATTGAACTTCAATTATTTTTTATCGTCGTCCTTCACTTCAGTAAATTCAGCATCCACTACATTGTCATCAGCTGGACCTTCTGCTCCGCCAGCTTGCTGAGCCTTAGCTGCTTCTTCATAAAGCTTCATAGTTAGATTTTGAACGATTTCTGAAAGTGCATCTTTTTTCGTACGAATTTCGTCTAAATCATTTTTCTCGATTGCTGCTTTTAATTCGTCCTTCGCTGCGTTCGCTTTTGTAACTTCTGCTTCGTCAACTTTGCCTTCTAAATCTTTCAAGGTTTTTTCAGTTTGGAAAACTAATTGGTCTGCTTCGTTACGAAGTTCAACTTCTTCCTTACGTTTCGCATCAGCATCAGCATTTTCTTCCGCTTCACGAACCATACGATTGATTTCTTCCTCTGATAAGCCTGAAGATGATTTAATTGTGATTGTTTGTTCTTTATTTGTGCCAAGATCTTTCGCACGAACACTAACGATACCATTTTTATCAATATCAAATGATACTTCAATTTGAGGAATTCCACGTGGTGCTGGTGGAATATCTGTTAATTGGAAGCGACCAAGTGTTTTATTGTCGTTCGCCATTGGACGTTCCCCTTGAAGCACATGGATATCAACTGCTGTTTGACTATCAGCAGCTGTTGAGAATACCTGAGATTTACTTGTTGGAATCGTTGTATTACGGTCAATAAGCTTTGTAAATACGCCACCCATTGTTTCAATACCAAGTGAAAGTGGTGTTACGTCAAGAAGAACAACGTCTTTAACATCTCCAGTTAATACTCCACCTTGGATAGCTGCACCCATTGCAACTACTTCATCAGGGTTAACGCCTTTAGATGGTTCTTGGCCTAATTCTTTTTTGATAGCTTCTACTACTGCAGGGATACGTGTTGATCCACCTACAAGAATAACTTTATCAATTTCAGATGCAGATAGACCAGCATCTTTTAATGCTTGACGAGTTGGTCCCATCGTGCGTTCTACAAGTCCAATAGATAACTCATCAAATTTTGCTCTTGTCAATGTTACGTCTAAGTGAAGCGGTCCTGCTTCACCAGCAGTAATGAACGGTAAAGAAATTTGAGTTGATGTTACACCAGAAAGATCTTTTTTCGCTTTTTCAGCAGCATCTTTTAAACGTTGAAGTGCCATTTTATCTTGGCTAAGATCAATACCATTTTCTTTTTTGAATTGTTCTACTAAGTAGTTGATGATTACTTGGTCAAAGTCATCTCCACCAAGACGATTGTCACCAGCAGTAGCTTTAACTTCAAATACACCATCACCTAGTTCCATGATAGATACGTCGAATGTACCGCCACCAAGGTCGAATACAAGAATCGTTTGATCTTCTTCAGTTTTATCTAAACCATATGCTAGAGCTGCTGCTGTAGGTTCGTTAATAATACGTTCTACTTCAAGACCTGCAATTTGGCCAGCATCCTTAGTTGCTTGACGTTCAGCATCATTAAAGTAAGCAGGTACCGTGATAACTGCCTTTGTTACTTTTTCACCTAAGTATTCTTCTGCATAAGATTTTAAGTATTGAAGGATAATAGCTGATATTTCTTGTGGTGAATAATCTTTACCTTCAACCGTTTCCTTATGGTTCGTACCCATATGACGTTTGATTGAAATAATTGTATTTGGGTTAGTAATCGCTTGACGTTTAGCTACTTCCCCAACCTGTCTTTCTCCATTTTTAAAGGCTACAACAGATGGTGTTGTGCGGTTTCCTTCTGGATTTGGAATTACTTTTGGTTCTCCACCTTCAAGTACAGATACACAAGAGTTTGTTGTACCTAAGTCAATACCTATAATCTTGCTCATCAATTATTACCTCCTACTTATATGTAAACTATTATTCATTAACCTTTACCATAGCTGGACGAATAACACGATCCTTCAGCACATAGCCTTTTTGAAACTCTTCCACAACAATATTTGAATCGAAATTCTCATCTTGAACCTGCATAACAGCTTGGTGCAAATGAGGATCAAATTCCTTACCCACTGCTTCGATTGCTTCTACACCTTCACTTTTTAGTGCTCCAACAATTCCGTTGTAAATCATATCCATACCTTGAAGTAAAGACTTAGCTTGTTCCTGATCTACTTCAACTTTCATCGCTCTTTCAAAATTGTCAAGAGCTTGTAATAAATTTGAAGCAAGACTTTGAACTCTATATTTTTGAGCCGCTTCCATGTCTAACTTGGCACGACGGCGTGAATTATCAAAATCAGCTTGAAGACGAAGATAACGGTTATCCATTTCATCAATTTTTGCTTCTAATTCAGCAATTTTCTCATTAGCCAATTGAAGCTCATCCATTTCTATTTCTGGAGCTTTCTCTGCTTCTTCAGCAAAAATCTCTTCAACGACTGTTTCTTCAGCTGTTTCATTTTCAAGAACTTGTTCATTAGTATTTTTATTTTCGTTCACAAATTTCACCTCCCTAAAAAGAAACGTAAGGCCCCCAGTTAACATTGGGTACCTGACGTTAAACACCAGCATTTTTAGAATACATTTAAATTTTTACAGTCACGTATGCTTCTATAAATATTGCCTATGTTAGTGCTTTTGATACAATCTTGTCAGCAGAGTTGTTAAATCATTCGAAAAAGTTGTTAACAACGTAATTACTCTAGAATATTCCATTCTAGTTGGTCCTAATATCGCCAATGTACCAACTTGATCTTCTGCTACTGAATAAGTTGCCGTAATTAAACTACAATCTTCAAGTGCTGAATTCTGATTTTCTCGACCAATTTTTACTGTGATGCCTGTTGAGTTTTGTTTGATCAAATCATAAAATCCTTGTTCTTGCTCAATCATTGATAACAGAGAGTGAATTTTATCAACATCATGAAACTCCGGCTGACGGAGCATATTTGTTTTACCACCAAAAAATAATTTAGCAGACTCCTTGGTCGTAAATGATTCCGCAAGAGTAGCAACAAGAGCTTCATAATTATAAATATGCTGCTTTAAAAGAAGAGCTACTTCTTTGTAAATCTTATTTTTCAGATCAACGATAGGTACCCCAGTTAACCGCTCATTTAAAATGTTAACCATCTTTTCAATTTCATTGATATCAACAGATGGGGGTAAAGAGATTAGCTTATTCTCAACATGACCTGTATCTGTAATAATAATCGCAATTGCTGTCTCTGAATTCAAGGGGACAATTTCGATTTTTTTAAGCTTATGGTCCTTTACCTTCGGACCTAGAACGATAGCTGTATAGTTCGTCAATTCAGATAAAATTTTCGCAGACTTTTGAACGACTTTTTCTAGCTCGTATATTCGTTCTACATAAATAGATTTCAACAATCTTTGCTCATTCTTTTTTAAGACCTGAGGCGAAAGAAGATGGTCAACATAATAGCGATATCCTTTTTCAGAAGGAACTCGACCTGAAGAAGTGTGTGTTTTTTCAATAAACCCTAAATCTTCAAGGTCTGACATCTCATTACGAATAGTCGCCGAGCTATATGTTATTTCATTCTTTTTCGACAAACTTCGTGAACCTATAGGTTGTGCAGACTGGATGAAATCCTCGATAATCACTTGTAAAATTAATAATTGACGATCAGTTAGCATATATGATCACCTCTGTTAGCACTCTTCTTCATTGAGTGCTAATATATTAATAAATTATCAAATGAATCCCATAATGTCAACGAAAAAAGCCTATTTAAACGTGATAATTTCATGAAGATTATCCATCTATTCCTAAAAAAGCTTGGAATACTTCATTACCGAGTAGTTTTCCTTGCTTTGTCAATCTTACATAATCATCTTGAATCACCAATAGACCATTTTCGACCTGTTGTTCGATTGATTTCGAGAAAATAGTCGTCATTTCTACAAAAAACCGTTCATTGAAGTGATAAAGAGAAACACCTTCTGTTTTACGCAACCCTAAAAACATTTCCTCTTCCATTTGTTCATTAATTGGGACGAGATGATCTTCTAAAACAGGCAGTTCCCCGTTCATTAGACAGTTCATATATTTTTTTAGTGGTCCATGATTCGCGATGCGTTTACCTGCTGTATACCCATGCGCCCCTGCACCTATTCCGTAATATTCTTGATTATTCCAATAGGTTAAATTATGCCGACTTTCATACCCAGGCTTAGCAAAGTTACTAATCTCATATTGTTTTAAGCCATGCCGCTCCATTGTTTCCATTACTTCTTCATACATAGAAGCTTCTAGTTCTTGTGGCGGCAAATTAAGTTTTCCTTTTTGCATTAAGTTGTAAAAAACTGTTTTCGGTTCAACGATTAAAGAATAGCTAGAATAGTGTGGTAAATCCAATGCTAACGCTTGAACCAATGTGTCTTTAAAATCGTTCATTGTCTGTCCAGGTAATCCATAAATCAAATCAATGCTAATATTCGTAAATCCAACATCCTTAGCCAACTTAATTGTTTCATATACATCCTTAGCGCGATGAGTACGACCAATTTTCTGTAATAATTCATCATTAAAGCTCTGCACCCCAAAGCTAAGTCGATTTACGCCAGCATGGTATAAAATTTCAAGTTTTTCCCTTGAAAGATCACCTGGATTCGCTTCAAATGTATATTCTCCTGAATTTTTATTTAACGGCAGCTCTTGATCTATAAATTCGCAAAGAAGGGCAAGTTGCTGTTCATTTAGTGAAGTTGGAGTCCCTCCACCTACAAAAATCGTATCTAATTCATCTGTCGGATACGCCTTAAGCTGTAATTGCATTTCTTTTTGTAGCATTTGAATATATTCGTCAACTGGTTGTCCGTGCAAAAACACCTTATTAAAATCGCAATAGTGACAGATATGCTCACAAAATGGAATATGAATGTAGGCACTCTTAATCATTTTTCCCCTCCGCCTTTAGTTGTAAATTGTTGTCTAACCCTATAGGGATTGCAAGCCCTATTTGAATGATATAGAAAAAGAGGCTAGAATCATATCTATCCCCTTTTTGCTACCTATTCTTTTTATCATGATTCGATAACAATCAGTGGGGAATAGACCTCCCACTGATGGAAGTTTCGCTTTATTTCTTAGGAGTTGTATCATCCATTTTTAATACGGCCATAAAGGCTTCTTGCGGCACTTCAACAGAACCCACCTGTTTCATCCGCTTTTTACCTTCTTTTTGCTTTTCTAACAACTTACGTTTACGTGAAATATCTCCACCGTAACATTTTGCCAATACGTTTTTACGCATTGCACTAATTGATGAACGAGCAACAATTTTTTGGCCAATAGCGGCTTGAATTGGAACTTCAAATTGTTGTCTTGGAATCAATTTTTTTAATTTTTCAACAATGATTTTACCACGATCATATGAAAAATCTTTATGGACAATAAAACTCAAAGCATCGACTGTTTCACCATTTAACAGAATGTCCATTTTTACTAGCTTAGACGGTTGATAACCAATTAATTCATAATCAAATGAAGCGTATCCTCTTGTATTTGATTTCAATTGATCGAAAAAGTCATAGACAATCTCAGAAAGCGGAATCTCATAATTAATACTTACTCGTGTTTCCTCAATGTAATTCATATCTATAAAATTACCACGTTTATTTTGACATATTTCCATAATTGCTCCAACAAACTCAGTTGGTGCCATCATGGTGGCTTTTACATAAGGTTCTTCTATGCGTTCGATTTTTTGTGGATCCGGCATATTCGATGGATTGTCCACATTTAATTCCGTACCGTCCGTTTGAACAACATGATAGATAACACTCGGAGCTGTTGTAATTAAGTCAATTTTAAATTCACGTTCAATTCGTTCTTGGATGATTTCCATGTGAAGAAGACCCAGGAAACCACAGCGGAAACCAAATCCTAGTGCTTGAGATGTTTCCGGTTCAAATTGAAGAGCAGAATCATTCAATTCTAATTTTTCTAACGCATCACGTAAATCATTGAATTTTGATGCATCAATAGGATACAAACCACAATAAACCATTGGATTCATTTTGCGGTAGCCAGCCAGTGGCTCCGTTGCACTATTATGTGCACTGGTAATCGTATCCCCAACACGTGTATCACCCACATGTTTAATCGATGCGGATAAAAATCCAACATCTCCAACTGTTAGTTCGTCTAAAAGCTCAGTTTTCGGATTAAATACACCAACTTCTACTACATCGAACTCTTTTCCAGTGGCCATCATCTTAATTTTATCGCCCACTTTTACAGAGCCTTCTACTACACGAATGTAGGCAACTACACCACGATACGCATCATATACAGAGTCAAAAATAAGAGCTTGTAGCGGTGCATCTGGATCACCTTGTGGTGGCGGCACTAATTCAACCACTTGCTCTAAAATATCTTCAATCCCAATTCCAGCCTTTGCTGAAGCAAGTACTGCTTCAGATGCATCTAATCCAATCACTTCTTCGATTTCATTGCGTACTCGTTCCGGGTCAGCACTTGGAAGATCAATTTTATTGATGACTGGTATGATTTCAAGATTATTATCTAGTGCTAAATAAACATTGGCCAAAGTTTGCGCTTCAATCCCTTGAGCCGCATCAACAACTAATATAGCCCCTTCACATGCCGCTAGACTTCTCGAAACCTCATACGTAAAATCGACATGCCCCGGTGTATCAATTAGATGAAAAATATATTCTTCTCCATCTTTCGCTTTATATTTTAATTGAACAGCATTTAATTTAATCGTAATTCCACGTTCCCGCTCTAAATCCATAGAATCCAACAATTGGCTTTTCATTTCTCGTTGAGCCAATGCATGCGTTTTTTCTAAAATACGATCCGCAAGTGTGGATTTTCCATGGTCTATATGAGCAATGATGGAAAAGTTACGAATATGCTCTTGTCTTTTTAATTTTTCTTCTCTATTCATAACGTTTCACTCCTACTAGTCAACACAAATACACTAGGATTTATTATAGCAATAGAAAATAATAGTTTCAATAGAAAAACGGGAATGGTTCCCTTATAAAATATATATATCAAGCCAAATGTATTATTAGTAAGGCGTTGGACCGTAGCCTTCACCCAAATACATGATTATATATCAATAACATATTTCTCAAACCAAATGCTACTTGAAATAATATGGCGAAGCTCCGACCCTAAAGAATCAACATAGTTTTAAAGCCAAACGATATTATCAAGCGTAATGTATTAATAGTAAGGCGATGGACCTTAGCATAAGACAATTAAATGATTTCGTATCCAGTTAGAAGGGACTCTAGACATGCTTGGTGAATCTAAGGGGAATCGAGTCCGGACCGAGGTCCTTCAGACAAGCTTGGTGGAATCAAGGGAATCGAGTCCGAACTAAAGGCAGATTTAGATTGGTTTGGTGAACTCAAGGAGAATCAGATCCGAAACAGAGGTAACTTCAGACTGGCTCGGTGTATCCAACGGGAATCAGGTCCGAACCAAAGGCAACTTCGGACAGGTTTGGTCAATCCAAGAGGAATCAGGTCCGAATCTTGAGAGCCCTTAGTGAAAACGTTAATAAAACCTGTTAAAAACAACAATCTTTGCGAAAACAGCCTTTTTTTAGTACCTAATATCATTCCAAACAGGCATTACAAATCCATTTTAATGGCTAAACGGGCCATATTAAATGGTCACAGGTAAGGGAGTATGATGT
>SMEO01000098.1_pt1 | contig 30106 bp, 29 predicted proteins | sample 2456251 | NCBI WGS metagenome assembly SMEO01 (sample SAMN10132594, study PRJNA489261) | soil metagenome | isolation source: day1 control-silt loam soil ammended | place: USA | reverse complement strand
TTCTGTGAATTCTTTTTCAAGAAGTGCAAGCCCCACGTTTTTCTTCAATGTTGGAGATTGTGTTCCCGTCGTTACTTCACCAATTAATTGATCTCCACTATATACTTTATAGCCATGACGTGGAATTCCACGATCAATCATTTCAAGACCAACAAGTTTACGTGGAGCTCCGTTTGCTTTTTGTTCGGCAAGTACAGCTTTCCCAATGAAATCAACGGACTTATCTGTTTTAACTGCAAAACCAATTCCAGCTTCAATAGGTGTAATATCCGCTGAAAGCTCTTGGCCATATAGTGGCAGCTTGGCTTCAAAGCGAAGCGTATCACGTGCTCCAAGCCCAATTGGTTGAATGCCTGCTTCTTGACCAACCTCTAACAGCTTTCTCCATAAGCTTTGAGCATCTTCGCTACGGCAATAGATTTCAAAGCCATCTTCCCCTGTATAGCCTGTGCGTGACACAAGTGCTTTTACTCCATTAACATCAACATCATTTTTAAATGTAAAAGAGCGCATTTCACTTAAATCTAAATCTTTTGTCAATTCTTGCAGCACTTTTTCTGCAAGAGGACCTTGAAGCGCAAGTTGAGCAATATCACTAGAAACATTGACTAGCTCTAAATCCTCCACAAGATGCGACTTCAACCACTCAAAGTCTTTATCAATATTCGCTGCATTCACAACAAGCAAATAATCATTTTCTGCCTGTTTATAAATAATTAAATCATCAACTGTTCCACCATTTTCATAGCACATAGCGGTATATTGTGCTCCACCATCTTGTAACTTCGATACATCATTTGTCATCATTTTTTGTAAAAAAATCAGACTCTCACTACCTTTGACTTTAAATTCACCCATATGTGAAACATCAAATAAGCCGACTTTTGTCCGAACCGCTTCATGTTCTTGAATAATTCCAGAAAATTGAACAGGAAGATCCCAACCTCCAAAATCAATCGTTTTTGCCCCATTTTCACTATAAACTTCATATAATGGCGTACGTTTCAAATTAGACAAACAATTACCTCCTCTATTACGAACTTTTGATGATGATCTTTCTCATGCTTTTAAAGTATTCCTAAAATAGGCATTAGAAAAACACCCACTTTTTGCACAAATGGCATAAGTCGGTGCTTTTTTTACACTTTACTATTAAAAAATTGAAACTATAAAGTATGAAAAAAAGACAGACAAAGCCAATATAAGCCTTTCTCTGTCCTGAAACCTGAAAGTTTACCTTAATAAAAACAAGACTTTTGAACCATTCAAGCAAAAAGTCCATGTCTTTTTTATACTATAGACAGCTTACTATTGCATTCTAATAGTATAAATGAAAGGTTTTCCCCTTTGGTGGTCGCTATATGCGACACTCTCCAGAGTTGCGTCCAACAAGAGTTCTTTTGCCTGAGAGATTCGCGGCTTCGCTTGCTCCTTCGGCGCTACATTCGTAGTCTCTCCCCTTGTTTTCATTCGCTTATAAAGTGAAACTTCCATCGGTGGAGGTTTTTCCATCGATGGTTAGTTAAGACCCACAGAACAATGAAAGCTTCGACAGCATAAAGACTGTTTTCCTCTCAATGCCTTTCTGATGAGAAGTGCAGCCTGCTAAACTGGGATAATTCATGCAAATCATGTACATAATAAGAAAAATTCAAACAATTTTGATCCTGTAGATTCTAATAGTGCTTACTAAGTTACTTACATCCTACCTTATGATACATCTATCTGCAATCATTTTTTGCAAAAAAATTCGCAAAAACTTATCATTTTGCTATTTAATAAAAAAAACGTTCGTGTTTCAGCTAATTTGAAAGGAGTTAATCTATGTGAAAATCCAAATTACCTCAGATTCAGAATGGAGTGATGCTTTTTTAAATAGAGTACAAGAGGATGGGCCCTGGGCAAATTGGGATTTATATAAATTAGCAATAGATGTAACTCAACATCTAATTATTTCTGACTTTGAAGGGTTACAAGCACCTAAGCATTTACAACATTTAACTCCCCTTCCTCATCAACTAGAGGCTGCCAAGCAAGTTGTGGAAGAAATGAACGGTAAAGCCATTCTAGCGGATGAAGTAGGTCTTGGAAAAACAATTGAAGCTGGTTTAATTTTAAAGGAATATATGATACGCGGTCTTGTAAAGAAGGTATTAATCCTTGTACCTGCTTCACTTGTCACACAGTGGACTTTTGAGTTAAATACGAAATTCCACATTCCAGCAGTCACTCAAAGAAAAAGCTATGTTTGGGACTCTTGTGATGTCGTAGTCTCATCAATAGATACGGCAAAAAGGCAACCTCATTGCGACATCATTTTAAAACAAAACTATGATTTTGTCATAATTGACGAAGCGCATAAACTCAAGAATAATAAAACCAAAAATTATGAGTTTGTTCAAAAGTTAAAAAAGAAATTCTGTTTATTATTAACAGCTACTCCGATTCAAAATAAAGTCGACGAAATTTTCCACCTAGTTTCATTATTAAAACCAGGACATCTAGGAAATGCCAAATTATTTTCAGAAAGATACAAAGGAAAAGGAAAAAATCTTCATAATGATGAACACTTAAAACAATTGGTGAACACCGTTATGATTCGTAATCGACGAGCAGATACAAAAATTGAATGGACCAAACGAAAAGTTGAAACGATTATTATCGATTTTTCAAAAAGTGAGCAAGCATTGTATGATGCGGTTTCGCTTTTTAAATCGAATCCAGATCAGCTAAATAGCCATTCATTTTCAACTCTTACTTTACAACGAGAAGCTTGCAGTAGCCGCGAAGCTGTTTATTATACTTTAAAAAAAATGAAGGAAAAATGCGAGAACCCTTCGCCTTCATATATGGCAAAGCTTGATGATCTATTTCAAAGAATTAACGATGTAACTCAAAATTCAAAAGCAGAAAAAGCATTAGAATTAATTCAAAAGATTAACGATAAAGTCATTATCTTTACTGAATATCGGGCTACTCAAATGTACTTACAGTGGTATTTGCAACAGAATGGAATATCCTCTGTCCCCTTTCGTGGCGGCTTTAAACGTGGAAAAAAAGATTGGATGAAGGAGCTTTTTCAAAAGCAGACACAAGTACTAATTGCTACTGAAGCAGGAGGGGAAGGAATAAATTTACAATTTTGCAATCATTTAATTAATTTTGATCTTCCATGGAATCCGATGAGACTCGAACAAAGAATTGGGCGTATACATCGACTTGGCCAGGAGAAAGATGTTATGATTTACAATTTTGCTACTCGTAATACGGTGGAAGAGCATATTCTCAAGCTTTTATACGAAAAAATTCATTTATTCGAAAAAGTAGTAGGTGAATTAGATGACATTTTAACAAAACTAGATATTACAAATATTGAAGAGTATTTAATAGATGTAGTTGGTGAATCGAAGACAGAAGGTGAAATGAGAATTAAAATGGATAACTTATCTTCGCTTATTCAGTTTGCAGAACAAATGAAAGAAGGTGAACTGCATGCAGCAATTGGAAATTCATAATTTTTTAATGACCTACTTTACATCCAATCATTGTGAAATTATTGAAGAACATGACACCTATATAACGATTCAACTAACTATTGATATGGATAAGGAATTAATGAATCGTCCATTTTATTGGCAATATCTCGAAAAAACTGGTGGTATCCCTAATCCAGCAAAACTAACGTTCATTACGGACAGCGGAAATGTCCCGGATCATATCAAAGGAGAAGCCATATATTTTGGTTCACCACGACTACATCAAATGATTGAATCTACCAAGAAACTGGCAAGTTATATTCGATTGTATGAAGAAAAAGATACGAATACGAATGATCATCAACAATTTCCACTCTTTCCTTGGTTAAATTTAAACGTGAAGATTTCTTATCAGTGTGATCGAAAGAAAGACATTTTCACATCGGTTGGATTGAATCTGATTACAGGTGAAATCATGGAGGGCTTTCATAAACAGGTTCTCCATATTAAAATGACACCTAAAATTCCAGACTATTGCTTTACATTATCCCCACTCATTATGCCCAAAAGTGGATTATCAAGAATTGAATCATTTATACGACAAAGCTTTGAAAATGATGACCATGATTGGGCTGAACAAGCAATAGAGCGGTGGAATAACGACCTACAATTATTAGAACACTTTTATAAGGATATGGATGACAAAAGTGAAAATTATATGACCGAAAAAGAAGCATTAAAAGCGCAATATGAACCACACATCCATATTTCAATTATTAATGGTGGATTATTTTATTTATCACAAAAGAGTCTGATCAATCATTCCCTTAATATAAGTTGACCTACGTAAAAACAGATGCCCTGTTAGGACATCTGTTTTCTTTTGGACATTTTTTTAAGGAACATCGAAAAAGCAAAAGGGAGCATTCCAAACCAAGTCGATACTAGCGATGGTCTTTCATCCTTTTTATGCTGCCGGTTTTCTTTTCGTTCCGTCTTGGTTAGACTAAAATATTGAACGAATTGTTGTGTTAAATATTTAATATAAGCATTTGTAGACATTAGCATCACCTATATTTAGTATGTCCACTTATCCCCATCATATTCGCTTAATTTTCAGTCCATTTAACGACTTTTTTCAATGTTTTGTCATAGTGAATCACTGCAATTGCCTTTCGCTCATTACTTGTCGACCCATAGCAGACAATTGATGCAGATTGTGTATCTTGATTAATAACTTCATAATACACATCACCCTTTGGGTAAAAAATAATCCCATGATTAATTATAATATCCTCCTTTTGGCTCCATTCTTGTTCTAAATCATGGACAGCCAGAAGAAGCAAATGAGAAGAAATGAAACTTTCTTCCACTTCTTTATTAAAGCGTTTTTCAATCACAAATTGATCAATCATATAACCAATTAGTACAATAACAGAAGCAGCAATGATGAGTACCATTGGCAAAGCAAACCCTTTTTCATTATTCATTTTCCCTTAATTCTTTCTTAAAATATGGATGGAATTTTCGAGTATATAACTGTCCCTCATTATCCATCACTTGAATAATAATGTCAGTTCCATCCTGTTCCACCTGAAAATCCGCAATATTTTGAAGCATAAATTCATGTCCCATCCCTTCCACTTGTCTTCTCACAATATTTTTATATTGTTCAATGGTCACAATATTTCCACTCGACATAAGATATAGTTTATTATCTATGACCGATTGTTCATTTGAATTTCTTATTTCATTTTTCAACTGGATCGTAAAGATTTCCCATTCCTTAGGATGCAGTTGATTTTTCTTACCAAAGTTCTCACGCACTGTTATAAACATCTGTGTAACTAGTATCGAAAGCATCATAAAGATGACTAAGGAAAGCAACATTTCAATCATCGTAAATCCACTATCTTTTCGTAGCATCGCAGACCCTCTCTGTCTTTTTATAAGCATTTTCATATTGGATACATCCTTCTATCATCATTGGAAAATCATCATGTACTCTCCAAGTTAATGAATATTGGTGATTCCTTTCTATAATCTCCATTTGTTCTGCATCCAGCTCTCCTTCAAGATATGCATTCAATTTTTCATATAAAATATAGTGTGCTTCCGTTCTTAACCAATTATTTTGACGATCAAGCTTTATTTGAGTAATGATTGGAAAAAGTGTAAGAGCAATAAAGGCACAAACAGAAAATGCAGCCATCATATCTAAGAAAATATAGCCATCAGACCTTTTCAATTTTTATTCTCCCTTTTCCAATATAAATTGTTACCTTATACTTTTCTTTCTCCGATTGAATATCAAAAATACCTGAAGTGATGGGTGCCCCTGCACTATTAAACATGACTTTCGATTGGATTGTCCCTCTTTGAAAAGAAATATTTTTAGGAATCTCCCTTTGTAGTAATACTCCTCTCACATTAGATGAGATCATGTAATAATTATTATTTAAATATATAGAAATATTCACTTCATGGCTAATGGCATAGGCTTGAGCATAATAAAGATCTTCCTCGAATTGTTTAACAAAACGTGTCATTTCCATCTTCTGAATATATTTAGGATACAAATTTAGACTCAATGTAGCTAATATCATAAAAATAGAAAGAACAATCAACATTTCAATTAAGGTGTATCCTTTGTTATTCTTCACTCGCAACGGATGTCACCTTTCCATTTGCATCAATATTGATGGCATCACCATTTGGACAGCTTGTCTGAGTTAAATATTCACCATCTGCCAATTCAGTAACGCTAGCGGGCCATTTATTATTATCGATTTCAAAGGCTTGTACCTGTCCTTGAACCATTTTTACAAAAGCCTCACATCCTTTTGACTTTATTGCTGATTGATTTTTTGTGATATTAGGTATGGTAATAATCATCAATATCGAAATCACGAACAATACGATTAACATCTCGATCAAAGTAAATCCTTTGTCATTTTTTAAAATTTTCATAAAAACATGCCTCCTTATATTCCTTCCATTAATGAGAACATTGGTAATAAAATAGCTAAATAAACGGAAACGACGAGCAATCCTATTAGTGAAAACAGCAAGGGTTGAATAATTCTCATGAATAAACTCATTTTCTCTTCAATTTTTTCTAATAAATAGCGACTATAATGAAACAACTCTGCATCAAGCCTTCCGTATTTTTGGCCATTTGCCATCACAATATAGAGATTTTTATCAAAATAAGGGAGATGTTGAAAAATGACTTCGAGTTGCTTTCCTGCCAATAAATCCTTTTTCACCCGTTCACACAACTTTTGATAAAAAGGTTGCCGCTGATTTTGTGCAAAAAGCTTAATGGTTTCATTGATCGAAAAACCTCCTGATAATAACCCACTAAACTGACTCGCAAAAAAGTGAGTATCATATAACCGAATAAACATACCTGCCACTGGAATTTTCAGAATGATCATTCGTTGTTTTAAAGGACATAATTTGTTAAACCAAATTCGTTTGAGGATAAAAATAAGTAGAAAAATGATGAGGAGCATCCAGGGGACCCTTGGGAGAAAAGCAGATATTGCTAAAACAAAGGTAAGAAAAACATTTTGTTCAACTGACATCGTGGTAAATAATGTTTCAAATTTAGGCAGAAGAATACTTTGTAAAATGATAAACATAGTCCCTACAAAAAAAGTGAGGAAAATCGGATAAACAAGTAGCTTCTTTATTTTCTCCATATCTTCTGTACGCTTCGTCCAATACTGCCCCCCTTCTTTTAATGCTTGCGATAGATCGCCATACTGTTCACCATAATAAATATAGCTAACAAGCTGAGGATGAAATCTCATCTTTGTTAAGACATAATGCAGTGGATATCCATTTTTAAAATCCTTCAATACATCCTGAAAGTCCACTTGCTTCTTTTTTGACTCTTGAAACTCCAAAAATCGAATAGCATCTGAAAGGGAATAACCATTCTCAAGTAGTTCACCTAATTTCTTTAGAAAAATAGCTTGATCTTTTAGTTTCCATCTACTCTTACTCATCCCTATAAACCAATCTTTCATATTCCTTTTCTTCTACAAAGCCCATTGCAACAGCCTTTCCGAGTTCATTGTTCAATGTTCGATAGCAAGTTTTCATTTGCACACCATTTGCAGCTTGTAAAACCTTATTCAATTCCCTTCCATAAAGAAGTTCATACACACTTGCACGTTTATTTCTCTCAACGGAACCTTTAAGTTCAACTAACCTTTGGGCTGTTACCGCAATAAGACTTTGTTGAATTTCAAGCCAGCTTATGCCAAATTCCAACAATCGATAAATAGCACCTGCAGCATCACGGCTATGCATCGTTGTTAAAATCAAGTGACCTGTCAGTGATGCTCTTATGGCAATTCTCGCTGTTTCTGCATCTCGAATTTCGCCAACCATAATCACATCGGGATCATGCCTGAGGGCTGCCTTAAGACCAACTGCATAAGTAATTCCGGCTTTTTCATTAATTTGTACCTGTAACATTTTTTCTGATTGATTTTCAATGGGATCTTCCAGTGTAATAACATTGCGGTTTAACAGTTCCTGGGTGTGATGAAGAAGTGAATAAAGCGTAGTTGTCTTGCCTGAACCGGTAGGTCCGGTGAAAATGATCATTCCGTGTGAATGCTTGAGTAGTGAAATTAATCGATGAGCCGTGTTTGGAAATAAGGAGAGCTGCTCCAAAGGTAAGATGTTATACTGTGGAATTAAACGAATGACTAAGCTTTCTAAATAAGCAGTAGGTAGCGTGGATAATCGAAGACCAACTACTTTCCCATCTAATGTGATCGTAATCGCTCCATTTTGGGGTCTCCTTTTTTCACCGATGTCCATTGAAGCAAGAAATTTTAAATGAGAAATCAGTCGCTCGGTTTCATCAAAGGTTAATCTTTCTTGAGGGACAAGATGATTGTCAATGCGGAATTGAACAAGTGGACCTTCCTTGCGCGGCAAAATATGAATATCTGAGGCACCTAGCTGAATACCACGCTTCAGAATATCATCTGCCATTATTTCAATCGATTCGAACATGTTTCACCTCCTAATTTTCTATAAGTCAACATTCGACGTTCTTCTACAAACTCCTTTTAATTTTAATAAAATTTATTAAAAATTAATAAAACTTATGATTAATTAAATCAATCACAAGTTTTTGCTATATTTCATCGAGAACTAGGGTATGTTATATACAAATGTTCATAAATTGAACATATTTTATTCGTTATTTAACACTATTAACCCGTTTGAAATGTGAACATTTTCTAAACAAAATGAATATCGGCTAATCTGTTATTCCAATTTTTCCTCACTGTATTATAATTGAACAAGTACTAAAAGGAGGTAAGAATATGGAACAAACGCTACGAATTACAAGTGTACTAGCCGATCCTACTCGCTATTATATTTATCAATATATCCTTAATAATCATCGTGAAGTGACTGTCCAGGACATAGCTGATCAATTTGAAATTCACCCAAATGTGGCTCGACTTCATCTATCTAAGCTTGAAGATGTAAAAATGATTGTTTCTCAGTCACAAAAAACAGGGAAAGGTGGACGTCCAAGTAGACTTTATCGTTTATCAGATGAAGTCATTCAACTTCATTTTCCTTTTCGTGATTACCAGCTTCTTGCAAAGATCTCACTCCAAGCTCTTAGTAGTTTAGGTAAACAGGGACAAGAAGCACTAACACTAGCAGGTAAAGTATTTGGTCAAGAGCTTATTTTACAGAGTTTAAAAGCTTCTAGTACATCTATTGAACGAATATCATTTCAGGAAAAAATTGACCTTCTTAATGAAGCCGCAAAGACTTCAGGATTTTCGCCAGAATTCCATGCAACTGAAGAAGACGGTAAAATTATCTTGCAAGTATTTAACTGTCCATTCAAAGAACTCGCTATCGCTGACCCTGATATTATTTGTACAATGCATAATGCATTTCTCTTAGGGATGTTTGAATCCGTATTCGATCAAGTTGAAATAAAGGAATTCGAAAATATGTTTTCTCAATGTGAATATTGTGCCTATAAAGCAGTCGTTAAAAAGTAAATCTAAACATAGCTTTACATCGGTTCATCAATTACACTATAATTATCTTGTAATGACAACACATGGAAAAGGAGGTTAAAAATGGAACGTATGTTTAGAGTATGTGGATTTTGGACAGGTATTTTCACCGTCTTCTTTTATTTAGGAGATATGTACCCAGCTTCTTTACTTTTCTTAGCTCAAACCGTTTTCTTTGTTTTGTTAAGCTATTTAAAGCTGTCTGAACGTATGTATTTATACGTATTCGGAGCATATTTAACCGTTTTCTTTGCTGGATTTACTTATTACAGTGTATTTTTAATGACTCCTGGTGGCGCACACTAATCGATACTTTGCTTGTAAAATCCATGCTGATTTTACAAGTTTTTTTATATTTTATAAAAAAGGGAGCTGGCCAGCATGATGAAACACAGAATAAAGTCCTTCAAATCAAAATGAAGGGCTCTTTGCCAGCTACTTCATTGACCCCTTCACAAACAAAAAAGTATCATAAGAAAAACGGTTCGTTTTCCTTATGATACTTTACCCTTTTAGGGACTTATCGGACAGCCCCGCTGTAAAGAAATTGCTTCTTATTTAGATTGTGCGATTGAAGTAGTCAATTGTTCAGTATATTTTTTTGGACGAATCACTGCCCATCCCAATACCCCGCATATCAAAAGTAACGCTGCACATAATAAAAAGGAATTATGGAAGCCAGTCTCGAGTGTGCTTGAATTTTTGACTAGATAGCCTGTCACATAAGGCCCTACAATTCCTCCTAATGAAGAAATCGCCATAAACCATCCTTGAATTTTTCCTTGATGTTGTTTTGCGACTAAATCCACTAAAATCGTTGGGCCCATTACTAGTGTTATACAACCAAATGTTAACCCTAAAGACAAAAGAATAATGGAAAGCATATTTGAGCTAATTAACGTTCCTAAAAAATAACAAATTGCTCCACTAATCATGACAGGACCAAGTACAAAAATTCGTGACTTCACAACATTTTGAGTTTTACTATAAAGACGATCCGAAATCATTGAAAAGGTAATTTGCGATAATGTAATCAGAATCCATGGTAAGGCGGCAACCATTTTTAACGTTCCTTCATCTAACTTCCTAACATTTTCAAGATAGTTTGGAAGCCAATTTAGCCCAAAGGTAAACGACCAATATGTTGCGAATCCACATAAGGCAATTAAAATAAAATTCCTAGAAAATATAACCGAACTGAATTTTTGAGTAGGAATAGCGGACTCTGCAATCGTTTGCTTTACGGAAGCTTTTCCTTCTTCCAACATTGGATTTTCTTTTGTCAACCATAACCAGCAGACAACCCAAATAGCTCCAACAATACCAGTAGCTACAAAAGCAGATCGCCATCCATATGTCAAAATTAGATGAATTAAAATGGGTGCAGAAATAGCTACTCCTAGTGGGCCGCCAACAGATACGAGTGTAAGACCAAGTCCTAGTTTTTCTTTTGGAAGCCATTTAGAGGCAGCTGTCATAGCTAAGGAATAAGCTGGACCTTCACCCGCTCCCAGGATAATTCTTGTAATTAAAAGAAATGTAAAACTAGAAACAAATAGAGTAGAAAATTGAACAAGTGCCCAAACGATTGCCATACCTGCTATAACAATTTTCGTACCAACTTTATCTGCCAATCCGCCTACTAAGATTGCTGAAAGCGAATACAAGAGAAAGAATGCACTGCCGACAATCCCCCATTGCTGCGCATCTAACCCTAATTCGTTCATAATTGGAACAGATGCAAACCCAGTAATCGCTTTATCTGCATTACTTATGACAGTTAAAGTAAACAAAAACACAATCATGAGCCACGCTTTACCCGTTATCGACTTTCTATTATTCATTAGAATCCAGCCCCTTTTTCATATAATTATAGATTCCAGTGATTTAAAGCGCTTACATTCAGTGCGTGTATGCCTCTGTGTTAAAGTCCCCACCATTTTGTGTGAACACTACACTTTAGTTGTCATTTCCTTAGGTTTTTATAATTTTCCAACAGGAGCGATCGTCAATATTTCTCTTATTTCATCAGGAATTAGCGTTGCTGCAATATGCGCTCCTTCTTTCTTAACCCACCCTCGTATCTCGTAGCCATTGCATGATCTTATTCCATCTTTAAAAATTTCATGTTGGACTTTAAATGTTTTTCGATTAACTTCCACTATTGTAGATTTAATGGTAATGTTATCATCGTAAACGAGTGCTCTTTCAAAAGTACATTGCGCATCAAGAATTGGCAAAATAATGTTATGCTTGGCTTGAAGCTCTTTAGGTGCTATATTCATACTTTTAAATAACCAATGTGTCCCTTTATCAAACCACATAAAATAATTAGGGTAAAACACGATTCCAGCTGCATCTGTATTTCCAAATTCTACAGTCATTTGTATTTCATTACTTCTCATAAACATTTCCTTCTTTCATATTTATCTTAATTCATCTTTTAACTCTTCTTTTAATTGACGTTGTAATTCCATTTTTAATATTTTACCAGAAGAAGTCATTGGCATTTGATCTAGAAAGACGATTTGATCTGGTACTTTATATTTGACTAATTTCTGTTTTGCATATGCTTTTAATTCAGCTTCAGATATGGAATATCCATCTCTTAAATGGATAACTGCACAAACGATTTCGCCAAGAACCGTATCAGGTAATCCAATAATGGCTACTTCTAGCACATGATCATGCTGATAAAATACCTCTTCAATTTCACGTGGATACACGTTAAAACCCCCGCGAATAATCATTTCTTTTTTTCGACCTACAATTCGTACATAACCCTCCTCATCCATCGTGGCCAGATCACCTGTATAAAAAAAGCCTTCTTCATCCATCACTTCCGCTGTCTTCTCTGTTGCATGATAATAGCCCTTCATTAAACCGATACTCTTACATGCTAGTTCTCCAATTTCCCCTGGACTTACACGCTGACGATTTTGATCTACTACTTTCAATTCTACACCATCTATCGCTCTTCCTACCGTTTCGGATCTTAAGATATCATTGTCCGTAAAATCCGTTAAGGTAAGATTGGCTGATGTTTCGGTTAAACCAAAGGCTACAAGGATATTACATCCCATCTTGGATCTAATTTGGCGAACAATTTCTACCGGACATGGTGCAGCAGCCATTTCACCTGTTCGTAAGGAAGATAAATCAAAGCTAGAAAACGAAGGATGTTTAAGTTCTAAAATAAACATCGTCGGTACACCAGGATGAATCGTTACTTTTTCTTGTTCAATTAAAGCTAATGCTTTTTCTGCTTTAAATTTTTCCATGATGACTAGTCGTGCTTGAGAAAAAACTGTGCGAAGGATAAACATCATACCCATGACATGGAACTGTGGAACAGGTATGAGAAATACATCCTCTGGTGTACATTGCATTTTCTTGGAAGCTGCTCTAGCAACGTGTACAACGTTTTGATTGGTTAGCATCACACCTTTTGGCTTACCCGTTGTTCCTGAAGTATAAAGAATAGCAAATACATCTTCTTTTTCAATGATTGAATCAACGAACTTCTGTTCAGCCCCAACTTTTAATAACTCTGCATAGCTTTGATGCCCCTTTACTTGATAACTTACAGTGATCAGTTGCTCTAATGAGGATACATGCTTTTGTAGATGAGCAAACATTTGCAAATGACTTATTGAATCTACTTCTTCAGTAATAAAAGCTAATCTTGCACCTGAATCTTTTAGTATATATTCCAATTCGTCCGATCTAAATTGAGTGTTTAACGGAATAAGAATCGCTCCAATTTTAGAAAGTGCGAATAAAATCACAATAAATTCAGAAGAATTTGGCAAGCACACAGCTACTCGATCACCTTTATTAATCCCTAGTTGCTTTAAACTTGAAGCTAACCATGTAGACTCTTCTTGTAAATTCCGATAAGTTAGACGTCTCTTTCCATCAAAAATGACCTCTTTATTTGGATGAACATTAAAGGCTGCTTCTAATAAAGATTCCACTGTATATTCATTCGCTGTTTCTTTATCCAGTATAAGCATATCAGTCTACACTCCCTTTCGCTAGACAACATAAAACATCTTATAATTTATCCCACTCTTAACGGGCAGTAAGACACCCACTTCAAGACTCTGAGGATACAAAGATGGTAAGCGGGAGATCAACTGCACGTATAGGTCCGAATCAATGATCACAGACTAAGAACGCAACATCCTTATTTCTTCGGTCTGTGTGCCTCACATCGTGTGGGCCTAAACTAACCCTCAGCGGGGGGAGCCCCCACTGATCGAGGTTCACTTTACTTTCCCTCAATCAAGTGAAGTGTCATGAAACGCTAATATTTGGTATGTTTAAAATACTTCCCATATTGCTGCAATACCCTGACCTCCACCTATACAAAGAGATGAAGCACCATATTTTTTCCCTTGACGTCGTAGCTCATAGATTAATGAAAGCGAGATTCTTGCACCACTCGCTCCTAGAGGATGTCCAAGAGCTACAGCTCCTCCATTTACATTTCCAATTTTCGGATCAAAGTCTAATAGTTTTTGGCAGCCTAAATATTGAGCTGCAAAAGCTTCATTAATTTCAATTAAATCTAAGTCTTGAATCTTCATATTTGCTTTCGTCAATGCCTGCTGTATCGATGAAACAGGTCCTAGTCCCATTAATGTTGGGTCTACCCCTGTAATTCCCCAAGAAACAAGTCTAGCAATCGGCTGTAAATTTTGACTCTCTGCATAAGCTGATGAAGCAATCACTACGGCTGCAGCACCATCATTGATGCCACTAGCATTGGCTGCTGTAACCACTCCATTCTTTTTAAAGCGAGGAGACAGCCTTGATAAGGATTCTCCACTTTGAGGACGCGGATGCTCATCACGATCAATTTTTATTTCACCTTTTCTTGTTTTCACGGAAACTGGTACAATTTCTTCTGCAAAATAACCATTTTCAATGGCAGCTATGGCTCTTTCATTACTTCTTAAGGCAAACTCGTCTGCCATCTCACGGGTAATCCCATATTTTTCAGCAATGTTTTCAGCTGTAATTGCCATCGTACAATCACCATATGGATCGTATAGGGCCTCCCATAAATAATCAGACATCGGAGCCTGCCCCAATGGGATCCCCCAGCGCGCTCCACGAATCACATGTGGAACTTGACTCATATTTTCCGTTCCGCCAGCAATAGCAAGTTTTGAATCGCCAACCATAATGGATTGAGCAGCCGAAATAATGGCTTGTAGACCTGATCCGCATAAGCGATTCACTGTTAATCCAGGTACATGTTGTGGAACTCCAGATTTTAAACCAACATGCCGCCCAACAAAGATCGCATCAGCACTTGACTGAATCACATTCCCCATCACCACATTGTCAATGTCCTCTGGATTCACCTGGGAACGGGCCATTGCTTCTTTCGCACAAGCAACACCGAGGTCAATAGCCGATACATCTCGAAAAGAACCACCAAATTCTGTAAAAGCTGTTCGAGCTCCATCTAATAACACGATTTCATTTGTCGCCATGTTCTCACTCCCTTAATATGTTTCAAAATTTGGCTTTCTTTTTTCAATAAATGCTTGCATTCCTTCTTGCCGGTCACCTGTTGCAAAGGTATTACCAAAACAAGCAGCCTCGATATCTAGTGCAGAATCTAAATCCACTTTTGCTCCTGTATTTATCGACAGTTTTAACATTCGCATCGCCATTACAGGTTTCTCAGCTAACTTATCTGCCCATTCTTTTGCCGTACTTAATAACTCATCCAGTGGTACGACTTTATTCACTAAGCCAATTTCATAAGCTCTTTCGGCAGATATCATTTCACCAAATAATAGAGTTTCTTTTGCAGCTGTTTGACCAACTAAGCGTTGAAAGCGTTGCGTACCTCCTGCACCAGGGATAATCCCTAGATTAATTTCAGGAAAGCCAAATTTAGCTGTTTCCGAACAAATGCGTAAATCACATGCTAATGTTAATTCTGATCCACCACCCAGTGCTAATCCATTCACTGCAGCAATAATTGGTTTAGACAATCTTTCCATTTTAGCAAGGGTATTACGACACATTTCATTTTTCTCCATGCTTTCTAGCGCAGTTAAATGAATCATATCCTTAATATCCGCTCCCGCTGCAAAGGCACGATCTCCCTTCCCAGTTACAATAACAGCACGTACTTGTCTGTTTTTTTCTAAATAATCTATGACTATTCCTAACTCTTCAAATAGCTGCCAGTTTAATGGGTTATACGGCGGTCTATTCAAGGATACAGTTGCCACTTGATTTTCAATCGTTACTTCTAATAGCTCAACTTGCAACTCTTCTACGATTTTATTTGTTGTAGTCATAAAAACCAGCTCCTGTCTTTCTTCCTAGTCTTCCCGCTCTCACTAATTGACGAATATATAAAGGTGCAGCGAAGCGATCATCTTTAAACTCATCGTAGAAATAATCCATAACGAACAGTCCCACTTCTACTCCACCAAAATCTTGTAATTCGAAAGGACCCATTGGATAATTCAAACCTAACTTAACTGCTTTATCTATATCCTCTAAAGAAGCTACGCCCTCTTCTGCTAAACGAATCGCTTCAATAAATTGAGGAATCATAATACGATTGACAATAAATCCAGGTGTATCTTTCTTTACTTCTATTGGCTCTTTTCCTAACTGTCTTGCAAGCTCCATAAGCGTAGCCACAGTTTCATCACTCGTTTTGAAACCACGTACGACTTCTACTAGTTTCATAATTTGCGGTGGATTAAAGAAATGCATACCTGCAACTCTTTCTTGACGTTCAGTAGCTTCAGCTATCACGGTAATCGACATGGATGAAGTATTTGTCGCTAAAATCGCATCTTCTGGCATAATCTTATCTAACTCCGAAAACACCTCTTTTTTAGCCTCTAGATCTTCGATAATTGCTTCGATGACTACTCCAGCTACTTTCAAATCTTCTAGATTCGTTGTAAATGTAATTCTCTCTAAAACTTCAGCTGCTTGTTCAGTTGTCATTTTTCCCTTGCTAATACTTTTCTCCATAAATTTTTCCATTCGCTCTTTTGCCTTTTGTAAAAATGTATCTTGAACATCACGTACTATTACTGAAAACCCTGCAAGAGCTGCTAAATGAGCAATCCCTCCACCCATTGTTCCTGATCCTACTACTCCAACTGTCATCTTACTCATGTTTATTCCTCCTCTAATCAACCTATTTATTTTAAAATTTCTTTGGCAATGACCACTCGTTGTATTTGATTTGTACCTTCATAGATTTGCATAATTTTTGCATCACGATAATATTTTTCAACGGCATATTCTCTGATATATCCGTATCCGCCAAAAATTTGTACAGCATCTGTTGCTACCTTTACAGCTGTATCGGCCGCAAAGCATTTGGCATAAGAAGCATGTGTAGCGGATGGAGTACCTGCTTGTAATAAGTGCACTGCTTTATGAACAAGTAAACGAGATGCTTCAATATTCATAGCCATATCGGCTAACATGAACTGAATAGCTTGGAAATTGGCGATTGGCTTACCAAACTGCTTTCTCTCTTTTGCATATTGAAGTGCTTCCTCATACGCACCTTGAGCAATCCCTAGAGATTGCGCCCCCACCATTGGACGCGCATAAGACAAGCCTTTCATAAATATTTTAAATCCTTCGCCTTCCGCTCCAATTCGATTTGCAACAGGTACTCGAACATTATTGAACGTAACCGAAGCAGTATTGGAGGCGCGAATCCCCATCTTTTTCTCTTTTTTTCCAACCGATATACCCTCAGAATCTGCATCCACTACTAATGCCGTGAAATATTTGGAACCCTCTGTATCTGAATGTTTAGCTAAAACAACAAAAAAGTGAGCGTAGTTAGCATTTGTAATAAAACATTTCTCTCCGTTTAAAATATATTCGTCTCCCACTTTTCTAACGGTTGTTGATAAACCACCTACATCACTGCCTGCTTGTGGTTCCGTTAAAGCAAAAGAGGCATACATATTTTCATAGGTTAATTTAGTCAAATATTTCTTCTTTAACTCTTCACTGCCCCCTACTTGAATGGGATAAGAAGATAATGAATTAGCTTCAACAGAAGTCGTCACTCCTGCACAGCCTCGCGCAAGTTCTTCTACAACTAACGCGTGAGAGATTTTATCAATGCCTGGCCCACCATATTGTTCTGGTATAGCCAGATTAAACAATCCTGTTTCTCTCAACTTTTGCATAAGCTCCTCGGGAAATCTTTCTTCCTCATCATACAATCGAGCAACAGGTACAATTTCTTCATTTACAAAGTCTCTTGCCATCTCTTTAATCGCTAATTGCTCATCTGTTAATGTAAAAACCATAATGTATGACCTCCACGATACGATCTATTTAGCCCGAATTTTTGTAAGCGCTTTACAAAAACAATTATATAAATTTTCCAATAATTTCAATAGGTGCAAAATGTATGAAAAATTTATGAACTTTTCGTTCATAATTCACCAAAATTCACATATATTTCTTATTTTTAACAAAAAGTGTGAAGTTTTGACTCTTTTTTTACAATCTTCCAAAAGATATTGGCTATGTTAAACCGTGCATAAAAAAATTTGACAATTTTTTGTCAGACAATCTAATCGACCAATGCCGATTTATAAAGTTTAATTGTATAAAAAAAGCATGTCCTATAAGCCATTCTTTGACTTTTTAGAACATGCCTTTTTTTATCCATTTTCTTATTTACCAACAAATAAATCATGCAACTTATAGGCAATCATTAAATTCAAGCGAATTTCTGCATCATCTAAATCGACATCTAAAATATCTTTTATCCGATCGAGACGATATCTCAGTGTACTTCTATGGATAAAGAGAACATCCATTGTATTTTTCCAATTGCCGTTTTGAAAGAGAAAGATACGTAAAGTATGAAATAAATCAGCCCCTTTACCGTCCGCATATTGAAATAATGGCTCTAAATGCTTCTTGATAAATAGGGTGGCAATGGAAGATTCCTTTATATTATTGAATAAAGTATATACACCCAAATCATCATAAAAGGCAAAGCCAACTGCGTTCATTTGGCTTTTTATTACATTTTCTGCTAAGATCGCTTGATTATAACAAAAGAAATAATCATTTATTGTATTCGTCCTACCTCCAATACCTAGATACACCTGAATTCTTTCTTCATGATCAAAAATTAGACCGCTTACAAATGTATATATTCTTTTCCAATATTTTTGATGGTCTTGACCTTCACGGAAAACTGGAACAATGATAATGAGTTTTGACTCCTTACGTGTCAAAATTAATTGTGAATCATATGCGGATAATCCTTCTTTAATCTTTTGCCAAATTTGCGCTTTATTCGCCTCCAAGTCTATTAAACTCATATTAGAATCTTTATGGGTCATTAAATCGAAGCTATTCGATGCGAATCAAACAAGTTCCAATGAAGGAGGTTGGCTGACTCGATAATTTTATCCATATCCTCTATTTTTTCTTCGAATAATTTATTAAGAAAACCCTCTTTGACCTGTTCTTTCGTATCCATCACTAATTTTTGCTTAATAAATTGAATAGCATACACATTTAGTGCATTTTCAATAGTTAAACGATGAAGATCGTCTAACTCCTCTTTTTTTATAGGCAAAACCAGGTAGCCTAATAATTCTCCACTACCAATGACTGGCCAAATTCCAATCTGTTTTTCTCCTATCATTGGTTTTTCTAGCCAGATTCCACTTTCAGAAATGGTATGTATATCCTCTTTTTGTTCTTGAATCTTTTCTACAAATTCCTCCAAAATGAATGAATCTTGGTCTAATAGATGATAGGAAATAGGACGTAAAAAACAATCCAATAAGAGGATGGTTTGCGAAAGTAGTGAACTAAGTGTAGTAGTGATATCAGCAAAATTTTCTCCCTTTAATGTTTGCTTGACTAATTCTTGTTGATAAACAATTGCGGTTTGAAGATGGCTTTTTATATCTTTTTCCATTTTATAAAGACGGGCGTTTTCTAATAGCGCTGAAACATGGTGTGCTAAAAAATTCAATACTTCATAATCTTCTATTGTAAACGTACCTATTTTCTTTTGAGAGACATGAAGTATACCAATTGTCTTTAAGTGGACTACCAAGGGAATCGTTAGTTCTTTCTCACCCGTTTTTTCGTAATAAGGGAATTTTGCATCCAGTCGATCATGCTCCTGAACCTTAATGATGTCTGGCATGGTTTTCAAACCATGACTAGGTGGTTGAAAAATAAAGCTTTGAGTTCTTTCATCATACAGATATACATATGCGCCATTTGCCATTGTACCTTTTAAGGCAAGCTCAACCACCTTTTCTACTAGTTGCTCAACGGACGAACCTGGGAAAAGATTTTCGTTAAACCACTTAATACTTTTCATTTTTTTTCGATCGACTTCTTTATTTTGAGCATAACTCATGGCCATTGCTATATCTTTGCCAAATTCCACAAAAATTTGTTCCGTTTCTGAAATAAGCGGAACAAAATTATGAAAACCAATAATGCAAAAGCCCATACTGTTTTCATCAACCTTTAAAGGAATCGTAAACCAGGTTGAAATATTTTCTTTTTTCATTAATTGATGAAAATCACAATCTAGATAATCATCATTTTTGTCTACATCCCATCCATTTTCAAGAATATTAGGTGAACAACGATCTAAAGAAATAGGAAAGTAGTGTTCAAATTGTCCACTCCCCCCTTTCCAAATTTTAGGTAACAATTGATTTCGATCTCTTATAATGATTCCTACAAAGTCACAAGGAAGTTCTAGCCAAAAGGAATCAATGATATAGTGTAATGTTTCATCCAAAGAGTCAAAATTTACGAGATGACGGGCTGTATGTCTTAAATGAGCTTCAATTCTTTCAATTAGTTTTTCACGTTTGCTAATTTTTGTCATATAACATTCCTCTTTTCTATATACACCACAAACGTCGAAGATAAAAAATTAAGTTATCAGAATACTTTACCATTTATTTCTATAATATTAAGAAATAGTATTTTATGCAATTTATTTTTATAACAAAGCAAAAAGCCCTAAAGGGAATTTAGGACTTTTTGCTTTATATAATAACACGCCGTTTATATGTCTCTTTTATAACCCTCGTAAAAAAGGATTATTGTTCTTCTCATCTTCTATTGTCGTCACAGGTCCGTGGCCCGGGCAGACAATTGTATCGTCGGATAAGGTTAATAATTTATCTACGATACTTTGGAATAATACTGTTTGATTTCCACCTGGTAAATCCGTTCGACCTACACTATTTTGAAACAAAACATCACCTGAAAATAACATTCCATATTCCTTTAAGTAATACGAAATACTACCTGGAGAATGTCCAGGTGTTTCAAATAATTGAAAATGAAAAGGTCCGATAATCAGGTCTTTTTCACCTGATAACACAGTCTCTGCTGGCTTTTGACGAAGAGGAGTATCAGGAAACCACTTTTGAGATCCATTTAGATTTGGATCCATCAACCATTTAGCTTCTTTTTCGTGAATGTAAGCAGAAATATTATATTGTTCACGAATGGCATCAACAGCTCCTATATGATCAAAATGTGCGTGAGTCAGTAATACAGCCAGTGGCTTTAATTTCTTAGTTTGAATATATTGTATAATTTTCTGAGGTTCTTCCCCTGGATCAAAAATAATACAGTTTTGTTCATCAGAAAGTACATAACAATTTGTTTGTAACGGTCCTAACGGAATTTGATTCCACTTCATTTTCATAATGTTCTCCCTATTTCATATGATTTTATTAGTACAGTGAAATTATATACTGACTAATTTATGTAATGCCAACTTTAATACCTCGACAAATGAAATAAAAAAACGTAAAATATTAACAAATGCCATTTATAGACATCTTGTTTTGTACATACTATTAAAGTTTAGTGATCATAAAGGAGGCAAGAATCATGGTATTAATGGTTATCTTTGGACTTGTTTCAATCCTAGGATTATTCGCTGTCTTTACTACTTTTAAAAACAAGAATTATCTAGGGCTTCTCTTCGCTGCTGGTAGTGCCGCTGTTTTCGGATGGTTCACTATTATGACAATACTAAATAACGGATTTCCAGTTTCTCATTAAGCCGATTCGCCTTTAATATTACCATAATATAGAAAACCCGCCAATGGCGGGTTTTCTATATGTAGACGCTATGATATTCAAATAGAATATGAATGATTAAGTCGGTATAAAAATACGTACCATTTTATGACTCTTTATATCAATCATTTTATCTAATCGATAGCCATATAAACAAAGATTTCCATCGGGTGAACAACTTAATGGTTCATTTTTAACTTTGTCCAAAATCTTCACCTTTTTATTGGTTTTCCAATTAAATGTAATTAGTGAATAGTTTCCATCATACTGCGATGTATTTATTGATTTTTCCGCAATGAAAGTAAAAAAATCACCTTTTTTTTCATTAAAATCATATGCTGGAATCTTCCAATCTGAATTACTATTCAAAAATGGAACCGAAAAAGTGTTGATTAGTTTATATTTTTCATTTAAAAATGCATAGGTGGCCCGATTTAGTTTCTCAGTGTTCATTTGAATGGTCATTAGTGTTTTCTTCATTTTTTTAAAATGAACAACATCTAACATGATACTATCCATCTTTTCCTCATTTAACTCTTTTCTAACTAATGGCGCTGACAAAGTTGATTCACCTTTTTTCCAATCAAGAAACATCATCCCTTGAGAGCTATCCCACTGTGCAAATGGTTCTGGATGGTCAATCATTTTCGTGGTTTGTTGCTTTGCATTTACGATATAACTGTTATATGTCCAATCTTCATAAAAATTAGACATAAACAAAACGCCCTCTTTGTATATATTCCACTCATATGTTATATCAAAGGCTGGCAATGACACAGAATATACAGGATCCCCATTTTCATTCAGAATATTATTTTGTACTTTTTCCTCATCTAATGCTGTCGACACAAGAACATACGATTTTGAAGGACTAATGGATACAGCTGATATAGGGGCAGACGGATTATAAAAAATACGATGCTCATTTGATCTTAAATTCCATGTCAGTAATTGAGGCAAGTCCTCACTTTTCAACTGTTTTGAATATAAAATCGTATCAGAACTAAGCCACCCATAAATGGCTTCCATTTCACTCGCATCTTTTTCATTTAGCATCAATTTTTCAATGGAAATTTGTCCTTTTACATCAGGGTTTTTGTTTGCATGATCTTGAAGGTCTTTTGCAGGCTCACAGGCTGTTAAAAGAAGGAAAGTGGAGATTAACAAAAGAACAATGTAATACGTACATTTTATATGTGATATGATTTTACCTTTAAACAGCTGCCCTCTTATAGCAACTTTACTAACTTTAATCTCCACGCACCTCCCATTTTCGTGAGCGAGGTAAATACCACACGACCTCATTATAAAGCAAAAATAAGATATATGGGACGTAAACTTTCATTATTTAATGAACATTTTTCCTCCATAAATCCCTAAAAAAATCAAGTCATTCAGGAGTTTAATTTTGAGTCTCCTGATTGACTTGACTTTTAATCAACCATGCTGCACCAATAACACCCGCATCATTTCCTAATGTAGCAGGTAGAATTTTAGTTGATTTCAAAACACGTTTAAAAGCGTATTTTTCAAAGATTTCACGAACAGGATTTATTAACAGGTCACCTGCTTTTGAAACACCGCCACCAATCACAATTTTTTCTGGGTTAAGGAGATTACCAATATGTGATAAAGCAAGTCCTAAATAAAAACTAACCTTTTCAATAATTGATTTTGATAAGCCATCTCTCTCAATAGCACATTCAAATACAAGTTTGGATGATAAATGTTGTCCCTCATTCACTCTTTGCTGTAATAATGATGTACCTTTATCTTTTGTGAGAGCTTCTTGTGCTAACCGAACAATTCCTGTCGCTGAAACAACGGTTTCTAAGCAGCCTGTCTTTCCACAATTACATGGAGCCCCGTTCTCTGTCACTACGGTGATATGACCAATTTCACCTGCAGCACCACTTTTTCCATGCACCATTTGACCATTAGCAATCACTCCACCGCCGACTCCTGTACCTAATGTAATACAGACTAAATCCTTTGCGCCTTGACCAGCACCTTTCCACATTTCACCTAGTGCTGCAATATTGGCATCATTATCAATAACCACTGGCAATGATGTCTCCACTTCCAATAAATCCTTGAGTGGATAATGATGCCAGTTCCCTATATTAATCGCTTCATATAGTGAACCATCTTCGAAACGAACTGGCCCCGGTGCCCCAACTCCAATTCCAAGAATTCTACTTTTCATTTCGTCTAGTTCTGCAAGCTTAGCATCAATTGTTTTTGCGATGTTCGTCGTTATTTTCTTACCGTTGTCAGACCTATCCGTGGCTATTTCCCACTTATGTATGATTTCTCCGTATAAATTTATGAAAGCAAGCTTAGTTGTTGTGCCACCTAGATCAACTCCTAGTAGCCATTTTTCCATTTTAATCACCTTTATAATTTATTTTTCCGCTCCATTTCAAGGCGTATTTCTTGCCGTAACAATAATATCGCTGTCTGATAGTCTTTTGTTTCCATTAGATTCGAGCGATATAGCTCTTGAATCTCATCCCTCATTAGCTCTAGAGTAGCTACACGGTCTCTAACATAAATAATCGTGCCAAAATTTTTTAAAAATTGTTGAATATCATAAATTGTTTTCATATTAAACCTCTTTACTATTTGCTATTAAAAGTATAATCGAAATCCTCAAAAAATGAAAATAACTCGAGCTTGTTCTTTCTAAGAACAATTCGAGTTATTTTATTTAGTATATATGTCCCTTCGTGAGACACTGCATGATAAGAAAAATACCTTTTAATTTTCGTATGATTATGATTCACTGCCATCACAATAAGAAGCAACAACAGTAGCCATAGCCTTCGCACTAATAATCAAACTTTTTTCATCAATCACGAATTTAGGGTGATGATGCGGATAAGCTTCTCCATCTTCTGGCGCAGCACCTACATAGAAGAAACATCCTGGTACTTCTTGCAAGTAGTATGCAAAGTCCTCTGAAGGTGGTTGTGGTTCTGTTACTAACACAGCTTCCACTTCTGGAATTGATGCTTGTTTTAACGCTTCACCTACGTGTTCTGTTACTTCAGGATCATTGTATAAAACTGGATAGTCATTTGCATATTCCAGAATAGATGTTACTCCATATGATTTTTCTAACCCTTCAGCAAAAGCACGAACTTGTGTTTCAACAGTTTTTCTCGTTTCAGGAGACATCGTTCGAACATCTCCTTCAAGCGTAACTGCATCCTTGATTACATTGAAGGTACCTTTACCATCAAAGTTACCAATTGTAATAGAAGCTGTATCAAACGGATTGATACGACGACTTACAATCGTTTGTAAATTCATAACAAATGAACTAGCTGCCACAATAGCATCGTTTGCCATATGAGGTGATGACCCATGTCCGCCTTTACCTTGAACAATTAGTTTAAAATAAGATCTTCCTGTTTGCGTGTTACCGCTTCTGTAATAAATATGACCAGTTTTCATAGTAGACATGACATGAATACCAATAATCGCATCTACATTATCTAACACACCAGCTTTGATCATACCAATCGCTCCACCTGGAGGCGCTTCCTCTGCTGGTTGATGAATCACTCGAATCGTACCTTTTAATTGATCTTTCATCTCCGCTAATGTCTCTGCTAATACTAACATGTAAGCGGTGTGACCGTCATGTCCACAAGCATGCATAACACCCTCGTTTTTGGATGCAAATGGCAATCCAGTTTCTTCTTTTATTGGCAACGCATCAAAATCTGCTCGAATGGCAATCGTTTTACCTGGCTTTGAACCTTTAATCGTTACAACAATACCACGTTGGCCGCCAAAGTTCGTTTCTACTGAATCTACTGGCACTTCTTTATAAAAATCGGCAATATATTTAGATGTTTCCTCTTCATGGAAAGAAAGTTCTGGATGTTCGTGAAGGTAACGACGAATTTCAATAATACGATCTTTTTTTTCATCTAATTTGTTCATTAATTCATTCAATAACATAAGACAGCCCCCCATAATGAAAATTTTGTTTTACAAACACTTTTACCACTGCTTTTAAAACACTACTTACAGCATCTTTATCTGTAGAAATTAAATTTAATCATGATATAGGAAAAATCGACTAAATCTTGATCCTTTTAGCCGACCTTCCTTACTTACTATTTCATTACTCTGCTGCAGCTTTAGTTGAAATAGTAGATGTTGGTACACTTTTACCTGCAGTACTTGGAACCATTGCCACGATAGAAATAATGGAAAGAATACCGAATATAACGTTTACGATAATTCCTCCTGTTGCCGCAGTTTCAATACTTGTAGCATTTGAAATGGCACCATAAACGGCTGCAGAAATCGCAACACCGAATGCTCCTCCAAGTGAGCTTGCCATTTTATACACACCAGCAGCAGCCCCAACTTTATCTGAGGGCGCATTTGATACAGAAGTATCTGTTGAAGGAGTTGCATAGATGCCAAGTCCTAGACCGAATAATGCAAAACCAATGAACACAACAACTGTATAAGTAAAGCCTGGTAAGAATGTTAATCCCATAAGTGCAACACCTACAGTAGTGATGACAGCTCCCCAGATCATAGGAGATTTTGCACCTGCTTTTTGTAAAAGTTTCTCACCAACACGAATCATTGCTAAAACAGCGATTAAATAACCAATTGATAACATCCCTGATTGAAAAGCAGTAAACCCACGGCCCACTTGAACATACGTGTTAGCAACGACAAGTGTACCGGCAACTGCATTTAATAAGAAGTTAGAATAAGTTGCTCCTGCATATGGTTTGTTTTTAAACAAAGAGAAGTCAATTAAGGCAATGTCATTATTTCGTTCAACTTTGACAAAAACAATTATCCCAATAATTGCTACAACTGCACAACCTAAAGTAATTGCGCTTGTCCAACCCCAATCTGCTCCACGAGTAATGAAAAGGTTTAAAGCGAGCATTGTGATAATCAATATGATTAATCCTGCAGTATCAAATTTAAATGCACCTTTTGATTCTGCTTTACTTTCTGGAGTATCTTTAATAAGTAATAAGCCAAGAAGAGCAAAAATAATTGAAAAAATGAAAATCCATCTCCAACCCATATAGGTTGCAATTGCACCACCAGCGAATGAACAAACACCTGATCCACCCCATGAACCGATTGACCAGAAACTTAGAGCGCGTTGACGATCTGCACCCTCATAATACTCTTTCACTAAAGCAATGGTTGATGGCATAATACAGGCTGCTGAAATACCTTGAATAATACGTCCAATAATTAATAATGTTGGTCCTTGGGTTATTACAAGTAGTAATGAACCGATTATACTTAGCACTAGCCCAATATTAGTCATTTTTTTCCGACCTACTTTATCAGCTAGTCCACCAGCACCTACAATAAACATACCTGAGAACAGTGAAGTTAAACTAATCGCAATATTTAATGTTCCAAGTGAAATGCCTAAATCCTCCTGTACAGCTGGTACTACATTGACCATCGCTTGAGCAAAAAGCCAAAATGTAATAACGCCAAAGACAATTCCAGTTAACATTTTATTTGTCCCTTTATAACTTGTTTCCACAGGAATACACCTCCATAAATTTGTTAAACATTGTCAAAAAGCAATTCCGAGTAATAACATCCATATAAAAATAACATGTCGAATAATAGCTTACTTATGTGATGACCTTATTTTTGTTATAGGTAGATCGTATTAGTTGCTAGCAATTGTTGATCTTTACTACACATTCATTATAAAAAAAAGGACTCATTTTAATCAGTTATTTATTATCCTCTTTTGTATTACAGATAGTAAAATATTTAACTTCAAGTAATTACCTTTTCATGATGTAAAAAAAGAGGGGTTTATTTTATACCTTTTGATCTTTAATGATAAAAATAATTACTACAACGAGTCAAAAACAACAATATTGTTCAACATAGCCTATGTAAAATAAAAAGCCATTGATGGATACGTTCCATCAGTGGCTTTTATGGCATTTACTATTAAATGGCAGATCTACGAAGATCAAAAAAATGAATAGCATTAACCGTTAGATATGAGTAAAAAGACCAGTCTTTTTCAATTGTTTCATCAAATATTTCTAAAGATGGATGACTAGAACGAATAATATAATCTATGATTTCCTCATCCATCCCATGTCTGCTGTTTAAATTCCACCACATGGTATATAACGCTCCATGTGTTTTGTCAAAAGTATGTTTTCGAATTTGATATTCACCAGATTGTAAACCAGAAATGTGTACGTGAATATCCTTATTAAGCTTTCGAAGAAATCCTTCTTCTTTGGAAAAATAAGGGTTCACATTATTACAGTTCATCAAGATTAACTGATATCCTCTGTCGTTTTTAGTCATAATGTAATCAGGGCCCTTAGCAATCACTTCTCCTCGGAGTTTTTCAGCAAACAACATCGCAAAGAATGGCGGACGTTTTCCACTAAAGTAATGAAATAATTCCATTCCCTCCAATCGAATTTTCTGATCTTTCCCAACTTTTTCATGAAGTTCTGTATTAATCCAAAATCCAATAGATTCTACTTCACCAGCTATATCCAACACACCTTTCAATACTAATGCTCCACGAAAAAAGGTGCCATTTGTAAAGCGTGTATTCCCTGAAAGTGTATTCCAGCTAATAAGATGAAGTGGTTTTTCGATTTGATGTTTTTTTAAGTAAGATTTCATTTTATTTGTAATATCTATTAAATAATCCTTTGATAAATAAAAGTGATTATCACCTAAATCAGTATAATCGATTACTTCATTTTGATTAGAATGATAGCCGATAAAATCAATACGTTTATCCCCTTCAAGGATCCAGGCATGGTGATCGCTCGTCTTTTCCTCATTATATGAAAATGGCAGAAATACTCCAACTTGCATTCCTGGAACGAGTGTTTTTAATAAATCGTACATTTTAAGATATACTCGATTTAATTCTTTTGTCTTAACAGCTGTGTAATAGGACTCATAAAACATAAAATTCCATGTATTTAAATATGACTCTCCATACACTTGTAAACAATGCTTTAAAAAATTCTGAAGCTTTTTAAAATAATTATCTTCATCCATAGAAATTTCTTTGTAGTCAATTCGAACAAAAAGAGCTAAGTTATTCTTTTTCATAAAATTTAACGCCACATCAGAATTAAAATAAGGTGAAGTGGTCGCAATCTCTTCATCCGTTTCTACTTCAGGAGAAATCGTTGTACCGCTTAGCAAATGGCGTATTCCTATATAATTGAGTCGAATCTCATCTTTCACCATTAATACCTGTGCTTGTATATTTTCCTTTAACAACTCTGTCAACTCTCGAATATTTAATACATGATTAGCTCGATTTATTTTTGCAGCTGAGGAATTGGTTACGTCAATCGTTAATTCTTCAAATCTTGTCTCGGTATTACTATACGATTGGTTATGATCAATTAATACCGTCCCTAAATTCGTTAAAACATCTGGTGTATTAAGAATCGTTGTATCATCTTGTACAAGATAGCTTTCAACTGAATTGAGTTGTTGTTCTGCATTTTGTTCACGATAAGCGCTTGGTATTACCCCATACACTTCTTTGAATAGACTTGTAAAAGATTTTGTATTTGCAAACCCATTCTTCATAGAGATTTGCGAAATCGAGTCTGTCGTGTACAGTAAGTCCTTTACACTATGCTTGAGCCTAATATTCATTAAAAAGCGACTAAACCCCATCCCCATCTTCTGCTTAAAATATCGAGATAAGTAGCCTTTAGATAAATACATCTTTTGTGCCATATCCTCTAGCGTAATAATTTGCTGATAATTTCTTTCCATATAATCAATGAGTTGAGTTAATCGCAAATCCTCAGAATCAAACTTTTCAGATGCACTTCCTTCTTGCTTAAATCGTTGAATCAGAATAAGTAAAATTTCACAAATATTCCTTTGAATTTCAAGACGATAACTTTCATCTTTTCTGTAAAACGTAATCATGATTTCAGCAAGCAATCGTTGTATCGTGCTAATCATTAATTCTCTACCCATATCTATTTCTTTGGAATAACATTCAAATCGACTATTTCGATATTCTGGATAGTATCGTTCAATAAATGTATCTGATATATTTAACATTAAAACACTATTATCTTTCCCTTGCATCTGATAAAGTTGATTTCTATTTAGAACAAGAAGATCCTTTTCTTTCAATCGGTAAAATCGACTATTCGTCTCTACGATCAATTCCCCGCTAAGGACTAAAATGAATTCCAATCCCTGATTAATCCTGGACGCTAAAAATCCAATTTTTTGTAATCGAATCTGATAATCTGTTATCTCTCCGGGCATCAGTCTCCCCCTTTTATATAATATGGTTATTCAATAAATTGGCATGTCTACCTTTCTTTCATCATATCTTAAACTAGGCTATGTTTAACCATTTAGGAGGGCAAGATGAAAAAG
>SMEO01000041.1_pt1 | contig 30631 bp, 25 predicted proteins | sample 2456251 | NCBI WGS metagenome assembly SMEO01 (sample SAMN10132594, study PRJNA489261) | soil metagenome | isolation source: day1 control-silt loam soil ammended | place: USA | reverse complement strand
CATAGAATTGGTGTAACATAAAAAAGCATTCTCATAAAAGATTGTAACATCAATTGAAAATCTCGCACTAAAACAGAAATAGTGGAAAATAACAATGTGATTGAAAATAAAAAGACATATAAACAAAGTAAGTAATAAGGAAACTGTAAAAGATACATTCCTGGATTTACTTTATTTACGAATAAAAATATTCCCATTATTATAAGCATTACCAAAAAATTGAAGGAATTACTAACAATTGAAACGGTTGGCAGGACACTAACTGGAAACTTCATTTTAGAAACGAGATTTACTTTTGCATAAATACTGTTAGAGCCTTGTATAATTGATGGGGTTATAAAAAACCACGGAATCAATCCGACTACCATCCATATAAAATACGGAACATCATCTACTGGATGTCCTTTTCTAAATCCAAGTCCAAAAATAACCCAATAAATTGATACTTGAATAAACGGATTCAAAAATTGCCAAAGGATTCCAAGATAATGTTGGCTATATTTACCCTTTATGTCGTAAATGGATAGTTGAAAAATTAATGTTAAATTCATAAATTGCTCTTTAATTATTTGAATAGCAAGTTTCATATCATAACAGCTTTCCTTTGAGTGAATTGACTAAAGTTCGCAAAATTTATGTATTCTACATTTTTAGAACGATCATTCACAATATATTTTGTTTTAAAAATACATGTTAGCAGTTGGCGATCTAATATATTCAAATTCAAATATAAAAATCCTACTCTAACTTAAAACCATTATTCCTTATATACCGAATTATTCTAATTCTTTATATAAGACAAGTATTTCTTCATACTCTCCACGATTATACATAGTAATAAACTCAGTAATTTCTGGATCTTCGTCTATAATATATTCTTTATATAGCATGTAGATATCACTTAGAATCTTCAAACATTCTTCGGCATCAGAGTCCATTATATATTTTACTCTTTTCAAATACCAATTTTTATAATAAAAATTAAATCTTTTTGACATATACGTTTCAAGTAACTCATGCTTAATCAAAAATGGAAGTCTTTCTTTTTCAAGCACAAAAAATTTATGGAAGAATTTTTTCGTTATCGTATTTGTAACGGAACCTGTAACAGCTGCGTAATAAATATGAATATTCAAATCAACAACCTTTGATTTTTGAGAATGTATGAGTAACTCATAGAAGAATAAAGTATCTTGTCCTCCAGCATTTTCAATCATTTTCAGCTGATTTTCTTGTATAATCTCACGTTTCACAATTAAGGCTTGGATACTTTGCGCTCGCAATTTAGTCATTTTCAATAACTCAATTGGGTTGTTAATTGTATCAGAATCAATTGCATTAGTTACTGTTTTATAGTAATTAAATTCACTCTTCTTTTGATTATCGAACTTTAGTATTTTTCCAACAACCATATCGAGTGTTGAATCATTTATTAACATATTTAATAATGTAGCATACCCATCATTAACAGCTTCATTATCTGGATCTAAATATGTAATATATGGAGCAGTAGCTAATTCTGCACCCTTATTTCTTGGTCTAGAAGCACTTCCACTGCCTCCATCTCTATAATAATAGGTTTTCACATTAGCATGCTCTTCTTCGATTCGGTTCATAATCATTAAGGTATCCTGATCAGTAGATCCGTCATCTACTAAAATAATTTCCATTTGATCAAAAATACTACTTCTTTCTAAACTTTGGAAACATTTGAATTCTAAATATTTACCATTATTATACACAGGAATGATGACAGATAATTTGTATTCTTTCGTAACATCTGCTACCTGTCTAACTTTCATTGTTTCATTATACTCAAAGTGATCCACGCTATAACCATTCGGAATGGACACTTGACCATTAAAATTCATTAAGTCCGATGCCATAAATGAAGCCGACCAAAAAACGGTTCTATACTTATTTTTCATCGTATCAATATAATCATGTTCTACACCAGGTACGTAATCGTTACCGTTATAATAGCCGTCCTTAGTAACATAATCACTAGCGGTGTATTTAAAGCCGTTAATCATATCTTCTAAATAATATTCCCTATATGTACTATTAGGATCGAAGAATGTAACAAAATCAAAATTCCTTTTTATCTCTTCATTAAAATCTTCTACTAAAATCAATTCCTTATGCTCATACGTTTGTCGGTTGAATGAATTTTCCACTTGATTATTGACCTGTTCGACCAACACAGCCACTTTCCTAATTGGCTTGTCATATTCCTTACCAATACAGTCCAGTAAATGATCAAAGCGATCAAAGGTAGTCATATTTGTCATCACATTTCTAATACCAACCATTTGATGACTGTAAACTTCTTCATCACTCATCGAATTAATAATTTCCCCTGCTTCTTTTTCCTCATGTACCATAAAAACATTCGGAAACTTGTTATTAATCCCCACGTTGTAATTGGTTAAAACAATATTACCTAAAGCTTGCATCTCATATACCCTACTAGCAAACATCGTTTCACTATATTTCACTGAATTTAAATTAATAGCCCAGTCATATAATTTGTGAACCTTCTGTACATACTCATGAGGAATAGATGGTGCAATATATTTAAAGTACTTCTCAGGGAAAAAATAATCAGGATCATTAGATGAATAATTTCTATCCACAATCAATACATCTCTATTTCCCTCTATAATTCCATCAAAAATAGCTATCGTATCTTCTTGTCTTTCAGGATATTTAGCTAACCAAGAGCCAGCAAAAAAGACTTCTTTACGTTTAGGATACTTTCTCATACCAATTGGATGATGATAAAGTGGATTTACACCAAATTCAAGAACAAAAACATTTTCATTATTACAATCTTTTTTGTAGTCCTTTACCTTTTCCACGGCTGTAGTAAAGATATAATCACATTGATCGGCGATATCAACAAATTTTTCATAATTGATTGGATCCTCTTTTGAATAGAAAACAACCTTTTTCCCAAGCTTTTTGAAGTACGCTATCATTTCAAATAGTTGTTTGCGACGTGCAGAAAAAGGGTTGGCAACTCCACGCCATTCCTCATTTAACCCTTTCCAGGTTGTCACAACTAGAAAAACGTCTAAATGTTTCGCATGTTTTTTATAATCATCAAAAGTTAAATAAGTTAAATTAACAACGTCTACGTAGGAATGATAAAGAAATTCATCTGAAATAATACCAACATTAACATTTCTTTTTTGGAAAAACTTTGACCCATTACTATCAGGGATTTGCTGTAATTGATTTTCAACTTCAGCAAAATAATCTACTTGAGACTCTTTTTCTCGACTACTTAGATATTGCTGCACATAAAATTGATCTACTACTTTATGAGTATCTTCTGATAAAAACTTAAATTTCTTAATCATTTCGTCATCAATTGTTTTAATGGATGCTACGATTTGTTGAATGCGATACTTTTCTTCTTTCATTTCATTTCTTATTCTATTCTTCTCCATTTGAATAGCGACTAAGCGCTTTTCAATATCCATAATGTCCATACTAAAAGCCTCTCTTAATCTGTTTTCTTTTTTTCCAATAGAATAATGTCAATTGTCCCAGCTTAGATTTTCTTAAAGCTTCATATTGCATCTGAAGTTTTTTTGTGTGCTTCAATAACTTTTCTTCACTTTCAAGTGTTTCTAATAACTTTTTACCATTCTGATAATTTTGATATATTTCATTGGCAACCTGTAGTTTTAAATGATCTATTTTTTCCTTTTGCTTACGATTCCGTCTTTTTAATTTACTTATTTTTTCGCCATGAAGCTGCTGCTTTAATGTTTCATTGTCATTTTCAAATTTCTCAAGAGATTCTTTTTGCATGTGAATCATCTTTTTTAAATGATCAATTTCGAGGACCTGATTTTCTTGAATCTGATTATTTCGTTTCGTTTCCTTTAATAATAATTCTAATAAAGATTGAATTTGACTATCTGTTACCTTCTCAGTATTTATTAAAGGTTGCCCGCTCTCGCTTTGACTCACACTTTAACACCTCGTTTTCTATACATATGATTACTTTTAAATAAATACTTAATTCTCCACCAAAGAAACTACATGTAAATAACTGTCCTTTTCAATTTCCCAATTATATTTATCTTTAGCTATTAGACAATTTCTGTGCAATTCATCACGAAGGTCTGGCTCTGCAAGTAATTTATTTACTCCATTTGCTATGTCCTTGTAATCATGAGAATCAACACAAATCCCAACGTTCTCAGTATCCACCACTTTTTGTATCTCCGGAAAACTACAAGCAATCACTGGCACACCAGCCATCATATACTCAAAAAGTTTATTAGAAGAAGCAGAATAATGATTAAAATTGATATTATTTAATACTTGAAAACCTAAATAAGCATTTCGCGTGTATTTAGGAAGTTCAGCTACTGGAACTTTTGGTAAAAATTTCACCTTTTTATGTAAGTCCATGTCATCAACCATTTTTTCAAGCTGTGGCTTAATTTTTCCATCCCCAATAAAAACAAGTGTGCCTTCATTAAATAATGGAACTGCTTGTACTAGCTTTTCAAGCCCTCTTCCAGCCTGAATTCCACCTTGATATAAAAGGATTTTTTCATTAGGATCTAATTCTAATATTTTATGTAATGGAGCTTTCTCAGTACTATTTTCAAGAGATTTAAATGGATAATTATGCACTACATGTGGATAGAAGCCATATAAATCCTCATTATATTTAGCACGTGTATGGTTTTCAACAATCATTTCATCCATTTTATTTATTAAAAAGCCTTCCATTTTCCCTTGGAAGCTTCCATACCCCGTTCTACTTGTTTGAACTTCATGTGAATCATAAATAAGCTTTCGTTTTTTAAATCTTAATTTTGCACAAGCATATCCTTGAGGCAATGTATTTAAGTCGTTCGAATGATAAATGTCGTAATCTTTCTTTCTTCCCTTTCTTATCATACGCATAATAATACCTCCTCTTACCCAAATAACTTGCAATTTGGTTTTTAAGAGAAGTAACAACAAAACTGTTAAAATAACCATAATAATTGGAAAGTAATAAACCAATGCTAACCATACAAGAGCAGCTAAAGCGCCCACTAGTTTATTTTTCTTAAAATATCTGATTCCACTTTTCATGAAATCAAGTAGTACTGGATATCTCTTCACTCGATAAACCCGAAAATAAGGGTTTCGTTCTTCAAATAAAGGTAATTCTGGATCATTAGGATCTTCAATACAAATTAAATCAACAGAATATTGTTTCTCGGCTAATGCTGTGCATTCCCTAAGTACCCTGGCATCATTGGTAAAATGATTCCAAACAAACATACATACGTTTTTATTCATACCTCATCAACCTTCTCTAAGCTTTAACTTCTATATACTTTCAAATATCGACAATATTAGTCAATTGTTAGAGTATCAAAAAAGTGATAATAAAGCAATATCATACTAGTATTTAGACTAAGTCATTTTATTGCTAATATTTATATTAAAGCCAAATAAAAAAGGATAATCAGCCCACATAATAGACTAACTATCCTATAAATCATAATCTATAGTAACATCTGCATTTTTTTGTTTACTGGCCGCCAAGATAAGCGTTTTTAATTTCTTCACTTGCATTAAGTTCTTCAGCTGTACCTGAAAGTACGATGCGCCCTGTTTCCACAACATAAGCACGATTAGCAATGGAAAGGGCTAGGTTCGCATTTTGTTCAACTAAAAGAATAGTAGTGCCTGTTTTATTGATTTCCTCAATAATTGAAAAAATTTGCTTTACAAGGATTGGTGCAAGTCCCATGGACGGTTCATCCAATAACAGTAATTGCGGTCTAGCCATCAAAGCTCGTCCCATAGCCAACATTTGTTGCTCTCCACCAGAAAGTGTTCCAGCCATTTGTTTTTTCCGTTCTAATAGCCGTGGAAATAACTCATTTACATGATCCAAATCCCGCTTGATTCCTTCTTTATCCTTCCGTAAAAAGGCTCCTAGCTGCAGATTTTCTTCTATTGTCATATTAGCGAAAATGCGACGTCCTTCTGGAACGTGGGAGATTCCCATTTTTACAATGGATTGTACAGGCTTTCCACCAATCGATTGGTCTTTGTATAAAATTTTTCCCATCTTTGGCTTAAGTAATCCCGATATCGTTTTAAGTAATGTACTTTTTCCCGCGCCATTAGCGCCAATTAAGGTAACAATCTCGCCTTCCTTAACCTCCAGTGACAATCCATTAAGCGCGCGTATATTTCCGTAATAGACGTTGATGTCCTCTATTTTTAACATTATGAAACCTCCTCGCCGAGATACGCTTCAATAACTTTCGGATTGTTACGAATTTCTTCCGGCTTCCCTTCAGCTATCAGCTGACCGTGGTCCAATACATAAATTCGTTCACAAACTCCCATAACGAGTGGCATATCATGTTCGATTAATAAAATGGTTAAATCAAATTTTTCCCGGATGAAGGCAATAAGCTCCATTAGTTCATGTGTCTCATGTGGATTCATACCTGCTGCAGGTTCATCTAATAATAGAAGCTTAGGTTCCGCTGCTAAGGCACGCGCAATTTCTAGGCGACGTTGTTGCCCATAAGGTAAGTTTTTAGCCAATTCATCTTTAAACTGATCTAAACTAAAAATTTTCAAAAACTCAATTGCTTTTTCTTCCATTTCCTTTTCACCTTTAAAATGACTAGGCAAACGAAGGATCGAGCTTAGCATAGTATGTTTAGATAATGAATGATAAGCTACTTTTACATTATCAATCACCGATAAATCTCCGAATAAACGAATATTTTGAAAGGTTCTGCTAATCCCTTTTTGATTAATTTTATAAGGAGGAAACTTCCTTAAATCTTCACCATCTAGAGTAATTCGGCCTTCTGTTGGCACATAAACACCTGTCAGCAAGTTAAAGAAAGTCGTTTTTCCTGCACCATTTGGACCAATTAGTCCAATTAATTCGCCCGGATAAAGTTCAACATTTACATCAGAGACAGCCTTTAAACCACCAAACTGAATCCCAACGGAGTCGACTTTAAGCAATGGTTTGTTTGTCACGTTTGCTACCTCCCTTACGCTTGAAGAAACTTGTTACCTCTTTTGTTCCCATTAAACCTTGAGGACGATAAATCATCATAATAATTAATACAAGACTGTAGATAATCATACGTGTTTCTGGGTAATCCTGAAGGAATGTCGTTACGATTGTTAATAAAATCGCTGCTAAAACAGAGCCAGATAAACTACCTAAACCACCAAGTACTACAAAAATTAAAATATCAAATGATTTTAAGAAACCAAAATTCGAAGGTTGAATAATGTAGAAGTTATGTGCATATAAACCGCCTGCGATACCAGCAAAGAAAGCACCGATGGCAAATGCAGCAACTTTATAATACGTCGTGTTGATTCCCATTGAATCTGCTGCTGTTTCATCTTCACGAACTGAAATACATGCACGCCCATGTGTAGAAGTCGTAAAGTTGCGAATGACTAATATAGTAATGAATACAGAAGCAAATACCCATGGCCAAGTTGTAAAATGAGATACCTGCATTCCGCTTGCTCCACCAACATAATCGATATTCAAAAAGACAATCCGAACTATTTCACCAAATCCTAGCGTAGCAATGGCTAAATAATCCCCTTTAAGACGTAAACTTGGAATCCCTATGATAAGACCAGCGAGAGCGGCAACTAATCCACCTACAATCAGCGAAACAAAAAATGGCATTTGTAGCTTCATAGTAATTATAGCGGAAGCATAGGCACCAACCGCCAAAAATCCAGCATGTCCTATTGAGAATTGACCGGTAATTCCGATAACTAAATGAAGACTTACTGCTAATATAATATTAATACCGATAAACATTAACGTATTTTGATAAAAAGGATTTAATATTCCTCCGCTTATCATTATTTGAATGACAGCGAAAAAGATCAATGAGAGCAAAATGGACATCCAAAATCCTTTTGCCCGTTTTAATTTAGACATCGCTTTGTCACTCCTATACTTTTTCTTTTTTATTTTTACCGAATAAGCCCTGTGGTCTAAAAATAAGAATTAAAATAAGAACAATAAATGCTACAGCATCACGCCAAAGTGAGAAGCCTGCTGCACTTACCAATGCTTCAATTACCCCTAAAACCAATCCACCGACCATGGCACCAGGAATAATTCCAATTCCACCAAGTACAGCAGCAACGAATGCTTTTAACCCTGGAATAACACCCATCAGAGGTTCAATTTTTATATAGTAAACGCCGAAGATCACCCCTGCTGCACCTGCTAATGCAGAACCAATTGCAAATGTCGCAGAAATCGTATTATCAACATTAATTCCCATTAATTTAGCAGCATCTGTATCATAGGAAACCGCACGCATAGCTTTCCCTATTTTTGTTTTATGAACGACAAATTGTAGAATAACCATCAAAATAATAGCTACTGCAAAGATAAAAATAGATTGGCTGCTAATAGAAGCACCAAAAATACTAATTTCACTTGAAGGTAATACATCACTTGGATATGCTTCCGGTTGCGCTCCACGGATATAAATCGTGCCATATTCAATAAGTAATGATACACCAATTGCGGTGATTAACGCAGCAATTCTTGTCGCATTACGCAATGGTTTATACGCAATCCTTTCAATGACGACTCCAAAGATCGCACAAGCAATCATCGAAATTAATAAAGCGGGAATAAATGATAACTCCAAAATAGTAATAGAATAAAAGCCAACAAATGCACCGACCATAAAAACGTCGCCATGGGCAAAGTTAATCAACTTAACAATCCCATATACCATCGTATAGCCGAGTGCTATAAGCGCATATATGCTACCGAGTGAAAGCCCGTTAACGAGCTGTTGAATCAGTTCCATGATCGACTCTCCTTGATATTAAAATTGTTTCCCATGATAGGGAAATTTGTATGATTAATTAGTTGAAAATAGGAGGCTACTTTCGCCCCCTATTTTCATTTAGTCTTATTGTGGATCAATTTGTGTTTTGTAAGTTTGTTTTCCATCAACCAATTCAAGTATTACAGCTGATTTGATTGGATTATGTTTATCATCGATTGTAAATTTACCTGTTACAGCATCAAGATCTTTTGTTGTTTCAAGAGCTTCTTTAATTTTTACTGAGTCAGTTGATCCAGCACGTTTAATCGCATCCGCTAAGAAGTATACTGTATCATAACCTAAAGCGTTGAAAGCATCTGGTGCTTTACCATCATATTTCTTTCCAAACGCTGTTACAAAATTCTGAATCTTTTCATCTGGGTTAACTGAAGAATAATGATTTGTAAAGTACGTATTATTTAATGCTTCTTTACCTGCTATTTTAACTAATGTCGGAGAATCCCAACCATCTCCACCCATGAATGCAGCATTTATACCAAGTTCACGTGCTTGTTTAATAATTAAACCAACTTCTTCATAATATCCTGGAATAAGAACGAAATCTGGTTTAGCTGCTTTAATTCTTGTTAATGTAGCACGAAAATCTGTGTCTTTGGCCACATACGCTTCTTGTGCAACAACTTTGCCACCATTCGCTGCAAATTGTTCTTTGAATGCATTAGCAATTCCTTGAGAATAATCGCTTGACTTATCAATAAAGACAGCAGCATTTTTTACTTTCAATTCATTTGCAGCAAAGTTAGCAGCTACTATCCCTTGGAAAGGATCGATAAAGCTTGTTCTAAAAATATAGTCATTTAATTTTCCATTATTGAATGTAAGCTCTGGAGCTGTTCCCCCTGGAGCAATGACAGGTACTTTATTATCTTGTGCAATTTGAATTGTTGCTTTTGTATCTCCACTTGTTGCTGGCCCAATAATGGCTGACACTTGATCTTGTGAAGTAAGCTTAATCGCAGCATTTGTAGATTCAGATGCTTCAGATTTATTATCAACTGTTACAAGTTCAATTTTCTTACCATCAATACCTTCTTTATTGATTTCGTCTACCGCTAACTCAACCCCCTCAAGCATGGACTGGCCATATGAAGCCACGTTACCGGATAGTTCAAGATTGACCCCGACTTTAATCGTATCTCCTGAATCGCCGCCTTTATCACCCGCGCAGCCTGCTAACATACCTGCTGCTAGGGATAAAGACATAAATATTCCTGCTAGCTTTTTCTTCTTCATACCTAAACCTCCACTGTACACTTTGCTGTATAGCAATAGTTAATATAATATTTACAAAATAATAAATATTCAAAAGTCAGTTTACCTTAAAAATATAATTTAGTCTATATCCTATTCCAAAAACCTTTCATATAATAATAATAAATTGGTTGAAAAGTCCAAATATTTGTCATTTTTGAGGATAACCATATAGAAAAAGCTATATTTTGCCTATCTTTACAGCTTTTTTCATTATTAGAATTTGTTTTATATGTTATTATTGAAGACTAATATATTAATCATTCCTATTTAAATGATTATTATTTTTCCAACACTTTAACACATCAAAATAACAAAGCGTCTTCTTTTATATAATTATATTAAAATAATATGTAATAATAAAGATGTTGAGTAGACCAACAGCCATTGATCTACTCAACAAAAAGTAAACTTCGATTTATCCCTTAAGGATTAATTTTCGTATTAAAGGTTTGCTCCCCATCCACATATTCCAAGATTGTCGCTGATTTTATAGGATTATGGTGATCATCTAACACAAGATTCCCTGAAACTAATGGTAAGTCTTTTACAGATTCTAGCGCATCACGAATTTTCTTTGGATCAGCTTCTCCTGCTCTTTCAATCGCGTCTGCTAAATAGTATCCTGTATCATAACCTAATGCCGCAAATGCATCTGGAGTTTTATCTTTATATTTTGCTTTAAATGCTTTTACAAATCCTTGGATTTTTTCATCCGTATCTTGTGGTGAATAATGATTAGTAATAAAAGTATTATTCAACGCTTTTGCCCCTGCAATTTCAATAACTTTCGGAGAGTCCCAACCGTCTCCTCCCATGAAGGGAAGGTCTATTCCTGCTTCACGAGCTTGTTTTAAAATTAAGCCAACTTCTTCATAATAACCGGGAAGGAATACAAAATTTGGTTTTGCAGCTTTAATTCTAGTCAGCGTAGCACGGAAGTCCGTATCTTTTGCTACATATGCCTCCTTGGCTACAATTTTCCCACCATTTGCTTCAAATGATTTCACGAATGCATCTGCTAATCCTTTGGAATAATCACTCGAGCTATCAACATAAACCGCTGCTGTTTTTACTCCAAGTTCTTTTGATGCAAAGTTCGCTGCTACCGTACCTTGGAATGGATCAATAAAACATGTTCTGAATACATAGTCATTCAATATATTTTTATCAAAGGTAACAGCTGGGTTTGTTGCAGTTGGTGAGACTAAAGGAACCTTACTATCTTGTGCAATTTGCACTTGTGCAAGGGTATTCGTGCTCGTTGCTGCACCAACAATCGCCACTACATGATCTTGGTTAACTAATTTGATTGAGCCATTTGTTGCTTCAGCAGCATCTGATTTATTATCAGCCTTGATAATTTCAATTTGTTTACCTCCGAGAACGCCCTCTTTGTTAATTTCATCAATTGCTAATTGCAATCCTTCGGCAACAGATTGTCCAAATGAAGCAGTACCTCCAGATAATTCAAGATTTGCACCAATTTTAATTTTTTCAGCTTTCTCATCACTTGAACTAGTTTCAGTTGAGCTACAGCCCGCTAATACGCCAGCAAATAATGATACTGCTAGAAAGGCACCTGTTAATCTTTTTCTCTTCATTGCATAACCCCCATATTTTTTATGTTTTGAGTGTATGCCTTAGCAAAGAAGTTGGAATATTAGCAATTAATCAAATATTCTGTAAATATTGTAACTTACTATCTTTTATTCGTCTAGTAACATGTCATAAAATATAACAAGGGCTTTTTTCCACATGCTATAAAAGTCCCTTTTTATACATTTTTTACATTACTCTTCCATACAAAGCTTGGTTATGTCATTAAACAAAGTAAAATAAAAAAACTAACTCCATCATAGAGTTAGTCCAAATAGCTAGTAAAGCTGCCTTTATTTCTTCTCATCACTTACACGCCTTATTTCAATATCTCGTAGAATATCACGTACAACCCAGCTGGCGGCAATTAATCCTGCTACCGATGGAACAAAGGCGTTCGAGGATGGTGGCATTTTCGCTTTTCGTATTTTTGCCGCATCATTTCCTACTTCTTTTCGAACATCTTCGCGAATCACAATTGGACTTTCATCAGAGAAGACAACTGTTATTCCTTTCGTAATTCCTTCTTTTCTCAGTTTTGTTCTAATCACCTTAGCAAGTGGATCCGTATGTGTTTTCGAAATATCTGCAATTTGAAAACGAGTTGGGTCCATTTTATTTGCGGCGCCCATGCTAGAAATAATCTTAATATTACGATTTAAACACTCTTTCATTATGTGAATTTTATATATAATCGTATCAGATGCATCAACAACATAATCTAAATCATAGCTAAAAAATTGTTCGTATGTTTCTTCTGTATAAAACATTTTTAACGCAATGACTTCACAATCCGGATTAATTTCTTTGACCCGATCACGCATCAGTTCCACTTTTTGTTGTCCAACGGTTGATAATAAAGCATGAACTTGACGGTTTACATTTGTTATATCCACATCATCTTTATCGACTAACACGAGTCGTCCCACACCAGACCTAGCTAAGGCCTCAGCTGCATACGATCCTACCCCTCCAATACCTAGGACAGCAACCGTCGAATTTTTTAATAATTCTAAACCTTCTTTACCAATTGCTAATTCATTTCTTGAAAATTGGTGCAACATCATTCTCAACTCCAATAAAAATTACTTCTAAACTCAAGCATATAACAAAAATGTAGTAGATGACAAGGAAAGTTATAAGTACTTCTATCGGATTAACTTTTCATTTGATAATTTCTGTATAATCTCTGCTAATAATTGCGTTCTTTCGATTAAACTTGGGACCTCAAGGTACTCATTCTCACTGTGAAAATAGCCTCCTACAGGACCTAAGCCATCAATTGTCGCAACCCCTGCTGCAAATGTAAAGGAACCATCAGAACTACCACCTGTTGCCGTATCTGTAATAACAACGCCTATTTTCTCTCCTACTTGTTTAATCACCTCTAACATTGACGCTATACTTTCGGTTTTTTCGATTGGCATTCGATCAATTTCGCCAATTAGCTGCGTTTTTGTTCCTTCAATATAGGTCGTTGCACAAATTTTTTCTATTTGATTTTGTACCGTTTGTACTTGTTGTAACTCTGAAACGCGAACATCGACTAAAGCTACAGCCTCTGCAGGAATCGTATTTGCTGCTGTTCCTCCATTTATGATTCCTACGTTAACATGTATTCCTTCTTTATAATTTGTTAATTGTTGAAGACGGATAATTTTATGTGCAAGCTCTTCAATGGCATTTCTTCCTTTTTCCGGTTCAAGTCCTGCATGTGCTGATTTACCTTCTATCAGAATTTTGAACTGACCGCCCCCTCTTCTTGCTGTAACAAGCGAACCATCCGGACGAGCCGCTTCAAGAATGAGAGCATATTTCTTATTAACCGCATGCCTCCTAATAATCTCTCTTGATGACGGCGAGCCAAGCTCTTCATCACTATTAAAGATAATCTGAACATTTTGATATCCTTTTTTCCCTGCTTGCTTCATTGCTGTTAAGGCATAATACAGCGAAACTAAACTTGCTTTCATATCGATGACACCAGGACCAAAAGCTCGATTCCCCTTCATATTGAATGGGCGTGAACTGGCCGTACCATCAGGAAATACTGTATCCATATGACCTAAAATTATAATCTCCGGATCAGTCGCATCTCGATGCTGTATAACGAGATGATTCCCGAACTCTTTCTCTTCTATAACTTCTACTAAAAAGTCCAGCCGTTCAAATTTAGTTTTTAACAGGGTACTAATTGTATCAATACCACTTTTAGTTTTAGAGCCACTATCAATATTAACTATTTGTTCCAATAATCGGATCATTTCCTGTTTCTTAGCATTTAATAAATCCCTCAAGATGTTCACTCTTTTCTTGCTTAAGTAAAAGATATAGTTGTAATACTTTACGAAGATTCATTCAGGGTTGTGCTTCTTTTTTACAATATTTATTTATCATACTGACAGTTTCCGTACATGGCAAGGAAGTTTATTATCCGATTGGACACAAAAACTCACTCGTGCCCTTTATCCACATAAAATAACCCTACGCCTCTCAACGTAGGGGAATCATTCATATTCAGATGTAAGAGTCCCAATCGTGCCGTTTTGTCCTTTGTTTTGAACCCGCGCTCCGCAGGTGGGTGCTCTGTTCTAAACACTTGTAAGTCCTCTCGAAAGGAGGCATTTACGCGGTTTGGAAACTTTTTAGCTCCCGTAACTATAAGTGTTCGGTCAAAACTTATAGGTTAAGAAACGTACACATCAGGACTCTTACTTAATTGAAAATATCATAACATATCACTTATGTCCGTTCAAGCGGTATCCTAAAATTCACAATTATTTTTTCGTTGGTGCTAATCTTAAGTTTAATTCTTGTAACTGTTTTGCGCTTACTGCACTTGGTGCATCTGTTAACAGATCGCTTGCGCTTGCTGTTTTTGGGAAAGCAATCGTATCACGTAAGTTTGTACGACCAGCTAGTAACATAATTAAACGGTCCAATCCAATAGCTAATCCACCATGTGGAGGAGTTCCGTATTCGAAGGCATCCATTAAGAAGCCGAATTGTTCTTTTGCTTCTTCTTCAGAGAAACCAAGCACTTTAAACATTTTTTCTTGAATATCACGTTCAAAAATACGTAAAGAACCACCACCAAGCTCGTAGCCATTTAAGACGATGTCATAGGCTTGAGCACGAACTTCACCTGGGTTGCTTTCTAATTGATCCAAGTCTTCACGGAATGGCATAGTGAATGGATGATGCGCTGCTGTATAGCGTTTTTCTTCTTCACTATACTCAAACAATGGCCAGTCTGTTACCCAAAGGAAATTGAATAGTGATTCATCAATTAAGCCACGTTCTTTAGCAAATTTAACACGTAGAGCACCAAGCGTATCTGCAACAATACTTTTCTTATCTGCACAGAAAAGAATGATGTCTCCTACTTCTGCTTTGACTGTTTCTACTAATGCATCTTGAAGTTCACCAAAGAATTTAGCGATTGGTCCTTTTAAGCCGTCTTCTTCTACTTTCAACCAAGCAAGCCCTTTTGCTCCATAAATAGCTGCAAATTCTGCATAAGCATCCATTTCTTTACGAGAGTAATCAACCGCTCCACCTTTAACAACGATCGCTTTCACTTGGCCACCTTTTTCAAGAGCTTGTGTAAACACTTTTAAGCTACTTTGTTTCGCTACATCAGCAATATCAATTAATTCCATTCCAAAGCGTGTATCCGGTTTATCTGAACCATAACGACCCATTGCTTCGTTATAAGTCATGCGTGGGAAAGGAAGTGTAACATCAAGCCCTTTTACATCTTTCATTACTTTTGCCATCATATTTTCAGTTAGCGAAATAATATCTTCTTGGCTCATAAAGCTTGTTTCAATATCGACTTGTGTGAATTCAGGTTGTCTGTCTGCACGTAAATCTTCATCACGGAAACAGCGAGCTACTTGATAATAACGTTCGATGCCAGATACCATCAACAATTGTTTAAAAAGCTGTGGTGATTGAGGTAACGCGTAAAATTCACCTTCATGAACACGACTAGGTACTAAATAATCGCGAGCCCCTTCTGGTGTACTTTTCGTTAAGATTGGTGTTTCAACATCTAGAAAACCTTCACTGTCTAAAAAGTTACGAATCGTTTGAGTTGTTTGATGACGCATTTTTAATGTTTCAAACATCGCTGGACGACGTAAATCTAAATAGCGATATTTCAAGCGTACATCTTCAGACACCTCAACTTTGTCATCAATAGAAAATGGTGGTGTTTTTGATGCATTTAGAATGGTGATATTTTCAACTTGCACTTCAATTTTACCAGTTGCAATATTTGGATTGATTGTTTCAGCATTACGTTCGATAACTGTTCCTTCAACATCAATAACATATTCATTACGTACTCTTTCAGCAATTGCCAAAGCTTCCGCAGATACATCTGGATTAAATACGATTTGAACAATCCCACTTCTATCACGTAAATCAATAAAAATTAACCCACCTAAATCGCGACGCTTACTTACCCATCCCTTTAACTTTACCTTTTCACCAATAGCTGTTTCTAAAACTTCTCCACAGAAATAAGTTCTGCCAAACATATTTGTTCCTCCTTAAGCTTGTAGCTTTTTAAATTCTTCAATAAATGTCTCTAACTCTAACTCTACTTGTTCTCCAGTTGCCATATCCTTAAGATTGATTTTTTTATTCGTTAACTCATCATCACCTAGGATGGCCACATATTTTGCTTCAAGACGGTCAGCAGATTTAAACTGGGCCTTCACTTTACGATTGAGATAATCTTTCTCAACGGTAAAACCTGCATTACGCAATTGATAAGCAAGCTTGACCGTATAATCATGTGCATCGTCCCCTAAAGAAACGAAGTAGCAATCAATCCCCTTTTCAATCGGAAGCTCTACATTTTCTGCTTGCAAAGCTGCAATCAAGCGTTCAATGCTAAGGGCAAAACCGATACCAGGTGTTTCTGGACCACCTAAGCTTTCAGCAAGTCCATTATAGCGACCGCCACCTGCTAAAGTTGTAATCGCACCGAATCCTTCTGCCTCACTCATTATTTCAAACGCCGTATGATTATAGTAATCTAAACCACGAACAAGCGTTGGATCTACGACAAAGTCAATCTCTAAATCAGATAGATGTTGTTTCACTTTGTCAAAATAGGCACGAGACTCTTCATTTAGATAGTCGATAATAGATGGAGCTGTGCCCATTAGTTCATGATCATGGTCTTTTTTACAATCTAGAATACGAAGCGGATTCTTTTCTAGACGACTTTGACAGTCACTACAAAATTCCCCAATACGTGGTTGAAAGTGATTAATTAGCGCATTGCGATGCGCTATTCGACTTTCACTATCACCTAAGCTATTGATTACAAGCTTTAATTTTTTTAAACCAAGTTCTTGATATATTTTCATAGCAAGTGACAGCACTTCTGCATCAATCGCAGGATCCTTACTACCAAGTGCCTCAATCCCAAATTGGACAAATTGTCGGAAGCGGCCCGCTTGAGGTCGTTCATAACGGAACATCGGCCCAATATAATAAAGTTTCACTGGTTGCGTTGGATTTCCAAACATTTTATGTTCAATATACGAACGAACGACTGACGCTGTACCTTCTGGACGTAAAGTAATATCTCGTCCCCCACGGTCTTGGAATGTGTACATTTCTTTTTGAACGATGTCTGTCGTATCACCTACACCACGCAAAAAAAGTTCCGTATGCTCAAAAATTGGTGTCCGAATTTCTTTATACTGATAACGACGACAAATTTCTCGTGCTGTATTCTCAATGTACTGCCAAATTTCCGTTTGGTCTGGCAGTATATCCTGCGTACCTCTAGGAATTTGAATTGCCATTGTATGTTCCTCCTTATTAGAAAAGCGCAAGGCGCCCGTTCAGCGACGTATGGACTGGACCGCTCCGTATGAGATAAAGGAAACACGAAGAGCGATAGCGATTCGATGTTGACTTATCGTAAGGAGGAGCGGGAAGTCCAATAGGCGCTGGGTGCCTGTAGCTAGACATCTATACTCATCGAGAAAGATATCATTTCTACTAAAATTTAAAAGCGCAAGTTTCCTATTTCTTCATACAAAAAACTCTCGTCTCTTGTAACCAAATCGTTACAAGGGACGAGAGTTGAATATCCCGTGGTGCCACCCTAGTTGACACACAAATGTGCATCCTCTTTAAAAGCAGTTAACGCCTGCTTACGTTCATCTCCTACTAAAGAAAGCTGTTTCAGAGTGAAACCTACAGAGTGTTCTTTCATTAAGGCATCATGTGAAATGCTTCCAGCCTAAGGCATTTCCTCTCTATTACATGTGATTCTTAATTACTTTTCTCCATCATCGGCTTTGCAAAAAATATGTATGATATTTTATAATCATACGGACCTTGTCTAGAATTGTCAAGACTCCTTCGACAAATTTCATCAAGATTCATAATTGCTTTTTAGCATTTTTTATCGTTCGTCCATTAATAATAAATTCAGAAGCTAATTCCATTACATGCGTATTTTCTTCTTTTTGAATAAGATCACGAAAATCAATTCCCGTTAATTGATTAGCACTGTTAATACTTGTTTGTCCTTTTTCACTAAATTTCATCAGTAGCCCCCCTCTTTTCCAATTAGTATTACCCAATCAAAAATTTTTATAAGAGGCTATGTTAAACGCTACTGTTGATATTTCAATAAAGGCTGTGTTATACAATCAACATCGCCCTTTAACTAAGTCATTAAGAAAGAATGCTCTTTTCGTATACTTTGTTGCTCTTTGTACAAATTTATGTCCGATTAGAAGTGACTATAGACAGGGTTCGTGAAATCAAGGGGAATCGAGTCCGAACTAAAGGCAACTTCGGACAGGTTGGGTGCACCCCAGGGGAATCGAGTCCGATCCAAAGGCAACTTCGGACAGGTTGGATGAACCCAATGGGAATCGAGTCCGAACTAAAGGCAACTTCGGACAGGTTGGATGAACCCAATGGGAATCAGGTCCGAACCTTGAGGACCTTTAGTGAAAACGTTAATAAAACCTGTTCCAAAAAACAACAATCTTTGAGAAAACAGCCAAAAAGAAAAATGGACAAAAAAATAAGCTTGGAGATTTTTCATTCTCCAAGCTCATTTTTCATTTTATTTGCTTTCTAAAATTAAAGTAACCGGACCATCATTCGTGAGTTGCACGTCCATCATCGCACCGAATTGACCTGTTTCGGTATGAACCCCTCTCTTACGCAGCTCATCATTAAATAATTCATATATTTTGTTTGCCATCTCAGGCCGGGCCGCATCCATAAAATTTGGACGGCGTCCCTTCTTACAATCGCCATATAAAGTAAACTGAGACACGGACAGAATCGAACCACCTACATTTAATAACGAAAGATTCATTTTGCCGCTTTCATCTTCAAAGATTCGTAAATTGACAATTTTTTCAGCAAGATACGTGGCATCTTCAGCCGTATCGCCATGCGTAACTCCAACCAATAAAACAAGGCCACTCTCAATTTCACCGATTGTTTTTTCAGCAACCACAACTCTAGCTGCTTTTGATCGTTGCAATACTACACGCATTATTAAATCTCCTTAATTCATCATCCGTCTTACCGAGTAAACATCCGGAATTTGTTTAATTCGTTCAACTACTTTTTGTAAATGAGCCGTATTATAAATATAAATTGTCATATGAATCGTTGCCACTTTATTACGATCTGATTTACCAGAGACAGCTGAAATATTCGTTTTCGTTTCATTAACAGCTTGTAAGACTTCGTTTAATAACCCACGACGGTCATAGCCACTAATTTCAATTTCCACTGTATATTCTTTACGTTCATTCACACTGCTTTCCCATTCAACTGGAATTAACCGATTTTCATTTTCTGTGAGATCCACATTATTACAATCTTTGCGATGAACGGATACCCCACGACCTTTTGTAATGTATCCTACAATTTCATCACCTGGAACTGGGTTACAACAGCGAGATACACGAATCAGTAAATTATCAATACCTGGGACACGAACACCGGATTCATGCCTTTTCCCTGATGAGAACTTTTTTAATTCAGAAACGGTTTTCGAAATATCAGGCTCCTGCTCTCGCTCTTTTTGTTTCCGTAACTTTTCCGTTAACCGATTGGCAACCTGTAAAGCTGTTATTCCATTATACCCAACCGCTGCATACATATCATCTTCATTAATGATATTGAACTTCTCGGCTACACGTTTCAAATTTTCTGGAGTCAATATTTCTTTTACGTCAAAATCCATTGTTTTAATTTCTTTTTCAACAAGTTCTTTGCCTTTTTCAATATTTTCTTCACGAAGCTGCTTTTTGAAAAATTGGCGAATTTTATTTTTCGCTTGTGAGGTTTGCGTTACCTTTAACCAATCTCGACTTGGTCCATATGAATGCTTGGACGTTAAAATTTCAATAATATCTCCCGTTTTAAATTTATAATCAAGTGGAACCATTTTTCCATTCACTTTTGCACCAATAGTCTTATTCCCAATTTCTGAATGTATACGGTAAGCGAAGTCAATGGGATTAGATCCAGCTGGTAGCTCAATTACATCACCTTTAGGGGTAAAAACAAACACCATATCCGAAAATAAATCAATTTTTAGTGATTCCATAAATTCCTCAGCGTTTGATGCATCATCTTGGAATTCCAGGATTTCACGGAACCACGATAATTTATCTTCAAGTGAGGGCTGCTCGCCTACTTGTTTCCCTTCTTTGTAAGCCCAATGTGCCGCGATACCATATTCCGCGATTTGGTGCATTTCGGCTGTACGAATTTGTACTTCAAGCGGATCGCCTTTTGGACCAATAACTGTCGTATGAAGAGATTGATACATATTCGGTTTTGGCATCGCAATATAATCTTTGAAGCGTCCTGGCATTGGTTTCCAACATGTATGAATGATTCCAAGGACTGCATAGCAATCTTTTATACTATTCACAATCACACGTACGGCAAGCAAGTCATAGATTTCACTAAACTGCTTGTTTTGTATGACCATTTTACGATAAATGCTATAAATATGCTTTGGCCTTCCTGAAATTTCTGCTTTTATATGAACATCTTCTACTTGTTTACGAACATCCTCAATGACTTCATTCAAATATTCTAAACGTTCAGCACGTTTCTTTTTCATTAAATTAACTATTCGATAATACTGCTGTGGATTTAAATACCGTAAAGCGATATCTTCAAGCTCCCAGCGAATCGTACTAATCCCTAATCTATGAGCAAGAGGAGCGAAAATCTCTAACGTTTCATTCGCAATTCTACGTTGCTTTTCTTGAGGTAGATGTTTTAGTGTCCTCATATTATGAAGTCTATCAGCCAGTTTAATTAAAATAACGCGAATATCCTGAGCCATCGCTACAAACATTTTGCGATGGTTTTCTGCTTGTTGTTCTTGTTGTGATTTATATTTAATTTTACCTAATTTCGTCACACCATCAACTAGCATGGCAACTTCAGGACTAAAGGCTTCCTCAAGATCTTGCAACGTCACCTCGGTATCTTCTACTACATCATGTAAAAAACCTGCTGCAATCGTCGCAGGATCCATCTCTAGATCCACTAAAATACCCGCCACCTGAATAGGGTGGATAATATACGGCTCGCCAGATTTCCGAAATTGTTCACGATGAGCATGCTCGGCGTATTTAAATGCTTTATAAATAAATTCAGATTCCTCTGGTTGAAGATATCGACTCGCATTTTCGATAACCTGCTCAGCAGTCAATATTTGATCATTAGCCATAAATCATCATAACCCCACTTTACCGCCACCGGTATTGTTACCATAACAAAAATGAACACCGGCTATAGTATAATTGTTCCATCTATTATTCAATCATAATCTATATTCAGAACATGACAAATTACACATGAGAAAAACACGACTTATCGCTCAAATAGCTAAAGTCGATGCACCTATAAGTATGACCTAATGGCCTTTTATTTTTATACAATCATCTACTTCATATGAACTTTAATAGGAAAAAAAGATGATTATCACTATTATCAGAAAAAAAAGCGAGGATGTAAAGAGTATTCCTTTTATTTTATTATAAAAAAGAACATTCCATCTCTAGAATGCTCTTTTACATACACCTTAATAGGATATTAAGGTTAATAAATCATAACCTGTTAATTTTTTTCTTCCCTCTAACTCACCAAGCTCGATTAAGAAGGCAATTCCGGCAACAATTCCACCTAATGCTTCAACTAATTTAATGGACGCTTCAATTGTTCCACCTGTAGCAAGTAAATCATCGGTAATTAAAACCCTTTGACCTGGCTTAATCGCATCTTTGTGCATGGTTAATACGTCTTGTCCGTACTCCAAACCATATTGCACTTTCACGGTTTCGCGTGGAAGCTTTCCATCCTTTCTCACTGGTGCAAAGCCTACCCCCAATGCATAAGAAACAGGGCAACCAATAATAAATCCACGAGCTTCAGGACCCACAACTATATCAATTTTTTTGTCACGTGCATAATCTACAATCTGATCTGTTGCATATTTAAAGGCTGCGCCATTATCCATTAAAGTTGTAATATCTTTGAACAAAATTCCTTTTTTGGGCCAATCCGGTACGTCCGTAATAAATTGCTTTAAATCCATTGTTGTATTTCCCCCTCAAGATGTCTTGCCTCTTGAACTAATTGTTGATTGAACCAATCGAATAATTGCTGATAGGAAGAATAAACAAGCTCTTTTTCAAGCTCAAATTGCTCTTTCTTCCGTTGATAAGCAAGCGAATCCGCTAAATCTCGTTTTTTCGCATTGGTTTTAAGTGAAATTAATCCATCCTCTATTGTAACAAAATCAAGCTCAAAAAACACCTTGGAAATAAAATCAATTGTTTCTCGAGACCATCCTCGATATTTTGCTAAATCATCACCGTATTTATTTACATTAAGAGGACCTTTTTTCATTAAAAAAGCATAAAACCATTTAAAATGATCACGTGTAGGCATCGTACTTAAAAAGTGATCTTGCATATGATAGAAATGAGCATAAATTCGATCAGGTTGTTTAGATTGAATAGTCTTTTGTAATAAAGATTTCGAAGAAGGTACATCCATAAAGACAAGATGACTGTTCTGACTGTCTAAATCCATCGCCTCTTGTTCGGTTTCAATCAACTTGACGTTTAGTTGTTTTTGTAAAAAAGGATATTGTTTGAATGTACTTTTTGAAAAAACAACTATTTTTCGTGCTTCAGATGGAATACTAGCAATCCACTTTTCTGCCTGTCCTTTTCCACGATAATCAAATAATTGCCAATGATCCACACAAAGGTCTTTCACAAAAATTTGCGGTTTCTTTATATTATTCCATTCATTAATAGAGAGTTCACCAATGACTGATAATTCAGCATTTGGAGCGATTTGATCAGCATACTCTCCTAGTCCAAAGCCAACACCATCTAACTGATGATTATTTTCTTCAAGTAACAGCTTTAAATGATTTTGGTTCGCACCGATCTTACGAATAGAAGCAAGCTGAACGGAATCAATCAGCATTTTTGGTTTAGGATTTCCCACACCAAATGGTGCTAGTAAACTCATTTCATCTATCGTTTGAATGGATGCATCAGCTAGACTTACCATTCCATCAAGATTCGTAATTGGAATAAAATCTTCTGGTGTTAACTGATCCGCTGCTAGTTGATTTAGTCTCATTCGTAGTTCAGGTACATCATCTATATTTAACGTCATACCAGCAGCCATCGGATGTCCCCCAAAATGAGGCAATAGCTCTCGACAAGATGATAAATTTTTGAATAAATCAAAGCCTTCAATACTACGAGCAGAGCCTTTTGCCACTCCCTTTTCAAGGTCATAGCTTAACACGATTGTTGGTCGGTAGAAGCGCTCAACCAGCCTTGATGCTACAATTCCGATAATACCGGGATTCCAGCCTTCCTTGCCAACAACGAGGACATGGTTTGTTTCTAAAGGGTAGTTTTTTTCAACTTCAAGAATAGCTTCCTCCGCCGCTTCATTTACAATGGCTTGGCGTTCTTTATTCATGTCATTAATTTCTTCAGCTAATTCCGATGCTTCTATCACATCTTTAGACATTAATAGATCGACTGCAAAATCAGCGGGTCCTAAGCGACCTACAGCATTCAAACGAGGTGCAATAGAAAAGCCTATCGTTTCTTCCGTTAAGGTACTCTGCTCAATACTAGCCAACTTCATTAATGATACAAGTCCTGGTCTAGTCGTTAGACGTAGCTTTTCTATCCCCTTCGCAGCAATTAATCGATTTTCTCCTAGTAAAGGCACTAAATCGGCAATGGTTCCAATCGCAGCAATTTCTAGTAAATCTTCTGGTAATTCTCCAAGTAGAGCATGTGCTAATTTAAAAGCCACCCCTACTCCTGCCAAATCTTTAAATGGATAAGGATTACCTTCAAGCTTCGGATGAATAATCGCAAATGCTTCTGGTAATTCCGGACCTGGTTCATGATGGTCAGTCAATATATAATCCATGCCCAGTTCATGAGCAAGAGTTGCTTCTCGTAAAGCCGCAATTCCCGTATCTACCGTAATTAACAGCTTCACTCCTTCACTAGCAGCGAGTCGAAAAGCCATTTCATTAGGTCCATAGCCTTCTGTAAATCTATTTGGAATATAGAAATCTACATGGGCACCTAGCTTGTTTAATGTAGTCATCATGACTGTTGTCGATGTAACCCCATCTGCATCATAGTCCCCAAAGATTCGAATTTTTTCACCTTTTTCAATCGCTTCATTAATTCTAGCAACTGCCTTGTCCATATCTCTAAATAAGAAAGGATCATGAAATGTTTGTTTTTTGACAAATAAAAAAGATTGGGCAGCCTCTACTTCATCTAAGCCCCGATTGACTAAAACACGCGCTACTAGAGGTGTAATATGCAACTGCTCAACTAGTGCAGTACTTTTTTTTGAATCAGCGGTCTGTACATTCCACCGCGTTTTTGGCTTTAACATAAACTCACCCCTCAATCCTCTTATTATACTAAAAATATAGCTATAGATTCAATTGAGAATTTCTAGAATGAATGGCAGTGAAAATAAAAAAATAGCAGAGACAAATTCGAGTTCAAATTGTTCTGCTATTTTGGTTATGAATATTTATGTTATTTGTAGTGATTTTTTACTGATTGCACATTAAAAGAGAACCCGTTGCTTTTAGAGGACTGCCTCTCCACTGTACGTCTATTATACCGTTCCTTCTATACTTTGTTTTTTTACTTTTTCTGTGATTAATACACCTTTTTTCTTCAATTCTTTGACTTTTAGGTCTAACCAGAATTGTGAGGCAATATAAAGGGATGAATACACACCACAAAGCATACCAACGAATAAAGCGATATTGAAGTTTCGAATAGATTCACTACCAAAAATCATTAACGCAACAACCGTTACAAGTACAAGTAAAACGGTGTTAATTGATCTTGTTAGCGTTTGACGAATACTAATATTCACAATATTCTCAAGTTCTTCAGCTGTTTTAATTCTTTTCTTTTTATGCATATTTTCACGAATCCGGTCAAAGGTAACAATCGTATCGTTTATCGAATAACCGATAATCGTTAAAACGGCAGCGATAAAGGTTATATCTACTTCTAGACGTAATACGCTGAAAATCGTAATGATAAAGAACGCATCATGGAATAATGCCACAACAGCCGGTAAAGCCATACGCCATTCAAAGCGAATCGTAACATAAAGAATGATCCCTATTGATGAAATAATGACTGCAAGCATCGCATTTTTCGCTAATTCCTTACCAATCGTTGGCGATACCGTACTGACGTTTGGCTCAACACCAAGATCTTTCTTGAAGTGGTCTTTCACTTGAGCAATTTCTTCTTTTTCAAGCTCACCAACAACACGTACGACACCAATTTCATTATTCGTTCCTGCTAAAGTAACATCCTTCACTTCAAAGTCGAACGTATCCATTTCTTTTTGGATTTGCTCAATTGTAATTGGTTGGTTAGTGTTAGAGGTAACTTCAATTCGTGTACCACTTGTAAAATCAATACCCAGATTTAATCTAAAGACAAATAAGAAAATAATCCCAATAATTGTGATTGCAATAGAAATACCATAAAACACTTTACGCTTTTTCACAAAGTCTAAGCGATCAAAATGTGTTGGTATGTCCTTTAAATCTAATTTATCCGATAAATTATGAATATCTTTCTTTCTAACTCCAAACCAGCCTGGACGTTTATCCAATGCGCCACTATTTACAATTAAACTCATGAAAAAGCGAGTACCGTAAATGGCTGTAATAAAACTCATTAAAATCGAAATAATTAATGTTGTTGCAAATCCTTTAACCGAGCTTGTTCCATAGAAAAAGAGAACCGCACCCGCAAGCAACGTAGTTATATTAGCATCCATAATCGTGCCGATGGAGTTTTTATTTCCTTCCTTGTATGCTGCCCTTACCGAACGACCAAGCTTTAATTCATCCTTAATCCGCTCAGCACTGATGATATTCGCATCAACGGCCATCCCAACACCAAGCACGAGTGCCGCAACACCTGGTAGGGTTAGCACGACATTCATCCAATCAAAGACAAGCAAGGTTAGGAAAATATAAATACACAATGTTATGACGGCAATAAAACCAGGGAAACGATAATAAACTAGCATGAATAGGAAAATAAACGCAATTCCGATAATACCAGCAAAAATCGTTTGATCTAATGCATTTTGACCAAATTGAGCACCTACAGATGTTGAATACACTTCTTTTAAATCAACAGGAAGGGCACCTGCATTTAGTAGGCTGGCAAGTTCTTTTGCTTCTTCCACTGTGAATTGTCCTGTAATAAATACTGTATTCGTATTAAAGACTTCACTTACTTGTGGCGCTGATATCATATTATCTTGTGATTCCAATTTTGAATAGGAATCTTTTCCTTTTTCAAAGTCTAACCAAATGGCTAAGACATTTGTAGGAACTGGCATCGCTGAAATCTTTTTTGTAATATCCCTAAATTTTCCAGCATTCTTTAATGTAATTTCGACAACAGGTTTTGTTTCTTGGAAGGTTTGCTTTGCACCACCCTCTTTTAAATCAGCACCTGTCATCATTTCTTTATCATTCGCATCATGGAATGATAGCTTCGCCTGAGTTGATAAAATTCTTCGGGCCTCATTTTGATCCGTTACGCCCGCCAACTGCACACGAATCCGGTCTTTACCTTCAATTTGAATGACCGGCTCACTGACACCAAGTACGTTGACACGCTTTTCCAGTGCTTGCGCTGTACTTGTCAGCATTTCTTCTGTCACTTTTTCACCTGTAAGTGGTTTTACCTGATAAAGTACCTCAAAACCACCTTGAAGGTCTAATCCCAACTTAATATTGTTAAGAATACCTTTGGACGTTGAACCCATTGCTGAAAAAATCAGGATTGCAATAAGGAAAAACGCCACAATTCTACTTCTTTTTACCATTATGTAGTAGGCCCCTTTCTTTAATATGCCTGAACGCCCTTGATGTGAAAAATTAAATGCAATCAAAGAAGTGCCCGTGCCAAAAAAAGACCGAGCAATTTTGACTATTCCAAATAAATGATAACCATAAATATTATGATTCAATTTAAAGCTACTGTCAATTTTATATATGTATTGAATTGTTAAGGATTTGTTATAGTTTGAGGAAAAAAACTGTTTTTATGTATCGAAGAATCAAAACGACTATTAAAAATCTCAAAAAAAGATTTTCACAGAATGAAAACCCAATTTTGTTATAGCTCGATGTATTGGAAACCCCCTCATTATTTTAATAATTCTTGCAATTCACCTTCTGAAAGCGGTTCAAATAGACTTGGAGCCTTATAAGCTTCAACCACTTGATAAGCCATAAATTGATTGCTCGAAAGCGACAAAATGTCGGCTACAATTTCATAAAGATGAATATTTTCTTGGGGCTTCTTCCACTTCTTACTCGTAAGATAATCCCAAATATCTTCGACTACTACTTCATTCAGGCCAAGCATTGTTAACTCCTCTAATTTAATATTCAATGCTGGCTTAACCTTGAAATAATAACGCTGATACGGATGATTCTTTTTCATCAATTTTGCCCCCATATTTCCTCACAATAAAACAAGAGGAATATTTGTACATGATCACACACATTTGTCATGCTTTGTCCAAGTCACTGCATATAGTTAATTGTATATGATGTCAGCTTTTTTGAGAAGGCGGGGATATAAAAAAATGTCAAAATTTATAAAAGGAACCTTGATTTTAATTGTAGCCAGTTTAATAACAAGAGTTCTTGGATTCATTAATCGAATTGTCGTCGCCCGTTTTATCGGAGAAGAGGGTGTAGGCTTATATATGATGGCATTGCCCACCTTGTTTCTTGTCATTAATATAACTCAACTTGGGCTCCCAGTGGCCATATCGAAATTCGTTGCAGAAGCTGATGCACGCGGTGATGAGAAAAAAATAAAAAAAATCCTTGTTGTTTCAATTGCTTGTACCTTTTCATTATCGATGATTTTTACACCACTTTTGATATTACTAGCGCCTATGCTCTCTGATACATTATTTACGGACAAGCGAACTCTTTGGCCCTTACTCGCCATTACGCCTATTATTCCAATTATCGCTATTTCATCGGTTATTCGCGGTTACTTTCAAGGGAAACAAAATATGAAACCATTCGCCTTTTCGCAAGTAATTGAACAAATCTTACGAATCGCTTTTATCACTGTACTGACAAGAGCATTTTTACCCTATGGAATTGAATATGCTGCAGCGGGTGCCATGTTAGCTTCGATTATCGGAGAACTCGCATCGCTTTTCTACTTACTACATGCATTTAAATTAAAGAAGCATTTTAAAGTAAGAAAAGGATTTTTCAAAATGGTGAATGCCGGAAAGGAAACATTCACTGAACTAATGGGGATTGCCTTACCAACAACAGGAAGTAGAATGATTGGTTCTCTTTCTTGGTTTTTAGAGCCCATTGTTGTCGCTCAAAGCTTGGCCATTGCTGGTGTGACCACATCTATTGCCACTAGACAATACGGAGAACTAACAGGATATGCCTTACCACTTTTAATGCTACCTTCCTTTCTAACTGCATCACTTGCCACATCACTCGTTCCTGCTGTCAGTGAGGCGAATTCGACTGGTAACCTTAATTTAGTTGTATATCGACTGCAGCAATCATTACATATTACTTTCACAACCGGCTGTTTAGCCGTCGTTACTCTATTTGTATTTGCCGATCCCATTCTAGAGCTTATGTATGGTTCAGCTCATGCAGCCGTCTTCATTAAATTTCTAGCACCTTTTTTTATCATGTTCTATTTTCAAATTCCGTTACAATCGATGCTACAAGCGATGAATCTAGCGCGAGCAGCGATGATTAATAGTCTTATCGGTGCAATTGTCAAAATCATCATCATTTTCATGCTTGCGACAAAAGAAAATTTTGGAATTATGGGTGCTGCTGTTGGGATTGCTATTGGAACAGTTTTAGTGACCTTTCTACATTTCTCGACGATATTAAAAGTGGTTCCAATTTCACTTCATCTTCGGAACTATATTTTACCTCTCATCATTACAATTATTTCAGGGTATAGCGGATTTTACGCTTACAATAAATGGTTTAATAATCAGTTATTAAACGTTCAACTGCTTAGCTCTATTACTGTTCTGATTATAATTTACTTAGTGCTCATGTTTGGTACGGGTAGTATAACAAAGAGCGATGTTAAACGAATTCCGCGAATCGGATCTTTCTTAGCACGATTTGCTTGGCGTCCTTAATCTTTCTTATCAATGTAAAATTCACCATGAGTATAGGTGCATAATGAAATTTGCTTTGGATCTTCAAATCCATGTTTTTTCAACTGCTCCCTGAGCCAAAATTCATTTTGACCGATTTGATCAAGACTAATCCTTTGTACCTCACCATCAATGATTAGTGGATAAGCGGTTTCTTTATCTGTTACTTTTTTATGTTCCTCTACTTTCATAACGGACAACTTACCTGAGGTTTCAAGAATCGCAAATTGAACTTCAGTTATATCAATAATTCCTTGCTCACGAAGTTGTGTCAGTAAATCGTCAAAATTATATCGTTGTTTTCGCATGACCTTTTCATCTATTTTACCATTATTAATAATAATACTTGGGGTTCCATCTAGTATTTTTCGGAACTTCGAACTTTTCAATGATATGAACGAAAGAACAACCTGAAGAAACAATAAAATAAGCATAGGAAGAATAATATGAAAAAATGGTTTATTATGTTTTTCTATCGCAATGACTGCAATGTCTCCTAGCATAATAAAAACAACTAAATCTAAAATACTTAATTCACCAATTTCCCGTTTACCCATTAACCGAAAAATAACAATGATTAGAACATAACTGATCACTGTCCTTAAGATAATCATTGAATAAGCTTCCATCATTCATCACTCCCCCATGAATCAATCCATATTAGGGTGTGCCAGAAACTAAAAAATATTTTTCCTTTTTTTAAACGAATGGTCTATGTCCCAAAACAATCGAATATGTTTGTACAAAGAAAAGCGGAGCCGGCTTGGTCACGCCGGTGAAGCTAGACATTAGGAAAAGCGGAGCCGGCTTGGTCACGCCGGTGGAGCTAGACATTAGGAAAAGCGGAAGCGCCCGTTTAGCCACGACAAGCGATGGAGGACCAGAAGGTGAAGTCGTTCTTTGACTTCATCAGCTGGGCCGAAGCGACTCGAGGGGCTGGGCGCTGGAGCTAGACAAAGAAAAGAAGATCCGGCTAATAAAAAAGGAGGGAACGACAATCGAAACAAAAAAAATGAGCGTTGCCATCATATACGGTG